>Ga0070697_100003269_pt1 | contig 12444 bp, 10 predicted proteins | sample KBSK1501metaG_FD_65475 | JGI IMG/M metagenome (GOLD analysis project Ga0070697, IMG submission 65475) | Corn, switchgrass and miscanthus rhizosphere microbial communities from Kellogg Biological Station, Michigan, USA - KBS K1-50-1 metaG | ecosystem: Host-associated > Plants > Roots >... | reverse complement strand
GCAGAGATCAATGAAGGCCTGGTCGGGCTTCCCATGGAGATTCTCGTCGAAGGACGCAACCGCCGCGGCCAGATCACGGGCCGCACCCCTTGTAACCGGGTCGTGCACGTCCGGAGCTCTCTCGAGCTCTCCGCGGGCGCGTACCTGCCGGTTCGGATCACGAAGGGACTACCCAACTCTTTGCTCGCGGAGCCCGCCTGATGCTCAAGATGGAAATCAAAGGGTTGTTGATGGACCCGGTTTCGAACATGCCGGTTGTGATCCTCCGCGACTCGGCGGACGGGATCTTTCTGCCGATCTGGGTCGGGATCTTCGAGGCCAACGCGATCGCGATCGAGATGGAAAAAGTGACCACTCCCCGGCCAATGACCCACGACCTTTTGAGAAACGTCTTGAAAGAGCTCGAGACCAAAGTGGAACGCATCGTCATCAACGACCTCCGCGACAACACGTTCTTTGCCAGAATCCACCTGTCCCGCGGCGCCGCCACATGGAATATCGACAGCCGTCCGAGCGACGCGATCGCTCTGGCGCTGCGGTCCAAGGCGGACATCTTCGTCGAAGAGGAAGTGCTCGAAAAGAGCCGGACGCTGCGCGAGGAAGGGGAGGAACAGGATCCCGAACGGCTGCGCAAGTGGCTGGAAGAAGTCAACCCGGAGGAGCTCGGGAAATACAAAATGTAGTTTGGAGTTCTCAGTTCTCAGTTTTCAGTTCTCAGTTCAAGGCTCAACGTGGTATTGAAACTGACGACTGAAAACTGATAACTGACAACTCGCTGAAAGCTGATAGCTTCCTTACCGTGATCATCTCCATCACCAATCAAAAAGGGGGAGTCGGCAAGACCACCACGGCGATCAACCTCTCCGCCGCCCTGGCCCAGAAGGGATTGAAGACCCTCCTGATCGATCTCGACCCTCAGGGCAACAGCACGATGTCCTACGTGGATCGGCGAACAGTCGAGAAATCCATGTTCGACGTGTTGACGGATCCCGCGATCACTCTCAAAGAGATCGTCCGGCCTTCGGGGCTCCCCAAGCTCGACATCGCCCCCGCGCGAATCTCGCTGGCCAAAATCGAGTCGAAGCTTCTCGGGGAGATCGACAGTCACTTCCGGCTCCGCGACAAGATCGACGGAGCGCGTCGCGCCTACGACGCGATCCTGATCGACACCCCTCCCACTCTGGGGATGATCACCGTCAACGCCATGGTTGCCTCGAGCCACATCTTGATCCCCATCCAGTCTTCCTACTTCGCGCTCGAGGGGACCGACGACCTGCTGGAGACCATCGACAAGATCAAGGCGCGTCCCAATCCGCATCTGCGCATCCTCGGAGTCGTCGTCACGCTCCACGACAAACGAACCGTGCTCGGCAAGGACGTGTACGAACAAATCGCCGCGGTCTTTGGCGAGAAGGTTTTCAAGACGACGATCTCAAAAAGTGTTCGGCTGGAGGAGAGCCCGGCGCACCGCGAATCGATTTTCACCTTCGCCCCGCGCTCGAGCGGCGCGTCGGAGTATTACTCGTTGTCCGAAGAAGTTCTCTCTCGTGTCTGATCGCCAGAAGGTGGTGGCCATGTCCAAGCGCAGAGGTTTGCCGATGGAATCCCGGATGCGGCACGATTCTCATTTCGTCGAATCCCTGTCCGAGCGCTTCGGGGCATCGCTCGGACGCTGGATTTCGGTGGAGGAGATCGAGACCAATCCCGATCAACCTCGATCCAACGTCGGAGATCTGAAAGAGCTCGCCCGATCGATCGAGGCGAAGGGCATTTTGGAGCCGCTGCTCGTGCGGCCGGCGGCGGACGGCCGTTATCGGATCATCGCGGGGGAGAGACGCTTCCGGGCGGCCATCGAGGCCGGCCTGACGGAAGTTCCCTGCCTCGAGCTCGACGTCCCCGACAACGAGGTTCTCGAGATCGCTCTCGTGGAGAATCTCCACCGCAGGGACCTGCATCCATTCGAGGAGGCCGAGGGATACGACGCTCTCGCCACGCGCCACCGGTACACACAGCAGCAGATCGCCGACGCGATCGGGAAGTCGCGGGTTTCCGTCACCGAAGCGATCACCCTGCTGGACATCCCGCAGGAGCTGCGCGACGCATGTCGGCGCGCCGACATCAACGCCCGAAGCGTGCTTCTCCAGATCGCCCGCGTGAAGGATCCCGCAAAGATGCGGGAGGCGATCGCCGCCGTGGCCCGCGGGTCGACGCGAGAGGATCTGCGCAGCCGCAAGAAGGAGTCGGAGGGAAAGAGCCGCAACCGGCATTTTTCCTTCGTCTACAAGCCGAAGGGCGGACCGTTCCGGCTGAACCTGTCGTTCCAGAAATCGCGTGTCGAGCGCGGAGAGCTGATCGAGACCCTCCGGCAGATCGTCAAACAGCTGGAGGCGGGAGACATCAAGATCGGGAGGCGGTAGGGCTCATTGGGAGGGCGGGAAGCCTGGCGACTGGGCTCTGGAGCTCAACCTCGGCGGAGAGCTAGCGTCCGATAAGATATATTATGTAAAGTCGCCAGGAAGGGCGGTTCCGCAAGCCGGGGTTTTCCTATCGAGAGATGCCTACCCTGCGAGACGACTGCTGCTGTTGACTTTGCATAATATCGTCCTGGTTATGAAAAGTCCTCCGTTGATGCGACGGAACCAGCCGGACTCGAGACGGACGTTTACATAACCAGGGCCGCTCGTCGCCGCGGTAGTCGGGCTGTCAGCGAAGGCGCCCCACAAACCTCCCGCGCAGACTTCGACCTTCGACTCTCCAGGCGACTTGCTTGTGCCGGCCTTATGCAAAGTCCCGAATGGGTCCTAACCTGTTGACTGTCGACTGTCGACTGTCGACTATGTTCCCGTGCTCCTGACTCCGGACTGTCGACTGTCGACTATCTCTTCATGCGCCTGATCTCCCGTTCGGTCCTCCGCGAGATCTGGCCCCCTTTTCTGCTCGGCTTTGCGGCGTATACGTTCATCCTGCTGGTCCGGACGATCTACTTCCTGGCGGACTTCTTCGTGCGCCGAAGCGCGTCGTTCTCCGAGGTTGTCTGGCTCGTCGTTTTGTCGCTGCCGTGGATCATCGTCCTGACGCTGCCGATGGCCTTTCTGCTGGGCGTTCTGATCGGCGTGGGCCGTCTGGCTGGAGACTCGGAGACGGTCGCGATGCGGGCCTGCGGAATCGGGCCCGGGGCTCTCTACCGTCCCGCTCTGGGCGCCGCGGCGCTCTTGTCCGGGGTTGTCTTCCTCATCTACGACTTCGTGCTCCCCGCCGCCAACGAGAGGCTTTCGCAGGCCATGGCGCGCGTCGCGGCCACCTCTGTGGTCAACGTCGTCGCTCCGAGGACCTTTCGAGAGGCTCGGCCGGGATTGACGCTCTTCTTCGACCGGGTCGGATCGGACGGACGGACTCTCGAAGGCGTCTTCCTGAAACAGGGCGACGAGGGAGAGCCCGACAACCGCATCATCGTGGCCCGGCAGGGCGCCCTCCATCTCGAGGGAGATCGTCTCTGGCTCGATCTGACCTCTTCCACCCTACACGACTACGACAGGGACGATCCCTCCCGGTACCGGACCAACTTCAACAAGTCGCAACGCATCTTGATCGCGGGAGATCTCTGGAATACGGCCGCGGCCAACGTCTCGTACGACAAGTCGCTGCGATCCCAGTCCGTGAGCGAGCTTCTCGAGACGGCTGACCGCATGCGCTCCGTGTCCCCGCAGAACTACCGTCTGGCGTGGGTGGAGATCCATAAGAAGTTTTCGATTCCGCTGGCCTGCCTGATCTTTGCGATCCTCGGAATCCCGCTGGCCGACCGGCTGCGCCGTGGAGGGAAAGGGAGCGGCTTCGCCCTCTCGCTCGCGATCATCGTTCTCTACTACGTCCTGCTTTCCTGGGGAGAGACCGCGGGCGAGGAGGGCCGGCTTCCCGCCGGCCTCGCCATCTGGCTCCCCAACCTCGTTCTCCTGACCCTGGGTCTGTGGGCCGTCGCGCGTTCGACCCGGGAAAGGGGCCGCTGGCGCCTCCGCCGCTGGCGGCCGGCTCTCGCCGCTCCCAGCCTCGCCGGGCAGGCCGTCGAGCCGGTGGAGGCGCCGCGTCCCCGGTTCAGCGCATGGGTTCGCTTTCCCGGGATTCTCGACCGCTATGTGCTCGGGCGTTTTCTGCGGGTGCTCCTTCTCGTCACCGCTTCGGTCCTGCTCCTGGCCGTCATCGTCGACTACGCGGACCACATCGACAAGATCGCCACCAACCACCCCTCGGCGAGCGTGCTGCTGGGCTATTACCGTTACTTCCTCCTGTCGATCGGCGTTCAGATCGCGCCGTTCGTGATCCTCCTCGCCACATTGATCTCTCTGGGGATCTTCTCGAAGTCCAACGAAGACACGGCGTTCAAGACGTGCGGTATCTCGCTCTACAGGCTCGCAGCCGCCGTTCTGGTCACAGCCGGGATCGGGGCGATTTTTCTCTTCACGCTGGGCGAATACGTGCTTCCCTTCGCCGAGCAGAGGCAGACGCGCTTCCGCAACATCATCTACGGGCGCAAGCCCGATTACGGGCTGGGAAGCCTTGCCGAGCGCAACTGGCACTACGGATCGGACGGCCGGATCTGGCATCGCGAAGTGGGCGACCAGCGGAAAGAGGCGCTCGTGGCGCCTTCCGTCTACGAGTTCAACCAGCAGTTCGATCTCGTCCGCCGGGTGGCCGCCAAGCGAGCGGATTGGGACGGACGTACCTGGATTTTTCGGCAGGGCTGGGAGAGAAGGTTCGGCGGCCCGACCGAGACCTCTTATCGAACGTTCCTGGAGGAGCCGGTGGCAGGCGACCCGCCCAACGCCTTCGCCCGCGAACGGCGGACTCCCGAGCAGATGCGGTGGCGGGAGCTCTCCCGGTACGTTCAGCGGCTGCGGGCGAGCGGCTACCCGACGGGAGCCCTGCAGACTGCCCTCCAGAGCAAGTTCGCCACTCCCCTGATGCTGCCGCTCCTGGCTTTGCTCGCGATCCCCTTCGCCTTCCGAGTGGGCCGCCGCGGCGCGCTGGCCGGCATCGGCGTGGGTCTGGCGCTCGGCATGGTTTTTCTGATCGCGACCGCCTTCTTCACCAAGCTCGGCGAGGTGGGGATTCTTCCGCCTCCCCTGGCCGCGTGGTCCCCCGACATCCTCTCGGCGACCTCCGGGGCCTACCTCTTGCTACGCCTGAGGACGTGAGCCCGAGAGACGGCCACCCTCCACTCCCCCGCCGGTCCCTTCTTTTCGTCCTCGTTCTCCTCCTGGCCTTGACCTCGGCCTTCCCGGCAGCCGGACAGCAGGCGGATCGCGCCGAGGATCCGGCGGCGCCGGCCGAGGAACCGCCGTCGGCAAAGCCCGGAGTCGCCGCACGCGCCTGGAAAGCCGTGCGAGAGGAGGCCCGGCGCTACGGCAGGGACTCGGCGGCTCTTCTCCGAGCGCCTCTCCACTGGCAGAAGAACGACTGGGAAAAAGCAGGAGGGGCAGTCCTCATCCTGGGTGGCCTGATGCTGGCGGACCGTTCGATCGACAACGCCGCCCAGCGCCAACGCTCCCATTTTACGGACCGGGTCGCGGGCGCAACGACCGCCCTCGGGGGACAGTACGGAGTGCACGCTTCGACGGCGCTACTGGGCCTGGGACTGATCTTCCACCACGAAAACATGCGAGACACCGGGCGCGAAGCTCTGGAGGCAGGCCTCTTCGCACACGTCCTCAATAACTACGGGCTGAAGCGCGCTTTCGGGCGCGAGCGTCCCTTCGAGTCCGACGGACGGACCGTGTTCGTGCCTTTCTCCTCACACGATTCGTTCCCTTCCGGGCACGCGACGGAGGCTTTTGCCGTGGCATCCGTGGTCGCGGCCCGTTCCAAGGGGTGGCCGATCCCCGTGCTCGCCTATACGGCCGCGACCATCGTCGCCATCGACCGCGTCAACAGCCGGGTCCACTTCACGAGCGACGTCGTCGCAGGAGCCTTCATCGGCACGGCGATCGGCCGCTTCCTCGTCAAGCGCCACAACGACGAGAAGGCGGGCGTTCTCTCGAAAGCGAACCTCGAGGTCGTTCCGATCCGCCGAGGCCTCGCCGCACGTTTGCGGTTTTGAGCTCTCGCGAGGAAGATCGCTGGGCCGGGCGTTTCCCGGAGCGACGAAACCTCTCGAGTTACTAAGTTCCTTCCTCCCACGAGGTCATGTAGCGCGCCTGCTCGGGCGTTGGTGTATCGATGGCGATGCCCATGCCGGCGAGCTTCAACCGGGCGATCTCACGGTCGATCTCCTCGGGGACGGCATAGACACGCCGCTCGAGCTTCGCGTGGTTCTGGACCATGAACTCGGCCGCGAGCGCCTGGTTTGCGAACGACATGTCCATGACCGACGCGGGGTGACCCTCCGCGGCCGCGAGATTGATGAGTCGGCCGTCGGCGAGCAGAAAGATCCGTCTCCCGTCGGCTGTCCGGAACTCCTCGGCGAACTCCCGGGTCATACGCCGGGCCGTCGAGAGCCGTTCCAGCGCCGGGATGTCGATCTCGACGTTGAAGTGGCCCGAGTTGCAGATGACCGCCCCGTCCTTCATGGCGCGGAAATGCTCCCCGCGCAGGACGCCCTTGTTGCCCGTCACTGTGACGAACACGTCCCCCAGCGGAGCGGCCTCTTCCATCGTCATGACTCGGTAGCCGTCCAGAGCCGCCTCGATCGCCTTCGTCGGATCGATTTCGGTGACGATGACATGGCCGCCCAGGCCTCGCGCCCGCATCGCGACTCCCCGGCCGCACCAGCCATAGCCCGCGACCACGACGTTCAAACCCGCGATGAGCAGATTGGTGGCCCGGACGATTCCGTCCATCGTTGACTGGCCCGTGCCGTAACGGTTGTCGAAGAGATGCTTCGTCTTGGCTTCATTGACCGCCACCACGGGGAATTTCAGAACGCCCGCTTTCTCCATCGCCCGCAGACGGATGACTCCCGTCGTCGTCTCCTCGGTGCCTCCGACGATGCCCGCGAGGAGGGACTCGCGCTGCTCCGAGGAGAGCGTCTTCGCCCAGGCCCGGATCACGGGATCCACGTCCGCGTCCTTGCCGAGCGCCAGAAACAGGAGGGAAGAGACGAGGTCCGCTCCGTCGTCCATGGTCACGTTGGGACGGTGCGCGAGCGCCGCCCGGATGTGCTCGTAGTACGTCTGGTGGTCTTCTCCCTTGATCGCGTAGACCGAAATGCCGTAGTCGGCGACCAGAGAGGCGGCGGCGTCATCCTGTGTGGAGAGGGGGTTGGAAGCGCACAACACGAGATCGGCTCCTCCCGCCGCCAGCGTTCGGGCGAGGTTGGCGGTCTCGGTCGTCACGTGCAGGCAGGCGGAAAGCCGCGTCCCGGCCAGAGGCTTCTCCTTCTCGAAGCGCCGCCGGATCTGAGCCAGCACCGGCATGCTGCCGTCGGCCCATTCGATGCGGAGCCGTCCGCGGGGTGCGAGCGACAGATCCTTGACGTCGTGGCCGACCGAGGTTTCGACCGCTGTCTTCATCGCGTCACCGGCGCGGCGATGGGCTCGACGCCCGCCGCTTTCGAGAGGCTCGGGGCGACGTCTGTCTGTTCCCACGTGAACTCGGGCAGCCGCCGGCCAAAGTGGCCGAACGCCGCCGTGGCCTTGTAGATCGGCCGCCGCAGATCGAGCCGCTCGATGATTCCGCGCGGCGTCAAGGGGAAATGCTCCCGAACCAGCGCCACGATCCGATCCTCGGGCACGCGTCCCGTGCCGTAGGTCTCACAGTGCACCGAGACCGGATCGGCGACGCCGATCGCGTACGCGAGCTGAAGCAGAACGCGGTCCGCGAGGCCGGCCGCGACGATGTTCTTGGCGATGTAGCGCGCCATGTAGGCGGCCGAGCGGTCGACCTTGGTCGGATCTTTTCCGGAGAAGGCGCCGCCCCCATGCGGCGCGCTCCCGCCGTACGTATCCACGATGATCTTGCGGCCGGTCAGCCCGCTGTCGCCTTGCGGTCCTCCGATCACGAACCGTCCCGTCGGATTGACGTGGAACGTCGTGTCGCGCCGGAGCAGTTCCCGCGGAATGGCCGGTTTGATGATCTCCTCGATGATCGCCTCTTTGAGAGCGGCGTGCTTCATCACCTCCGCGTGCTGGGTCGAGACGACCACCGTCTCCACGCTGATGGGACGAGTCCCCTCGTACTCCACGGTGACCTGCGACTTGCCGTCGGGCCGCAGGAAGTCCATCTCCCCTTTTCGCCGGGCCTCCGAGAGCCGCTGAACCAGCCTGTGGGCGAGAGTCAACGGCAGAGGCATCAGCTCCTCGGTCTCCCGGACCGCGAAGCCGAACATCAGACCCTGATCGCCCGCGCCGCCCGTGTCGACACCCTGAGCGATATCCGACGATTGCGGGTCGATCGAGGAGATCACGGCGCAGGTTTCGTAGTCGAACCCGAACTTCGCGCGGGTGTATCCGATCTCCTTGATGGTGTGGCGCACGACGGAGGGAAAGTCGACGTAGGTCTTCGTCGAAATCTCTCCGGCGATGAACGCGAGCCCGGTCGTGACGAGTGTTTCGCAGGCCACGCGACCCGTCGGATCGTCCCGCAGGACCGCGTCCAGAATCGCGTCAGAGATCTGATCGGCGATCTTGTCGGGATGCCCCTCGGTGACCGACTCAGAAGTGAAATAGTGTCGTCCGTTTTGAAGCATTCCAGCGGCTCCTTCGTAAAGGGGAGGCGTTAGACGTCAGCCCGCGTCGTGCCTGCCACGGGCGGGTCCCGGGCCAAGAGCGGGCAGGCTAGCATTTCCGGCTCGTTCGGTCAAAAAGGGACGCCGAACCGGCTCGAGACCGGCGTTAAGAACAGAAAGACGTTGCGGCCATAGTCCCGGCGCTGGACCAGGCTCCAGCCGGCCGGCTCCGAAAGAGCGCCAGCAGGGCGATCGATTTGCAGGATGAAGAGACCTCCCGGCTTGAGCAGGCCCGCCGCGTCGGGAGGCACGAGGCGCTCCGAGGGCGACCCATAGGGGGGATCAGAAAAAACCAGGTCGAAACGGTCCCCGCGCCGCAACAGCGTTCGGAGGGCTTCCTGGACATCGCCGCGCAGCACCTCCGACTCGGTCTGCGACGCGCCGACCTGTTCGAGGCTGCGGTCGAGGGCCGCCGGCCGATTCTCGACGAACACGGCCCGCGCGGCGCCGCGAGACAACGCCTCCAGGCCCAGAGCACCGCTGCCGGCGTAGAGGTCGAGCACCCGGGCTCCGGGGAGCGAGTCTCGCAGGATTGAGAAGAGCGCTTCGCGAGCGCGACCCGAGGTCGGACGCGCTCCGTCAGGGACTCCCAGCTGCTTTCCCTTCCACCGACCGGCGAGAATCCGTACGCGCCTCAAGGTGCCGCCCTCGCCGCGAGAGACTCCCCCAAGGCACGCGGCGAGACCGTCACCGTGCTGCTTCCGGCGGCGGCTCGAAAAAGAATCGCAGCTCCTCGATCTTGCGGAAGAATGAAAACGGCTCCGAGACACCCTGGAGCTCGACGATGCCGCGCGCCTCATCCAGGAGCGTGATCCGAAACATGGCTCCATCGAAGCGTTTCAGCAACGTGCCGCGGGCAAGGGTCGCAGCGGTGAAGCGCGAGGCCGGAGCGATGCGCTCCGCGAAGGAGCGCTTGAGGCCTTCGAGCGACGAACGCAGCGTGCCGGCCGCGGGAGCCAGGGAGGAGAGCTCATCGAAACGGATCTCCTTGACCGATCCGTCCGGCCGCGCCAGCCGGACCCTCGACTCGGAGACGAACTGGCCTGTCAGCCCGCTGCGCATATCGTCGGGCAGGTCCCAGAACTCGACCCTCGCGAAATAGTCGCAGTAGAATTTCCGCTCCTCCGCGTCGAGAGTCTTGCGGCGCACGTCCTCGACTTCGCCGCGGCGGGTCTTCCAGACCAGAGTCCGGTCGGAGAAGAGGGTCAACCGCTCGTAGCCCTCACTCGACTGTTTGACCCATTCCGCGCAGAACGTGGGGGCGGGCATCGGCGCAGCCGAGAGGGTCACGACGAGGGAGAGCGTCGAGGCGGCCAGGAATGTCACGAGGCTTCCGGATGGCTCGCCGCCTTCAAGGCGTAGTCGAGCTCTTCTTCGCGCGGGATCTTTCCGTCCCGACGAGCGGCCAGCGTCCTCGCGAGAGCTCGTCCGACCTCCGGTCCAGGAGAGACGCCCGACCGCACCAGGTCCCGCCCGCCGATCGACAGCTCCACGGGCTTGCGCAGGAGTTGCTGCGCAAGCACGGCGCGGACCTCCTTGCGGCCAGAGCTGACTGCCGCGGCCGCGGTCTCGTCGGGCGTCAGGCGCAGGGCGGCGATCTGCGAAGGCCGCGGCCGGCGGCCGGAACCCGCGAGGTTCCCGAGAGTTTCGCGCCAGGAGGTCAGGATTCTTCTCTCTTCGCCCGCGAGGGCCAGTCGGTTCGCGAATTCCTCCAACTCGCGCGCCTTCAAGCCGGAGGACCACACGAGAAGATACAATATCCAGCTTGTAGTCTTTCCTGCACTCGCCGCCAGCCTTCCGGCGGCCGCGAGGCGGGAGAGGGCGCGTCCGTTCGTTGGCAAAGAGGGGTGGAGCGTCGGCAGCAGGCCCAGCCGGGCCATCTGCCGCACGGCTCCGGCCGGCCGCGGCTCCGAGAGAATCAGGCGCAACTCACGGCGGCGCCGGTCTCCCGAAATCGCTTCGAAGAACCCGGCGGCAACAGCGTGGCGCGCGGCCTTCCGCGTCCGCGGCTCGATCGAGAACCCCAGGCGATTCGCGTACCTCGCGGCGCGATAGGCGCGGGTCGGGTCGTCCTCGAATGAATGGGCGTGAAGGATGCGGAGCCGCCGTCGCACGAGATCCTCGCGCCCTCCGAAGGGGTCGTTCAGCCGTCGCCCTCGAGCCGGGGCGAGAGAGAGAGCCATCGCATGCACCGAAAAGTCGCGCCGCCCGAGGTCCTCCTCGATGGATGCGGGCGCGACACGCGGAAGGGCGCCGGGCCTCTCGTAGGTCTCGCTCCGTGTCGCCGCGAAGTCGAGCCGCTCTCCGCCGGACGCGACGGTCGCCGTTGCGAACCGCCCGTGCACGCGCGCCTCGACGCCGAGCTCTCGCGCGACGTCCCTGGCGACCGAAACGGCGTCTCCTTCGACCGCGAAGTCCAGATCGCGAACCGGTGTGCCCAGCAGAAGGTCCCGCACGGCGCCCCCGACGAGGTAGAGCGCAAACCCCCGGCGCTCGGCGATATCCCGTGGCAGCTCCAGGCGCCTGGCCAGCGCGGCCGGGAGCCCCGGCGCTGTCGTTCGCCCTTCGCCCTTCGTCCTGCTCGGCGAAGCAGCGCTTCGCTGCGCAGCACGAGCCTTTCTAGTCGAAGATGTATTCGACGGAGTCCTCCCCTGCCAGCGCTCGGATCTCGCTCGTGAGGCCCGCGGAAAGCGCGATGCGCATGGAGTCGGCGGCTTTCAGCGTCGCCTCGAACTCGCCCGGCCGGAACAGCCGGATCGAGACGGGGGTCGTGCCGGGATTCGACATGAGCTTGTCCTTGAGACGGGCGAGAACCCGCTCGTCGGCAAAGGCCAGGTTGACGCGGATCTTGACCTCCCGCGCCGCGCGCTCGTGGATCCCTTCGAGGGGGCGAATGTCAGAGACCGTGATCTCGTGCGCTCCGCCCGACTCGCGGACAGTTCCGATGACGAGCACCGGCAGGTCCGTCCGGACCCACGAGCCCTCCTTCTCATAGAGGCTCGCGAACACGCAGATCGAAACGCTGCCTGTGGTGTCCTCGAGCATCGCCTTGAGCATCGTCTTTCCCTCGTTGATGCCCTTCTTGATCTTTTGGCGCTTCAGGTTGGTCAGCACGCCGGCGATCCGGACACTCTGGTCGACCCGATCGGAGAGCTCGGTGACCTTCGCGTCCGCGAATCGCGAGATCTCCGCCGAGTAGCGGGCGAGGGGATGCCCGGTGACGTAGAAGCCCAGGACCTCCTTCTCCGCCGTCAATCGCTGGTCCAGGGACCATTCGGGTTGCTCCGGGAAGTCGTCCCGTAGAGGGCCCTCGTCGGCGCTGGCGGCCGAAAAGAGGTTCGACTGGCCCTGTTCCGCGTCGTCTCGGCTGCGCGCCGCTTGAGCCACGATCCGCTCGGCCGCGGCGGAGAGAGTCGCGCGGCCGCGTCCGAACGAATCGAAGGCTCCCGCGCCGATCAGGGCGTCCAGCGTCCTCTTATTGACCAGGTGTGAGTCGAGGCGAAGCGCGAATTCCGTGAACGAGTGGAAGCGGCCGCCTTTCGAGCGCTCCTGGAGGATCGCATCCGCCGCCGCCTCCCCCACTCCCTTGATCGCCGCCAGGCCGAATCGAATCGCGTCGCCGACTCCGGCGAAGCGCTTCTGCGATTCATTGATGTCGGGAGGCAGGACGGGCACCGCGCACTCCACGCAGTCGCCGATCACCTTCACGATGCCGTCGGTCGAACCGA
>Ga0070697_100003267_pt1 | contig 12450 bp, 13 predicted proteins | sample KBSK1501metaG_FD_65475 | JGI IMG/M metagenome (GOLD analysis project Ga0070697, IMG submission 65475) | Corn, switchgrass and miscanthus rhizosphere microbial communities from Kellogg Biological Station, Michigan, USA - KBS K1-50-1 metaG | ecosystem: Host-associated > Plants > Roots >... | reverse complement strand
CCTTTCTAGTGGTCGCTCATCCAGTGTCCAATATTCGAAGCTCTGGTATATCCCCCCAAAGCATGCATCACGTAGGGCTTCTGAACTGCTGTACCCGCCATAGATAACGATATCCCCCAGCCTGGCTGAGAAAATGTCGATGGTTTCAGGAGCTTCTGCCATGTATTCGTAGTCCTTTCACTCACCGCCATAGCGGGCCAGCTCACCGGCTATGCTCCCTTATTCTACGCCTCTATCCCGAAATCGGCTTCCATCTTGGCGCGCCGTATGCACCTTGCCCGTTCCCAGGTAGCGCTCACAAATGTTGCTGATCGTGCGCGGTCCGATGGCCTGACTGAAATTGCGGTCGCTGAATGACAACCAGATCGGCGAATCGCTCGGCATGGTCAAAAGGCGATTGCCATACACCCGCTCATCGCTGAGATAGCATAGAGGACCTGGCTCGTCTTCGGCGGTAGGACACTCGGCTCCATCGGCTCATTGCCCTTCAGCCACTCTCGCGCAACGGCAGCCACGGCGACCGGCGAGCTATCCAGGTCCAGCAGCTGCTCCTGCAAGCGTCCGCGAAAGCGGTTGATGAGATCGCGATAAATCGCCATGGTGCGCGGACTTTCCGACCTGGCGCTTTCGGTAATCTAGTCCCTGATGGATTGCTCCAGCGTAGGAATGACATCTTGATAGGGTTACGTGTGCCATCGCAGGCTTAAGGGAGCTGATCGCAGCGGATTGGGCCATGCTTGACCAATGGCCCAGCACTCGCAAGGGAGGGGATCTACACTGCTACGTGCGTTTTGGGTTGGGGAAGTGGTTCTCCATCTCGTAAGGCACTGCTCACAAGCATTTCAAGCACCTCTTGCCCATGGTGGACTGCTTCTCCGTAGGTACTACCGTGTGTTGCTGGCATCATGACACGGTCTGCCCATTCCGGTAAGGTCACCAGATAAGCCTGATCTTCTTCTGACCACTCGATTAGTATAGAGTAGTGAAGATGGTGTTCACTCATAGCTCGGCACTCCGTCTCGCTTCCGCAATCTCTCGTAGCAAATCACGCACAGCCCTTTCCTGATAGGGTTTGGCATCGTCGCCATCATGACCGGAGAGAATAAGCGTGCTTACTGGCACAAGCGGGTGTTTCCACTTGGTATGGCTTCCCTCTTGTGAGACCAGGTAGGCTCCTGCCTTTCGCAAATCTACCTTGAGCTGCCGTATCTTTCGCGGCATATCGTCCTCTTACGATTGACTTCATTATACCATAGACTGCTTGCAGTTGAGCGACCAAAATGCTTCCAGCGTTCTAGATTCCCATCCTGGCGGATTCTCAGTTGCCCAGCTCTTCTGACAGATATGCCAGCACGCTCTGATGCGGCAGCTCTAGCCCGTCGAGAAGGCGAGCATCTTGGAATTTCGCATAAAACTCATCCACCGTGTGCGCGGGACGTGCAAAGCCTCGGCGAGCACACGCCATCATCGCCGTCAGCAGGTAGTTCTGCGTGACAACGGTTCCTCCATGCGCCAACGCGAAGTCGAGGGCACGGTAGAGTTTGCCGGGATGGCGCGTCAACCACTTCCACGAGTCGCTGTATAAATACTGCAGTCTCCCGTTGCGAATGGCTCGCAGCGATGATACCATCAAGGTATCAAACTCCGGGGTAATCCCGCTGAGCACTACAGAGCGTTCTTCTGGATCATGCTCGACCGTCGCCTTGGGCAAAGAGGGATGAGGGGCCTGGCAGGGCGCAAAGGTGACGGTACGCTCCCGCGCATTCGCCAGGGAAGAGAGGACGTGCCAGGCGCGGGGAGCGTCTTTGCGGAGATGCCCGAAGGGATCATCTTCTGCAGCAGGCGGCAAAACTTGAAGGCCCTGCAAATCGATGGTTTGCCAGTATCTGATGGCTGCCTCCGTGATCGGCTGAACATCTGCCTCTTGCATCGGCTTCTCTGACTCTGGGACATTGGCAGGAATGAGGGACGCGCCCGGAATGCCCAGGTCCTCGAGCAGGCTGTTGCGGACCGTCACGACGAACGCGCGGATCTCCAGAGTAGCAGACCGTGGCTCATAAAAAGCGCCTTCTTCACGTCCGAGGAGCAGAAGGGTATTCCGTGTCGGCATGTCATGCCAGCGTGAAAGCACCGACTGCAATCGACGGCGAATATCCGTGACAACGGCCTCTATGGCACCCGGAAACGCCTGTACTTCCATGTGCTCGAGCTGTAGGGTCAAAATGGTGTCAAGATATACATCGATTGCGTCCGTCATCTGCTTCTCCTCGCTCGCTGGGGTGAATGAAGGGATTTCCCGCCGCCGGTCTACGACACGCTCATCATTCGCATGGGATCATCTCTTTTCGGCTTGAGGAACGATAGTCTGTCTTTACCAGTACATTCCTCGCGAACGAGTCGAATGTCGAAAGTACGCTCCCCAGTGCTGGCTTCGTGTTGCAGGTGTGGAGGTAATGTGCCATCTCCGGCGCTTGCTCCTGATTCTGCTCGTTTGTCCCTTTTCCGAGACGAACGCGTCGTGCTCGCGCTCTTTTCTCAAGCAATGATAGCATGTGAACCTCTTCCACACCTCACGAACTTTCACGATAAACTCACGAACTTTCAGCAAACGCCCTCGGCTATCGCTGGTGCTGCGCGCTCCCCTCGTGTGAGATGCGTACAAGCGCCTGCCCACCGGGTGGTTCGACATCCCCAGGTAGATCCTTCTTAGTAATGAGGTGTCCTGTGCATCGACGGGCTAACGGAGTCCTCATAAGGTTGGCCGAATATGGGTGGGGGGACGAGATGCCGCAGCCCTTCAAGCGCTCTCCGGGTGATCAGGGCCGGGTGTCTGGATAGGCGCGTTTTGAGGACAGGCTTACTATCCATGCACGGACAGTGTCAATTTTTGCTCCAATGCTTGATGCTGGGGGCCCCATGTGTTGACTGTATTCTGCAGTCGAAGGTATCACGGGCTTACTTATTCACGGAACGAAGCAAGGTTTCGCCAAATATGTGTGACGATAAGCAAGGTTTCGCCAAATATGTGTGAAAAAAGCTGCCAGAAATTCGTGACAATAAGCGTTTCCTTACGCTTAATATGGCTGAGCTTCTGCCAAATATTTCTGACAATCACCAGGAAAATGCTTATTTTCATAAATAATTGGCCTATTTTCACTAAAATTTGGCACAAATTGTCACAAATATCTGGTCATCACAAGGACGATACGATGCTTTTCTGCACTCATTCATATTTCCCTGACTCGCGATGAATACTGCACTTGTTGAGTTGTGCTTTAATTTCTCTCTAGTAGGCGAACAGGGTAGAGTACTCTGCCTTCTTTCCCTTTTGTGAATCTCTTGTGAAGCGTAGCGATTTCTGCTACTATACCTTTGTGGAAATGAAGAGCACAATGTAGTAGGACTTCTTTCTGCTCAGATCTTTTTCACGCATGAGATATATATGAAGCGGCAAGCGAATCCTCAACTCTGTGCTCCTGGAGAGCTCGCACTGGCACAAATCATGGGGCATGATTCATTAGACACGACCAGATTGTATATGCAAGGCACCAGGCACGATTTGCAACAGGCCGCCCATACCATGGCCTGGACATGAAAAGAGACAGTCTATGCAGGACAATCTCATCGTTTTTCCAGAGCCCCCTCCAGGTGACAAAGTCCGGCTCGTCACGCCTGCCCTGCCTGTGCCGCTCACCTCGCTGATTGGCCGTGAGCACGAGGTGCAGGCCATTCACGCGTTGCTCTTGCGCCCAGACGTGCGCCTGCTCACCCTCACCGGCACGGCTGGCGTGGGCAAAACGCGTCTCGCACTCGAAGTCGCTCTGGAACTGGTGCACGATTTCGCGGATGGCGTTCACCTGGTCTCCCTCGCTCCCATCAGCGATCCAGCCTTCGTCATCCCGACCATCGCTTACCGCCTTGGACTCACTGAGAGCGGATCGCTGCCGTTGCTGGACCTGCTCAAGACCTCTCAGCACGACAAGCACCGGCTCCTGCTCCTGGACAACTTTGAACATGTCATCACGGCGGCGACACTGCTTGCAGAGCTATTGGAAGCCTGCCCAGATCTCAAGCTCCTGGTCACAAGCCGCGAGGTATTGCGCCTGCGTGGCGAACACCAATTCGCCGTCCTCCCCCTGGCGCTCCCGGACCCCAAGCGCCTCCCAGATGACCGATCACTCGCACACGTTCCAGCAGTGAACCTGTTCCTCCAACGGGTACAGGCCATCAACTCTGATTTTCACTTGACGATGGACAATGCTGCGGCCATCGCCGGGATCTGTCTGCGACTCGATGGGTTGCCACTGGCCATCGAACTGGCGGCAGCTCGCAGCAAATTGCTTGCACCACAGGCACTGCTGGGCCGCTTGGAGCACCGCTTGGCACTGTTGACGAGCGGGGCACGCGATCTTCCTGAACGACAGCGGACCTTGCGCAACACGCTTGCCTGGAGCTATGAGCTGCTTACCGCCCAGGAGCAGCGCCTCTTCCAGCGGATTTCCGTCTTTGTGGGCGGTTGCACGCTAGAGGCGATTGAGGCGATCTGTACTGCTCTTGATGATGGAGCGGGCCAGGTGGTCGATGGCTTGGCTTCACTTCTAGACAAGAGCTTGCTGCAACAGACCGAGCAAGAGGGAGGGGAGCCGCGCCTCACCATGCTTGAGACGATCCGGGAATTTGGATTAGCGTGTCTGAGCGAGAGTGGCGAGTTAGAGGTAGCGCGTCAAGCATACGCGGCGTATTATCTGGGGCTGGCAGAGGAGGCCGAACCGAACCTGAGGGGTGATGAGCAGGGGAGGTGGCTGGATCGCTTGGAGCAGGAGCATGAGAACCTGCGTACGGCACTAGGATGGCTGATGGAACGAGCACAGACAGAGGTAGATCAGGCAGAGTTGGCTCTGCGAATGGGTGGAGCACTAGAATTGTTCTGGACGGTATGTGGTCACTGGAGTGAGGGACGAATGGTCCTGGAGCGGGCGTTGGCAACAAGCAAGGGAGTGGTGACATTGGCGCGGGCGAAGGCGCTCAAAGCTGCTGCATCCTTGTTGTATTGCGTCGAGAACGACAATGATCGGGTAGAGGCACTACTCCGGGAGAGTTTGGCATTGTACAGAGAGCTCGAAGACACTTGGGGCATTGTCGACTCACTCGGTTTACTGGGGGGAGTAGCCAGGGAGAAAGGTAACTTTGCAGCAGCACGCTCTCTGGAGGAGGAAGCCTTGGAACTCTCCAAGGGCATGAGTAACAAGGTGGCCATCGCCCGGTCACTCAAGTTCCTGGGAGTCTTGCTCAAAGATCAAGGGGACTATGTCAAGGCCTATGCTCTGTTAGAGGAGAGCCTGAATCTGTACAGGGAGGTGGGAAATAAGTATAGCATCGCCGACATACTCTTCCGATTGGCGCAGGTACTTTTCCTTTCGCGAGGTGATCCTGCGACCGTACACGCTCTACTCGAAGAGAGTCTTACGCTCTTTAAGGAGCTAAACGTAAAGGTGGGTATGGAGCAATCGTACTGGCTCCTGGGACTGGTAGCCCTGCAAGAGGGCGATGTTGCCTTGGCGCGCTCGCTACTCGAGGAGAACCTGGCGACCAGCAGGGAGATGGGGGACCGGACTGAGAGTGCCGAGTCACTCTCCGCCTTAGCGAGGGTGGCAGCCCGCCAGGATGACTATGCAGCGGCACGCGCCCTCAACGAGGAGAGCCTGACGATTGCCAGGGAGGTGGGCAGCAAGTGGAGGATAGCCCCCTATCTAGAGGGATTGGCGAGCGTGTTGGTGGTACAGGAAGAGTTCGCACGAGGGGCACAACTCTTGGGGGCAGCGGAGGCCATACGTGAAGCCTTTGGCATACCCCTTCCACCTGTCGAGAGTACAACATATGAACGGTCGGTTGCAACCGCCCGCAGCCATTTAGGTGAGAAGGCATTTTCCATCGCGTGGGCTCAGGGACGGACGATGACACCGGATCAAGTTCTCTCTGGACAGGGAAAAGTGTCATCGCTTACCCCAAACCCAGCAGCGCCAGCATCGGCTCCTCCAGTGCGGATGCCATCCCCCTCTCCTGCTGGCCTGACCACTCGTGAGATGGATGTGCTACGACTGCTTGCACAGGGCTTGACCAGCGCGCAGATCGCCGAGCAGCTCGTCATCGGCCTGGTGACCGTCAATTCGCATGTGCGCTCGATCTATAGCAAGCTGGGGGTCACCTCCAGGGCCGCGGCGACCCGTTACGCTCTGGAACACCACCTGCTGTAAGACTGCTCCACCCTTCAACGACGATTACCTCACAAGGCTTGACCTAGCTCACAGCACCCGTCAGTGCTTCTTTCTGCATTCGGCATCTCCTCATCCCCTCACCGTCGCCTCCTCAGTTCTGAGGAGGTGCCCTCGTAGTTCTTGTTCCTTTCTCCTGACAAGAATTCCTCAGTTCTGACGACGTATTCTCAGCCACTAGACGCTAGACTTGAGAGCAGAATGGATCATCACCAGAAGCCTGCGTGCCCAAAGAGGAGAGGAGGTCTCAACTCAACGGCAAGCATATGAGAGGAGAAAAGGATGAATATTCAGCAAAGAAGATTGAATGGCTGGCGGCGGTTGGCACTTATGCCATTGCTGCTGCTGGCGGTCTTGCTGCTCGTTCTCGCAGGTAGCCTCGAGTTCCCAGGCACAGCTCACGCGCAGGGTGGCACTACCGTCACGTTTACCATCACGGTTGCGAGTACTGCGCAACTCATCGCGCGGACGACGGTGCAGATCTCCTCTACGGTCACTTGCGCCCTTCCTGAGGGTGCGACCTTCCTGGATGCTGGTGGGGGAGTGCAGATCACTCAGGCGTCCGGTCGAGTGATCGTTCAAGCCGGTGGGTTTTTCGCCCCTGTCACCTGCGACGGGACGGCACAGACTTTCCAAGTGTTCGCGACTCCACCGGCTGGCTCGAGGTTGACTGGTACGATGCCTTGGGCAACTTCCACGAAGATGGGTTTGCTACCAGTCCTGAAACGATCAGCATTCAGGGGTAGTTCAGACTCGAGAAGGACTGAAGTCGAACGAGACCGAGGAGCAAGAGAGTATGGAAGAACGCAGGGGCGAGGCCTTCGCTGGCACTGAGCAGCTCACGGTCATAGGCAGGCAGCTACATGCAGGCGATCCGGCCCCCGACTTCCGTCTGGATTACCTGGATCTCGCGGATCTGGCTGTGCGCATGATCTTTCTGGCTGACTCAACGGGACTGGTACGTCTGCTAAACATAGTGAACACCCTTGAGTACCCTCGCTGCCAACAGGTAATAAAGCAGTGGGAGACGCTTCGGGTCATGTTGCCTCCAGATGCGTGCATCTATACCGTGAGTGTGGACCCGCCGCAGATGCAAGCTCGTTGGCAGGATACGGTGGGCGTGTTGCACCAGATCCTCTCCGCCCATCGCAGTCACCAGTTCGGGCAGGACTATGGTGTGTGGCTCAAGGAGTGGCGGCAGCTCGAGCAGGCGGTCTTTGTGCTTGATCGCAACGACCGTATCGTCTACACCGAGTACGTTGCCGATCAGCTGCGTGAGCCAGACTATGCAGCGGCCATACAAGCGGTGGAGCTTGCCACAGTGGAATGAAGGTTCGGGGGAAGAGGCCCCTGATCCTCCTGTAGAAGGGGCGTCGCACCAGTTGGAAAAGGAGCATCAATGTGAGAGGTGATGGAGACGAGACGTTCGAGATGTATAGCCTGGAGCTCTTGCGCCGCGCGATTGCACACGGTGATCAGGATGCCTGGGCAGGGTTCCAACAGTGTCTGGAGGAAACCATAGTGACCTGGCTACATGAGCATCCAAGCAGAGAGGCTGCGTGTCGAGGGCTGTGTGAGAAGGACTTGGTGGTTCAGGCCTTTGAGCGATTCCGGCAGGCCGCTGGTCAGGTGGAGATGGCATTCGAGACGCTGGACAGGGTGCTAGTTTACTTGCGAGCGAGTCTGCATGGAGCCATTCTGGATATACTGCGGACCCTCTCCCGGCCAAAAGAAGTCTCAAGGCTTGTGCCAGGTCTGGCAGGCGAGCTACGCATTTAAAAGCAGATGGCCGGAAACGAGATCTGGGAGGTCCTCCAAACTCTGCTGCCCAGCGCGCGTGAGCGGCGACTGGCCTACCTGCTCTACCACTGTGGGTGGGGTCCTAAAGAGATTGTGCATTGCTGTTCACAGGAATGGAGTGATGTCCAGGAGATCTATCGCTTGCGGCGCACCATCGTCGAGCGGCTTCTCCATCATGCCGATTCCATTCTGCTGCTGACTCAATCGCCAAGGAGCTCTTGCAGAGAAGGATTATCCCTAGAGGAGAAGTCCTCGTATATCACCATAAGACAATCATTAGAGCTAGGAGGAAACGAGCATGGCTACGTGTCAACAACTTCAAAACGATTACGATCGTGATACCAACATCCTTGATACTGCAAACCCCCAGTCTTCTGAGTATCAGGAGGCGCTCAACGATCTCCTCACCAGAGTGACTCCAGCACTCGTCGCCCAAAACTGTGTTCCAATCAGCTTGCCAAGCGGAACATGGCAGTTCGACGGCAACGGCTTTCATGGACAACTCACCCTTTCATTGTCTGGAACCTTTGTCGTGAGTGTTGGATTGGTAGTCGTAGTAAGTGGAACAGCGAACATCGATGCAGGATTTAGCGATCTCATCACTAATGGTACTTGGGATGAGGATTTGCAGCAACTGAGATTTGAACGCCAACTCATACGCCCGACACAGACGTTCACGCAGCATTACATCGGCTATCTGTTCGCCAATCCCTTTGGTACCGAGCCACCCACGGTAGCAGGAACATTTACAGACCCTACCCAGAAGAGATCCTTTGGGTGGTATATGCATCAGTAGGTAATGAACTCAGACCTGTCGACACCAAGAGTATGTGATCAGGACCTTTGGCAACTTCCACTAGTGCACATCAAGACTGGGACAAAGAGCCATGATGTGCGCTCAAAACGAGGTCCAACAATCCCAGTCTTGATGTGCAAGGGAGCAGATGTGATGCTTTCTGCTCAGAAATGTGTATCAAACGGCGTTATATCGTATTTCGTAGCTTAGATTGTTAACCGAGAGTGCGTCACTTGTAATCAAACGCTGAAGAGTCCATTCATAAGGCAGCTCTGACTTCATAGACAATGTCAGCGCTGTTTGTAAAGGAGTACAACTATGGGAAGCGGAAAACACTTTTATACCACCGGTCCGCACGAAGCTACGGTAGCCATTCAGAATGGTCGAGTCCTTGAAGGCATTGCCTGCTATGTCCTGCCGGTAACTTCAGATCCTCAATCGCCAGTCGTCCCACTCCTTCGTTTCTACAAAGGAGACATCGACGACCATTTCTACACGACTGACCAATCTGAAGCTCCCCCAGGGTACACGCTCGAACTGATTGCCTGTGATGTTTATGACCCAAACCAGCCGCCACCTCCTGGAACATTTCAACTCTATCGTTTCTTTAACTCGCAATCAGGTGAGCATTTCTACACCGTTAACCCAGACGCAGAAAATCTCACCGGTTTCCAACCAGAAGGGTTCTCTTGCTATGTGTACGACCTGAATCAGGGATCAGTCCCACAAGGGGCAATTCCATTCTATCGGGAGTATGCCCCATGACATGCTCCCTCCTAAGTACACCGCCAAGTTGAAAAGGGTCGCAATAGGAAGGGAGATGAAATATAGAAGTGCCAACTCACTTCTCACCTGATGCACGTTCAGACCTAGGAGTTCTTTGGTCGAATAGACACAACTCTCTACATTTCAGAGAGGACATCAAACCTTATCGATAGAAGGAGGTAATCTTTATGACAGACTGTGCACAACTTTTGAAAGATCGAGACGAGGCATTTTGCAATGGTGAAGACACAAGTGGCTTCGACCAGCAACTGCAAGCATGTAATCTCCCACGAGGGACATGGAATGTTGACGCTTACGGAACACAAGGGCTCCTTGTTATTAGCAGTCTCGACACTGATGGCATGGTGACGGGATCCATATTAGGGGACAACTTCAGCAGTGCCACATGGGATTCTGCAAACAGACTACTTAACTTCCAACGACCCCTGACCGGATCGCCGAACAACCCACAATCCTATATAGGAGGCCTCTTCCCCTACTTTGACCCGAGCACAGGGAAGGTCCAATCGACGCTTGCAGGAACATTCCAGGAGCAAGGCATCTCAGGGACATTTGGGTGGTTTGCCCAGACAACCTTTCTCCCAGACAGCATTAAACAGCCAAAATGCCCCCCAGAGAAATAGAAAGACACTTGTGGCAAAGAGAAGGACACCATGGGCAAAGAAAGCGACACGATGACCGCAGGAGGGGAAATGGTGGAGCAATCGATCTGCCGATTGCTTCTCATAATCAATCTTCTGCACAGGGACGAGCGTTCATCTGCCCTGAGGAGCGTCCGGACATTGGGAGTCAGATGCTCCAGCAGCCAGATCACATGCAGGAAGAAAACGGGTGATTCTTGTCATTGCTGGTTGCTACGATGTGAGTGTCCAGGCTCTCGTAACGAGATGGCCTATTAGGCCCGCAACCGGAATTTACAACGTTCAGGTAGTCAGGGCCTAACAGGCTTAATGAACTTCCATGAGCAAAACATGCTTAACCATCCCTCAGCGAAAAACATGGTTTTCTCACGTTCACGTAACGAGGAAAATCTGCTTCCCGTTCTCAACATTTGGGAATGAGCGCCATTGTTACAGGCAGGCGCGGGAGGATACTCATGTTCAGGCCTTGGTCTAGGAAGCAACGCACGCGGAAGGCACTCCTTGCTTTCCTGCTCTTGCTCATGTTTGTGCTATATGGCGTCTCTCCCCTGTTTGTGCTTCGGTCCGCACATGCAGCCTCTCGGCAGGGGAAATGCATTCCAAGCGGCCCCACCCCGGTTGTCACCGCTTACGCCGCTCCCGACTTGGGCGGCATTTCTCCCGCAGTTCTCGTGACGGTTGGAACGCCAGTGCAGGTGACAGGGACGGCTGAGAAGGTCCGCATCACGCCGGACTGCGAACAGACCTCCACGCCACTCACGCCCTTTTCCTGGCACCTCACCTTCCAGCCTCCGGGTGGATTGCCCACCGACGCCACCTTTGCGCTCAAGGGGACCTCGACGCTCACACCCAGCTTCTTCCCCAGCAGCCAGGAACCTATGTAGTGCAGCTACTGGCAGGAGGAACAAGCGGGACTGTCCGGATTGAAGCTCTTCACGAGGGACAAAGCTGGTACTCCATTGGCCCCGACGGCAGTCTCGGCCCAGATGGGACCGGCTATACGGCCGCCGGGCGGGTGAACGTTCTGGCATTTGATCCCAACCATCCAGCCACCTTGTATGCTGGCAGTGCATACGGCGGCGTGTGGAAGTCACTCGACCGCGGTGGCAGCTGGTTCCCGATGAGCGATCACAAGGGATTGCCCACGCTCGGAGTCGGGGCGCTCGCCGTCGCCGCCGATGGCACAGTCTATGTCGGGACCGGCGACCCCAATCCTGGCGCTGATAGCTACTTCCAGTACGGGCGTGGGGTCTACAAGTCAGGAGATGGGGGCGTGACCTGGCAGCCTGCAGGGACCACCGTTGATGAACGTTGTCCACAGGAGAGTGTCGCTTTCACCGGGCAGGCCAGGCGCATCCTGGTCGATCCCCACAACGCAAACGTGGTGTACGTCGCAGCCAACGAAGGGCTGTTTCGCTCGATGAATGCAGGAGGCTGCTGGCAGCGACTCCTTGGGCTCGTGACCGGCATCACGGATATCGCTATGGATCCACTCAACACGACGACACTCTATGTAGCTACCCCGAACTTCGTCGAAGGCCTCTGGAAGACAACAGACGCCAAGGCTCCCTTCCCGCACTTTGTGCCATTCATGCATCTCCCTGTTTCTACCACTTACAAAGTCATTCTTCTGGCAGTAGCCCCCTCGGCACCCGCAACTGTCTACGCCGCCTTTTCTGTCGATGATCGCAGCGATATCATTCGATCGACTGACGGGGGTCAGACCTGGCAGCAGAGGCAATCGCGGTGTTCTTTCCACCAGTGCGCCTACGATACCGCGGTAGCTATCAGCCCTACCGACCCCGATCAGCTCGTCTATGCTGACGTGAAGGCCTCCCTTTCGACCGATGGGGGCCAGAGCTGGAGGTCCATCGGCAGCGGCCACGATGACTTTCATGCACTGACCTTTGCCCCGGACAATCCTCAGCTCCTCTATGCTGCCACCGATGGTGGGGTGTACCGCATCACCGTTTCTTCCGGCCAGGGGTGGGAGCCGCGCAATCTGGGACTGGTCATTGCCCAATCGAATGTCCTGGCGCTGGCGCCAACCAACAGCCAGGCCGCGGCGATCGGGGTGTGAGACAACGGGACCCAGCGCCGTCTCGCCGGGCGGAGCTGGCAGCAGATCTGGGGCGGAGATGGCTTCAATGCAGCG
>Ga0070697_100003266_pt1 | contig 12451 bp, 8 predicted proteins | sample KBSK1501metaG_FD_65475 | JGI IMG/M metagenome (GOLD analysis project Ga0070697, IMG submission 65475) | Corn, switchgrass and miscanthus rhizosphere microbial communities from Kellogg Biological Station, Michigan, USA - KBS K1-50-1 metaG | ecosystem: Host-associated > Plants > Roots >... | reverse complement strand
GGGGCGGATATCATTCTAGTTGCGAATCAGTCAATTCCGATCAGCTTCACAACCAACCTCACAAACCTGCCAAAGGTGGCCAGTGCAACCCCTCTCTCTCCTAGCGACCATCCGGCGAAAGCTATCGGAAAAAGTGGGAACAGCAGCATCGGGATTCTCGCAGTGGACCCGGCAGTCTTTCCAAGCATCATCTCGTACACGTTCGTAAACTCTGCAGCTGTCTCTCAAGTGTACTCTCAGCTCTCCAGCAATAACGAGTCGCTTCTGATTCCAGATTCACTCGCCTCCAGGCTTGGGGTCGTTGCGGGGAGTAGCCTTCCGATTCTTACGGATCTAAACAGGACGGTCAGCTTCACGGTCGCAGGGATCTTTACCGGTCCCGTATTGCAGTACATTCAGTTCGGAGAGCATTTTGCTAGCGATTCGATCCTGGTCTCTTTCGCTTCTCAACGCCAATACTTTGGTGGAGAGAGCAAGGCACCGCTCTTCCTTGTCAACCTGAAGCCTCAGTACAAATCTCAGGCGACCACCGTAGCTCATGACATTTCGGACAGTTTTCCACGTTATGATTTCGGCCAGAACTCTCTGACTCTCGGCGAGCTCTTGTCACTCGTGAAGGATACGATCAACAGGATTTTTGCCCTGATACTGTTGATTCTCTATTTCGCCTTGTTGATAGCCAGTCTCGGCATAGGCGCTACCATGATCATGAACGTATCAGACAGGAGGAGAGAGATCGGACTCTTAAGGTCACAGGGTGTGAGCAGGCTACAGATCACTGGGTTATTTCTCGGTGAGGGAACGCTTCTCGGGCTCTTCGGATTCTTGCTGTCAATACCCGGTGGACTGTTGTTGTTGAAGGGAGCTACGAACAGCACTACTCTTGCCGGATTTTTCATCCCTTTCATAGTGCCCTACGGTGCCATAGTTCAGGCCCTGATCCTTGCTCTTGTCGCTGTACTGATTGGCAGCCTGTATCCGGCGTTGCGAGCGTCTCGACTAGAGATTACCCAGGCTCTGCAACAAGTATGATCTGGGGCCCGAGACTAAATATCCCAGCAAACACGTTCACAGGGAAAGGGTTTGCCTGGTAACGCCCTACTCTCGGTCTACGACAAGACAGGGCTGGACCGGCTGGCCTGGATCTTCTCGAAGCTTCAGGTCAAGATGCTTGGGTCTGGAGGAACCGCTGAGGCTGTTCGGAAGCTTGGCTTCAACGTCGTAGAGGTTTCAGAATACACTAGAGTCTCGGAGATGCCAGGGGGACTAGTGAAGACACTGCATCCTAAGATTCACGGCGGGATTCTTGGAGACTGGAAGGATCCAACGCAACGCACGTATCTCGAGGCTAACGGGATTGAGCCCCTGGATTTTGTTGTGGTGAATCTCTATCCCTTCCAGGAGGTCGTCAAGGCCGATCCCCAGAATCTTCGAAAGGCCGTTGACAACATCGACATTGGCGGCGTGGCTCTAATTCGGGCCGCGGGAAAAGGCGCATTGTTGAACCAGCGAGTTGTTCCAGTGACTTCTCCGTTGCAGTATGAGAGTCTAGTCGGAGAACTGGAGAGGAAGGGGTATGTTGGGAACGAGCTGCGGCAGAGGCTGGCCCGGGAAGCGTTTGTCCTAACATCAGATTATGACCGTGCAATACGGGACTACTTGATAGGTCAGGCTCGATGAGTAAACAGGAAATTCGGAGAATCTATCGGACCGCTCTGAAAGAGGATTTTCCCCAAGCTCTGAGACTAGAGCTCGGGGGAAAGGTGTTCGAATATTCCAAGGTTCACTGGACGATTGGCGGAGAGAAGCGCGGGTTACGATATGGGACGAACCCACATCAGAAAGCCGCACTGTACAGGGCTGAACATTCCAAAGGAGGGATTGGAAATGTAGAGTGGACCAAATGGGGAAAAGATGGACCCTCTGCCACGAATATCGAGGATGGAAGTCATGGGTTGAGAATTGTGAGATATTTTCACGAGCCCGCGGTGGCGGTAATGAAGCACCTCAACCCCTCGGGAGTCTCCGTGGGAGACAAGGCCGATGCGTTGTCCTCTGTATATGCGCGAGCCCGGGACGCAGATCCGAGGGCTGCCTTTGGGAGCGTTGTTGTTCTCAACCGTAGGGTCGACAAGTTGACAGCCAAGGAATTGTTGAAGACGTTTGTCGAAGTGGTCTATGCGCCTGATTATGAAGACACGGCGATTACAATGTTCCAGGTGAAGAAGGAAATTCGCATTGGAAGGGTCCAAGTCCCCGACCAGGGGTCAGATTCGCCTGACATCGTGGTGCTCGACGATGGGTCACTGATCCTCGAAGATCCCTACCGAACTGGACTGGGATCGCTGGAACAGTTGAAGACGTTGCCCGTGGCCACGAAACGCTCACCGTCCGAAACAGAGTATCGCGCTATGCTGCACTCATGGTGGGTAACATGTGAGGTTCGATCCAACGCTGTCGCATTCTGGAAGAACAATGTGTCTCTGGCCATTGGGACGGGACAACAAGACAGGATCGGCACGATTGAGTCATGTATCGAGAAGGCCCACAAGTTCGGCCACGACCTCAAAGGCTCAGTGATGGCATCCGACGGATTCCTGCCGAACATCGACAACGTAGAAGCAGTTGCAAAAGAGGGCGTATCTGGAATTGTCCAGCCTGGAGGTTCCGTCGAAGACCAAGAGCTGGTCAAAGCATGCGATCAGCATGGAATCGCAATGGTCATGACAGGGGAACGTTCCTTCCGCCATTTCTAGCAGAATCTGAGTAATTAGCTGACCCTCAGGATCGACCAGGCTACTTGTGCGCACCCACTCGCCATGAGATCCTTCTTACTTTAGCCCCTAAAACCCTTTTACGGACGCGTTCAAGTTTCAGCCGTCTTCGAATTGCAGATTAGACGATCAGGCAACGTACGCGCATACTATGAGTTGATGAAGCCAAGGATCGTCTACCTGCTGGATTTTACAGCTCTCATAGCCTTTCTTGTCGCCGTTCCCAGTATCAATCTCCTCCGACTCGTCGCAGTCCTAGTTGCGGGGACGCTAGCCTCTGGAGGAGCGGGAGCACTGAACAGCTACGTCGACCGAGACCTAGACCGGGTAATGGGGCGAACTAGTTGGAGACCCATTCCTCAAGGAGAGATCTCCCCCAGACGTGCTCTACTCTTCGGCCTCTCTCTCGTCGGCATAAGCGGAGTCGTTTCCATGCTGTTCCTGCCGTTGCTTGCTGGCGTCTTCATCATCCTAGGCGCAGCCATCTACGTCCTATTCTACACCAAATATCTGAAACGGCGAACCACGCTGAACATCGTCCTGGGCGGTTTCGCCGGGAGCTGCGCTCCTCTTGCGGGATGGGCCGCGGCGACGGGGGAACTGACCGCCCTCGCGCCGTGGCTTATGGCTCTGCTTGTATTCGTCTGGACCCCCAGCCATTTCTGGGCACTAGCTATGAGAGCCGTCGGCGACTATTCGAAGGCAGGAATCCCCATGCTGCCAGTGGTAGTGGGCGAGAAGAAAACGGCGCAGTATATTGCTCTCAACACCTTCCTGCTCGTCCCGCTCTCACTAGCGTTTGTTCTTCCCCCGCTAGGGGGATTTGGCATCATCTATCTGGTGACGGCTGGAGTATTGGGCTTCGGCATGATTCTTGTCGACCTCAAACTAGTCGCCAATCCGACCAAGGCGCAGGCGTGGACAGCTTTCAAGTTCTCCAGCCCGTACTTGGCTATCGTGTTTCTCGCCATGGTACTTGACGTGAAGCTTCTTCCACACTATCTTCCTATCTAGCAGAGCGAGTCAGGATTTCGCTGCGAGTCTCAAAAAGTTCTGAATGATGATGCGTCCGTGAGGATGTTTCTCATCAGATCTCTCTGGATGGAACTGGACGCCATAGATGGGCAGCTTCCGATGGCACATGGCCTCAACCTGCGATGTTGCTGACTCCGCTAGATGGCGGAATCCTTCTGGAACACGGGTTAGAGCTTGACGGTGTGACTCGGATACTCTGATCGAGCCGGGCAGTCCGTCGAATAGGGGATCCTTTCCTAGAAGTTTTACTTCTTTGAACTCTCGAATATTATGGCCGAGGTCCACGACCTGCGACCCGTAGGCGGCTCCCATGAGCTGGTGTCCGAAACAGATTCCGAGAAAAGGCAGGTCCGTTTCCCTGACCAAGTCCATCTCAGGCCGGAATACCATTCTAGTGTCGGGTTTGGACAGCATGAAATTGGAGCCGGTAAGAATCACAATGTCAGGGTCTTTCTGCAAAACGGCGTCTTTTAGACGGGCGATCGTGTACTCCACCATTTCAGGCTGTTCGCCTGTACAGAGCGCTATGTTCTGAAGCGCCTGTCTCGCCTTTTCGGGTTCCTTGTAGTTGTTGACTACCAGAATCTTCAATCTGCGAGGTCACAGGGCTGCGAGGAGCTTGTCTATTTCATCCTCGGTATTGTAGTAGTGAGGAGATACGCGTATAGCTTTGACTCTACTCGCGACAGTGATGTTCAGTGACTTTAGCCTGTTGAACGTGGTTTGAGGATCTTGGTCTTCGAAGACTACTATACCGCTTCGACGTTCAGACTGTAGGGGTGTGAGTATTCTTCGCCCCTTCTTTTTCAAACCCTCGATGAGATGGTCCGTTATCTTGAGGATTCGATGGTATCTCTCCTGCTGATCATGCTTCAGAGCGTACTCAAGAGCCGCTTTAGCGCCGACGATTGAGACTACTCCCCAGCTTCCTCCCTCAAAACGGGTCGCGTCCAAGGCCGGTTCTGCGACTTCGATGTTGAAGGGTTTGCCGAACAGATCCTCCTGTTTAGACACTCTTCTGACTACAGAGTCTTCGACGCCATGCCATCCGATATAGTTGGGGTCCAAGTCACCTAGCCTATCGCTGTGGGTGTAGAGGTAGGCTGCTCCGTGGGGTCCCTGCATCCACTTGTACATTCCACACGCCAGCGCATCGACACCGTCTTGCTTAGCATTGATCGGAAAGACTCCTAGTCCGTGGAAGGAGTCTGCGATGACAAAGGCGTTGTGCTCGTGAGCAAGCTTCGTGATCTCTCGGATTTTTTCTCGACACCCGTTGGTCCATGAGACGTAGTCGACTGAGACTATGGAAGTGTCATCATCGATTGCTTTCTCCCAGTCTTCTAGTGGGACGGTGCCGTTCTGGTCTTTTCTTAGTAGCCGGACCTCGTTTGCGCGTCCGTGCTTCTTCTGGAGATGCCAGAGGTAGATGTTTGTGGGAAAGTTCAGCTCGCTGATCACGATGTTACCGCCTGGTTTGTATTTGATGCTGCTCGCCAGTGCGGTGAGGGCTGAGCTAACGTTGGGAACGCTTGCCACTTCTTCTAGGCTTGCTCCGATCATCTTTCCGAAGAGCCGACGTGATTCGATGATCATGGGCAACCACTCTTCCCAATTCTCGCCGTAATCTCGCCAGTCCATCAGGTACTCATGGATCGCGTTTAGAACATTGATCGACGGAGGACCTGTCCCAGCGTTGTCGAAATATGCGCGACGGGAGGTTACAGGGATTTCCTTTCTGACAAGGTCAATATTCAAAGGGGACCGCGCCTGTTGACGTTCCAAGTTTTCCGTTCGAAGTATAAAGGGAGTGCTAGCCGGAGTGGAAGGCCTCAACACCACCTTCTGAGACGCAGTTCTTGCACCAGAACTGGTTCTTCTCGGGGCTGTACTCTGCATAGGAGTCGGTCACAACGTTTCCGCAGCGGCTGCAGCGTAGGATCATGACTCGCCGCATCTTGTGGTGCGGAAGATCTTTCTTGTGGATAGAGATGTCAGCGCCTCCAAGTTCAATGATGACGTTGCACGTCTCGCAGTAGTAAACCGTGTTTAGTACTGCGTTGTCTCGCTCCTCTATCCAGTCCTCAGCCATGAAGTAGTATGTGCAGTCTCATTGAAAAATCTGTAACGAAAGCTGATCTCTATGTGCTGATGTCAGTTTTTCAGAGGGGTTTCGGATATCTTAGTCGAGCCTAGCAAAATTTCGGGTCTTTGGGTAGGAGAGTTTGTTGCTCAGATCTCGTGCCGAAGTACTGGACTACTTAGGTAACAAAGGATGTGGCGGGAAGAATTACGAGAAAGGTCACAATGACTGGGCTTGATCGAAAAGTCCTTCCGCAAATATGGATATTGAAAACTGGAATGCCGGTAGCTTTTAGATGCCTATAAGGCAAGAGGCCGATAACCTTATTCTTCAAACTGGGGTCATTAGAAATTCGAGTAGCATGCCGACTATCAGGCTCCTACTCACCTTTGCCGTTGTCTTCTCACTGGTAAGTCTTCCAAGCGCACTCTCCAACAGCTTCAATCTTCCAAGCGTACATGTTGCTAACGCCACCAACGAGACCGGAGTCGGGAACTGGTATCCTGCAGGCGCTCAGGAAGAGACCCTGTCCGTTAGCCAGGGTGATGGAGCGAGTATCACGTGCCTTGGATGGCTATCAACTCGACAGGTTGACGCTTGCGACTGGCCGCTCACAGCTTCCGAGCAGAGTAGCTGCCCCACGAACACGGCGATTCTGTGCAGCCTACCAGTCCCTGACCACGGATACTTCGAGATCCAGTTCAACCTCGCCGGCGTCATCTGGGGGATTCCGATGGACTACGGCAACAGCGCCGCAGGTATTGAGCTTCGTCAAGGCTTTGCTCACCTATTCAACAAGCAGAGCTTTGCGAACAATAACCCCGCGTGCGCATCAACAAACTGTGCTCCCGACGATGCACCCGTCCCCCTCTGCACAACCTCGGCAGGTTGCACTAATGGGGGACTGCCTGCAGCGAATCCGTGCGGTTGGGACACAAAGTACAACGAGACCAGCGTCACTAATTGCGTAGTGGGAGCACCCGGTGGAACTGCCTACAACTGTAGCTTTAGCACCGCATGTCCCACAGGAACAGTGATCGGCTCTACAACCTTTCCATGGCAGGCAGTAATTGGTGGCCCTGACTTTTGCGCCGCAGCGCAGCATTTCATTCAAGCCTTCGCAGACGCCAACATTACAGGTGTGGCGACCAACCAAAACTGTCAGCTTGTTCCGCCAATGGGTGGTTGGCCCTCAGTCGTTACATCAGTCACAACATCAATGGCCTGTATCGGGCTTGCGTCCACGGCTAACGCTTGCGCCTTCGTCAGAACGACCGAGCCGCGGAAGAGTCTGGGTGAAGGTCTGACTCAGGACATTTGCGCACTCTTCTCGCCCGCTTGGGGTGCATGGACCACCCTAGCCGGTCAACCATTCTCATGCGACAATACCAACACCGGCACTGCGAATGTCGCTTGCAGTCACTCATCTTGTGCGTTTCTTCAAGAGTCTGAGGGAAGCATCCCGCAATTTTGCGGTTTCAACACTAGCGCGACAGGTGTTCCGGATAACTGCTGGGGGTTCGGAACATTCGGGTTCGGCCAAGTGTTCCCATTTGACAGCACCCTCTACTTCCTTTACAGTAGCCTGTTCGCCACCAGGACAGATGTAACTTGCACTCAGGCGAGCTGTCAATTCCCGACCCCCGGTTCACCATGCGCGAGTAATGTGATATCGAGTGGCGCAGCGAACTACATGTACGTGTGCAGTCCAACTTACGATAAACTCAGTTCCGCAATGGAGTCCTCCAATTGCGTAGTTACGCCAGGACCCGCGACAGATCCAACATTCAACCAGGCCTCGCCAACATTCGCGAGCTGTTCAGGAACAACTGTCACCGGTGGGTCTGGAGCAACCACGTGCATTGATGCTTCTCCCGTCTGTAGCGCTGTCAGCGCTGGTTACCAGGCTGAAGACTACTTCGGGAGCCACGCGTTTACCATCCCTGTCTGGGACATCGTCGATGTCCAAGCTCGTCTGAGCAACTGGCCTCTCGGCGGGTCGTCACCCGGCTTCATCACTGCCTTCGGCGGCGGTGGCTACTCGGCGTCTGCGAGCATCTGGGAATGGCTAAACGCGTACAGTTCAACCCCCGCCGTGGCTGGAACGTTCCGGCAAGGCTTCTTGACGACAGTTGGCAGTCTCAACCCGTTCGACTTCACCACCATCTGGGACGGCTATGTGATGAGCAATATCTATGACAGTCTCTTCGTTCAGAACCCCCAGTGCGACAACACGCCAGGTCCTCTTCATGCCGGGCCTGGACCGTGCGCCTCGATCGTTCAAGTCATTGACTGGATGACTACCAGTCACTCGTTCCTCTGCTATACCGGCGGCCCACTGTGCAACGCAACAACTCTTGGATACGGAAACACGACCTACTTGGCGGGGACTACTGCTGATCTCCGTCTCACGTTGAACCGAAATAACCACTGGCACGATGGCGGTCCGGTTACCGCGTGGGACGTAAAGTACAGCTTCATGAACCTCAATGCCACTGGCGCTTTCCAGGCGGCATCGCTCGCCAACGTTGTTCACATTAATGTCATTGACGAGTTCACGTTGGACCTTAACCTGAAGGCTAAGGGTCCGTTTACTGAGCTCTTTATCGGTGGCGTTACCATAATTCCAGGCCACGTCTGGTCTGCTTGTGGTGCGAGCACATGGAACAGTGGTGTTACTGGCAAGAACATTGCCGGGACAACTATCGTCAATGCTCCGGAGGACACTTGTGTAGGGGCTTTCAGCTCGCCGAGCATCGTAACTGTTGGCACTACTCGTGCTGACAGTCCAACCTTCAGCGTGATCGGGAACAATTTTCTGATCGGCTCAGGCGCCTATGCTTGCGAAAGCATTGGTGGTACCGGTCATCCTGCGGTGGGCACTATTGGAGGCGGTTGCAGCATCGACAACACAGATACTCCATTCTCTGGCCTCAACGACTTCACATTGACGAGGACAGGCTGCACTATCGTATCGACTGGTACTGTTTGCGGTGTTGCTGGCTCCAGTAGCGACTACTTCCGCAGCAGCGGCGCGCTCGCGTCATATGTATGGACTGGCGATATTGGCTCTGGCAGCGCTGATTTTTCTAGAGTGTTGACTGTCAACAGTTGCCATTCTTCAATGCCGTCGGCTGATTGTCCGCACTGGGCTCAGGGCATCGGTAACCCAGGCGGGACCGGTAGCAACCCCGTAGGATTGGCGCAGCGTCTGAGAGTAAACTCGTACAGGGGAGTTAGCTGGATAAACTTTGCAACTCCCCGGTCAAACGGATCACTGAGTGTCCTAGCATGCGCCGCGGGATACACCCTGCCGGGAACAATCATCACGCCGTGCACAGCATCCAATGCTGGATGGACACAGGCGGTGTTACCTGGAATCGGTGGATTCGCTTCCACGCTCTACGAGGTCGGAAGCCAGATTACAATAGGCACAACGACGACCAGCACTTCAACACTTTCGCCTGCTAGTGTTGTGGGTTGTGCGACGAGCTTTCCGAACGGAGGATATGACTGCTAGAAACCGCGTTTTTCTCTCCGGTGTGAGGGGCAAGAGCCAAATAAACAAAGGTCGTTCGGTCTTCTCGGTCTGAACAACGACTCTTCGCTCTTTTCTATTGAAAAGACTCGTATATACCGTAGTTCTGATATTCCTGATCATTATTGTAAACTGGTTGATCTTCGAGGGGATTCCGGGGCAGAGTGGTGCACAGGCTTTTCTTACTGGCAGTCCCCGGATCGCTCAAAACCCCCAGGCAGTCGCAAATCTCTGTGCGCTATGGCAGTGCCATGCGTCGCGCACCGACCAGTTTGTCTCCTACATTCACAATATGCTCACATTCCAGTTTGGAGTCTCTTATCAGAATGGCCAGTCCATCTCTACGCAGATCATAACGCAAGGAAGACTTCAGAATACATTGCTGTTGCTCGGAGTGTCTACCATTCTGGGTATCATTATCGGGGCAGTCCTTGGAGTTGTCTCAGCCAGTAGACGAAGCTCCATCCTAGATAGGCTCAACGTATCAACCTCGATTACGACCTCCGCCCTTCCGACATTCTGGATCGGTCTTTTGTTGGTCCTCGTCTTCGCCTTGGGTCTAGGCTGGTTTCCCTCAGGCGGCCTTCAGCCCGCGTCATGGACTATCCCCGGCAATCTCCCTGATATTCTCACCCAGATCCTTGTTCGAATTCAGTTCTTCTTCCTCCCCGCCCTTACGTTGACATTGATTTCCTACGGCGGCTTTGTGCTCTTGACGAGAGCTACGATGATGGAGGTGCTAACAGAAGACTACATTCTCACTGCGAAAGCAAAGGGGTTGTCTGAGAGAGTGATACTCTTCCGGCACGCGTTCAAGAACGCTTCGCTTCCCGTGATAACCGCGAGTGCGCTCGCGTTCGGAGGAATTCTTTCCGGTGCGATCATAACCGAGACTGTCTTCGCCTGGCCTGGTCTCGGCTTCTGGCTCTTTCAAGCCGTACAGGTGAAGGATTTTCCGGTCATGCAGGCGATGTTCTATCTCATCTCCCTCACTGTGGTCGCTGCGAACTTTATCTCAGATGTTGTCTACGGGATCGTGGACCCGCGGATACGGTACGAGTAGGATAATAGGTCAGCAAACTGGGGGCGTCGATACGTGCAATGTCTGCTAGTCTGATCTAGCCTCATACTGTAGCTTCCGGCTTCAACACGGCACCGAATTACGTGGGCTAAAGCCGATAGACTTATCATGAGACTGTGAGAGACTAAACTCGAGTGGCATGCCTAGTGTCATGCTCCTACTCACCTTTGCAGTTTTCTTCTCACTGGTAAGCCTTCCCAGCATTATGTCGAACAACTTCTATCTCCCGAGCATTCCTGTTGTGAGGGCTCAACAAGAGACGAGCTACGGATCGTGGTATCCTGCTGGTGCTCAGGAGCACACCCTCACTGTAAGCCAGGGCGATGGTGCTAGTATTACCCAAGTCAATTGGTTGTTGACAAACCAGGTTGACAGCGAGGACTTTCCATTAACGGCGGTCCAGTATGGATCGAGCACGGCAAACTGTTCAGGCAACGCAGGCATAATTTGTACTGCTCCGGTTGCGGACCAGGGATACTTCGAGATCGAGTTCAACCTGGCCAATGTCTTCTGGGGTGTGCCAATGCAGTATGGCAACAACTCGGCTGGGGTGCAGCTGCGCCAGGGAATTGCCCATCTAGTTAACAAGGCATCCTTAGTCGCAACCAGCGTGGCCTGCGGGGGAATCGTCTGTGTTCCAAACGATGATCCTTTGCCTCCCTGCTCAGTCTCTTCTTGTCCGAACGGGGGGTTGGTTAATCCGAACCCGTGCGGCTGGGACACACTGTTTCCAGAGAGTAGCACTGTCAACTGTATTGTCGGTGCTCCTGGAGGTATCGCCTACAACTGCGCCTACTCGAGCCTATGTCCAACAGGAATGGTCACGGGAAGCATTCAGTACCCGGGGCAGGTCCCGATAGGAAGCGCTGACTTTTGCGCTGCTGCCCAACATTTTGTAGAGGCCTTCAAGATTCAATTTGGCATCAACGTGACTGAGAACAGCCATTGCGAGCTTCTGCCTCCAACAGGTGGGTGGCCCACGCCGGTCTACGCCAAGAACACCGCAGCCTGTTTCTTTGGAGGCGGCAATGTATGTTTCTCAGTTCGTCGCACCGAACCTCGGAAGAGCCTAGGTGAGGGTCTGGCTCAGGAAATCTGTGCTCTATTCTCGCCCTCGTGGACAGGCGGTGCTGGCTGGACCACTTTAGCGGGTCAGACCATCGGATGCGATGACAGTAACACCGGTACGGGCAATGTGGCTTGTGGCGGGGGCTCGTGTCCATTCCTTCAGGAATGTGAGGGAGACGCCTGTCCGTTTGGCAACCAGTTTCCTCCAACGAGCACGACTGGTACGCCATACCTGAACTGGGGAATCTACACGGCGGGTTTCGGTCAGGTCTTCCCGTTCGACAGTACTACTTACTTCGATTACAACAGTCTCTTCGCGACGAAGACAACGGTGACGTGCACCAGCGCGGACTGTTCCACTAACGTCCCAGGTTCACCGTGTGCCAGTATCACGTTCACCAGCGCTGCGTCCGACTACCAGTACATCTGCAGCCCCACTTATGACAGCCTTAGCCAGGCTATGGAATTTTCAACATGTCTCGGCTCGCCTGGACCTTCAACTGATCCATCTTTCAACCAGGCATCTCCAACATTCGCCAACTGTTCTGGTACTTCAGTCTCGGGTGGAGTAGGAGCGACAACATGCATCGGCGAATCCTCGGACTGCAGCGCGATCAGTGCTGGTTACCAAGCGTTGGACTTTTTCGGAAGGAATGCGTTAACATTGCCCATCTGGGATGGGAACGACCTCTATGCCCGTCTGAGCAACTGGTCTCAGGGGGGGTCGGTACCGGGATTCAGTACTGCTGTGGGGTTCGGTTTTTACGGTCTTCCGAACTATTTCAACTGGCTCAACGCCTACAGCGTCACTCCAGCTGTTCCTGGAACCCATCGCGAGGGTACATTGACGACTGTTGACAGTCTTAATCCGT
>Ga0070697_100003265_pt1 | contig 12455 bp, 9 predicted proteins | sample KBSK1501metaG_FD_65475 | JGI IMG/M metagenome (GOLD analysis project Ga0070697, IMG submission 65475) | Corn, switchgrass and miscanthus rhizosphere microbial communities from Kellogg Biological Station, Michigan, USA - KBS K1-50-1 metaG | ecosystem: Host-associated > Plants > Roots >... | reverse complement strand
GGCAGACAAATAAAGCCAGAGATGTTTTTCCTGAAAGGAACTTCGCTTCTATACTCATAGAGCTTCTCAGCAAGTTCGCGTCCAGTCATTGGGCATTTTTCTGAAGAAGCTGAATGGGATGCGCCTGCTCCATACGAGAAAGGCATCCGGTTGCTATCCCTTTATCACGTAGTTGGCCATTTTTCAGCATGCAGTCAAGCGCACAGCAACAGCTTCTCTTCTTCATCCTCGTCTCATAGCTGAGGTCAGTTCTCTTGCTTCGACCACGCACGGATCTTTATGTTCATATCAGTGGAATGCTCCCATGGTTTTCCCCAAGAAAGAGATCGCGACCAAAGATCCTCCCTGTCCTCAGTCTAGAGCATCATACCTGTCACCTTGTGTCAGGTTTTTCTGAAGGAACCATGGAAACAAAGGCAGACAAGCAGGAGGTGCAGACATGGCTGTACGAACTTTCACAGCAGTTATCCACAAAGAATATGACCCCTACTCAGCCCGCGCTGTCACGATATCATTTCTAGCGGCCCACTGATTCAAATCCTGCTGTTGAATGGCCGCCGCCATCATATCGGGGAACAGGTCCGGCGTGCAGGAAAAGACGGGAATACCCAATTGCGCCATCCTCGCCGCATTCTCATGGTCGAAACTTGGCGTTCCCCTATCATCAAGTGCTAGCAAGCAGATCATCTGTACCCCGCTGGCGATAAGTTCCGCCGCCCGCCGCAGCATCTGCTCCGATAACGAACCCTCGTAGAGGTCAGAGATCAGCACCAGTATTGTCTCGTGGGGGCGTGTGATGATATGCTGGCAGTAGGCGAGAGCGCGAGGAGTATCGTTGCCGCCGCCAAGCTGTGTGCCAAAGAGCAGGTCTACCGGGTCCTTCAAGTCCTCGGTCAGGTCCACAACCGACGTATCGTACACCACCATGCGCGTTGTAATGGCCCGGATCGAGGCCAGCACGGCGCCGAAGATGCCCGAATACACGACGGACGTTGCCATTGAGCCGCTCTGGTCGACGCACAGCACGATATCGCGCAGCGAGGAACGTTTATGCTTGTACCCATATCCTACGAGTCGCTCGGCGATCACCGTCTTCCGCTCCGGCAGGTAGTTTTTCAGGTTGGCGCGGATGGTGCGATCCCAGTCGATCTCATTGGGACGGGGACGATAGTTGCGCATGGCGCGGTTGAGGCTGCCCCTGATGGCCTGCACTGTCTGGTAGGCAAGCTTCTGTTCCAGTTCTTCAACAACCTGGCGTACCACCCTGCGGGCCGTATCCTTCGTCTTTTCAGGAATCACTTTGCTGAGCGAGAGCAGCGTAGTAATGAGATGGATATCGGGGTCCACCTGCTCCAGCATCTCCGGCTCGAGCAGCATACGCTTGAGGTTCAGCCGTTCAAAGGCATCCTTCTGCATCACCCGCACCACTGAGGAAGGGAAGTAGGTGCGGATATCACCCAGCCAGCGATTCACCCTGGGCATAGAACCACCCATGCCCACGTTACTTTTATCAGCGTCATATAAGGCTTCCAGCACACCATCCATGCCCAGGTCATTGCCGCTGAGCGAGATACCGATACCCTCTCCCGCTTCTGCCTGAGCGCCTTCATCACCCTCTGCTGCGCCGCCCAGGACCAGCCGCCAGCGGCGCAGGCGTTCCTTCTCGTCAATTGCCATCGAACTGTACCCCCAGAATCTGTGCCAGTACTGGTAACACCATATCCGCGCGTTTGCGGTTGATAGCTATACTGTCACCTGTTGCTGCACTATATCCTGCCACGCCCGTTCCTGCAACCGGTGTAGCGCGCAAATGCTTCACCTTCTCGCCCATCCTGCGCCGCTCAGGTGACTGGAAACCAGAAAAGGCTCGCCGCAGCAGCGGCAGTAGCGTCGTGAAATCCCCAGAGGAGAGCTCACTGAGCCAGTTGTCCAGCGCCAGCCAGAGCCCGTCCAGGTGCAGCAACAGCGCCCCGCTGCCTCGCAGCACGCCCTCTACCCAGGCGGCGGCCTGCGGCGCAGGCGTGACGGGAGAGAGCGCCAGCCGCGCCAGACGCTGCAACTCTACATCGTCCAGTACCTTCTGCTCCAGCAGCAGGCGGCAGCAGCGCCCGCGCACCAGGCCGTGGATGCTTTCGCGTTCAATCAAGCGCTGCAGCACACCCTGCCATTCCTGCTGCTGATCCTCGCGGTTGAGCATACTGACACTCTCTTGCGCATGGTCGATACTGCCGACCATCGCCTGGGCAGCATCGTCGTCGAGCGAGGCGCATGCGAGCGGCAGGCCAACGATAACACGCTCGAAGAGGCCGTTGATCACTGGCATGATGCGCTCCATCTTCGTCCCGCGCACATTGCCGTAACGGGCCACGCGGGCCAATGGCGGCAGGGCATCCATCAGGTGGCGCACATCAGCGGAGACCGCTGCGCTGGCCTGCACACGGGACAGGAGGTGCTCTACAGCGGTGGGCAACTCGGCGAGAATCGTTTTATCCAGCAGTTCGGTGAGTTCGGGTAAAGCGCTGGCCTTGTCCGCCTGGACGCAAACGCAGGCGCTGGCAGCGGTCGTGACGGTGTTGCCCCAGACGTTGGCCTCGATCAGCCTGACAATGAACTCGACCTGCCATTGCAACTGCCAGAGTTCATGGAAGGTGCCGCTCTTCCCGTAGACGCGCTGCGGCTTACCCCATTCGATGCCCAGGAGGCGCAGTTGGTGCAGCAACTGGCTGCGAGCGCGATCGGTATCATTGCGTAGGTCGAGATCCAGGTTTACTAGCTCAGGCGAAGGTTTAAGGCGCAGGCGGCGCTGCTTCGCTTCGAGGTCGCGCTGCAGCGGCACAGCGGGCGTCTCCGGGGGCACCTCGCCCAGCTTCTCACCGATTTCCAGGCGATCACGAATCAGCTGCATGGGCTCCGCGTCGCCGTTGCACAACACCGTCTGGATGGCCTCGTGCAGCTCAGCGAGGCCGGGCATGTGCAGGTCACGCATGGCGGCGAGCGCTTCGCTCAGTCGCACCGCTTCGATGACGCTGGCGGAGGAGGCATCCAGGCCCTCTTTGCGCAGCAGGTGCGCAACATGGGTGATCCAGCGGATCGTCACGCGATCGGGAGCCGTCCAGAGGTGCTCGTACCAGCCCGGCGAGGCAACGCCAGCGCCGTAGCCACTGCGATAAGAAAGGCGCGAGTTTGTCCAGGGAATCCAGGTTGCCGCGACCTTGACGCGCTTGAGCCCGTTGAGCAGGGTTGCATCCTCGCCGGCCTTGTCCAGGTCGAAAAGCGCGGGAGCGTGCCACGCGCCACAGACGACGGCTATACGCTGAAAGCCCCCCGCCTGGGCTGTGCGAATCGACTGGCGCATATGCGCCTCGCGTTGGGCCTCGTTCTCATCCTTCGGTGTCCTGTCGGTACGTAGGGCCGTCATCGCTTCCAGGATGCCCTCGAAGACGTCGGTTACATCGCGCCGCAGTTCGATCTGCCGCTCCCACCAGAGTTCGTGGTCGTCGTAGCCGGCAGCCCTGGCCAGCAGCGCGAACGGGTCATCCTGCATCTTTGTTTCGCCGGGGGCTTCGCTTGAGGGTGTTTCTTCTCGCCCAGGACCGGTATCCCTTGCGGGAGCCCCTACATTACCAGTATTGCTGGCGAAACGGATGGGGAGGATGCTACGATATGTATCCCTCGCCTCCTTAGGCCCGGTAAATCGGGCACCTGCGCACTGGACAGGGACATCGCTGTGTTCGTCCGCTGATCCGCCAGGGTCGGGCATCTTCGCCAGTTGAACGGCCTGCGGCAGGTCCATGAAGCGGGCCGGGATGCCGCGCTCCAGGGCATAGCGCAGGGCCTGCCACTCCGGCGAGAAGTGCGTAAAAGGATAGTAGACGGCATGTTGCGGCCTGTCCGGCACGTAGATGAGGAGCGCCACGGGAGGCTTCATCTGTCCGGAAGCGAGCAATGGGAGAGCCTCCTGCGCGTCCGGCGGCCCCTCAACGAGCACGATATCGGGCTGCAGTTTTTTCAGCGCCGCACGTAAGCTGCGCGCACAGCCCGGGCCGTGATGGCGTACGCCGAAGATGGAGACACTCATGATTACAATACCTCGTGACAGGCCCGGTAGAGGTCCTTCCAGCCAGCGCGCTCTTTGACGATCGTCTGCAGGTACTCAAGCCACACCAAGCGGTCCTGCACCGGGTCCCTGATAATCGCGCCCGTCAGGCCGGCAGCCAGGTCACCAGCACGCAACTGGCCATCGCCATAGTAGGCGGCCATGGCGAGCCCGTTATTGATGACCGAGATCGCCTCAGCGGTAGAGAGCGTGCCGCTAGGCGTCTTCAGCTTCGTCTTGCCGTCGAGGGTTACGCCGCTGCGCAGTTCGCGGAACACCGTTACCACACGCCGAATCTCCTCCAGAGCGGGTTTCTCGGCGGGCAACTCAAGCGCCTGACCCAGGCTGGCGACGCGCCGGTCAACGATCTCGACCTCCTCTTCCAGCTTATCTGGCAGCGGCAATACGACCGTATTGAAGCGCCGCATCAAGGCGCTGGAGAGTTCGTTCACGCCCTTGTCGCGGTTATTGGCGGTGGCGATGACGTTAAAGCCCCTGCGCGCCTGCACCTCCATATTGAGTTCGGGGACGGGGAGTGTTTTCTCGGAAAGGATAGTGATGAGGGCATCCTGCACCTCGGAGGGAATGCGCGTCAACTCCTCGATACGGGCCAGTTTGCCATCCTGCATGGCACACATCATCGGACTGACCACCAGGGCAGCAGGCGACGGGCCCTCAACCAGCAGACGGGCATAGTTCCACCCGTAGCGAATGGCGCTTTCGTCGGTGCCTGCCGTCCCCTGGATGAGCAGCGTCGAGTCGCCCGCGATGGCCGCCGAGAGATGTTCACTGGTCCACGACTTTGCGGTGCCGGGTATGCCGTAGAGCAACAGGGCGCGGTCGGTTGCCAGCGTTGCTACGGCAATCTCGATCAGCCGGGCATTGCCGATATACTTGGGGCTAACCTCGAAGCTGTTGGGCAGCCTGCCACCGAGCAGGTAGGTGCGCACCGCCCACGGCGAGAGCCCCCAGTTCGGGGGTCGCTGGCGATCGTCTATCTTAGCCAGTTCGGCCAGTTCCTCCGCATACTGCTGTTCCGCGTGCTGGCGCAATACAGCATTGAGGCTGGCGTCTGCGCCGTTGGCCTCTGACGTGTGATTGGTTCGGGCAGATTTGGATGCGCTCATTATGCAATCTCCTCTATGAGGCGCTGACGTATACGCAGCGCCTCAGTAAATGTATTCAGTGCTTCTTGCCAGTTGGTATTATTTTCTTCGTTCTGTTTGATGAGCAACGGAGGCTCCAAAGTGGCGGCAAAATACGCTGGAGGCAGCGCTAGAGCCGCGCGATTCAAGGTGTGATACCAATTATCGTAGTAAGAATTGTAGTTACGGCGTGTGAAGTCCAGCGAATGCAGGTGCCGTCGCAACTGCTGGAGGTACTTCCCACCAAAATCCAGGCTCCAGGGCATGGGAAGCTCAGCCAGCGCTTCAGACCAGGCCTCACTACCAGATTCCAGTTCCAGCACTCGCGCCTCCAGCAACGCTTGCGGTATATATTTGCCAAAAACTTCGCGTATCTCCGCGAGAGAAAGGCTAGATGAAGACGCGCTGGCCTTTGGACTACACCACCACTGCCAGAGGGACATCATCCAACTGGCACTTTGATGCAAAAGTGCTGCTCTTGACCAGCCTTCAAGCATGGCTTCTTTCCAATCTTTAGGGCAGGCGGCAATCAATTGTTCAGGCGAGAGGCCAGAACGTTCCTCCCAGTGAGCAGGGTGCACATAAGCCAACACCTGCATCATCCACCACGCTTGCTCTCCCACGCCTTGAGGCGGTTTGGCCTCGATGCCGTCGCGCTGCCAGTCTTTAGCGAGCGTCTCCGCCAGGGTAACCTTGAGCTTTTTTGCTGCCGGGATAAGCAGAGCATCGGCGCGGCTGCGCATGCGTTCCGTGAAGGCCGAGACAGGAATACGCGCCAGCAAGGGTGGAGCAACCGCCCGCACACTCGCGGCTCGGTCATCCAGAGCCTTTTCTAGGAACTCCTCGTCCTCAGCGGCAAGGCCTACATCGAATGTTTTCAGCAATTCAGCGCGGACATCGGCTTTTTCCTGCTTCCACACTGCCGCCAGCCATTCGCGCGCCTGCGCTGGGTTGACATTGCGCAGGCGGCGCAGGAGCTCGCGGCGCTGCCCGGTGGTGCCCTCCTGCCAGGTGGTTTCGGCGTCAGCGGGCAATGTATCTTCACCTGCTGGCAGGGTATCTACCACCCAGGACCAGGCGGGATTGAAGCGGCTGAGCCAGCGGCCTCGCTCGCCCAACACCGCGATGAGCCCGGCACGTATCTCGGTTGATTGCACATCAAGCGCCGCCGGCAACAATGAGGGTGGGAGACGTAGGCTTGCCTGCCGCATACGCTCCAGGGCTTCAAGCAGCAGTTCTTTGTGTTCTCCGGCGAACATGCTTTCCAGAAGTTTGGCTACCTGGAGCGAGCAGGTGCACAGCGTTTCGGGCGCCGCAGGCTCCCGCACGGTCGGCAAGTGTTCGGTCACCTGCCCGGCCTGTCGATAGACCGCCCACGCGCCAGCAGCGAGCAGCAGCCCGCGTTCCATCTCGTTCCCCTGGTGTTTTGCCAGGAGCGTATCTACCGGCGTGCCTGTGGTCGTAGCGTTGCTGACCTGCCGCGCAGTGCCGACGAAGGCCGTTGTTACAAGTGCGTCCATATATACAATCCTTTAGAGCAAATGATAGGTGCCGTCTACCAGCACCCCAAGCGGCAGCAGCGTCTCACCATCCCACTCGCCTGCGCAGTCGACTGCAGTGCCACCGGAGAGTGCCAGCAATTTCCAGTGGTTGCCTCTAGTAAGCGGGAGGGCGGTTCCGCTGGTATCGCGTATATACCAGCGGTCATTACTGCACACCGGCACGACCTGCTGAAGCGCGCAGAGGAAGCGTTCCAGCCAAGGCTGGCGGGCCAGCGCTGCCGCAACACCGGCAAAGAATGCATCCACGGTAGCTGCGCCGGGCAGTGGCTCCTGTATTGCTCGCCACGCTCCATGTCGCTTCTCAATGCGCCCTCGCTGCGGGCAGGCACCCGGCCAGAAAAGGACATCCGCGACCTGGCAGGCGCCCAGGGGGTACACCTCTGGGAACGGCGCTCCTGCGGCAGAGAACTGGAGTACTAGGGCAGCGCGGCCCGTTTGCGTTCCCAGTAGCCAGGTCCGCTGCATGCGGACACGCTGCTTTCCCGCTTTTGGTCCCCGTGAACCGTCTTCCTCCTCGTCGGTCACCTGGCCCAGGATCAACCAATCATCTGTGATGCGCTCGCCACGGGCGGCGACTTCATCCTGGTCAAGCGTCCAGCCGATCAACTGGCGCACGTCCTCTTGCAGGGCAGCCTCTAAGTGTTCTCCCTGGCGATAAGCCTCGGTGAGCAGAGCCAGCCGCCCAAGCTGCCCAAGCAGCTTCTCCGGCCAGCGGGACGAGGAAATTGGTATGCCTGCCATAGAGCGCAGCCACGCGGCGATGCCCGGGGCCTGGGCATCAATCATCTGCGCCGCCTGCTGCTCCCAGAACGTGGCAGGCTGTGACTCCACGCTTGCCAGGCCGTTGCGCACCAGGTCGCTTAACCAGAGGTCAAGACGTTCCAGGCCCTGCGCCACCAGCTCGCGCCGTTTCTCCGCGCGCTTTGCCCACGACGTTGAAGGCCCAGAATTGGTTTTGGTAGTCGCTGACGTCTCATTTGTCTCGCGCCGTTTGCTGGCAGCCTGGCGCTTAGCCAGCCAGGCAGTGACCCATTCCGGCGGCTCAGATATGGGCGCGGCTGAAGGAGTGGCCACGGCCAGCAGTAAGAGGCCAAGACCGTGCTTGCAGGGGAATTTGCGACTGGGGCAGCTACACTGGATGGTCATGCTGGAGAGATCAATCTTTACCTGGTAGAGTGCGCTGCCCTGGCACTCCCCCCAGAGCGCCTCGCTATTCTGGCCCAGATTCCCCCAGGGTTTCGCGTTTGCGAGTTTTTTACCCGCTGCGGCGGAACTCGCATCAGGGGCCAGCGCTAGTATCTGGTCGGTGGTTAATGATATTCCCACTCTTACATCCTCTCGATGGATTTATTCTGGCGGTCTACAAGTAAGTTCTTTCGCAATATGCCAGAAATGGAATGGGAGGTACACAATCTAGCCCCTTTTGACCTTCCAAGTAATCATTCAGAGGAGATAAGCGGTATTGCCCGCAAGGGGTGCCACTACATGTTGGACAGTCCTGAGCGTCAAATGTAGTGGGCGTGCTGTCTTCCTCGGAGACTGGTCCTTTGCGGGCAAGGAAGTCCGGGGGACTTCCACCAGGGGCAATAGCCTACTTTTCGGAAACATGCACAGACTCTGGCTACGAGATGCATGCACCTACAACAATGAATGCATTAGATCAAGGTGTGAGCAATGTAAATTACCACTAGCAGAGCATATACAAGATCTCTATTAGTGGTAATCATAAAGAGGATGCGATAAGTATCTATTGTTTTCCGGTTCCTCCTCAGCTACATCCACCACGGCGCTTTTGGTTCGCTGATATCGTAGAGCGGTAAATGGGTTTTGCCTGCGACAACTTCTAATAAGCCCTGCATTTGTCGATCAAACTCTTCCTGGGGAATGGTAGGACGGAGTATGTAGAGGGGAGGGTAGTGGCTCACTTGAGCAGGATGGCTCGCTCGGTATTGTAGCGATGGAGGAAGAAGAGCAAGCAGGACTCATGCATGATCAGCGACTTGGAAAAGGACCATGTCATGCGTACGAAACGGGCCAGACGCTCCCGTAGGGTGTAGTTCCACCGCTCCACGTGAGCCGTTTCTCCGGTCTCTTTGCCTACGGCTGTGTGTTGCTCCTCCGGGATCACCGCCGCGTAGGCCGCCCAGAAATCGGTGAAGCAATGCCCCTGGCGATCCCCCTCTGCAATGGCTTCCCGCACCCGCTAACACGTCTTGCCGGCTCCGATCCCCAATCGCATAGGCCACCACCTGTCGCGTTTGGCGGCTCAGAGCAATCCACATCCAGGAGTCGTGCGCTTTTTTGAGGACAAACGACCAATTTTCACAAAAACTGACAATCTAAGTGCGGAATGTGGGTCAGGAGGAGATTTTGTAGATTTTTTCAAAGGATAGCCCAAGCAAAGCCAGAACGAGGCGATGCATGGGCTGCAAGCGTAAAACGAACGACTGCGTGCCCGATGCCGAGCGAATATGCAAGAGTTCAATGCCCTCAACACACTGAAAGACGAGAGCCGCATGTGCAATTTGCGCCCCGCATCCTCGCAGGATTCCTCATTCCCGTCGAGTCCCCCTGCGAAATGGAGGGTATTAGGTGACGAGATGAGCTTCTTCTCATCCTGTCACCACCGTCAGTGCAACCGGCAGAGATCCGGCTTTGAGGTCTGCAACGACAGCGTTGGCTTGCTGCTGCGTGAAGTCGCCGGTGATTACGGCGGGGCCGGTGATGGCGCTCTCGATGACCGCCGATTCGATCACCTTGCGGTCAAACGTGATGGTCAGATATTCGCCAATAGTGTGAGCGGTGAAGCTGCCGAATGCGTCGATGGAGCTGCCCTGCATCTCGAAGTCGATCTGCGGGCGGCCAGCCTGGTCCTGGCTCACAGAGAGAGCGTTTGGATCGAGGTCTCTGCCGGTGAAGCGCGGCCTGCCGCCGGGGTTATACTGCGCATAGCGGGCCGGGTCGAATGTCGTGTTGAGGGGTACCGGACCTGGTCCGGTACCCCAGAATTCCAGGTGGCCGGTCTGCACCAGGGTCGCGATGGTCTGCTGTTCGTCGCCGCCGAAATGCGGCAGTTCCACCCAGATGGCGAGGTGGCCGTTGGTTGTTAGCACGTTTGTGCTGACCAGGCTTAACCCGAAGCTGCTGAAACGCTGTGAAAGGATCTCGCTCGCAGCCTGCATATCGGCCCGCGATGGATGACTGCCCTTGACCGGCTCCAACACCAGGTGCATGTCGTGACTGGGAGGCGAACCGACGCTGGTGTGATGGATGAGGGAAAAGGTGAGCGCTAACGAGCCGACGAGGACTACGACAAGCATGGCTGCCGCGTAGGCACCGAGGCGCGTGAGCCACCGCCGCCTGAACTGGGAGATCGGCGTAGGCGGCCCAGCAGGAGTGACGCGCTGCCGAGCGCGCGCAAGGTCATCGATCCGCACGGCGTCAAGCGGCGGGAGTGGCTGTGAACCGTGCGCGAGGCGTTCATGAACGCGAGCCAGCGCCTGCTGCTCTTCCGGCCTGAGACGGTAGGTTGCTCGCAGCTCCTGGATCAAGCCGGGGTTGCTCTGTTCTTCGGGAAGTCGATCGTGATGGTTCAGCAAGAGCTTTCTCCTTCGGTTTGTCGGTTGAGCTGATAGACCTGGCGCAGGGCCAGGATGCTGCGCGAGAGGAGCTTGCGCACGGCCTCCTCGCGTTTGTCGAGGAGCAGGGCAATTTCGGCGCAGCGCAGCCCATCGCCGTAGCGCAGCTGTAAGATATGCTGCTGCACTGGTGGGAGCTTTTGGAGCGCGGCCCGCAATTGACTGCGCTCTTCTTGTCGGAGCGCCTGCTGCTCCGGGCCATCTGCTTCGAGCATGGTGTCTCCCACAGAGCCAACGCGACGCGCGGGTGCCTGCTGGCCTGGCGATAGAGGTTGAGGAGTTTGTTATGCGCTACACGTCTCAGCCAGGCCAGCTGCCCTCCAGGAGGTAGCGCGGAGAGGTTGTCGCGTTCGAGGGCGGCCAGGAAGACCTCTAAGAGCAGGTCTTCCGCGTCTTCCAGTGAGTGCGCGTGCAGGCGCAGGTAGCCGAAGATAGCCTGTCCATAGCGCTCATAGAGCATGGTCTGACCGGTGTCGGGCGGGAAGTGATCCACTTCGTTTGGTTCTAGCGACATGCCCACTCCTCTGCTGTTGATGATGCAATCACTGATAATAACACCATCGCGGGGAAAATGTGACATACTACCCACATTTCGCAGGGGACTCGACGGCAATGGGGAATCCTGCTAGGATGCGGGGGGTACAAATTGTATGCAAAGGAGCGGAGAAAGGGATGCAGATCCCCGAGAGCTACGTAAACGAACGGGTAGACCACCTGGGAGTGGGAGCGGGCGTGTGTGAGGAGAGAGGGCTTGCCGCCTACCTGGATCGATTGGCGGGCGAAACGAACCGCCAGGTGAGTGTAGGAACGGCCACAGTGGCAATGATTTTGAATGGGCCGGGGTTCAGCAATCGGCGCTTATACATGGCGCTGTTGGGCAGTATTTTTTTGGAAATGACTGCATATGAACTTGTGCTGTTATCAAGGTTTGACCTAGTGCGCTTGAACTTCACGCGCTTTGTCGCGGCGCAGAATATCAAACGCCTCCTGCTGGCGGCCATCCGTTTTAACCGTCACTATCGTTCGTCCGGCCTCGAACTCCCTGTGGTGGCTACTTGGGATATCCGTTCTAAAATAAGAGGGAAATGAGCACTGTGGAAAACCTTGCTCGTTATGTGGATAAAGAGGAAAAGATTTGAGTAGAGCTCATTGTCAGCGCACATTTAGCGGAACGGATATCCCAAGTAGTCAGCACAACCACCCTGCAGGGGGCTTCGTTGTCGCGCTCGTCCTACTGATCCCTTTCTTCCTTTATGCTTCTTGTCTTTGTCATTTGCTCACCATCGCTCCTCTCCCTCTGGAGCGTCGTAGATCGACGCCATGTGCTGCAGTTCCTCTTTCATGCGCTCCCGCCAGGCTTTCGGCTCGACCAATTCTGCCCCCGGCCCAAGCCAGCGCACCAATTCGAAGACGTTCGCCTGATTTTCCTCCCCAAACGTCATGAGCACTTGATTGCCAGCGCTCTCTTCAAATCGGGCATGCCGATAATACCAGTCGCGTTGGAGCCGCTGCGCCTGCGCTCGCGTGAGGCGAAGGACGACGGGTGCGGTGCGTTGCCATTGCTCCATCGCCGATCTCAGCCACGTGTGCCCTAAAAGCTCCTGGATGTCAAACGCACTTGAGGTGCTCGCAGCTTCGGAATCTCCCCTGAGAGAGTCGACACGATCCGCTCGCCACAACCTCATCGCAGCATCCCCCTCTCGTTTCCTTCCGACGAGGTACCAATGGGTGCGGTCCCAGAATAGCCCTAAGGGGATGGCTGCCATCTCTAGACGCTCTGGCAGGTGATACGGCGACTCATAGCGTATCTGCACGAGCGAACGATCCAGGATCGCCTGCAAAAAGGTCGTGACGATGTGGCTTTCGGAAGCGTCACCCTCCCGTTGCAGTGCAGGCGTGGGTTCTGGGTGAAAAATATCCTCTGGAAAGTGCTCAAACCCAATCACTTTCTCCGCTTGCACCAGGATTGTGCGTAAGGACTCAGGAACAGCTACCAGGAGTTTCTGCACCGCCG
>Ga0070697_100003264_pt1 | contig 12455 bp, 10 predicted proteins | sample KBSK1501metaG_FD_65475 | JGI IMG/M metagenome (GOLD analysis project Ga0070697, IMG submission 65475) | Corn, switchgrass and miscanthus rhizosphere microbial communities from Kellogg Biological Station, Michigan, USA - KBS K1-50-1 metaG | ecosystem: Host-associated > Plants > Roots >... | reverse complement strand
GTTCTCCAAAGCTTTATACATACTTCTTCTTTACGTTTTTTGATTGGGCCCATAGCTCAGCCTGGCAGAGCGACCGGCTCATAACCGGTCGGGCAGGGGTTCAAACCCCCTTGGGCCCATTAATCATGTCAATTTTAGTTCATAAAGTGGGCCCCACGGTTTTTTCTAAAAGTAGCCAAAGGCTCAAGGCATTACGTATTAGAACCCCATTTTTCTCACCTTCTAGTCCCTCTGACTCCGAGCCCACAAATTGAGTCAAAAATAGTTCACAAACCCTCGGGCCCACATCAATTATGTCAATCTTAGTCGAAACCTCTTCATCCTATGCCTTTGTAAATTCCTAACAACCAAGGAACGGAAAAAGTAGTGAACCTAGGCCCCAAAAGTCCGAACAGCTCCCTGCACGCAATTTAGATGAACAAGACTGAGCCGAATATATCCTGAGTGGTCCCATGTTTAAGCACAATTTGGCGAACCTCCTTATAGTGCCATTTATAGCCGTTTTTAGTTGCGGTGTTCTTTTTATGGTGGCATTTGCATCATTTTTTGGTTGACTGATTGCTTTTCTTTCCAAGTAGAAAGGTCATGGCTATTGATATCATTCTCGCACCATAAATTGCAGCAATCGAGAGTACCGATAGCACTAACGCCGAAGTTGTTATCATTACTATGGGAGCATTCCCCATAGTTAATGAAATTAAGACACCAGCAGTCAGCGAGAGGGTGATGGCAAGAGCGATACCCGGATCGAGTCCCCGTCTCCTTACTGGCTTTAGAGATAGAGCAACGGGCGTGAAGTATGTAGCTCCAATAAGGCTACTCGCGACTAGCCCTGCTATTAACGATCCGTACTCACCCGGAGCAAGCTCATAAGATTTTTCGGCAAGCTGTAATATGCCCAGCAACGGGTATATTGCCACTCTAACGGTTTGCTGCATCCATGGCTGTGTTCTTTCATAATCGGCTACTCTTGGGCTAAAAAAATAGTACCAGGCGTTAAAGACGTCCATGAAACTAGTTCCACTTGCAGTAGAAAGAATCCTTTCGTCCCTAAACGTTCGGAGGAACTGCACCTGTGATGCTAATTCACTACCAAATGCAGCCGTAGCAATAAGACAGCCTGACTTTGGAGCAGTGGAATCTGATTGCTTGTTTGATGCGGTGTTATTATTATCGGTCTTTGACGAGACAGGTGTTCCCATTGCAGAACTCGGAAGGGCAAAATGCACGAAGGATGACTGGCTGTGGAATCCATCTGTCGCGACAACTTGGAGTTCATTTTTTGTGCCAGGAGACAGAAGTTTGGAATCGATTGGAGCCGAGGTAGCGTTCGTATCGACAACAAGCGGATTCCAGTTTGTGCCATTATCAGAACTCACAAAGACACTGTAAGTAAGGTTGTTGCCCCCAGCTCCACTCCAGCTAGCAATGATAGGCTCTTTTATGGTCGAGACTTCATCACCTTCACCTTCCCCGGGCGATGTTATCATAACTGTCGGAGAACTCGTCGGTATCTTCTCTGACGCAAGCAAACTCCCATCGAGACCTAGAAGGTCAAGTTCACTTGCTTCCTGCGGCATGTCAAGTCGGAACGCAAACTCTTGCAACGGCAACCGGAACCCGGCATCTGTCGCAAATGTCATGTTGAACCTGTACCTTGCAAGTTCCATACCCGATTGAGTTTTGAATACAATTGAATAGTCACCGATTGAGCTTGAGTTGAGATCCTGCTCTCCTTGAAAGGAGTACCCAGGATCAAATCCTGCCGAGGGGCGGCCAGAATCCCTAACATCGATCCATCCCCTGACACCCAGCACCAATGGGTCAGATGCCCCTTGAGAGAGAGCGTGGATCAGATGCCAGTAGGTACACTGTTCGATCCAATATCCTGTGGGTCCTTCGATGTCTGAACCCATGATCCCTTGAACTTTATCCCTAATCAAGTGGGCTGGCTTAGCCCCCTCCGTGACCTGAAACCCATTGCCGTAATTGCCGTTGTTGTGGTACTGTACCCCACAGGCAGCAGAATCATCATCACCTAGCCATGGGAAAGTTGGAAGCGTATGAGCGATCTCATGCGCGACATCCTCTGGCTCAGCGTCGCTTCGCAAAAAGATCCCCTTGTTGGCAGAAGCCCAAGCCTTGGCGTAATCAGCACTACCGAATATTCCATGGGCGAGCTCCGCAAAATCTTGGCTCCCGAGCACCAAGACCACCCTATCTGTTGCTGTGAGCCACCCATCGGTCGTCCCCAACTTCACAAGACGTGAGGCAAGGCACAAACTAACGCCGCTGTCGCCAGCTTCTTCTTCTGTGATGCATTCACTGTATGCATCGCTGACATCCGTTGCCTGCAAATTTGTGTGAGCTTTTATCGAACCAGGAGCCAGCGGATAGAAATCGGGAGCGTATGTCGCAAAATTGTTCGCCATACTCTTTGCGCTGAAAACCAGGTCATCAGCTTGATTACTTTCCGGAGTCTTCAAGTAGATTGGCACAAATGCAACGCTGAAACCTTTCACGGACTGAACATTTCCCATGACTGTGATTTGACTGTCTTTGATGACTTTGCCGTTGCTCTTGACAAGTTCCATGGTTATAGTATAGGGGCCTGCGCCACTGAATTTGAAGGGTTTGGAATAGAACTCTTTGGTTTCAATGGGGATAATTATTTTCTGGTTTTGTCCACATGGTCCGCTGAGAGGCAGCTCTCCGGCGTCATACTGGTAAAGAGTTCGGTCTCCAGCCGCATCATGTAAAGTGAAGCGCACGGTTGCGGGTACGTTGATAGTATAACCCACGTCTCCACCAAATATGATAGTGTCTCTGCTACCTTTGGTTCCAGAAAGAAGCGTCAATTTGCCATTCACCATCGGCAACTCAGCAAGATAGCTCCTGTCATCAACTTTTGTAAGTTGCTTACCGGGTTGATCCGGAAAGAGCTCATCGTCCTGCCATACGGCCTGCACCGGTTCAAACCCGCCCGCAAATGAAGCTTGGCAAGCCGGTACAAATATTGTCAAGTCTACGCTTGTCGTGGTCTTTGACGGACCATCAGTTGTCGTATTGTAGTAGTGGAATCTGCTTGCGTTTTCAAGCTTCAAGATTATTGAAGGTATCAAACAACACCCACTGAAGGTAAGAGGTACTAGATCTGATGGCATCGACATACCATAGCACGAATCTATTATAGTGAAGGTAGCAGGGCTGGCATTAGTATAATATCCCAGCTCGAGAGAATCGAAATTTTCACCGTAAATGATACCGTTAAACGAGAACGTGTAGGCAGAATCTCCCTTCCGACTACAGGTTTCTCCTTCGATATCGAAGAGATCAGTATAGTAAAAGTGGCCGCTCCCCGTGCCCTTCACTATTCCCGATGAATCTATATTGAAAGATATTGTTCCACTTTCCTTTTCTTCAAAGGAACCTGAGAGACCTGCTGCTGAGCCCTCTTCTCTATGAAAAGACTGGTATTCTCCGTTCCACTTGGACTCGGATCCGGGTCCTGATTGTGCAAGTGCATCCCGAGAGCTTTGTAAGAATAAAAAGAAGCCAGCAGGCATTAAGGAGATAACCAGCAGAATAGTCAAGATAATTCCAGTAAGTCGCAATATTTTTAGAGACATTCTTTAGTTTCCTGTTCTCCAAGACCACTTTGGTAATCTTGGGAGGGTAGAAAAGTATAGCTTGGAATTTGCCAGGACTCAAGTCTTTTGGATTCCTCCCAAGAAATAATAATCACAGTGGCTAAGCAACTAACTATGGATATCTTTCTTCCTTCCATAGCATCCACGTAAAGCAATGTAAATGAATACTTAAGGATTGTTGTGAATCCTACGCCACACATTTCTTGTCGGATTTTGAACAATTTGCTTTAAAGAAGCTTTGGTGTAAGATATGCTAGGTTGGGAACATTAGTAGTGGAGGGTGGACTTAATGATCTAGACAAGGATAATAATAAGTTGTTTTAAATCAAAACGCATGCTAACGGTTGCAAATAGTAATTGATGGCATAAGAGGTTCATGATGTTGCGTGTCTCTCAAACTCACTTGGCATTCTTATTCTCAAATAGATTTACAAGGACTTTGGCAATTTCAGCGACATTGCTGATTTTGCAATCGCTTTGTTTACCATTAGTCCATCCCGTTTTCGCGCAATTCACTGAGGATACCCTCACAGTCGAACTCTCTGCGACTGGCGACGCGACTATAACTGAGGAAATCACCCCGAACACGACGATACCAAGAATAACTCTATCTCCGATCTCACCGAATGTCTCAAACCTGTTGGCGGTTGATGAAAGCAACATTATCTTGAAATCTAATTTCACAAATAATGAAATTAGAATTGATACTCTTGGGGCGGCACATGTAACGCTAACTTATAATGCTGACATTCTAAATAGTACGCTCGATATCTGGAGCGTACACTACACAAGTGAAATCAATTCAAAAGTAGTCTTGCCCTCCGGCTCAGAGCTCTTATTCGTTAATAGCATTCCACTCGACATTGTCGAGAATACAGTTTTAATGCCTGCAGGCGACATAAGCTTGAGCTATAAAACTAGAGGTATAATGACGGATACCTTTGTTGTGTCTTGGGAAGGAACTGAGTATCATATAGGGGCTCTAAGCGCCTCCAGAATACGTAGCCTAAGTTTTGATCAGGCTTCCAAGTCAATAGTTCTTGGTCTGGATTCTCGAGAACCAATACTTGTTATCATTCCGAAAACTCTCTTGGGAGGGCCATATGATGTTCGTTCTGGCAACGGGCAGGAAGTTGTACAATTCAAAGAGTACTATCAGAATGTATCGCACTCTTGGATGCGCATTGAACCCTCTTCTAACACAAACTCGATACGAATAACTGGCACGACTGTGATACCCGAGTTTCCAATCTCAGCTCTTCCGATAGGCGGAATAACGACAGGTTTGCTTCTATTGTTCTTGTATGCTTTTAGCAAAGGATGGACTAGTTTCTATAGATCTTGGAGGAGTTAGCCAGTCTCAAGTTTGTCTTGTACTAGTCAGTCAATCTGACTACACTACAAGTCTTAAAATCGAAGAAATTCTCTGCTATATAAGCCGAGAGAAAGAATCATGATAGATGAGGAGGACCTATTGAGCAGAGTTTCAAAAGTTAGGAATTTGAGACCAGAGTGCTTCAAGTATCTCGAGCCCTCAAGTAGTGAGATGCTTACACAGAAAATAATTTACTCAATCGCAAAGCTAACCGCAGAAAAAATGGGTCCGGTCAAGCTTGCAGAGATTGCTCAGCCAATATTTGGAGTTGGAGACAAGTCAAAACAAGATCTCGTTCGTTTGACAATTGAGAAAACACTACTGAAATGTGGTCTTGTGGAAAAATTGCATTATGCTGCTAATGACGTGAGATACATCCTTACTTCTTATAGATTTCAAAAGGTTAGAAAAATTGACAGCTTTAGGGGAGACAACGCAGAGCCAGTAGGAGATGTTCTAGAACTACCGAGGTCGCTTTGGCCAGTTCCAGATAGTTTCTTGATTCTTCTTTCCAAAAAGAACGGCTATAGCGAAGCATTGAAAAGGTTGGGATCTGATTATGATGCCGGAAAGGTAGCTCAAGGAAGATATGAAGAGTTGAAGCGAAGCTTAGTCGATAGCTTAGACAAGATTGATGACAAGCTGCACCAGTATGCTGGCGTTGAGGAGCTTTTTGCTATTGTTGTGAGGAGAAGTTAGATGTTGTACTCATTGCTGCGTTATGCATCCCTCGTCTCAATACTTATTGTGCTTACAGTCGCCGGACTAGAACCGCCTAATTTGCATTCCGCAGAAGCTGCACAAGCTGCTAACCAAGACCAAAATCGATTAGATGTAAAGTATGCAAACAATGTCGCCGAATCGTATTTTGTATTGGTAAACAGCAATGAAAAGTACACAGTAAGTCAAACTTATTCTTGGGTAAGAGATGATTCGAGTAGATATAACTTGGTGTCTTACTCTATAGATAATGGTAATCCCATGGAAATTCCTCGCAATGCTAGAGGGACCTTTTCTTTAGATGTCCCAATGGACTCGGGACACACGGTGATATTTTTTGCAATAATTCAGTATCCGATTTCTACACGTATAGACACCGATACTAGTGCGACAAATAACATTGCTCAATTCAATCCACCATCACCTACCGGAGATAATTGGTTTGATACCAATACCAGTATAGCAGTAAGAGTCCCTTATCATTTAGATCAAGATCAACAAAGCAGAAGACAGCTAGTTGCATGGGCCATTGACACATCGAACCCAAAGGAAATTCTCCTTTCCAATAGTGAAAACCAGATGGGACAAGCACAAAACGAGGAGTTTTCTACTCCATCAATAATAATTGCCAGCAAGCACAACTTTGTATTCTATACAATGGATCAATACTATCTGCAGGTTATTTCAGAGCACGGAACGGTGATTGGCGGTGGATGGTATGATTCTGGGAGTGAGGCAACCATTTTAGCGAAACCGGTGACTAATTTGCTCGTCAATTATATCTTCGAAGAGCCAGAGGGTACCCATTGGACAGAAGGCAATGGTTATTCTACAAAAGTCCTGATGGATTCACCAAAAACTCTAGTAGTAAAATTTAACCCCGATTATAGCCAATTGATAATAGTGCTAATAGCAGGTGCAGTAATCGCTATCGTGGCAGCTGCAGTAACCATCAAGAGAAAGGGCATGAATAAAGTATCGGTGCGAGAAACTCCGCTTCCTATTTTGGATGCGTCCATTCCAACAAGAGCGATAACGACAACAAGATCTTCTGCAGCTTTACTGCAAGAGCAGCATGAAGGTCAATCTTCAAATCCAGACGTCAAAGATGATAGTAATTCGAACCAGAAAATCATCGGAGACGAGTATGCTCGAGATATCATGCATTTCGCTTTGATAAAGTCCCTCGAGTCTCTTGAATCACTTCATGCTTCTGGATTGGTTCCTAATTCTAGGATTGCCGGTACTAGGCAAAAATTAGAGCAATCATTTGGGTGAAGAGTTCTTGATCCTTCTCTCATTGAGAAGTTGAGCGCTCAACGATTAAGAGGCTTTGGAAAAGAATTAGAGCTAGTTCTCTTTATCTAAGCGGGTCTTCTTGCTTTATAGATGAGGCAGCGATGCGAGTAGCTGTTCTGCTGTGTCCATTAATGATGAAGCTTGGTTCAGTTGCGCCACAGCCTGGTCGAGGTTCCCTGAATCCAGCGATGCATTTGCGTCAGCCAACAATCCTCTTGCCTGATTTAGCGCTTCAATCACACTTGATACTATAGGACTAACAATTTTGGGGATGCTTTCTTCAATCCTATTTGCTCGTGATTGGGCATTGTCTATCTGCTCTCTTGTCTCTGCAATCTTTGCCTTAAATTCATTGAGTGACGCTTTAGTCCCATCGATTTGCGAATTGGCCGTTGCAACTAAACCATTTGCCATATCAAAATAGTCATGTGTCGCACCAATTAAGTTGTAAGATAAGCTATCTTCTTTGGCAACATTGGCGAGTGCTGAACTCGCGTCAGAAAGCAATCCAAGAGAAGCTTCTATTGGGGGCAAAAACTGCAAATAGTTTAGTGATGTTACATCCGCTTTTAGAGATTCAGCGCTTTCGGTAGAAGTTGCTATTTCAGCTTTGCTAGTTGCGTAGCTTTGAATTACTCCATGTATGGTGGCAAGATACGAATCTAGCTGCTCAATGCTCTGAGCTGCCAATTCATTTTCACCCTTATCGATATGCTGCTTTATAGATGAAAGCATATTATCGACGTCAGATGCCGGGAATGCGAGACCTGCAGCATTGCTCTCCGAAATCAAGCTGTCAACATGACTCTGTACCCGGACATATTCCTCAGTGATCTGGCTCGGATCTACGTGAGTCGGGCTATCGTTTGCAGGAACATTATCAGCTGGTTCAGTATCATTTTGAACTGGGCTATTGTCGACGGGGACATCTTGCGATGGTTCTTGGTTGAATTGTTGAATCAATGCTCGCACCTTACCTTCAGTATCTATCAATTGAGATGTCAATATTATCATGGATTCAACATCATTGGCACTGTTCAATTGGGTCAGAATATTATTCCAATCATTTTCCATGGCATCAATGTCTGCTTGAGGCAACCCCATCTGTTGTGCTTTGATAATTAATTCTTCGCCACGCTTTACAGCATTATCAGCAAAATTCTTTGCTCTCTGTGAATGATCTGTTAAACCTATTTGCGCATGAATAGAATCAAGTAATGTTTTACATAGGTCAATTTGTTCTTCGGCCACTGTCAAATTGCTTTGAAAAACTGCCAGTGTAGCCAGTCCGATTGCAGCATCACACTCTGCAAAATTGCGATCGGTTACCGATCTTAGGTGATTTGCCGCTACTATTGAGCGCAGCTTAGAGGAAATATTTTGCAATTCTGTAAGACGCAGGCTAATTGTAGTCTTACCAATATTATTGTCTGGAAGCAAGCCTTGGCTGTTTGAAGCCTCATTAGCCAGATCGGTTACCTCTTTAAACAATTTCATGGCTGTGAGGGTATGAATCTTGGCCGATGAAAGATCCGATCGATCAAGGGAATCGAGAGCGGATGCCTTTTCTGCAATAGCAGATGAATAACGATCAATTACCACTGCAGGAATTGGGATACCCATACTTTGAAGTTCAGCCATTTTCGTCTTTGCTACCCCCTCCGAGGAAGCCAACATTTTCGTTAACATGTTTGGAGCCTTGTCATCCTCTCCCGCCTGAGCAAATGCTGGTGCCACATTAATTGCTTGGCTAACAGACATGAGTAGAGTTGCCGCCAACGCTACTAATAGTCCAGCATTTTTCTTTGCCAATTTTTTTCGATACCTATTCTTTCCAATTATATACATAAAAGGACTCATTTCGAAGGGCGATGATCTCCCTCATGAAGTTGGTTCGAACCTTCGAACCTGAGGTTATTAATAAAGTATGGGTCAAATCATGGGAACAGACTTGAATCTTTCCTTTTGTGTGGCCACGCAGGCTAGATTCGAATCCGGAAATCTTTTGACAAAAGTAAATTTCGAAATTCTTGCTTAACTACTTAGTGTAATATAGGATCAGTTAATGAATACAGCAATCGATGTCGGTAAGACAAGTTTCGGCACAGCAAAACCGCAAGTGGACTTCGCAACAGGAATGCCGGTGAAGGGATATTTAGCGAACTGTCAGCAAACTTCTGACAGGATTCAGCTATTGGAACTGGAAAAGGCATTAGAGATGCTTGGCGCAAAGGGGAAAAAGAGCTTGATGGCCTATATTCAACATTGCAATCCCAAGATAGCCACTGATGGATATGTTGAACTTGAAATGTTGCGTGAAGTTCTTAAAGACTTCTTTGGAGATGCGTCAGGCTTGTTGATGCAACAGATCTGTCCACAATAAATCGAGACCTCTAAGAATCAGCAGGGAGTATGGCTGTCGACTGGCGGGTGAACAGTCGCCTTTCTCTTTTTCAATTGGTTTGCCAGTTCGGGTAACTTGAGGGGAGATGCAAAATCTACGAGGGAAATTCATATCGAGCTCACTTTAGGTATCAATCGAGATTGTTGTGGATTCTAATTGGAAACTGCTTATGAACGGGCTTTCCTCGATGTCGTGGATCGCAGTGCAAGAATCCGAATCTTCGATGAATCTCTGCTCAAAGGTCTATACACAACACAGCTAAGCAAGGCATTGTATCCAATAAGAGATATACAGGGCATAGCGTGATAAAAAAGCGGAGATCATAGTATGAGTTACAATAAATTAACTTCTGAAGAAGAAAGAGTCATTGTACATAAGGGGACAGAACCTCCTTTCACTGGAGAATACGATAATTTTTACGAAGAAGGCATCTATGTGTGTCGCCGGTGCAATCAGCCTCTGTTTTCATCTAAAAGCAAGTTCGATGCTGGATGTGGATGGCCAAGCTTTGACGAGAGCGTTCCTAACGCAATAAAACGCTTAGCCGACCCTGATGGAAGAAGAATAGAAATAGAGTGTTCAAAATGTGGTGCGCATTTGGGACATGAATTTACTGGAGAGCATTTGACAGTCAAGAATACTAGAGAATGCGTTAACTCATTATCTATACGCTTTGTCCCCCATACAGAGCCATGATTAATAATGACAAGAAGATGGAAATGGAAATCGCAACGCTAGCCACTGGATGCTTCTGGTGTTCTGAAGCAGTATTCAACAGACTCAAGGGTGTCAAATCTGTCCTACCAGGCTATTCAGGAGGAAAGGTAGAAAATCCATCCTACGATGATGTATGTACTGGAAGGACGGGTCATGCAGAGGCTGCTCAAATAGAATTTAATCCAAATGTCATATCATTTGAAAAACTGCTTGATGTGTTCTGGCATACCCATGATCCAACTACTCTTAATAGACAAGGAAATGATGTTGGTACACAATATAGATCTGCGATCTTTTACCATAACGAAGAACAAAGAGAGATTGCAGAGAAATCAAAAAGGGAACTTGAAAAAGGAGGCGTTTACAAAGATCCAATTGTGACAGAAATCACTCCTTTTAAGAAGTTTTACGTTGCAGAGGATTACCATAAAAAATACTATGAGCAGCATCAGGACGCTCCTTATTGCAGGTTTGTCATTGAGCCCAAAATCCACAAATTGCTCAATCAGTACGGAAAGGACCTAAAAGAAGAACATAGTTAGCTGTTTACAGCAAAGGAACATACTTGTTAGTATTAGAAACTCTCGAAGTCGCCTGATTTACTGTCTCACTTTTGCACTAAAATCTGTAATAGTATCGACCTCATCCACTACAAAATGTTCAGAAGTGACATCTCACAGTAACCTTGGACGATTTTCCTACGATGCCTTTATGACGACATAATCGATTATTCCTTTTCTTGACACATCTCTCATCTTCAAAAGGGAATTGTAAAGCACGCTCTCTAGTAAAGGGGGGTACCTTTTCAAAATATTTTCCCTCAGGGATCCCCTGTGAAGAACGTAATAGTCCGTCAATGGCTCGTAAACTTGATGACCAATGCGCCTGATGTCTTTGATCTTAAATCCATTGCTCGTTATAGATGATTTTACGTAGTCCACCCCGTAATGCTCTGATGACCAGGTCCAGGAAAGTATTCCGAGTTTAAAAAATGGGTGCGCTTCTGTGACCACAGGCATTGCAATTACTAGTAGGCCGCCTGGCTCGAGCACTCTTCTGGACTCTTTCATGAATTTGTCGAGTGGCTTGAAGTGCTGAGCAGATTCGAGTGCAACTATCCTGTCTGCAGATTTGTTAGAAAACGGCAATGCGGTAGAGGTCGCATTTAGTGGGGACGCATATGGCTGCTTTGAAGACGATAACTGCTGAAGGTTGATGTTCACGCAGCTGATGTCAAGAGAATCGTGAGCGGACTTCCAGAGTGTCGCCGGCGCAGAGAGTCCACTTCCTACGTCTACCAGCCTCTTGGCAGATCCTAGCTCGGCCATGTCGTCTACCAGCGAGCACAAATTATTTTGAGCTTCTATAAGGCCTGAAGCATTGCCATTCCAGTACCCAAAGTTGAGCATGTCGCCCCCGGTCGCTAGCTGCATGACCGGGGACAAGGAATTGTACAGATTGATCACATCATGCTCGTTGCGCCGGAAAGTCCAGAGGAAGATGTGCAATGGATTTAATAGCATCAAGAATGGACGCCTATTTTTATCCGAATAGCATGTAGTCGGCGCCGCTCTTTTCGCGCGCGTAGATCCACCTGGATCGAATGAAAGTCGCGTATCGCCGAGAGCAACGTGCGTCTGCAATAAGCTCCTTATCCCTATGTATATCTTGCATTTGCAATACCAATTCATAGAAAAAGGGGTTCTCGTGCAGCACGTGTAGGTCCGAAAAGTAAACAATAAATTTCATATGCGCTTTTCAAACGTCATGCAAAAGCTAGAACCATATCACGGGTCAGGGAAAAAGGTAGTGGTCTACAATACGTACGGGGACAAGGGCAGGCTCCACTTTGATGTCTTTATACCGACTGACAAGAGCCAAGCTACCCAGGTATCGAGCGAAATTGACTCCAAGGCCGTCGAGTACGCAAAAGAGTTTCTGAAGCTGATAGGCAAGCCGTCTGACGATGTATCAGTCAACATGTGCGAGCGATGTCACATTGACAACACGAGCCTCTACGCTGACCAGCTGTGGAAACTTCCGGGAAAGGAGATATTCATATGGCCTATGGAAGGGTGTCCAAAACCTTCCTGACTTTTCTTTATTCAGGAAATCCACTAGTACTTCATGACAGGCGCAACAAGCGACATAATGAGATGCGACTCTTGCCGCACGCCCATGCTGACCTATTATACGAGCGACAGACTGATACTGTACGTCTGTCCGAATTGTGTCGACTGGTCGGCTTCAGAAATGACGAGAAGGCCCGGACTGTTCTTCGTAAATTAGT
>Ga0070697_100003262_pt1 | contig 12461 bp, 11 predicted proteins | sample KBSK1501metaG_FD_65475 | JGI IMG/M metagenome (GOLD analysis project Ga0070697, IMG submission 65475) | Corn, switchgrass and miscanthus rhizosphere microbial communities from Kellogg Biological Station, Michigan, USA - KBS K1-50-1 metaG | ecosystem: Host-associated > Plants > Roots >... | reverse complement strand
GCGAAGATCGCCAGCGCCGTCAGCCAGTTGGCATGCGACAGATCGAGGTTGAAGAAGAAGATCAGCGCGAAGCCGATGGCCGCCGTGCGGGCGATCCCATAGATCAGCGAGGCGGCGGACATGCCCAGCAAGTGGGTCAGCCGCTTGATGGGTGCCATGAAGGTGTACTCGATGGTGCCCTCCCAGCGCTCCCAGGTGATGGCAAAGGCGATTTCGAAAAACACCAGCGACAGGTAGGTCCAGAGCAGCGCCCCCACCAGTAGGTAGAGCTGCGTCTGGTGCAGATTCGCCTGCCCCGGCTCGAGACCCAACGTCGACAACCCCGCGGCAAGGTAGCCGATGCTGAGCACGCTGACCAGGTTGTAGAGCAGCCAGACCGCCTCCCACAACCAGTACCGCCGGTAGAGGTTCTTCTGCCGCTCGATGAAGCCGACGAACGCGTTCAGCTCCCAGCGGAGCGAGTTGCCAATCATTCGTCTTTCGCCTCCTCGTCTTCCTCGAGCCGCTTCCCGGTGAGCTTCATGAAGGCATCCTCCAGGCTGCCGCCGACCTCGCCGGCATGCGCGCGGATCAGTTCGGCGGGCGTGCCCTCCGCCAGGACGCGGCCCTGGTCGAGCACGAGTACGTGGTCGCAGAGCACCTCCGCCTCCTCGAGGTCGTGGGTGCACAGCAGCACGGTCGCCGCCCGATCCCGGCGGATGGTTCGGACCAGCTCCTGGACCTCGCGCTTCGAGCGCGGATCGAGCCCGGTGGTCGGCTCGTCCATCAGCAGCAGCGATGGCGACGTGAGGAAGCTGCGGGCGATGGCGATCTTCTGCTGCTGGCCGCGCGACAGCTGCTTCATCGGCTTGTCGAGCGTGTCGAGCGGCAGACCGAGCCGCTCCAACATGCCCTCCACCCGAGCCCGCGTGCCTTTCCCGCCGCTGCCGTAGAGGCGCGCGGCGTACAGCATGTTCTCCCATGGACTCATCTCTTTGAAAAACGATGCCTCGACCGAGACGCGGTTGATGTGGCGGCGCACATCGTCCGGCTGGGTGACGACGTCGTAGCCAAACACCGAGGCCGTCCCCGCGTCGGGCGTCATCAAGGTAGCGAGGATGCGAATCAAGGTCGACTTGCCACTCCCGTTCGCCCCCAGGATGCCCGTGATCCGACCGGTGTCGACGTGCATCGACACCTGGTCGAGCGCCAGCTTTTCCTTCTTGACCGTGCGCCGGCCAAAGGGTCGGCGCGCCGGCTGCCCGAAGCGCTTCGAGATGCCGTGCAGCTCGACCGCCGCCGTATTCAATTCGCTCGCCTTGATGGCCATGCCTTCAACTCCTGAGATTGATGCCGATGAACAACAAAAAACCGCGGGCCCCGGGCCTCACGGTCGAAAGCGCTGTCGTCCTGGTCTAGTTCAGTCGGCTTTCAATGCCATGCAGCCCCGGGTAGGCAGGCTCCGCCCCTTGTGAAGACGATCATGCCTGCCCTGCTGCGCCACATAGCCTCCGTACAGTACTCCAGCGACCTGGCGGAAGTCAACCAAGACCGCAACTAAGCTGGGCCTCATGGTCTACCTCATAGGCGGACCGCCACGTTGTGGCAAGTCAGTGCTGGCGCACCGAGTGACGACCGGCCACGCGATTCCCTTTATCTCAACCGACCTTATCTGGGCGGTTGTGGAGATGAGTCAACCTGAATGGCGAACCCCGATGCAAAAAGGGCCAGACCGTATCCCGGCCGCGGCAAAAATGTTCGAACCGTACCTGGAACGGGCGATTACGTTCCTCCAGCCGGCCCGGCACCCCTGTGGCATCGAAGGTGAGGTCATCACGCCGGAAACGGCGGCGAGGCTCAGCTCGAACGACGACCTTCGGGCGGTATTCCTGGTGCGGTCATCCGTTACGGCCGCGGACATCGCCGATTCGAGGGGCCCGAATCCGTGGTTGGAGGCTGCCCCGCCCGACCTTGTGTCCATCGTCACCGCCGAAGTACGCTCCTGGTCGGAGCATGTCCAGTCAGCGTGTCGACGGCTGAGCCTTCCGTGTTTCGACGTTAGCGGCGACTTTGAACGTGCCATGGCAGACGCTGCCAGCGCCCTTATGAACGACACCCGGCCGGCATAGGCGAACCGACTTTTTTCGGCTACGGATTTGCGACAGACACCTGTCGGAACTGTGCCTCAGGATGGGAAGCATGGCCGCGTCAGGCGATCGACACGGGAGTCCGGTTGCGCAGTTGACGGCCCTGATTGGACGGCTCCCCGCATGGATCCGCGACGTCGACGACACCGAGCTCGGCGAAGAATTGGTCGAGATCCGGGAGTCGATCGTACAGCTGGAGGCCGTGTTCGCCGGCGGGCTGCGACGCTTCGACAAGTCCGGCGAGTACAAGGCTGACGGCGCGCTATCGCTTGTCGACTGGTTGCGCTGGAAGGCGAAGCTCTCCGCTGGGGCCGCGATGGAACGGGTCACGATCGCGCGCCAGCTGGAGCAATTGCCACAGACACGGCAGGCCTTTGCCAGTGGGGACGTCGGCTACCAGCACGTGGCCTTGCTCGCGCGCACGGCCGAGAAAGTGGGCCCGGCGGCGGTGCAGAGTGAAGAGACAAGTCTTCTGAAGGCCGCGGTAGCCATGGACCCGGGCCAATTTGCGGACGTCGCCCGGGCGTTCGAGTATCGCGTCGATCACGCGGCGGCGCTGGCCGAGGCGAACCGCGCCTTTGCGCGTCGCTACCTCCACATCAGCGATGTCAAAGATGGGCTGGTCCACCTGGAAGGCCTGCTCGACGCCGAGGGCGGGGCCAGGCTCAAGACGGCGCTCGATGCCCTGATGCCACCGCCGAAGAAGGATGACGACCGCACCCCGGCGCAGCGCCGCGTCGACGCGCTGGTCGAACTCGCCCGCCGGCCGCTCGATGGCAGCAAGCTGGGAGCCGTCGGCGGCCAGCGGCCGCACCTGGTCATCACGGCAAGTGCCGAGACCCTGGCGGGGCTTCCAGATGCGCCGCCCGCGCAACTCGAGGGTGTTGGACCGATTCCGATCGAGACCGCGCAGCGGCACGCCTGCGACGCCTCGGTCAGTTGGCTGCTGGGACAGGCGGAGTTGGAGAGTGAGACCAGCCACGCGCATCAGCGGATCCCCGCACCCACCCGCCGCGCGCTCGTCGCTCGCGATCGCGGTTGCGTCGTCAACCACTGCAACCGGCCGGCGACCTGGTGCGATGGGCACCACCTTGTCTGGTGGACCCGGGGCGGGAAGACGGCGCTGTCCAACCTGGCCCTGGTCTGCGGCCGCCATCACCGGATGTTGCACGAAGAGGGCTGGACACTCGAGCGCAAAGATGGACGCTGGCTGGCGAGACCGCCGGTTCAACGGGTTCCGGCGAATGCCCGGTCGGCGTGAGTTACTTGATTTAGACCGGCTCCGACGCCGCCGATGACGGGGCGCCGCCGATCGATTCGGCGAGGTACTGGGCGAGATCTTGCACCTGGAGCTGCGCCTCGGCGCCCTTGGCCGAGATCCCGTCGCGGAACATGGTCAGGCAGAAGGGACAGGCGGTCGCTACCCGCGGCGCTTCTGTCCTGAGCGTCTGCTCGACCCGTTCGTGGTTGATGCGCTTGCCGATCTTCTCCTCCATCCAGATGCGGCCGCCGCCCGCGCCACAGCAGAAACCCCGCTTGTGATGGCGCTCCATCTCCACCAGCTTGGCCCCCGGGATGGCCTCCACAACGGAGCGTGGGGGATCGTAGATGTCGTTCCAGCGGCCTAAGTAGCACGAGTCGTGATACGTGAACTTGCCCTCGATCGCCTTGCTCGGCTTGAGGCGGCCCTCCTTGATCAGGCCGGCGAGCAGCTGCGTGTGGTGCACGACTTGGTAGGTGCCGCCGAACTGGGGAAACTCATTCTTGATCGTGTTGAAGCAATGGGGACAGGTGGCGATGACTTTCTTGATCTTCGCCTCGTTCATCGCCTCGATGTTCTGCTGCGCTTGGGTCTGATACAGATACTCGTTGCCAATGCGTCGGGCTGGGTCGCCGTTGCAGGTCTCCTTCGGGCCGAGGATGGCAAAGTCGACGCCCGCCTTCTGCAGCAGCCCGACGAAGGCCCGGGCGACCGCCCGGTTCGCGTCGTCGTAGGACGCGGCGCAGCCGACGAAATAGAGATACTCCGCATCGGGCTTCTCGTCGATCGTTTTCACGCCAAGGCCCTGCGCCCAGTCGGAACGCTGCGCGCGCGGCATGCCGTAGGGGTTGCCCTGGCTCTCGATGCTCCGCAGCGCCCCCTGGGCCTCCTTGGGGAATTTGCTCTCTTCAAGCACCAGGCTGCGACGCATATCGATGATCTTGGGCACATGCTCGATCAGCACCGGGCATTCCTGCTGGCAGGCCCCGCAGGCCACGCACGACCAGATTTCGTCCTCCTTGATCGCCTCGCCAACAAGTTTCTGAGTTTGCTGCGGTGCCGCGCGCGGCTCCGGCGGCGCGTCGCGGACGGTCTTGAAAAGATTTTCGCGAGCATCGACGATGATCATCTTGGGATTGAGGGGCTTGCCCGTGAGAAAGGCGGGGCACTGCTCCTGGCAGCGGCCACATTCGGTGCACGAGTATAGGTCGAGCAGGTTCTTCCACGACCACTGGGTCACGGCGCTGACCCCGTAGTGTTCGGCGTGCTCCAGATCGATTGGCGTCAGCGCGGCGCCGGCTTTCGGGGGCAGCTTGCGGAAGAAAACGTTCGGGATGGCGACGATGATGTGCAGGTGCTTCGAGCTCGGAATGTAGACGAGGAAGGCGAGCACCGCCAGGATGTGCATCCAGTAGAAGACCTCGTGCGCCGGGATCGCGGCGGTGCCCTGCCAGCCCAGACCTTCGAAGACGCGGGCCAGCGCTGAAGACACCGGTCGCCAGGCCGCCGACGGTTCGCCGCCCTCAGCAACGCGTGCAGCGTTCTGGCCGAGCATCCCGATCATGATGGTGGCGATCAGCCCGAGGATGATCAGGGCGTCGATTTCGTTGCTCTCCTGAAACTGGCGGGGCCGGATCACGAGCCGGTTGATCAGCGCCATCAGCACGCCAACCAGCACCAAGACGCCAAAAAGATCTTGTAAAGAGGCGATCCAGGTGGTGCCGCCAATCGCTGCCAGGCTGAATCCCGGGAAGATGCCTTCGCCGAAGGCCTGAATGATGGCGGTCAGCAGGACGACGAAGCCATAAAAAATAAACAGATGCAGGAGGCCGGAGTAGAGATTCCGGAACATCCGGGTGTGGAGACCGACGTAGCTGAGGACGCCGCGCACGCGCTCGGGGAGGTGGTCGAGGCGGTTTTCGTTCGGGCCGAGCCGCAGGATGCGATAGAGTTGGCGCGCCCGGATGGTGAAGTAGACGATCGCGACTAGCAGCACGGCCAGCACCGCGATCGATTTCACCAGGGTCATCTCTGGTAATCGTACGGTCAGCTGACATGCGCGTGCTAGGTCTTACCGGCGGGATTGGTTCCGGCAAGTCGATGGTGGCGCAGACCTTTGCTGAGCTGGGGGCTGTGGTGATCGACGCCGATCAGCTGGCGCGCGAGGTCGTCGAGCCCGGACAGCCCGCCCTCCAGGAAATCGCGACCGCCTTCGGGCGGGACGTTCTCTTATCGGACGGTCGTCTCGATCGCTCCAAGCTTGCCGGCATTATCTTCGCCGACCCTGCTGAGCGCGCCAGGCTCGACGCCATCACGCATCCGCGCATCCGCGCGCGGATGGACCAGGAAATCAAGGCCCGACGGTCAGGGCCAGGCGTCCTGATCGTCGACATCCCGCTGCTGTACGAGAGTGCCCGCACCCATTCGGTGGAGCGTGTGATCGTGGTCTGGGTCGACCCGCAGACACAACTGCGACGAATCCGCCGGCGCGACGGGCTTTCCGCCGAGGCTGCCCGCCAGCGGATCGCCGCGCAGATGCCGTTGGACGCGAAGCGCGCCCGCGCCGACCACGTGATCGATAACAGCGGAAGTCGGGAAGACACCCGGCGCCAGGTCGAAGCCATCTACCACCTCTACGCGCCCGCGGCGGCCTCGCCGCCGTAGGCTCAGCCGGCCTTTCGGTGTCGCTCGGTCAGCTCGCGTCGCTCCGAATGCTCGCGTCGCCCCGGATGCTCGCGTCGCTGACTCGCAAGCGCCCGCTCCCGCAGCTCGATCTCGATCGGTTGCCTGACGCGGACCGCGAACCTCGTCAGCCAGACGACAGCCAGGCCGACCACGAACAGCACCGTGCCCGGTGCCGCGTCGGATAGCTTGCTCTTGAGCCCGATCACCTCACCGACCCAACTACTCGACCCCGCCACCCCGTGAAAGAACAGCAGGATCCCGCCGATGATGCACGCCAGGCCGAGCAGGAGCCCGGCCAGCGAGTAGATCAACTGAAGCAGGGCCAGCCGGCCCCAGAAGTGCCGTTCGCGCGGATCCGCCGGCAACTCCAGCGCGGCCACGACGAGCTGGAGCCAATTCAAGAGCCTCACTCCTCCCGAAATTCAGCTTAGGCGCGCAACGCTACAACGACGAAGCGGGCCGCCAAACCGTCGCCGGTTGGTGCCCGCTTCGTGGCGAAGCCGTCGTAAATGCTGGCTAAATCGTGGAGTAGTAGACCGCTGGCGACTGTGACGGAGTCGGGGTCGGCGTGGTCGGCGCCTGACCGCCCGGCGCCTCGCCCGATTCATTGCCTTCCTTGTGAGAGCGGAACTTCAGTCCCGATCCCACGCGCGACAGGATGGCATCCGCCTGGGCCTGCGTGATCGTCCCGGCCTTGACGGCGTTGTCGAGAACGCCCTTGGCCGCATTCTTCATCGCCGCCTTGACGGCGCTGTCGCTGACCTTCTGCTGCGTCTCGAGATCGGTCAGCGATTTCCCGGACCGCAGGGCACTCTGCAGATCGGCGGGGCTCAGGTGGAGCGCCGCGGCGACCGCGTTCAGCTCGGCCGTCTTGAGATTTCGCATCAGGGTCATATCGGCCTTGAAGCCGCCATGGCGGCCAGCGCCGAATCCGAAACCAAGGCCCTGGCCCGCGTTGATGCGCGCCTTCATGGCGTCGGCTTGCTGCTGGGTGATCCTGCCGTCTTTCAGCATCTGATCGACGGTCTGCAGCTGTGCCTGCTTGAGCGCGTCCTGCGTCTGGGCCGGCGTCAGGTGGAGGATCCCGGCCAGCTTGTCGACAAAGACCTGCGCGTAATTCTTCGAAGCCGTCGGCGACGCGGACGGCGACGGCGCGGCCTCAACAGCGGCCACGCCAATGATCACGGCAGCCAGGCCGGCCGCCGGGAGCACGATCCAACGATTCAACTTCATTCGGAGTCTCTCCTTCCTTGGGGCTTACGAACGCCTCTATAGTGCCGGACCCCGATGAGAGGAGGGTGAGAGCCCGGCAAGAGGTCGGTGAAACTTTTGATCCGGCCGGCCGTAACGCACTCCGTAACAGCATAGAGAGGGTCTTTCGGCCCGCCGACGGGGCAAACAAGGAGGCAGAGCGCATGCAGGCACGCAGACTGTTGACGGTTGGGCTCGCGGTCGCGACGGCTGTCGGCATCACCCTACCGGTGGCTGGCGTCAGCGCCGGGATCGCGCGAGGCTCATTCCGGGAGACCGACCTGGTTTCCAATATCCCGGGGAGGGCGCAGCAGCTCGATTCGAACCTGGTCAATCCCTGGGGCATTTCGGCGAGCAGCAGCAGCCCCATGTGGGTCTCCGATAACAATGCCGGCGTGGCGACGCTCTATGACGGGGCCGGCAATGCGTTCCCCCCGCCAGCGAATGGTGGCCCGCTGGTGGTCAAGATCCCTCAGCCCGACGGCAGCGACGGGGGCACCCCAACCGGCACCGTATTCAACGGCGGCACCGGGTTCAAGGGCGACCGCTTCCTGTTCGCTACTGAGGACGGAACGATCGCCGGCTGGAACCCTGCCGTCAACCGCACGCGAGCCCGCATCGAGGTCGACCGGTCGACGGTAGGGCTGGGGGCGGTCTACAAAGGCCTGGCGATCGGCAACAACGGCGTGGCGGACCACATCTACACCAGCAACTTCCGCTTCGGCACGATTGAGGTCTTCGACAGCAGCTACACCATAGTCACGCTCAGCGGCTCGTTTAGCGATCCGGGCATCCCGGCCGGGTTCGCCCCCTTCAACATCCAGAATCTCGGCGGCGTGCTGTATGTGACCTATGCCATGCAGAAGCCGGACAAGCACGACGACCAGTCCGGTCCGGGCTTCGGCTTCGTCGATGCCTACGATCTCAACGGCCAGTTGCTCCGAAGAGTCGCGTCCGGTGGCGCGCTGAACTCGCCCTGGGGCCTGGCGATCGCGCCGGCCAGCTTCGGCAATTTCCATGACAACCTTCTGGTCGGCAATTTCGGCGACGGCCGCATCAACGCCTACAACCTGGCTACCGGAGCCTTCCGCGGGCAGCTCAAGCGGGAAACGAGCGCGCCCATCGAAATCCCGGGCCTCTGGGGCCTGCGGTTCGGCAACGGTGGCGTCGGCGCGAGCCCGAATACGCTCTACTTCACGGCCGGCATCAACGACGAGCAGGATGGCCTGTTCGGCAGCATCGTCGGCGTCGATAGCTAACTGACGCTCAACGGCTGGGGCGGCCGCAGGGTCGCCTCAGCTGGTCTCCTCGAGCGAGAAGACCGGCTCGACGCAGACGTCCCGATCGCCGAAGCGGGCCGCCCACTCGGCTCGGCTGGCCCCACCCAGCGTCGCCTGGACCGCCTCGATCGCCGCCGGATCGAACTGGCGGGCGGTCAAGTCGTCTCGATCGATCGCATGGCAGAACTCCGCCCAGAACGCGGCCTCGAGTGCCGCCACGGTCAGGAAGCCGTCGGCCACCGAATAGACGTGATAACAGGGCAATTCTCCGGTCAGGCTCACGCCGATGAGTCCGGCGCGCTGCGCCGCCCGCGGTAAAGCTGTCCAGCTTCGCATCAGGTCGGCCATCGATACCTCGACGCGTCGGCCACGCCCGGTCTGCGCACGACTCGCCAGCGCCGCGGCGATCAGGAACGCCGCTTGCAGCCCGCCGGCGAGGTCGGCGACCAGGATGCCGGGGATGGCCGGGACGCGGTCGTGGCGCGGCATCAGCGAGAGCGCCCCGCTCCGGGCCAGATAGTTGAGGTCATGACCGGCGCGCCGTGCCATGGCGCCGCTCGACCCGTAGCCGGTGATCGCGCAATAGACCAGCGCCGGATTGATCGCCGCCAGCGCGGCGTAGCCGAGATCCATCCGCTCCATTCTTCCCGGGCGAAAACCCTCGACGAGGACATCGGCGTCGAGCACCAGCCCTAAAAACGCCTGCCGGCCGGACGGCGAGTGCAGGTCCAGCGTAAGCAACTGCTTGCCCTGGTGCAGCACCTCGAAGTACGCCGCTCCGCCCGGCAGGGAACGGATCGGGTCGCCCGCGAGCGATTCGACTTTGGTCACGATCGCACCCTGCGCCTGGAGCAACTGGGTGCAGTAGCCGCCCGGCAGCAGCCGCGACAGATCCAAAACCCGCACGCCATCGAGCGACATCGCCTGCTAGGTTACTAACGTGCGAAATGCCGAGGTCGCCGCGATGCTCAACCGGGTCGCCGACCTGCTCGAGATCAGGGGTGAGAACTTCTTCAAGATCCGCGCCTACCGTGAAGCCGTTCGGCAGCTCGACAACCTCACGACCGAGGTCGAGGAACTGATCCACGATGGGCGGTTGAAGGACATCCCTGGCATCGGCGAGGCGATCGAGAAGAAGATCGTGGAGTACGTCACCACCGGGCAACTCGAATTCCTGACTAAGTTGGAGGCCGAGGTGCCGCCGGCGCTGCTCGAGTTGACGCGCGTCCCCGGGCTCGGGCCGCGCACCGCGAAGGACATCTATGACGCGCTCGGCATCCTCAGCCTGGACGACCTGGAGCAGGCCGCGCAGACGCACCGGCTGCTCGAGGTCCGCGGCATCAAGGCGAAGACCGAAGAGAACATCCTCAAGGGGATCGCCATGCTCAAGCGCACCGAGGGCAGCATTTATTTCCCCGAGGCCTGGATCCTCGCCGATTCACTCCTGGCGACGTTGCGGTCGCAGGCCGGGGTCGTTCGGGCCGAGATTGCCGGGAGCGTGCGGCGTGCCAGCGAAACCATCGGCGACCTCGACCTCCTGGTGGCGAGCGACGATCCCGACGCGATGTGCCGCGAATTCGCACGCCTGCCGCAGGTGAGCGAGGTGATCGGGCAGGGCGGCACCAAGACCAGTGTCCGGGTGCGCTCCGGCATGCAGGTCGACCTGCGGGCGGTCAAGCCGGACAGCTTCGGCGCCGCCTGGCAGTACTTCACCGGATCGCAGGCCCACAACGTCCGGTTGCGGGGCCGAGCTCTTCAGATGGGCAAGCTCAAGATCAACGAGTACGGCGTCTTCAAGGAAGACGGCACCCGGATCGCGGGCGAGACCGAGGAGTCGGTGTATGCCGCAGTCGGCTGCGCCTGGATCCCGCCAGAGCTGCGCGAGGGATGGGGCGAGATCGAGCTCGCCGCCAGGGGCCCGTTGCCCGCCCTGGTCCAGGACAAGGACCTGCGCGGCGACCTGCACACCCACAGCAACTGGAGCGACGGACGCAACGAGATCGCGGTGATGGCCCGCGCCGCGGCCGAGCGCGGCTACCGGTACATCGCGTTGACCGATCACACCCAGTCGCTGACGATCGCCCAGGGCTTGACGCCGGAGCGCTTTCGCGCCCGCGCCGTCGAGATCGCGGCCGTCAATGCGCAGGCGGGCATGGCGCGGGTCCTGAGCGGCGCCGAGGTCGACATCCTTCCGGACGGCAGCCTCGACCTTCCCGACGATTGCCTCGCCTCCCTCGACGTGGTGGTGGCTTCCGTCCATACCGCGCTGGACCAGCCCAAGGATGTCATCACACAACGGGTGCTGCGCGCGCTACGATCGCCCCACGTGGACGTCCTCGCCCATCCTACGTCGCGACGGCTTGACCGCCGCGGCGAAACCCGCGTCGATGTGGAGGCGGTGATTGCGGAAGCCGTCAAGACCGGGACCGCCCTGGAAATCAACAGCAGTCCGTTCCGCCTCGATCTCAACGACAGCTGGGCGCGCAAAGCCCGGGAGGCCGGCGCGCTGCTGGCGATCGACAACGACGCCCATTACCCTGCCGAGTACGACTACGTCCGCTACGGCGGCGCCATCGGGCGCCGGGCGGGGCTGACGCCGGATCGAGTGCTCAACACCCGAGATGCGGACGGCGTTCTCACCCATTGCCGGGAAAAAGCAGCAAAAGGCGTGGCGAATCTCCGTTGAATACAGTAGCGGCGGTGTAATCAAGAGCAAAAGGAGTTTCGGCTGATGCTTCAGGAGCTCGTGATCAAAGTGCCGGCTCCCTTCATGGGTCGGGCCGACGTCGGTTTCTCCACGCGCTATCCCGCCCAGCCGGCCCAGGCGCCGCTCAAGGACGTCCCCTTTTTCATCGAGGGGCCGTCCGGCCCGATGCGCCGGCTGCAGTCCCGGCTGGAGCTCTTCCGCCAGAAGCGGACCTTGATTCCTGACGCCCCCGGCGAGGCCTACAGCTGGACCGACCTCATCCCGCTCAACGACGAGCTCTTCATCCTCGCCTTCCGCGACGAGAGCCTGACGGATGCGCCGGATGACGGGGATGCGGAGTACGCGTATATCGTCAACCTGGTGCGGCCGCTGGTCTTCCCCTTCCTCAAGGATTGCGTGCGGATCGGCGAGCTCGCCCTCCGCGACAACATCGTGCTGGCTGTCCTCGACAAGAGCCGCGTCATGGCCGAGCTCGAACTGCGCCGCGCGCAGATCGTGCCGCGTAACGGCTCGATCGTCCTGGGCGACGCGGACGCCGGCTGACGCCGGCGGCCTAGGCTAGGGCGAGCTCGACGCCTTCGCGCTGCCGCTCGGCGACGCTGACGGCGTCGCGGTGGCGGTTGGCGATGGGCATGGACTGGCCGAGGCGCTGGTCACGGCGGTCGCCGAGGGCGACACCGATCCGGAGGGCGACGGCGTTGGGGTCGGCGACGGCGTCGGGCTCGCCGTGGGCGTCGCCGTGGTGGACGGCGTCGCGGTCGCCGCCGGCACGCAGAAGCTCGGAGCGGGCGTCGGCGCCAGCAACGTCAGGTTGGTCGGCGAGCTGGCCTTGCCACCGCCCTCGAGCAGCAGCGCCGCCGGCACCACCAGCAGTCCAATGATGACGGTGACCACGAAGGCAAGCGCCCCCCATTCCTGGAGCCAGAAGGCCCGCGACGAGTTACGGATCAGGGCTCTTCGTCCGGCTCCGGTTGAGGCTTGTTGCGCGTGTTAAGGATGCGCACGAAGTCTTGCGCCCGCGCCAGCGCCTTCCAGCGCTCGGGGAAAAAGTCCTGCGCCACCACCTGCTTCGAGGGCAGCTGAAAGACGGTGACGCACCACTTGTTCAAGGTGTGCGACACCTCGACCTCGAAGTCGCCCTCGGTATTCAA
>Ga0070697_100003261_pt1 | contig 12465 bp, 12 predicted proteins | sample KBSK1501metaG_FD_65475 | JGI IMG/M metagenome (GOLD analysis project Ga0070697, IMG submission 65475) | Corn, switchgrass and miscanthus rhizosphere microbial communities from Kellogg Biological Station, Michigan, USA - KBS K1-50-1 metaG | ecosystem: Host-associated > Plants > Roots >... | reverse complement strand
GCGAAGCACAGGTCGAGCAGGGCCGCGGCGCTGTCGTTGGTGCCGCGCAGCAGCACGCCCTGGTTCCGCACGTCACGGACGCCGGCCTCCAGCATGGCGGCGGCGGCCTGAGCGACCAGCGGGGTCACCGACTGGGCGGCGTTCACGTGGGTGTGGATGGCGATGCTCACCCCCCGCGCGCGCGCCGTGCCGGCCAGCCGGGCCATTCCCGCCCGCACCTCGTCGGACAGCCAGTACTGGGGCAGGCCCATCAGCGCCTTGCTGGCCAGCCTGATGTCCCTGATCGAGTCGATCTCGAGCAGCGCGGACACGAACGACTCCAGCCGCGGCCAGGGCAGGTTGGCGACGTCCCCGCCGGATACCACCACGTCGCGCACCCCCGGGCTGCGCCGCAGGTAGGCCAGCATCGCCCCGAGTCGGTCCTCGCGGGCCAGCGCGAACTTGTGCTTGTCGGTCACCGGGGTGGGATTGCCGACCAGGTCCATCCGGGTGCAGTGGCCGCAGTACTGCGGGCAGGTGGGCAGCAGCTCGGCGAGCACCTTGGTGGGGTAGCGGTGGGTGAGGCCCTCGACCGCCCACATCTCCGCCTCGTGCAGCGAGTCGCGCTGCGCGTAGGGGTGGGAGGGCCAGTCGGTCCGCCGGTCGCTGAACACCGGGATCATGTACCGCCGCACCGGGTCGGCGTAGAAGGCGTCGGTGAACCCCGGCTCGCCGGGCGCCGACGCCGGCGCCATGGTGTTCAGCATCTGCGGCGGCACGAGCATGGACATGGTGGCCCGCTCGCGCTGGTCGCGCTCGAGATCGTCAAAGAAGGAGCCGGCCAGTCCCGGCCCGGTGACCTGCTGCAGCTGCCGCACGTTCTTGACGCAGTGCGCGCGCTGCCACTGCGCGGATTCCCAGTCGGCTTCTGACGCCCCGGCCCAGCCGGGGAACCGGCGCCAGTCGGGTTCGGCTAGCTCATGTCGCTGGTAGACATATGGCTGCGAGATCATGGAAGCCACCTCCCCAGTTCCTGCATGATACCGAAGAACCTGCGGTACAAAACGGAATGGACCGTAGATTTTCCTGAGCGCACCAGTCGGGAAGGACCAGCCGTATGACCAATTCCTCCTCGTCCCCGCTCGGGCTGCACCGCGTGCTCGACCCGCCGGGCGTCCTGCCCCAGGCCGCCTGGCGGCTCGACCCCGACCCGGTGATCGCCCCGGACGAGGTCCGCATCCGGGTGGACCGCCTCAACCTGGACGCCGCCTCCTACCGCCAGCTCCGCGAGGCCTACGCCGGCGACCCCGACAAGATCCGCAGAGCCGTGCTGGAGATCATCACCACCCGCGGCAAGATGCAAAACCCCGTAACCGGCTCCGGCGGAATGCTAACCGGCACCGTCGAGGAGGCCGGCCCAGCATCTCCGCTAGGCCTCCTCCCAGGCCAGCGCGTCGCCACCCTGGTCTCCCTCACCCTCACCCCGCTGCTGATCACCGACGGCCTAGCCCAATGGGACGGCCAATCCGAGCAAGTCCCGTGCGAAGGCCACGCCATCCTGTTCGCGCGCTCCATAGCGGCTGTGCTGCCCGACGACCTCCCGGCGCCTCTAGCGCTGGCGGTCATGGACGTGTGCGGCGCTCCAGCGCTAACGAGGCGTGTGGTGAAAGAGGGGGCTGTGGTGCTGGTCGTGGGTGCTGCGGGGAAGAGCGGCTCCCTGTCCGCGGCAGCGGCCCGCCAGTCAGGCGCCAGCAAGGTAATCGGTGTCGTCCCTACGGAAAAAGAAGCCGCCCTGCTACGCGACCCCTTCGCGACCACGAAGGACGGAGGCGCCGCGGGGGCGGCGAAGGACGTTCGGCCTCGTCCGGCGCCGCAGCCCGCGGCGCCGCAGTCCCCCCTAGTAGACGAGATAGTGGTAGCGGACGCCAGAGATCCCGTCGAGTTGGCGGAACGGGTGGCAGCGGTCGGGGGACCGGCCGACGTGACCGTAGTGTGCGTCGACGTCGCAGGATGCGAAGGTGGTGCGATCCTGTCGACCAGGCAAGGCGGCACCGTGATCTTCTTCTCCATGGCCACGAGCTTCAGCGCGGCGGCTCTCGGCGCCGAAGGGCTGGCCGCGGACGTGACGATGCTGGTCGGCAACGGGTACGTACCCGGCCACGCGGCCTTCGCGCTGGACCTGATCCGGACCACACCATCGGTACGGCAACTGTTCGAACGGCGGGTGACGTCATGACCGGCAAGCTCAACCTCGATCCCGCGCTCGTGGCCCAGGCCCGTGAGCTGGCCCGGCTGGCCGGGCAGCCGGTCACCGACCTGGCCCGGACGCACACCACGGTGTCGGTGGAGCGGGCCGTGCTGCGGCTGGCCGGCCTGGACGGGGCGGACGAGGACGGGATGCCGTGGGTGAACCGGCTCACCGACGCGGTGCGCGAGTCCGTCGGGCTCGAGCACGGGGCGGCCCTGCCGGTCTGGGACGCGATGCTCACCGGGGGCTACCCCGACCTGCGCACCCTGGCCGTCGATGCGGCGAGCGGCCTGGTCAAGTTCCGCCTGCCCATGGGGGCGGAGGCCGGCGCGGCCTCCGATAGCGCGGCCCGTTCGGTACGAAAGGGCCTGGACCGGATCGACGCCCAGCGGGCGGAGCGGGACCGGATGATCTCCGCCACCTCCGACCCGCCGATGCCGTGGATCTACCTGATCGTGGCCACCGGGGACATCTACGAGGACATCCCGCAGGCGCAGGCGGCGGCGCGGGAGGGCGCCGACGTCATCGCGGTGATCAGGTCCACCGGGCAGTCGCTGCTGGACTACGTGCCAGAGGGCGCGACCCGCGAGGGCTACGCCGGGACGTACGCCACCAGGGAGAACTTCCGGCTGATGCGCGGCGCGCTGGACGACGTGTCCCGCGAGCTCGGCCGGTACGTCCGGCTGACCAACTACGCCTCGGGCCTGTGCATGCCGGAGATCGCCTCGCTGGCCGGGCTCGAGCGGCTGGACATGATGCTGAACGACTGCATGTACGGGATCATCTTCCGCGACATCAACCCGGTACGGACGTTCATCGACCAGCGGTTCTCCCGGCAGGTCCACGCGCGGGCCGGGATTGTCATCAACACCGGCGAGGACAACTACCTGACCACCGCCGACGCGGTCGACGCGGCGCACACCGTGGTGGTGTCGCAGCTGCTGAATGAGTACTTCGGCCGCGAGGCCGGCCTGGCCGACGGCCAGCTCGGGCTCGGGCACGCGTTCGAGATCAACCCCGAGGTCCCCGACTCGTTCCTGCTCGAGCTGGCGCACGCCCTGCTGATCAGGGAGCTGTTCCCGGATGCGCCGCTGAAGTACATGCCGCCGACCAAGCACATGACCGGCAACGTGTTCGCCGGCTACCTGCTGGACGCGTTCTTCAACCTGGCCGGGGTGATGACCGATCAGTCCATCCTGCTGATCGGCATGATGACCGAAGGGATCCACACCCCGTTCCTGTCCGATCGCGACCTGGCCCTGGAGAACGTCCGCTACGTGCGCCGCGCCGCCGGGCGGCTCGGCGAGTCGTTCCGGCCCGAACGGGACGGGTTCGTCGCCCAGCGCGCCCGCCAGGTGCTCGGCGAGGCCATCGACCTGCTGCGCAAGATCGGCTCCCAGGGACTGCTGAACGCGATCGGCGAGGGGACGTTCGGGGTGACGAGGCGGCCGGCCGACGGCGGCCGCGGGCTGGACGGGGTGGTGAAGCAGGCCGACGGCTACTACAACCCCGCGGCCGAGATGCTGGAGGTGACCTCATGAGCCTGACCGGAGTCGTGCGCCCGTACGGCGACACCACCGGGGACGGGCGGGTACAGGTGTCGTTCACGCTGCCGGTGCCGTTCGGCGATGAGGCCGAACGGTCCCGGGCCGAAGGCGCCGCGCTGCAGCTCGCGGGCAAGATGGGCCTGGACCCCGCGATGGTGGTGCACGCCAAGGGGATGGGGCCCGACTTCACCTTCTTCATCGTCTACGGCCGGGTCAGCCACCTGGTCGACTTGTCCGCCGTGACCGTGGCCGAACGGGAATTCCCGGTGCTGCCCGCCGCCGAGGTGAACCTGCGGATCCGCTCGGCGCTCGGCCGCAAGCTGGTCGTGGTCGGCGCCTGCATCGGCACCGACGCGCACACCGTCGGCATCGACGCCATCCTCAACGTCAAGGGGCACGCGGGGGAGAAGGGCCTGGAGTACTACAGGGAGATCCGGGTGGTGAACATGGGGGCGCAGGTCAGCGTGCCGGACCTGGTGGCCAGGGCCGCGGCCGAGCACGCCGACGCGGTGCTGGTCAGCCAGGTCGTCACCCAGCGCGACGCGCACCTGTCGAACACCCTCCAGATGTCGGCGGCGTTCCACGCCGGGTTCGGCCCGCAGCGGCCGCTGCTGGTGGTGGGCGGGCCGCGGTTCGACCCGGGCGCGGCGCACGACCTCGGCGTGGACAAGATCTTCGGCCGCGGCACCACGCCGGGCGAGGTGGCCAGTTACCTGGTGCACGCGCTGGCCCCGCCTTCGGGAAGGCCAGGGGGGTCCGGGGGGATGGCGTCCCCCCGGGAAGGAGGAGCATGACTGTCGGCCTGACTGTGACCCACCGCCGGTACGTGACGTACGCGGACGCCCACTACGGCGGGAACCTGGTCAATGGGGCGTACGTGCTCGACCTGTTCGGCGACGTGGGGACCGAGGCGTCTATCCGGATGGACGGCGACGAAGGTCTGCTGGCGTCCTATTCCGACGTCCAGTTCCGCGCGCCGGTGCGGGCCGGTGACGTCATCGAGGTGACGGCCACGGTCACCGCGGTCGGCCGGCGCAGCCGCCAGCTGGCGTTCGAGGCCCGGGTGGTGTGCCGCGCCGACCCGGCGCGGGGCGACTCGGCGGCCGCAGTGCTCGCCGAGCCGATCGTCGTGGTCACCGCCACCGGAACCGTGGTGGTGCCGCCGCCCGCGCCCGCATAGCCGGGCCGCAGGCACGGACACGTGTCTGCTAGCCGCCCCTTCAGTATCGGGTTACGATGAAATTGCTCCGAAGGTGGTGGCGCGCATGCAGAGGTTCAAATACCAGGCCCTGGTGACGCCCTTCGCGGACGATGACGGCGACGCGCGCTCGAAGCTCAGCTCCGGGTCGCACCGGATGGTGCTGCGCGCCGAGAACAGCGAGACCCACCGCAGCCAGGTCTTCAGCGCCCTGGTCGACGGCGAGGATGACGGGCCCTTCCGGGCCGGCAGTCCTCAGATCATGGTCACGCTGCGGGTCATCGGCGACGACGTCTCCGACTATTTCGAAATCGGGAGTCACTTCAGCATCTGGTCCGGGCACGATCTCGGTCGGGGCGTGGTGACCCGGCGGCTTCATCTGTAGATCCGTGGCTGGTCACCGCTAGGGTGCAACGGTGACCACATCTTCGGAATCGGCTGCGGGGCTGCTGCCGGCCACCCGCCGGGCGCTGACCCACCGGGTCGCCGTCGGCCAGGCCGAAGGCCGGACGCCGTCCCTGGCCGCGGCGGTGGTACGGGACGGCGGCCAGGCCTGGTTCGGGTCCCGGAGCATGCTCGACGGGCACGAGCCCGACGGCGACACCCAGTACCGCATCGGCTCGCTGACCAAGACGTTCATCGCGGTGCTGGTCATGCGGCTGCGCGACGAGGGCCGCCTGGACCTCGCCGACCCGCTGGGTAAGCACCTGGACGCGGGCGAGGCGGCGGGCGCGACGATCGCCCAGCTGCTGTCGCACACGGCCGGCCTGGCCTCGGAGACCCCGGGACCGTGGTGGGAGCGGAGCCCCGGTGAGTTCCGGCCCGGCCTGGGCGACATCCTGAGTCCGGCGCCGCATCCGGCCGGGCGGCTGTTCCACTACTCCAATCCCGGCTACGGGCTGCTCGGCGCGCTGGTCGGCCAGCTGCGCGGGCACGGCTGGGAAGAGGCGCTGCGGGAGGAGATCCTGGACCCGCTCGGCATGTCCCGCACAACCCTGGCGCCGGAGGAGCCGCACGCGCGCGGCTTCGCGGTGCACCCGTGGGCCGACGTCATGCAGCTCGAGCCGGCCGACCCCGCCGGGCTGATGGCCCCGGCGGGGGAGCTCTGGTCCACCGCGGAGGATCTGTGCCGGTTCGCCGTGTTCCTGCTAGACGGCGATGACCGGGTACTGCCCGCGGCGGCGCTGGCCGAGATGCGTACCCCGGCCTCGCCGCCCGGCGACGAGGCCTGGGCCGGCGGCTACGGGCTCGGCCTGCAGCTGTTCCGCCAGGACGGGCGCATGCTGTACGGCCATTCCGGGTCGATGCCGGGCTTCCTGGCCACGCTGTGCGTGTGCCCCGGCGACGGCGTCGGCGGTATCACCCTGGCCAACGCCACGTCGGGTCCCGACATCGCCGGGATCGCCATCGACCTGGTGCGGATCGTGGCCGACAACGAGCCGCGCCTGCCGGCCCGCTGGCAGCCGCTGGCAGAGGTCGACCAGGCGCTGCTCGCCCTGACCGGCCCGTGGTACTGGGGCCCCCGGGCCTATGTGCTGAGACTGGTCGCCGACCGGGGCCTGGAGCTCGGCCCGGCCACGGGCCGGGGTCGCGCCTCCCGGTTCCGCGCCGAGCCCGACGGCACCTGGACCGGCCTGGACGGCTACTACACCGGCGAGACCCTCCGCCTGGTCCGCGGGCCCGACGGCACGGTGGACCACCTCGACCTGGGCTCGTTCGTCTTCACCAGGGAGCCCTATGGCCCGGACGCGCCGCTGGCCGCCCGCCCGGACCCCCAGGGCTGGCGAGCGTTCTTAGGCAGCTTCGTTCCCTCAGATCGGGTAGCGAGTGGGTTCAGTGGTGTAGGTCCACCCGGCCGGGGTGGTCCAGCTGCCGTACCCGCCCGCCGGGCCGTCCTGCCCGGCGGGAGTGAAGGCGAACCCGGGGCCGTCCCGGGCCTGATGGCCGCCCGGCGGCCCGGCTCGTGTCCGGCGGTTCTTCGGTCCGGGCCGGGCGCAGCCGTGGCCGATGGCGTGGCCGTGCTGATCGGTCACGGTCACGCACCACGTGGTCGCGGGGTTCCGCGCAGCCGCGGTCACGAGGTCGCGGGCCAGTCACGGGTCGATGGGCCCGATGCCGGGGATCTCGCCGGGCCGCTGGTCCAGGCCGAGCAGGGTGGCCAGCGGGACGGTCAGGGTCACCCGGCCGGCGAACCCGCCCGCCGCCGCGCCCGCAGGGCCAGTGGCCGGGGCCGCCGCGCCGTCCTGACGGGGCCGGGAGTCCTTGCCCAGGACCAGGTCCAGGAACGCGCGGGCGCGCAGCTCATCCATGCCGCCCTCCAGCCCGGCCCTCTTCAGCTCACCCGCCCAGCCGGTGATCCGCTGATCCGCGGCCAGCACCTCGTCGGGCGGCAGCTCGCGGCCCATCAGGGCGGCGTTGCCGGAGTCCTCGGCCCACCGCTCCACCCGCGCGAACTTCGCCGCGGTCTCCCGCCGCTCCTTCGCCTTCTTCGGCGCGACTTCCATCACGGCGCGGGCGGTCGCGGAGCGCAGCCCGCCGGGGGTCAGCCGTCCGGCCCGGCCGAGGATCTTGGCCTCCACCGTCCGGGCGGCGCGCAGGCCTCCGGGTCCCAGTACTCCTGCGGGTCGTCGAACGGGTCGTCGTCCTGGGCGCACAGCCGGTCCAGCCACGCCTCCCGCTCCGCGGCCGTCATCGGGTCGCGGTCCAGCCAGGCGAGATCGTCGCCTCGTCCGGGTCTGCGGGAACCGGTTCCGGAGGCATGTACCACCACCCGTTCGGGATATCAAGCTGTATAGAACATGATAGCGGAATCCCATGTCATTCTCAACGAGAAACGCCCAATAGAACATAAGTTTAGAATAAATAAGCTAGTGTTCGAACTGTGACGAAAGGGCACCGTGGGGCGCGATGCAGGTACGCGATCCCGGCCGTGCTGCGGTGCCGCGGGGGAGTGGAGCGGCTAAGCCAACCCGGCCGTGGTGCGGTAGCGGGTCATCGGGCCGAGGGCGCCGGGCACCACGGCGTACGCGGCCATGCCGAGCCGCCTGACGACCGCCACCGAGGCAGCGTTGCCCTCGTCGACCTCGGCCAGCACCTCGGGCAGGCCGAGGGGGCCGAAGCCGTACTCCACCACGGCCCGCGCGGCCTCCGTGGCGTACCCGTGCCCCCACGCGCCGGGCGCCAGGCTGTAGAAGATCTCCAGGCCGGACTCCTCCAGCGGCCGGAGCCCGGCCGTCCCCACCAGCCCGGTCCCGGAGCCGAGCTCGATGAGCCAGATGCCGTACCCGTGCGCGGCGAAGTCGCCGATGCTCTCCTCGATGGTCCCGGCCACCTCGGCCGCGGACAGCGCCGCGCCGTCGAACAGGAACCGCCGGACATCCGGCTGCGTCCAGTGGGCCAGCAGCGCGGGATGGTCGTCCGCCGTCACCGGGCGCAGCACCAGGCGCTCGGTGCTCAGCACGTGATCCACGCCGCCAGACTACCGAGCCGGTCACCGCGCGGCGCGCCTCCGCACCACCGCTCTGGCCTGCGGATAGGGTCAAGGGCTACCATGGCTACTGCGTCGTGGCTCCTTAAACAGACATTTCATATACCAGTTCGGAGGAAAGCCCATGGTGGTAAGTGTTCGACGGCACCAGCACGCGCACCTGCCCAGGCGCCGCAGCGGACACACCACCACGGTCACCATCGGCGCCGAACCCTTCTTGCTCACCGCCAACCAGCGCGACGACGGGAGCCTCGGCGAGGTCTTCATCCACTGGGGTAAGCACGGCACCAGCGCGGCCGACCTGGTGAGCGCCTATGCCGTCGCCCTGTCGCTCGGGCTGCAGCATCACGTGCCGCTGGCCGAGCTGATCCGGCCCGGGCTTGACCAGTTCTTCGTGCCCAACGGGCACACCGACGACCCGGAGATCCCGCGGGTCCGCTCGGCGGTCGACTATATCGCCCGGCGCCTGGCCATCGACTGGCTGCCCTATGCCGAACGGGCCGGGCTGGGCGTCTACACGCTGACCGAGCGCGTCCACCTGGCCAGCACCTGGATCACCGCCTGCGAGCTAGCAGCCCGGCCGTCAGCACCTCCAGTACTTCACGCAGGGTGCCGGTGAAGTCCAGCCGCATGGCGGCCAGCGCCGGGTCGGCCGTGTAGGCGGCCAGCATCGCGGGCGACGGCTGGGTGTGCGGCCACAGCGCGGCGGTCGTCATGACGGCCGCGCCGGCGAGCCGGAACGCGTCCGGCTCGCCGAGTTCGGGCACGGACCGCAGCAGCAGGGCGCCGAGCGCGCTGATGCCCGCGATGCTGGCCCGCTTGTACTGGGCCGCGACCTGCGGTGAGACGTTGCGCTCCAGCACCGCGGCCTGGGCGCTGATCAGGTCGCACAGCATCGGCCGGGCGGCCAGCGAGGCAGCCACCGCGGCGGCCAGCTGATCGGCGCGTGACGCCACCGGGGCGCCGGCGTCGACCGCGCCGGCCAGCTCCTCCTCGAGCTGGCCGAGCCAGTCCTGCCAGGCCGAATCCAGCAGCTCGAGCAGCACCGCCTCACGCGACTCGAAGTAGCGCAGCACGTTCGACTTGGCCAGCCCGGCGCGCCGGCTGAGCTCGTTCAGCGTCACCTCGGCCACCGGCATCTCGGCGAGCATCGCGGCCGCGGCGCCGAGGATCGCCTGACGGCGCGCCTCACGCTGCTCTTCGCTGCGGGCTCGCTGGAACATGACCACGCTCACATTTTACAGACCGGCGGTCCCTTGCGTACAGACCGCCGGTCTGATACGTTCTACCGTATAAGAGACCGATGGTCTACTAAGGGCCTCAGGGAGAAGATCATGTACGCGGTTCCGGATCAGGCAGGCAAGCTCGTCGTCGTCACGGGGGCCAACAGCGGCACCGGCCGGGAGGCGGTCCGGCGTCTGGCCGGGGCCGGGGCGCACGTGGTGATGGCGGTCCGGACGGTGGCCAAGGGGGAGCGGGCGCGGGACGAGATCCTGGCGGCCCAGCCCGGCGCCCGGCTCGAGGTGCGCCGGATCGACCTGGCCGACCTGGCCTCGGTGACGGAGTTCGCCGACGGCCTGATCGCGGACGGCAGGCCGGTCGACGTGCTGGTCAACAACGCCGGCGTGATGGCGCCGCCGACCCGGATGACCACCGCCGACGGCTTCGAGCTGCAGTTCGGCAGCAACTTCCTCGGGCCGTTCGCGCTGACCATGCGGCTGCTCCCGCTGGTGCTCGCCGCGCCGGCCCCGCGGGTGGTCACGATGAGCAGCGGCGTGGCCAGCTACGGCCGGATCCGCTTCGACGACCTGCAGTGGCAGCGCGGCTACCGCCCCAACCTGGCCTACGCGCAGTCCAAGCTGGCGGACCTGATGATGACCCTGCACCTGGCCGATCTGGCCACCAGGAACGGCTGGAACCTGATCAGCAACGGCGCGCACCCCGGGTTCACCCGCACCAACCTGCAGACGGCCGGGGCCAGCCTGGGCCGCGAGGCGCCGAAGCGGACGCCGTTCAACGGCTTCGGCCTCCTGCCCGCGGACTTCACCCTCCTGCCGTCCCAGGAGGTCGGGCCGGGCACCGAGCCGCTGCTGTACGCGGCGGCGGACCCGGGGGCGGTCAACGGCGGCTACTACGGGCCGAGCCAGTGGTTCGGCCTGATCGGGCCCGCGACCGCGGTCCGGGCGCCGCGCCGGGCCCGCGACGCCGCCAACGCGGCCCGGCTGTGGGCCGAGGCGGAGCGCCTCACGGGTGCGGTTCTCCCCGCAGGGGCCACACGTCCACGGTGACGTCCAGGGTGCCGGGATGAACGGTCAGCCGGAACCCACTTCGCACGGCGACGGCGACCGCCTAGCTTTGCACGCTGAAGGTGAACATCTTCGCCGGCTCGATGCGCGCCCCGACCGCGTCCAGCGCGTCCAGCCACGTCTCGAACTCCGGTCCCTGCCGGGGCACGTACCAGTCCAGCATGGCCTGCCGCAGCTCGGCGCCGGCCGGGTCGCGCATGTCGAAGAGCTCGGCCCGGCCGTGCACGGTCACGGCGAGCTCCTCCCCGGGCAGGTGGGTGGCGCTGACGGCGGGCCGGGCGGCCAGGTGGCGCATCCGCACCGAGTTCCGGCCGGAGCTGAACCAGAGCGTCCCGTGCAGGAAGTAGCCGTCGACCGGGCCGGCTAGCGGCCGCCCGTCGGCGGTCACCGTGGCCACGGTGAGCAGCCGCATCCCCTGCAGCCGCCCGGCCAGCTCCGCGGCGGACAGGCGGCGCTCCCCGGTGATGATGCCGCGCAAGTGCTCGCCCGCGCCCGCCATGCTGCGGTCCAGGAGTTGCTGCAGGTTATCGAGTTCCTCAGTCGTCTCGAGCATCCGCCGATTACATCACGGGGGTCCGACATTCATGACCCCGAACGGGCTCGGTATCCGCCCTCGCCTAGCCTGGGGGCGTGGCCATCGAGCTGGTCTTCGAGACCCATTCGATCACTGAGGACAACGAGCTGCGGCGGGCCGCCGGCTGCCGGGCTAGCCGATCTCGGCGGCCAGGGCGGCGAGCTTCGCCCGCGGGACGTCGTCGGTGGTGAAGTAGACCAGCATCTGCTCCGGGCGGTCGGCGACCTGCAGCACGGTGTGCTCGAAGGCCACGTCGCCCAGGGCCGGATGGTGCAGGTGCTTGGTCCCGCCGCCGACCGGCGCCACGTCGTGGCGCGGCCACCAGCTGCGCACCTCCGGGCTGGCCTGGTGCAGCCGCTCGATCAGGTCGGTGAAGTCCGGGTCGTCCGGTCGGCGGCCGGCCGCGGCGCGGAACCGGCCGAGCATGTCGGACGCCTCCTTCTCCCAGTGCACGTAGACCTTGCGCGCCTCGGGGTCGGTGAACATCCACCAGACCTGATTGCGGTCGCCGGGATCGCGGGCGGACCAGTCGGTGAACAGCGCCCGGGCGGTCCGGTTGGCCGCCAGCACGTCCCACCGCCTGCCCTTCAGGTACGCCGGGAAGGGGTCGAGCCGGCCGACCAGCGCGCTGACCACGGGGGCCACCGTCTCGGCCTGCGCGTGGTCCTCGGCCGCCACGGTTATCCCGGCGAGCTGGAACAGGTGCGCGCGCTCGGCCGAGCTCAGCCGTAGCGCGCTGGCCAGGGCGGCCACCACCTGCCGGGAGGGCCGGACGTCGCGGCCCTGCTCGAGGAACGTGTAGTAGGTGGCGGACACGCCGGCCAGCTGGGCCACCTCTTCGCGGCGCAGCCCGGCGGTCCGGCGGCGGGTGCCCGCGGGCAGTCCCACGTCGGCCGGGGTGAGCCGGTGGCGGCGGGACCTGAGCAGGTCGGCGAGTTCGCTGCGTGAGCCTGAATGCGGGCCCGGGCGGGCGGCGTCCGACACCATGGTACTGACATTACTAGTAAAAACGTGATCAGAATACTAGTTCCTGAGCGTGGCATGATGGCCCGCGTGACACTAGCGGACGACACCTCCAGCGAGCTGACCCTCGTCGTCAACGGGACCGCGTACCGGCTCCGCCTGG
>Ga0070697_100003258_pt1 | contig 12469 bp, 13 predicted proteins | sample KBSK1501metaG_FD_65475 | JGI IMG/M metagenome (GOLD analysis project Ga0070697, IMG submission 65475) | Corn, switchgrass and miscanthus rhizosphere microbial communities from Kellogg Biological Station, Michigan, USA - KBS K1-50-1 metaG | ecosystem: Host-associated > Plants > Roots >... | reverse complement strand
TGCGGGCCCGATCGCGCTGGAACTCCGTCCGGTAGGCGTGGCTCGGCTCGGGATACTTTCGACCGCGCGAGTCGGCCGATTTTTGCGCGGAGGGTGCCAGCGTTGCGCACTCCATTACTTCCATTTGCTCGCGCGTCTTCCAACTGTTGCTCGCCGCGCGGTTCATTCCGTCGAGGTGGATCGTGTCGTATTCGTGCCCAAACTCTCGCGCAAGGCGCGCTCGCCGCGCCGCGCCTCCATTCGCACCATCAGCAAATCAAAAATCGCCAGCAGCAGCGCGGTCAAGGTGAGCCAAATGCAAGCGATCCAAAAGATGATCACCCGCCACGGATGTTCGTGCGGACTGAGGGTCGGTTGTAAAAAAGTGAGACCGCAAAGCAGCAGGACCACAGCCCCGACGAGCAGAACCAGCATCATTTTGCGACGCACGCGTTGATCGCGGATCACGCCGCGGGTGGCGTGAACAACGAATGATGTCGTTTGTAAAGATTTCTCGTTGGGTGAATTGTCCATCACGATTGAATTCTTACCGCTACTTCTCGATGTTGCGGTTTCAAATCTCAAATTAAACCGTCGATGAAAGCTGCCGAATCATCCCAGGTAACACCAGAACGTCTCATGCAATTTGGTTTCGCTTACGCGCCGCCGCTCATCATCGGCGCAGCCGTGAGCAACAAGGTTTTTGATACGCTTGCGACCGGTGCCAAGACTGTTGAAGAGGTCAGCAAGGCAACCGGATCTTCCACACGTGGTCTACGCGCAATTATGAACGCGCTCGTTGGTCTCGAACTATTATCGAAGGATCGACATGAAAAATATTCGCTCACAGCGGAGAGCGAAAACTTTCTCGTCAGCGGCAAGCCCGGAACGCTCTCCGGATTCTTCAGCATGAATCGCGTTCGTCTCATTCAGCATTGGATGAAGTTGGACGAAATCGTTCGTAGCGGTCGCCCGGCAGAGGCGCGGAACCAGGAAGGCCCCGGCACCGAGTTTTTCACTGAGCTGGTCGAAAACATTATTCCGATGAGTGCCCGCGCCGCGCAGACGTTGGCCGATCATTTGAAAGTGGCCGAAGCAAAAAACGCAGTGCGCGTCCTCGATCTTGCTGCGGGCTCCGGCATCTGGGGAATTTCGCTCGCGCAAAAATCATCGCGCGTGCAAGTGACGGCCGTCGATTGGGCCGGGATAATCCCGACGACGAAACGCATCACGGGAAAGTTCGGCGTCAGCGATCGGTTCGAATTCATCGAGGGGGATCTTCTGGAAGCTGATTTCGGGACCGGCTACGACATCGCGATCCTAGGACACATTTTGCACAGCGAGGGTAAGGAACGCAGCCGTGTTTTACTTAAGAGAACTCTCGGCGCGTTGAAATCCGGCGGCACCATAGCCATCGGTGAGTGGCTGGTGAACGACGAACGGACCGAGCCTTTGCCAAGTTTGATCTTCGCCGTGAACATGCTCGTGAACACGGAACGCGGTGACACGTTCAGCTTCAATGAAATAAAGATGTGGCTCGAAGAAGCAGGGTTCAAAAACGTCCGCGCAGTTGAGGTGCCCGGGCCGTCGCCGCTTGTCCTGGCTACCAAACCATAGCGGCGTTCGCATTCTGCCGATGAACGTGCTGCATTAACGAATCGACTTCTCACCAGCGGCGCGCGGTGCTTTGATGGGAGCATGAAAAGAGCAAAGGGGAAGCGGCCCACACGTGCGTCGACCAAGAACGGCGATGGCCGCGCGCCATATCAGAAAGCAGCCATCCGCAGTCATGCTTTCGCCAAAGCGATTCTCGATGCAAAGTCCTGCGCAATCGATCCGGAGCGTTTACGCGCGCTCTTCGAAGAGGCATCGCGCAAAGCAGCCGCCGTCCCAAGGGAGCCGTTTAAAGATTGCTGGCCTTACCTGCAGGCCATGCTGCGTTTGATCCGCGCTTATTTCCGTGGCGAATACCGCAACGTTTCCCAAAACGCGCTCTTATCGATCATCGCCGCCATCAATTACTTCGTCGATCCGTTCGATCTCATTCCTGATCAAATTCCGTTCCTTGGATTTCTGGACGACGCCACCGTTATCGCTTTCGCCGTGCAACGGACAAGAGAAACGCTCGACGATTTTATGACGTGGGAAACGACGGCCGGGCTCTAAACCAGAAGCAGCGCCGGATTTTCGAGCAGGTGGCGGAGTTCTTTCAGATACTCCGCGCCGAGTGCGCCATCGATGACTCGATGGTCGCAGCTCATCCAGATCGACATGCGATGGCCGACAACGATTTGGTCGCAATTATCGACAACGGGTTTTTTCACAATTTTCCCGACGGCGAGGATAAATCCCTGCGGCGGATTGATGATGGCGCTGAATGAATCGATGCCCATGCCGCCAAGATTTGAGACAGTGAAATTTCCCCCCTGAAATTCTTCCGGTTTCATCCGCTTGTTGCGCGCACGACTCGCGAGGTCCTTTGCCAGCTCGCTTATTTCGCGCAAAGATTTGTTCTGCGCAGCGCGAATCACCGGCGTGAGCAAACCATCTTCAATTGCCACCGCGATGCCAAGATCGACATCGGCATATTGCACAATGGCGTCGCCATCGAACGAAGCATTCACTCTTGGAACCTTGGTGGCCGCCATCACGGCTGCTTTCAAAACGAAATCGTTCACCGTGATCTTGGAAGCGTCCGCATCTTCGCCGGCTGATTTCAATTCCGCGCGCGCTTCCATCAGCGGGCCGGCGTCGATGTCGATGTTGAGGTAAAAATGCGGAACCGGACCTTTGCTCTGCACCAGACGCTCGGCAATACCTTTGCGCATCCCGGAAAGATTGATGCGATCTCCCTGACCGACTTTCGGCGGTGGCGCGCCCTTCGACGGAGCTTTGGCCGAACCTCGGTCAGTCGCGAAAGCTTTCGGGGCGGCTAGAGATTTCGCAGCCGCGCGAACGTCCGTTTCGGTAACGCGACCTTCAGGGCCACTTCCACTCACGCTGGCAAGATCCACCCCAAATTCCGCCGCGATTCGTCGCGCAACCGGTGACGCCCTGACCCTCGCTTCAAGCGGCGCGGTCTCTTTCTCCATTGCTTTGGCCGGCGCCGTCTTTTCTTCTTTCGGCGCGGCTTCACCTTCCTCGCCGATGAACGCAATCTTCTCGCCAACGTTTACCTTGCCGCCTTCTTCAACATAAATTTCGGTGAGTGTTCCATCTTCCGGCGACTCCCATTCCATGGTCGCCTTGTCGGTTTCGATTTCTGCGATTACTTCCCCGGCCGAAACCTTGTCGCCCTTCTTCTTCTTCCACGAAACGAGGGTTCCCTCTGTCATCGTGTCGCTGAGCTTCGGCATTTGGATTTCAGGCATGGGACAGAATGGTTAAAAGCGTTAAAAGAGTTACAAGGTTAAAACGGAGGAGACCCCTTTTTCGTTGTAACATTTTAACATTGTAACTCTTTTAACTCCGTTCACGCGTAGCAGACCTTTTTTACGGCTGCGATCAGTTTGTCTGCATTTGGCAAAACGAATTTTTCGAGTCGCTCGTTGTATGGCATCGGCACGTCTTCCTGAGAAACGCGGAGGATCGGCGCGTCCAGTGCATCGAAAATATTTTTCTGAATCCGATAACAAACTTCTGCTCCTACTCCACAGAACGGCCGGTCTTGCTCGACAATTACGACTCGGTGCGTTTTTGCCACCGACTCGAAAATCGCTTGTTCGTCGAGCGGCTTGATAGAGCGGAGATCGACAATTTCAGCGGAAATATCTTCCTCTTCGAGCTGCTGCGCGACGGTCAGCGCGAGCGGCACAGTTTGGGCGTAGCAAATTATCGAGACATCGCTGCCTTCGCGTTTCACATCCGCGTGCCCCAGCGGGATTAACAACTCTTCATCCGGCGGTTCGACTATCCCCTTCGAGCTGTAGAGAAGCTCTGCTTCGAGCACGAGAACAGGATTATTGTCCCGCACCGCTGTCTTCAGCAAACCCTTCGCATCGCGCGGCGTGGCCGGCGTGCAGACTTTTAGTCCAGGCACGCTAGCATAGAGGTTTTCGGTGGCATGCGAATGAGTCGCGCCGAGTTGATGCGCCGGCCCATTTGGTCCGCGAAACGTGATTGGGATATTGAATTGGCCGCCCGACATCATGAGCATGTTGGGCGCGTTGTTGACCACTTGGTCAAAGGCTACAAGGGAGAAACTGAAGGTCATGAATTCGATGATCGGCCGCAACCCCACCATGGCCGCGCCCACCCCCAGACCGGCAAAACCGTTTTCGCTAATCGGCGTATCGATAATTCGTTTCGGGCCGAAACGTTCGAGTAATCCCTGGCTCACTTTGTAAGCGCCGTGGTATTCGGCCACCTCCTCGCCCATGAGAAAAACACTTGGATCGCGCTCAAGTTCTTCCGCGAGCGCTTCGTTGAGTGCCTGGCGATAGGTGATTTCTCTCATCGTTTAGTGGCCCGAATGCCGTTGGGGGAGATTGCTTAAGCTTGCCTTGCGGGCGATATGCCGGCCCGCGCCGACCCATTCACATAAACATAGTCGTAGACCTTCTCCAACGGCAGCTCGGGACTCTTCTCCGCGAATTTTACAGCCGCGAGCACGGTCTCCTTAGCCTGCTTGTCGATCCGGTCGAATTGTTCATTCGTCAATTTTCCTTCACGGGTGAGTTGCGCGCGAAAACGAGTGATCGGGTCGTCGAGCCGATATTTTTCCAGCTCTTCCTTGGTCCGATAGCTGGCAGGATCCGACATGGAATGTCCGCGGTACCGGTAAGTCCGGACTTCGACGAACGCCGGATGCGACTCTTTGCGAATGGAATTGATAATCTCGTCGAGTTTGTCGCGGACCTCGCGGAAATTCATTCCGTCGATGATTTCTCCCGGAATATCGTAACCCTCGGCCCGATCGACGATTTGTTTTAGTGAAGTCGATCGTTTCACCGATGTGCCCATGGCGAAGAGGTTGTTTTCGCAAATGAGGACGACCGGCAGTTTGTAAAGCGCGATGAGGTTGAGTGCTTCATGAAATGAACCCTGATTGATCGCGCCGTCGCCGAAGAAGCAAAGTGTGACACGATCTTCGCTGCGATATTTCGAGGCGAATGCCATCCCGGCGGCGAGCGGAACATGTGCGCCGACAATGGCGTGCCCGCCGTACATGTGGTGCGCCTCGTCGAAAAAGTGCATCGAACCGCCTAAGCCGCGCGAGCAACCGGTTTCCTTGCCGAAAAGCTCGGCCATGCACGCATTCGCGCTCGTGCCGCGCGCCAGCGCGTGTCCATGATCACGGTACGCGGTAATGATGTAGTCGTCCGGCCGCGTCGCGGCGACGGCGCCGACGGCTACCGCTTCCTGGCCGATGTAAAGATGACAGAAGCCGCCAATTTTTTGTGCTTGATATTGCTGGCTCGCACGCTCTTCGAAGCGCCGAATTAACAACATCAGCGCGAGCATCTCGACCTCGTCGCGTTGCTCGGGCCGCTGCATTGGACTTTACGCGGTGCGAGGTAATCGAACGCCAGCGCGCGCCCGACCGGGTCTCCCGAATTGAATGCAAGCGACAAACAGCAGAGTGAAGAAAAGATCGCTCACCACCGAGTTACGGAAAAACATCCAGCTCGGCGTCGCGCTATATTGCGGCAGCCCGACCGTTACCGCCTGAATCAGACCACCGAAATTCTTTGCGTATCCAGGATCGCTCAGCCAAGAGAAGATGTTTGTGATCAGGTAGAAGATTATCGATCCAGCAAATGACGCGGGAAGCAGCGTTTTGAGTGAAGCGCGGTTTTGCAACAAAAGCCCAAAACAACCGACGAGAATCAAGGCGAAGTAGCGGCAGAGAATCTGCGGATCGAGCAGCGTTACTCCATAGTAATAATTGATCACTGCGTCAGAAATGAAAAACGCAGCGAGCGGGACTGAAAATTTGTAATTTCTCGGAAAATAAACCGCCGCGCACAGCGCGATGGCGCGCGCCGGATAAAGCTCTGCAAACCCAGTGGCGCCGGAATAAATCAGCAGTCCGGTCGCGATTCGGTAAACAACGGCGCAGACGATAAGAACAAGCGCTGGAAGCATTGGAGGGAAAATCTACCAGTCCTGCGCGATATGCAAAGCTGATTTGGCCGGCGGGCCGGAGTCCGCCACACCCGAAACCGAGCCTGACCTGCGCCTGATCTAAGCTTTGGTCAAGCCGGATGGCTAAACTTTAACCGTGTCGCCCACGCGCTGTTGCCAGAGATGGATTTCGTGCGTCAACCGATCGATGAGCTCGCGCGCTGCCTCTGACTGTAGTAGAGGTTGTGCCGTTCATCAGGATCGTCGCGCAGATTGTAGAGTTCGTTCTTATCTTTGTCGCGAAGGCAGAGTTTCCAGCCGTCTGGTGAAACAACCGCGCGAGTTGATTCAAGCAGACGTTCTTTGATTTGTTCCTTGCTCGCGAGCTTGCTGCGTTCTCCGTTTTTTTCTTTTCGTAGCGCCCGCTCGATAAACGCCCATTCAGACGGTGGAGTGCGACCGCGAATGCAATTCGCTCTACTCTGGCCGGCCAACATGCCTATGCAGAGCAATTGAACACTGCACCCGACTTGGTTACAGCTGTCGATCCCGGCTCGCAGACGACAAGTTACTACTTCTGAGAGCCGCTGGCGAGCGTCCTGTTCAAGCGCGCCTTCCGGCGATTGGCCGCATTTCGATGGATAATGCCGCGTTTGGCTGATTTATCGAGCGCGGAAATGATCGCGCGAATATTTTCGGGAGCAGCGGCAGTGCGCACCTGTTTTCGTAACGTGCGAAGCCGTGTCCGCACGCTGCGATTATGCCGCATTCGTTTGATCGATTGGCGGGCACGCTTGGCCGCGGATTTGGTGTTCGCCATTGCTCAGAAAAATAAATGGGCATGGAGGCTCATTGAATTGAGCGCCTTTGTCAAGAAGCCTGCGATCTTCAGGCGCCGCGGCCGCCTGAGGCAATGACAGTTTTCCGCGCGGAACCAGCCGGTAATTTCTCGCCGCCACGAACTAAGATCAGCTTATCCTCAGGCGAGGGATTGAGACTTGGAAGCGGCGCGTTCGTCAGTGCATTCTTGGCGGCCGGCAGGCGGTCGGGAACAATTTGCACAATCGTGCCGAGCGGGACCTGGTCGAAGAGCGTCGCGACGTCTCTCGATCTCATTCGGATGCAGCCATAGCTGGCGGGGCGGCCGATCGTCTTTTCCTCCGGCGTGCCGTGAATGTAAATGCATCGATCGAAAGCGTGCGCGTTTTCCAGCTCGAGCCCCCGCAACCAAATAATCCTCGTGACAATCGGATCGCGACCCGGCGCATTCGGAGCCAAAATTTCACCGGTCCAGCGGCGATTGTGGAATACAGCCCCGACAGGGGCGTGATCGCCGATTTTCTGGACGACTTGCAAAAATCCGAGCGGAGTCGTCATCCGGCCTAACAAGTCGCCAAGGCCGAACTTGGAGGTCGAAACTGGATAAGTCGCCACGCTCTTGCCGTTCTGCACCAGCATTAATTTCTGATCGCGCACACTGACAATGACACGGCTGGAAAGATCGACCTCAGGCACGGCGCTACGACCCGACGAAAGGCAAACAAACAGCGCAAAAACGGCGAGGGAAGGACGAAACACGCGCGTCCTTTTACTCAAAATCCGCGTCTTGTCACGCAGGAATTGCAGCCGGAGCGCGGGAACCGCCGACATTAAATTTCGGCCACCAAGGGGCGAGTGAAGAAAGCGAGACATAGAGAAAGCCGCCTTGGAACATGAGCAAAAATGGTACCGACACGAATTGTCGATGCATGATCGCGAACCAAACAAAGTAGCTGAAATAGATGGCGAAGGCCATTTCGGCGATCGGCATTGTTGACTTGATTGCTCGATATTGGCAGGTGCGCCAGGGCTGTGATCTTCGCTCAATGCCATACTTTGGTGTGCGCGTAAAATCGGAGTGATGATTAAAAATGGCCTCGAGGACCGCGCGCGCATTATTGAGAGAGAGACCAATGCCGAGCGCGAGCAAGCATGGAAGGAGCAGGATCTCTCGCATCCATGTGCGTGGATAAAGCTCGCGTTGGGCACAGACGTAAAAGACCGCTACCGAGACAGAAGCCGTTAAGAAGATTGGGATGTCAATCAAAATGGTGCGGAGCCAGCCCGATTGCGGGCCGCCTGTCGATGGATGCAAAAGCACGCATAGGCAGGCCAGAAGCAAATAAGCGAAGTTCGACATCAAATGTCCGGTCGCTTCGAGTTTGATCGGAAGCGGCAATGGGCTGCGCCAGATCCGGGGCAAAAGCTTTTTGCAGGTCTGAATCGAGCCTTTTGTCCACCGATGCTGCTGCGATTTAAAACCGTTCATGTCCACCGGCAACTCGGCCGGCGTGACTACCTCCGGCAGGAAAATAAATTTCCAACCGGCCAACTGCGCCCGATAGCTAAGATCGAGGTCTTCACAGAGTGTATCGTGTTGCCAGCCACCAGCTTCCACGATACACGAGCGTCGCCAAAGGCCAGCCGTGCCGTTGAAATTAAAAAAACGTCCACTGCGGCTGCGTGCCGTCTGCTCGAGGAGCAGGTGGCCATCAAGAAACATCGCCTGCACGCGGGTGAGGAGAGAGTAGCCACGATTCAGGTGGCCCCAGCGCGTTTGAATCATTCCCACATTTGGATCGGTGAAAAAATGGATCGTGCGCTTGAGCAAATCTGTTTCTGGAACAAAATCCGCATCCAGGATGCAGAGAAATTCGCCATCGGCCGAGTCGAGCCCGACGGCCAGTGCGCCTGCTTTAAATCCGGTTCGATCCAGCCGGCGAATCAGTTGGACATCGAAACCGCGCCGGCGCAGCTGTTCAGCGCACGAGGCGGTGATTTCGCGCGTATCGTCGGTGGAATCATCCAACACCTGGATTTGCAGCAATTCCCTCGGATAATCGAGTTCACTAACGGAGCGGAGCAAACGCTCGACCACGTAGATTTCATTGAAAATTGGCAACTGCATCGTCACCCTGGGCAGCTGGGCGAACCGTCGAGCCGGCTCGGCGCTGCGCCGGCGGTTTTTCAAAAACAAGTAGATGATGAAATAGCGATGTACCCCGTAGGCGGAAAGGCCGAAGAGGACGGCCAGGTAGCAGAACGTCCAAACGATATGACCGATACTTCCTTGCATAAGGGTACTAGGAACTGCCGGTGGTTAAGGCAGCACGGGCGCATGATGGCGCTTCCACTGCGGGCGTCAAATCAAAAATTGGTGCGCTTGCCTCTCAAAAATGCCGACTTGGGTGTTGCCAGGCACGTGTGGGCGATCTGGCTCGCTGGGACGATTGCGGCCGCTCCCGCGTCACCAGCTGAGGAGGAGCCGCTCAGAAATGAGGGGCGCGAACATGAAGAGGTTGGGCTGAATTCAGAGACGGTTCGGTCGATTGCGTCCTTTTTTCAGCAGCCCGACCGGCCTAAGCCCCTGTCATTTAACCAACTTACACGCGATTTCCTTCCGCGATTTCCATCAGTCCGGACAAAGCGGACTGAGGAATAGCTACGTCGGCTCCGAATTGGTCGATCTTATGCTATCTTATCTATCCAGCGGTATGCCTTTGCGATACGCAGCCAGGAAAGCCACGCGTAGCCGGCTCGAGCGCTTCTACATTGTTTTTGCCATTCTTTTGGCCGGGTGGTTGCCGTCGATGCTGTCGCTGGTTTTTTCGTACACGGTCCTGACCAGGACTCTAAAAGCGAAGATCCTGCGCGACCGGCAAACCTTTGTGCAATTAATCGGACACCTGATCGGGGACGACCTTAGCCTGACAAGTGGCATCATCGAAAATTATCAGACGCTACCAGAGGTGGCGAAAATTTATATCTCGGCGAACCCGCAGCTCGCTGCGCAACAATGGCTCGCCACCACGTTTTATTCGCATCCTCGCATCGATGGAATGTTCATTGCCGGACGGGATGGCCGGTTGATCGCGTCGATCCCACCTAATCCGGAGATGATCGGGAAAGATTTCGGGGCCAGTTTTTGGCAACAACAGGTGACCGCATCCGATGAAGCCTATGCCTCGCCGGTGCATCCGCGTTTTCCGGACGATCGCATGGCGACCGACATTGTCGGCGCGGTGCGCACGCCGGACAAAACCGTCATCGGCTACATTGGAGTTTCCGTCCTCGTGGAAAGAATCGGCCGCCGCTTGTCCACGATCGAGTTTGCCGATCAATCGGTCTGCCAGGTTCTGGATCAAGCTGGAAACGCTCTGTTCACCAACGACCTTAAGCCGAACACGGCTACAGTTTTAGCAGCCGGCGAAGGTTTGATCAAAGAGATTGAAGCGAATAAGAGAGGCCACCTCGAGCGGAACGGCAATCTTTATTCGTTCAGTCCGATTGAGTCGACTGGCTGGGTTGCACTAGTGGAACAGCCCAAAGCCGTCGCTTACAAATCGATTTACGATTGGCGCTGGCGAATGACCGAGCTGGCCACATGGCTAATCGGCCTAACCGCTATTTTTGCCTGGCTGGGCGGCAGATTCTACCGACGCCAGACCGAAGCGGCGCGGCGGATCGAGCGTGAAGTGATTTTCAACGAAAAGATTCTCGCGAACATGCCGATCGGTATCGCGTTTGTCGATCCAACCTCGAGAAAATTTCTTCAGGCGAATGACGCCTTTACCGATATGGTGCAACGTTTTGGGGGTTTGGAATCGCGCCGGGACATCCTCGAGGCGACTTACGACGACGTAAAAATTGCGCCGGCCGATGCAATCGAGAGAGTGCTTTCCTTCGGGACGCCGTTCCAATTGGTTGAGCATCCATTTAAAGACGAGGGAGGGATGACGCACTTCGTCAATGTCAACCTCCTGCGTCTCCAGGGTTCTCATCAAACCGTCCAGGGCGTGCTTTATCTGGTCGAAGATAAAACGCGCGATGTAACGTTGCGCCATGAGCTCATCAACGCCAATGCTGCCAAGGACAAATTTCTCGCGCTTCTCTCCCACGAGTTGCGTAACCCGCTTACGCCCGTGATCGCCATGGTGGGAGAGTTGGAGGCAAGCTCCCCGCAGTCGCCGCAGATTCGACAGGCACTGGAGGTGATCCGGCGAAATGTGGAATTGGAAGCCCGCTTGATCGATGACTTGCTTGACGTCACCCGCATCGCCAAAGGGAAATTGCAGCTGAGCTTCGAAGTGGTGAACGCACATGAAATTCTCCGCCGCGCCCATGAGATTTGCCGCGAAGACATTGGGGCAAAGAATATCGAAACGGTATTTCAATTCGATGCCGAGGACATCTACGTCGAGGGCGATCCTGCCCGATTGCAACAGGTCTTTTGGAACCTGATCAAAAACAGCGTAAAATTCATGCCGGCGAACGGCCGCATCACCATTGCTACGCAAAACCCCGCGCCGCAGGAGATCGTGATCAAGATCTCCGACACGGGGATAGGGATTGAAACAGACCAGATTAACAAGATCTTTAATGCTTTCGAGCAAGGGCAAAGCTCAATAACGAGAAAATTTGGCGGCCTTGGACTTGGTTTGGCCATCTCAAAAACGATGGTCGATGCGCACCGGGGGAAAATTACGGTCGAGAGTCAGGGGAAAGACAAAGGTGCCACATTCGCCGTCAAGCTGAAAACAGTTCCTGCCCCGATTTTGAGAGGTGACGGCGCAGATGGAGAGCCGACGCTCGACTCTGAACAAAAACGTAGCGCCGCCCGGGAACGCCGCATTCTTGTGGTGGACGATCACGCTGACACTTGCACCGGGATGAAGATGATGCTGGAGCGGCGCGGCTATCAAATTACCGTCGCGCATTCGGCCGATCAGGCCATGGAAAAAGCGCACGCACAGAATTTTGATTTGCTTATTAGCGATATCGGATTGCCTGATCGCAGCGGCTACGAATTGATGGAAGAGTTACGTGGCAGCAAGGGTCTGCGCGGCATTGCGCTCAGCGGTTTTGGGATGGAAAGCGACGTGGTCAAAGCGCGCGCGGCCGGCTTTTCCGATCATCTGACCAAGCCGATCAATTTTGAGCGCCTCGACGAGGCGATTCAAAATTTGCTCACGAACGAGAAGCGAATCTCGTAGTCGAGCCCGTCGCTCTAGAGAAAACCTTCGACCTTAATGACCGTCGCGACTAGTGACCGGTGCTGTTTGCTTTGCCTCTTTTAATTCGCGGGAAAGTTTTTCGACACGCTGCCGCATGATCTTTCCGGCCTTGAACTTGACGGTGACCCGGGGAGGAATGACAAAGCTGCTGCCGGGCTGGTTTGGGTTGCGCCCGACTCGCGGCTTGGTCAAACGCGGCTGAAAAACGCCAAAATTGCGAAGCTCTACCGGGGTATTGTTGGCCAGACTGTCAGTGATTTTGTCGAGTGTCCGCTGGACAACATCGAAAACCTGATGCTGAACCATGCCTGTTTGGTTGCTAATTGCGACCACAATGTCCCGTTTCGTAAGTTTTGCCATATCAAAAAGGA
>Ga0070697_100003257_pt1 | contig 12469 bp, 17 predicted proteins | sample KBSK1501metaG_FD_65475 | JGI IMG/M metagenome (GOLD analysis project Ga0070697, IMG submission 65475) | Corn, switchgrass and miscanthus rhizosphere microbial communities from Kellogg Biological Station, Michigan, USA - KBS K1-50-1 metaG | ecosystem: Host-associated > Plants > Roots >... | reverse complement strand
CTCGTGGATCACGGTGGCGCGCGCGTAGCGCGTGTTCGCCCTCCATTCGCTGCGGAAGCGCTGGGAGCAGACGTACACGATGCGCGATCCGGGCTCGGTGAAGGCCAGTGCCGTCTCCCGACAGCGCTTCGCTCCCGTGCCGTCCTGGAACACGACGATCTCCAGGTACTCCGCCGCCTCCATCCCCAGCGAGGCCAGCTTGTCGCTCAGAGGACGCCCCGAGGCGTCGACGAAGTCGGGCGAGGACAGGATCGACCGGCAGCGGTGGTTCTCCAGCCGCCGTGCGGCATCGGCGAGCGCATCGCGGAGGGCCGCGCCCGCCATGGCGTCGTCGAGGTAGACCCGCCGCCAACGAGGGGGGCCCGCGGGCGGGTCGGCGGCCTCCGACGACGACGATCCACACAGGCCGACCAGGAGCGGCAGGAGGGCAGCGACGAGCCTCCGGCCACGGCGGGGAAGACGGGGCATGAGCGGCTCCCTTCCCGGGTGAGCCGCTTGGCCAAGCGCGAACCCGAACTACCTTCGCGTGGATGACGAAATCCGCGCCCGCGAAGTTAATCGGATCCGTTGAAGTTCTGTTGTTTTTTCGCCTCGGACGGGGCCGTCCGACGCCTCACTTCACCCGCACGCCGCCCTTGACCACCACGTCTACGCGCTGGAGCAGGTCGACGTGGGTCAGCACGTCGCCGCGGACGGCGATCACGTCCGCCAGCCGGCCCGGGGCCAGCGTGCCCAGGTCCTTCTCCTTCTTCAGGAACCGCGCCGGCCAGCGGGTGGCGCCCGCGATGGCCTGCATCGGCGTCATGCCGAGCTGGACCCACGTGTAGAGCTCGCGCCAGGTCGAGTCCGTGTGGAAGTTCGCGGGAATGCCGCTGTCGGTGCCCACGAGGAGCGTGACCCCCGTCTCGCGGAGCTGGCGGAACTTGTTCGCGAGCGTGGGGAGGCGCCGGAAGGTCAGCGTGAAGTAATCGAGAGCGGTCGGGTTCTGCAGCGAGCGACGGATGTCGGCCGCGATGTCCCGGGGGATGTCCTTCTGCCAGGCCGGGTCGTCGAGGCGCTCCGGGAACGTCCGCGCCGTGTAGTCGGCGAGGAAGAGGCCTTCGATCGTCGGGCACCAGTAGAGCGTGTTGTTGCGCTTGCGGATGCCGGCGAGGATGTCCTCGGGATAGGCAGGCTCGGTGGCGAGGCCGGTGTGCTCGAAGCAGTCGACGCCGTGGCGCAGACCCATGCGGATCTCGTCCTCCCGGTGGGCGTGCGCGACGACGGGCTTGCCGCCCTTGTGCGCGGTCTCGACCACCGCGGCCACCTCGTCCTCGGTGAGCTGGTCCTGGTCGATCAGCTTGATCACGTCGACGCCCGCGTCGACGAGCCTCTGGACCTTGCCCCGCGCGTCCTCGGGTCCGCTCACGCCCCAGCGGAAGGTCTTCTCGTGGTCCGCATACGGCGCGCGCTGGATGAAGGGCCCGGACACGTAGAGGCGCGGGCCGGGGATCTCGCGCTTGTCGATCCGGCGCTTCACGTCGAGGATGTCCTCGAGCGGAGCCCCCAGCTCGCGCGCGGTGGTGATGCCGCTCATCAGGAGCTGCTTGGCCGCGATCGGCATGATGAGGTCGCGGAACCGCGGCATGTACGTCTTGTCCCAGTGCTCGTAATCCGCGTGGCCGAGGATCATGAGGTGGACGTGCATGTCCATGAGCCCGGGAAGGACGCTCATCCCGTCGGTGTCGATCACGGACGTGCCCGCGGGCACGGTGATCTCGCTTCGCGGGCCGACGGCGACGATGCGGTCGCCGGCGATGAGCACGACGCCGTCGCGGATGGGCGGGCCCTCGTAGCCGTCGATGACCTGGCCGCCGACCAGGGCCAGCGTGGGCTTCGGTTCCGCGGCGCTTGCCGCAGGGGCGGCGAGGGCCGCGCTCGCGAGGACGGCGAGAAGGGTGGGCGTTCCTTTCAGTCGCATGGCGCGGAGGGCCGCCGACGCATTCACCGCACTCAGGCTTGGCTCAGACCGGCTCGAAGTGCGCGAACTTGTGGGCACCCTCGATCGCCTCCCGGGAAACCCACTCAAAGACCTCGACAATCGTTCCGTCCGCCGCCCGCATGACGATCGGGGCACGCTCGGTCACGAGACCCTGGCATGCGACGGATATCGAGCCCATCAAGACACCTCCCGGACCGAAGGTTATGCTATCAAAGCGAAACGTCAGTCGGAGAGATGAATGACGACTTATGACCGTGGCCAGCTCGTCACGCTTTTCCCACAGCTGGAGTGGCACCGGTCAGCGGTGCTGCGCTGCACCCGGGAGACGAGCGGCGAGGGGAAATGGGTCAAGGCGCACGAGGGGCATCGTCGATACGGCCACGTGCGCATTCGGTGCCGCCCGGCGTTCGCTCTTTCGATCACGCTCGAACACCGATGGCCGGATGAGGTGAGCGCTGACGAGGGCTCGACTCTCGATCGCGCCCTGCTCGCAGGTCTCGTTGAAGAGCTGTCCTCCGGGGAGCATCCGGCGTGGCATTGCCACGTGCGAAGCGTCGCGGTGAGCTATCTGCCCGACGACACCGATGAGCAGGCGGTCAAGATCGCGGCGCACCTGGCGGTTCGAGACGCTCTGCACAAGTCCACCTGGAAGTTGCTCACCCACCCGAGAGGGTCGTCGATACATGGAGAGGAGCCGGCATGACGATCGGATGCGCTGAGACCCTCAACCGCCGGGCACCGCCGTTTTTCGGCAAGACGTTTCCCGTCACGTTTGCGCTTCGCTGCCGCTGAGAGCTCTTCCCCGAATGAGGATCCGCCCCGCTGTTCCCGACGACCGCCCCTCCGTCATTGCGGCCGCGCATCGGCTGGCCGGGTTCGGCCCGCCGGCCTGGCGCCCGTCCGAGGAGATCGTCAACGGGGAAGCGCGCACCCTCGAGCCACATGGTCATGTCGGGATCCTCGTGGTGACAGAAGAAGCAGAGGGAAAGGGGGCCGGAGGCGCCTTGATGCGAGCGGCGGAAGAATGGGCCCGGGAGCAGGGCTATCGCTGGCTGACGCTGACCGTCTTCGAAGCGAACCAGGCGGCGCGGGCCATGTACGAGCATCTTGGTTACGCGCCGGAGACGCTTCGGTATGTCAAGATCCTGTGACCCGGCGGGGCACGGGAACCATCGGCTCGAGCAAACGACGCGGCATGAGGAGGACTCGTGAAGCCAAGCACCGTGTTCGCGGGGCTGGGACTGGCCGCGCTGGCGGCCACCGGGTTGGCGCTGTCCCCGTCCCCGGACGATCCGCTCGACCCGATTCGCGTGGCGGGCGATACCCACAAGGTGGCCTTCGAGAACAAGCTCGTGCGCGTTCTTGACGTCCATCTTCCGCCGGGCAAGGTCGAGCCGCGCCACCGCCACTCGCACGGGATGAGCGTCTACTTCACCGATTGGGAGGCGAGGGTGACGCCCGACGGCGGGCCGCCGGAGGTCCACCATCGCAAGGCGGGGACCTTCGCCTGGAACGAGGCGATCATCCACAGCGTACAGAACGCCGGGGACACGGAAGGGCACATCCTTCGCATCGAGCTGAAATATTGACGTGAGCGACCGCCGCAAGGCGCTCGTGATCGCGGCGGGAAGCCTCGGCGGCACCGCCCTGCTCGTTGGCCTCGTCTTGAGCCTGGGCGGCTGGGCCTATCAGCACCGCCGCTCGTCGCTGCACGATGGCCGGCTTCGCCGGCTGGTCGCGGAGCATCCGTCGGAGGACCGGGTGAGCCGGGGCGTCCTCGCCGAGCCCGGCAACTGGCCCATCGCGACACCCGCCTCCGAGGTGGAGCTCCGCCAGCTCGTGGGCGAGTGGTCGCCGGCGCGCGTTGACGAGGTCGTGGCCAAGTCGCGCAAGTGGAAGCGGGTTCGTGTATTCGGCGTGCGCGACGTGGCCTACGTCCTCTACTTCGACGACGATGGCTTGCTCCGCGATTACGTGCTGTTGAGCAGGTAATCACATGCGCGTGGCCGCCGGAGCGGCCAGCCGGCGGAATACCTCCAGCTCTCGCCGGGCGATAGAATGCCGACTTGCTGCGAGCGGCGTTCGTGAGGACGGTGGCGCGGGCCGAAGCCCGAAGGAAGGCCACTGAGTGAGCGTGCTCTTCACCGGCTTCCCGGGCTTCATCGGCGCACGCCTGCTGCCGCGCCTGCTGGAGCTGTCCCCCGCGGAGCGGTTCGTGTGCCTGGTGCAGGAACGCTTCCTGGAACTGGCCCGTCGTGAGCTGGCGGCCATCGAAGAGCGGCAGCCGGCCGCCCGGGGACGGCTCTCGACCGCCGTCGGCGACATCACGCGACCGGGCCTCGGGCTCTCCGCCGACGATGCGACGCGCCTGCGGCGGGAGCTGACCGCCGCCCACCACCTCGCGGCCGTCTACGACCTGGCCGTCTCGCGCGAGCTGGGAATGAGGGTGAATGTCGAGGGCACTCGCAACGTCCTCGCGTTCCTCGCCGAGGCACAGCGCTTCGACCGCCTCCACTACGTCTCGACCGCCTACGTGTCCGGCTCCGCCACCGGCGTCTTCCGCGAGAGCGACCTCGACATCGGCCAGGGATTCAAGAACCACTACGAGGAGACCAAGTTCCTGGCCGAGGTGGAGGTGGTGCGCAGCGGAGTGCCCGCGACGATCTACCGGCCCTCGGTCGTGGTGGGGGACTCCCGCACCGGCGAGACGGGAAAGTTCGACGGCCCCTACTTCACGATGACCGCCATGGAGAAGGTGCCTTCGCCCGGCCTCTTCGTGCGGATCGGCTCAGGCCGTAACGTAGCGAACCTCGTGCCGGTGGACTTCGCGGTGGAGGCGCTGGCCCGCCTCTCGACGCAGCGAGAGACGGGGATGAAGACCTATCACCTCACCGATCCGCATCCGCTGCCCGTCATCGAGGTGGAGAGGCTCTTCGCGCGCGCTCTCGGCGTGTCCTTCGCATACGTGCCCGTGCCGAAGGGCCTCGCGAAGGCCGTCTTCGGCCTGGCGCCGGTGCAGCGTCACTTCGGGATGCCGGTGCAGATCCTCGACTACTTCGACCATCCCCTGCGTTTCGACACCACCGAGGCCACCCGTGCGCTGGCCGCTCTCGGCCTCGAGTGCCCGCGCCTTCCCGACTACGCGGACCGGCTGGTGTCGTTCTACCTCAAGAAGCGCGGCGCCGTCCGCCGCGAAGCGATGGTCTAGGATCCGTCGTCTCCGCGCCACACCGCGAGGCCGCGGCGGAGCCCCTTCATGAGCGCCAGGGCGCGGAGGAATGGCCGCCGCCCCGCCTCGGAGGGGGCGGCAAGCCGCGCGGCGAGGTTCTCGGCCGTCGCGCCCGCCATCCCCTCGACGTGGGCCGTCCCCGCTCCCACCATCTCGCCGAGGTCGGCGGTCAGGCGCGTCGCCGTCGCGTCGAAGCGCATGGCGCGCAGGCGGGCCTGGTCCGACGCGGTGGACACGGCCGACGTGAGACGAACGAGCTGGTCGAGGCCGGCGGCGAGCTGGGGCTCGAGCCGTTCCTCGACCTCCCGCAGGCGGCGGTGGGCCGTCCGGCTCGCGACGGCGAGGCCGATGACGAACGCGGCCTGCAGCAGGGCGGTGAAGGCGATGACGCCCAGGAAAACCCCCACCCAGGCGGAATGGTCACTCAAGGGGCCTCCCGCCGATCAACGATCGCGGACCTCCTTCATGGTGCGTGCGGTCTTGTCGAGCCCTTCGGCCACGCGGTCGGCCTGGCGGCTGACGGCCTGCGCCGCGTCGTCGACCAGCTGGCGGCCGCGCTCGACCGCGCGCTCGCCGATCTCGCGCCCGCGGTCAGCCGCGTCCCGGGCCCGGCGGGCTCCTTCGCGCGCCGCGTCCGAGATCAGCTCTCGGGTCTCATCGCCCGAGCGGGGAGCGAAGAGGAGAGCCAAGGCGGCGCCCGTGGCCCCGCCGATCAGGAACGCCATCAGGACGTCGGAAGCGGAATCGCTACGGGACATGGGGGCCTCTCTTTCTTCTTGGAACGCAGGAGTTGGACGAGGGGCGCGAGGCCGGCCGAAACCGGCTCAAGCTGCGAATCTAGGAGCCCTCGCGGGCGCTGTCAATGCCCCCGGGCAAAAAGCCCGTGTTTTTCGGGCTACGGCACGTCGGTTGCATGAGCCCAAGGGGTAGCGGTCCGCCCGCGGGCCGGGCGGTCTTCATACGGAGGCTCTATGGATCTGGTCATGACGCTCCTCACCGGTGGGTTGATCGGCTGGCTGGCCAGCCTGTTGATGAGGACCGACGGCCAGATGGGCGTGCTCGCGAACATCGTGGTGGGGATCGTGGGCTCCATCCTCGGAAGCTGGCTCGCCGGCGTCCTGGGCATCGCGGTCGCCGGCTCCCTGGCCCGGTGGCTGGTCGGTCTGCTCGGGGCGATGCTCCTTCTCGCGCTGCTGCGAGCTCTCGGCGGGATGAGCTCAGCGGCGCGAGCGTAGCTTGATCTGGTGGCGCGCCTCGGCCTCGTCGATCGAGTGCGATTTCAGCAGGTCGATATCGCGCTGGGCCATCTCGGCCAGCCTCGCGTAATGCGCGTGCAGGGTCATCAGCTCCTTCTCGCTGAGGTTCTCGACGCTCACCAGGCGATTGCTGGCTCCCTCGAGAGCCGCGACGATCTCGTTGAGCTTGAGCTGCATGGCGAGGGCTTCCTTGTTCTGGGTGCGCTGGATGAGGAAGACCATCAGGAACGTGACAACCGTGGTGCCGGTGTTGATGACGAGCTGCCAGGTGTTGGAGTAGCGGAAGAGCGGCCCCGTCGCGATCCATAGGACGACGACGGCGAGCGCGATCACGAACGCGGCGCCTCGGCCGGTGAAGCGGGTCACCGCCATCGCCAGACGCTCCGCCGGGCTGGAGCGCGATTTCTTGCTCAAGGGCATCCCACCCCCTTTTCCGTTCCATTTTCGCCGGAAGGAGGCGCGCGCGGGGGGAGGTGTAAATCTTTCCGCTGCCGTCCTTACAAGCTTGCGCCTCGGTTGCGGCGGGCGGTCGTTGACGATGAGGCTTCCGGGATGGCGGGCTTATTGCAAGGTTTTTTCGTTGTTCGCCCGCCGGCGTCCCGGGTATGCGCCAACCCCGGCCGCGAAGGCGGGTCGGGAGGCGACAACGGATGCAACGGGACAGGCCCAGGGCAGCCGTCTCCGCTGAGGACGTCGAGAAGGCCGATGTGCCGCGCCTCGAGCGAGCGCTGGCTCAGGCGCAGGCCGCCTGTCGGGCCCGCGACGAGCTGCTGTCGATCGCGGCCCACGCCCTTCGCACCCCGCTCACGGCGATCCTGGGCTGGGTCACGCTGCTGCGCGGCGCCGAGCTGGATCCGGGCACGTCCGCGCGCGCCATCGACGTGATCGAGCGCAACGCGCGCAGACAGGCGGACCTCATCGCCGACCTCATCGACGCCACCCGCATCCTCTCCGGCCGGCTACGGCTCAACCGCGCGCGCGTCGACCTGCGGCGGGTCGTGGACGGCGCGCTCGGTGCCGCGCGGGGAGCGGCGGACGCCAAGGAGTTGCGGCTCCATGCCACCGTCGATCCCGCCGCGGCCACGGTATGGGGGGATGCCGACCGGATACAGCAGGTGGTGGCGATCCTCCTCGCCAACGCGGTGAAGTTCAGCCAGCCGCGGGGGAGGATCGACGTGCGCCTGGAGCGGGTCGCGGGCGGCGCCGAGCTGCGCGTGCGCGACGAGGGAGTGGGGATCCCCGCCGCCGTTCTGCCGCATCTGTTCGATCGCCTCCCGCACGGGAAGCAGGCGGGCCCCGGGGAGGGCGATCGGAGCCGTGGGCGGCTCGGCCTGGGGCTCTCCATCGCGAGCCATCTTGCGGAGCTCCACGGGGGCCTGCTGTCGGCCGCGAGCGAGGGAACGGGGCGCGGCGCGACGTTCACGCTCCGACTCCCGTTGCGGGGCGCAGAAGCAGGAGCGGACGCCGCGACGCCCGACGAGCCGGCCCCCGGGCCGGCCGGCGCCCCCCGCCTCGAAGGGCTGCGGATCCTGATCGTGGGCGACGACGGCGAGGAACGCGACGACATGGCGCGTGAGCTCGCCATGCGCGGCGTGGCGGTGTGCACGGCCAGCTCGTCGGAGGAGGCCATGCGCCAGCTCTCCGCGTTCGCGCCCGATGCGATGGTGGTCGATCTGGAGATGCGCGGCGAGGCCGGTTACGACTTCATCGGCCGCGCTCGAACCCTCGGCGCCGTCGAGGGCGGCCGGATACCGGCGGTCGCCCTCGCCTCACTCGGCCGGCCCGAGGACCGGCTCCGCACGCTGCGGGCCGGCTTCCAGATCCACGTCACCAAGCCGGTGCCGCCGCTCGCGCTGGCCATGGTCGTGGCGCGGCTCGGCGCGCCGCCAACGGCTCCGGAGGACGGGGACGGAGACTGCGGCTGAGGCCCTACTCGACCGAGCCGAAGTAGTGGAACAGCCAGTTGAGGGAGGAGAAGAGGATCGCCCACGTCGCGAGAAGGGCGCAGTACTGGGTGACGCCGGCCAGGCTGAACCCGCCCACGAGCGCGGTCGAGACAAGCAGCAGCGTCTTCGTCGTGCCCGGGGAGCGCAGGACCCTCAGCCGGGGCCACGGCGTGAAATCGGCGAGGTAGCCGAGGGCGAGCAGGGCGCTCCACACCAGCATCCACGCGCCAACCAGGAATCCGACGTCCGCTCCGCCCACCATTCCTCCTTGGCCAGGGCCCGGAAAGGTGCGAAAGGATACCCGCCTCCGGTGCCGGCCGCAAGCGGGAGCGTGTCCCCGGCCTAGGCGCCCCCGCGCACCGGCGGGCCGGTGGCCCGGCCTCGGACCGGGCGCTTCGGTGTGTCGCTTCCCTCGAAACTTTGGCAAGATCCTGCGCAGGAGGCTCTCATGCACACGTACCGGATGCTCATCGACGGGGCATGGGTCGAGGCCCGCTCCGGTCGTAGCTTCGAGGTCATGAACCCGGCGACGGCGGAACCGATGGCCACGGTGCCCGACGCGGGGGCCGAGGACGTGGACCGCGCGGTCAAGGCCGCCCGCCTCGCGTTCGACGGCGGGTGGCGTGATGCGACGGCGCAGGAGCGCGGGCGCATCCTCTTCCGACTCGCGGACACGGTGCGGAGAGAGGCGAAGCGCCTGGCGACGCTCGAGACGCTCAACTCCGGCAAGCCTTTCACGGAGTCGGAGTTCGACATCAACGACGCGGCCACCTGCTTCGAGTATTACGGTGGACTGGCCACCAAGCTCCACGGCGAGGTGATGCCCGTGCCCGACAACGCGCTGTCGATGGCGCTCAAGGAGCCGGTCGGGGTCGCCGCGCAGATCATCCCCTGGAACTACCCGCTGCTCATGGCCGCGTGGAAGCTGGCGCCGGCGATCTGCGCCGGCTGCAGCATGGTCATCAAGCCGGCGGAGCAGACTCCCGTCACGCTGCTGGAGCTGGGGCGCTTCTTCGAGGAGTGCGGCCTGCCCAAGGGCGTCGTCAACGTCGTGACCGGCTTCGGCGAGACGGCGGGCGCGCCGCTGGTCGCGCACCCGCAGGTCGACAAGATCGCCTTCACCGGCAGCGTGGACGTGGGCAAGAGCGTGATGCGGGCGGCGGCCGAGACGCTGAAGAAGATCAGCCTCGAGCTGGGCGGCAAGTCGCCGAACATCTTCTTCGCGGACGCCGATTTCGAGGCGGCCGTGGACGGCGCCCTGTTCGGCGTGTTCGTCAACCAGGGCGAGGTGTGCTCCGCCGGCAGCCGCGTGCTGGTGCAGAAGCCGATCTACAAGAAGATGCTCGACGCGATGGTGGAGAAGGCCAAGCGCATCAAGCTGGGACCGGGCACCGACTCGTCGACCAAGATGGGGCCGCTCGTCTCGAAGGAGCAGATGGAGCGCGTTCTGCGCTACCAGGAGATCGGCAAGAAGGAGGCGAAGATCGCGGTGGGAGGGGGGCGGCCGTCGGATGCGGCGTTGCAGAGCGGTTACTTCGTCGAGCCCACGATCTTCTACGACGTCGACAACTCGGCCACGATCGCGCGCGAGGAGATCTTCGGGCCCGTGATGGCGGTGATCCCGTTCGAGGACGAGGCCGACGCGCTGCGCATCGCGAACGATACTCCCTACGGCCTGGCCGCGGCGGTCTGGAGCCGCGACATCTTCAAGTGCCTGCGCATGGTGAAGAGGTTGCAGGCCGGCATCGTCTGGGTGAACCACATGCAGCCGACGTACGTGGAAGCGCCGTGGGGAGGCTATAAGATGAGCGGCATCGGACGGGAGCTGGGGCCGTGGGGAGCGGAGGAGTACCTGCAGGTGAAGCAGGTGTACATCAACCTGAACGAGCAACCGATCGGGTGGTACTAGAGCCGTGGGAGCGCCCGCAGGGAGCGCCTCCTCGCCGCCCGAGCGAGATTCATTCTCGCGAGGGGGGAAGATCGAAGAGGTGCGCTCCCGAGGACGCGGAGCTCAGGCCGGCCGCGCGGGCGCGATGCGGCCGGCCGCGTTTGAATTGAAGATGAGCGGCATCGGAAGAGAGCTGGGGCCGTGGGGAGCGGAGGAGTATCTGCAGGTGAAGCAGGTGTACATCAACCTGAACGAGCAGCCCATCGGCTGGTATTAGAGCGTTGCCCTTAAGCGCAGAGGGCGCAGAGAACGAACGGAGAGGACGCAGAGAACAAATGGACGTGCGGCATGCCGAAAGGCAACACACCATGGACACAGCCCGAAATCTCAAGTGATCTCCGCGCCCTCTCCGTACCCCTCTGCGTCCTCTGCGTTAAAAGGCAGATCTGGCCTGAGTGAGCGCCATGGCTGAGATGTGGATCGGCGGGCGGTGGACGGGCGCGGCGGACGGGCGCGCCTTCGACGTGGTGAACCCCGCCACCGAAGAGGTGGTCGACGCCGCGCCGCGAGGGGGCGCCGCCGACGTCGACCAGGCGGTCGCCGCGGCCGAGCGCGCGTTCCCCGAGTGGCGGCGCACCCCGGGGATCGAGAAGGCCGAGAAGCTGCACGCCGCCGCCCGCAAGATCCGCGATGACAAGGAGGGGCTGGCCGTCCTTCTGACCCGCGAAGGCGGCAAGCCGCTCCCGGAGAACCGGGACGAGGTCGAGTGGATCGCCGCTTGCCTCGACTACTACGCGGAGATCGGCCGCGACGCGGTGGGCCGGGTGATCAGTCCCGTCGCCCGCAACCAGTTCAACTTCGTGATCAAGGAGCCCTACGGGGTCTGCGGCCTCATCGTGCCGTGGAACTATCCGCTGCTTCTTCTCATGTGGAAGCTGGCCCCCACGCTCGCGGCGGGAAACACGGTCGTGGCCAAACCCAGCGAGCACACGCCGCTCTCCACGCTGCGCCTCGCGAAGGCGCTGGACGAGCTGCCGGAGGGTGTCGTCAACTTCGTCACGGGGTACGGTGCCGAAGCGGGCATGCCGCTCGTGGCCCACCGCGACGTCGAGCTGGTCGCCTTCACCGGCAGCCAGGCCACCGGCCGCAAGGTGGCGGTCACGTGCGCGGAGCAGCTCAAGAAGTGCCACCTGGAGCTGGGCGGCAACGATCCCCTGATCGTGGACGAGGGCGTCGACCTCGAGGTGGCGGCGAAGGGCGCGGCCTGGGCCTGCTATCTCAACATGGGCCAGGTGTGCACGTCCGCCGAGCGCTTCTACGTGGTGGGAAAGGCGTTCGACGAGTTCGTGGAGCGCTTCGTGGCCTTCACGAAGACGCTCCGCATCGGCGACCCCCTCGGGCCCGACGTGGACCTGGGTCCCATGGTGAGCGCCGACCAGCGTGCGAAGGTGGAAAAGAAGGTCGCCGACTCGGTTTCCGCGGGGGCGCGGCTGATCGTGGGCGGGCGCCGGCCGGATCGATTCGCCAAGGGCTTCTTCTACGAGCCCACCGTCCTCGTGGACGTCGCGCCCTCGATGGCGCTCATGCGCGAGGAGACCTTCGGCCCGGTGGCGCCGATCGTGCGCTGCCGGGACATCGACGAGGCGATCGCGCTCGCCGACCGCAGCGAGTACGGCCTGGGGGCCTCCATCTACACGAACAGCCTGGAGCACGCGATGAAGGCGATGGACCAGGTCCACGCGGGGACGTTCTGGATCAACGATCCCCTCACGGACAACGACGCCGGGCCGTTCGGGGGAATGCGGCGCAGCGGCATCGGCCGCGAGCTGGGGAGCGAAGGCATCGACGACTTCCGGGACAGCAAGCACGTCCATCTCGACTACGTGATCGGGGCGAAGCCGTACTGGTACCCCTATCGGTACGAGCGCCCCCGCGAATGAAGGAGGCGCCGCCACCGGCCGAGGCCTCGGACTACGTCAGCGCGCTCGTCGCGAGCTTCCTCGGCTGGACGCTCGACGCCTTCGACTTCTTCCTGGTCGTCGTCGCCCTCCCGGCGATCGCCCACGACTTCGGCAAGGACATCCCCTCCGTCGCCCTGACGATCACGGTGACGCTCGCGTTCCGCCCGGTGGGCGCGTTCCTCTTCGGGCTGATCGCCGACCGCTACGG
>Ga0070697_100003256_pt1 | contig 12470 bp, 12 predicted proteins | sample KBSK1501metaG_FD_65475 | JGI IMG/M metagenome (GOLD analysis project Ga0070697, IMG submission 65475) | Corn, switchgrass and miscanthus rhizosphere microbial communities from Kellogg Biological Station, Michigan, USA - KBS K1-50-1 metaG | ecosystem: Host-associated > Plants > Roots >... | reverse complement strand
CTTCTCCACTTCTCGGCGCCCACCGCCAGACGGGTCGTCGTTGGCCACCGCATTTTTATCAGCTTCGTTCTCGCGAGTCCGGCCCTCGGCCACGTAAACTTTTCAAGTCGGATCGGCGACCAAGGTCGACGTGTCGCGCCAAGCCGCGTCCCAGACGTTCGATACTCCGGTCGATCACCGCGTAGACATCCGGCCCTCGTTCCATCAGAACAATGGAGGCGCTGCCGATGAGCCGCATGCCGATCCTGCACTCCGCGTCCACATCTTCTCGTACTCCGCTGACGGCCCTAAGGCGGACTGTTAGGCGGCGAATCGACAGGCTGAATCGACCGAGTGCGAACCCGACACGCCGCCGAACGTACCTCCGCAGCGCGCCATCGGCATCGATGTCGCCTATCCGTATCTCGAGTTCCACGCCACCTCCGTCGAGCGCAACGAGTAATCTCTTTTACGGTCTGCTGGATGCATAGACCAGTAGAAAGTCTCACTGTGCTGATGAGAGAAAAGCGAAGTATCTTGTGATCCGTGGAGTGGCTTAACTACCACCACCTCTTGTATTTCTGGAGTGTCGTCCGTACAGGCAGCGTGGCCGCAGCCAGCGTCGAACTGCGCCTGGCGCCTCCCACGGTGAGTGTCCAGATTCGACGGCTAGAAGAGCAGCTCGGGGAGAAACTGCTGCGCCGCTCCGGTCGCCGGGTCGTGCCGACGGAGATGGGCCACGCGGTGTTTCGATACGCCGACGACATCTTCTCGCTCGGGCGAGAGTTGCTCGACATGGTCCGCGGCCGGCCCTCGGGACGACCTATGCAGTTGATTGTCGGCGTGGCCGATGTGGTGCCGAAATCGATCGCACATTCCCTCATCGAGCCGGCGCTCCGGTTGGGCGAGCGCGTCCAGATCGTGTGCCGAGAGGCCGATCCGGACCAGCTCCTGGCGCAACTTTCGACGCAAAGCCTCGACGTCGTGCTGACCGACGCGCCGCTCGGGCCAACCGTGAAGGTGCGGGCATATAGTCACCTGCTCGGGGAAACGGGAGTGTCATTTCTCGGGGACGCACGCTTTGCGCGCACCTATCGCCGTCGGTTCCCGAAATCGTTGCACGGCGCTCGCGTGTTGCTTCAGGCGACGAATACTGCGATTCGGCGGAGCATCGACCAATGGCTTGACAGCATCGACGCCCGGCCGGACATCGTGGGCGAGTTCGAGGATTCAGAACTTCTCTGGGAATTCGGAGCAGCGGGAGACGGCATCTTCCCGGTTCCGACGGTGCTGGAAAAACACGTGATGCGACTGCATGGTGTCAAGCTCGTCGGTCGCACTGACGCGGCTCGCGGCCGCTATTACGCCATCTCTGTGGAGCGCCGTCTGAAGCATCCTGCCGTCGTGGCAATCTGCGAGAACGCCCGACGAAAGCTCTTCGTCGGAGACTGACGTCGTCAACAACGCGAGCCGCTGCCGGGCCTGGATGTCTGAAGAGATCGTCACGCCGGCCGCCCGAACGATGTCCTGTCGCTTCGAAGTCATCTAACGCAGACCGATCAACTTTCTAATAGTTCGCTCGACGATTAGGGAATAGAAAGGAGGCGACCGGCGAGGGAGAAGAGGGGCATGGCAGTGCGCGTGCTTGTTTTTGCTCGGTACGCAGTGCTGATCGAGGGATGGTCGGCATTGGATCTATTCATCAGCGGTTCAGTCAGTGGTGCCCGCAAACGTCCAGGACGACAGGGCAGATCAGCGGCCGTGTTCTGCGGATTGCAAGGCGCCGAAGCAACGCAGAATGGATCGCCGAACCCGCCTGAATGCCAGTCGCGGGCGGCCGCTCAAGCCACCTTTCCCGAGCGTCGTGACAATCGTACCGAACGGAGCCGTGCGACAGCGCTGAGCCGGCGACTCGCGCGGACCAGAGTAAAGGAATAGACATGAAGCTGATCCTCGTCGCAAAGCGATCCGAAACCGAGGACGTGATGTCGTTCATCTTTAGCAGCGACGCGCCGCTCAAATGGCAGGCAGGCCAGTTCCTTCACTATAGCCTCCCTCACCCTGACGCGGACGATCGCGGGATCACCCGGTACTTCACGATCGCGTCGGCGCCGTTCGAGGGGCACGTCATGCTCACCACCCGGTTCGCCGCCGAACAGAGCAGCAGCTTCAAACGCGCCCTCCGACAACTGCCGGTTGGTGCGGCAGTCGATGTGGGCGAGCCGGATGGGGATTTCGTGGTCGGCGATCCCGGCGACGAGCACGTCTTGATCGCGGGGGGCATCGGCGTCACCCCCTTCCGTGCCATCCTTCTGGACCTCGACCACCGCCAGGTGCCGATCAACGCGACACTGCTGTACGCGAACCGCAGCCCGGACTTCGTGTACAAGGCCGAGATCGATCGGTTGACCGGTCGCCATCGTCGCCTGATGGTCCGCTATCTGGTATCTCCCGAGCGCGTCACCCAGTCATCGATCCGAGACGTAGCGGCCGACCTCGCCAAACCCATCTTCCACGTCTCGGGCCCAGAACCCTTCGTCGAGGCGCTAGGAACCATGCTCACGGGATTAGGCGTCCCCGATGCGCATGTGAAAGGCGACTTCTTTCCTGGCTACGAGTGGCCATAGATCGAGGAGAAAGGGGCAGCAACCATGTCCGAGCACGACCAGAGCGCCATTGACGTCATCCCGGCGAGTCTCGAAGAAACCCTGCTGGGCTGCGGACGGGAGTCCGCCGCACAGCAGCGGGTGAAGTTAGTTTCCTCACCAGTCCTCGCGGCGCTGCGGCGGACCGGCACAGCGCATGTCTACGCGGACACCGCGGACGCAAAGGAGCTGCAGCGGCTGCTCGGCGTCGTTGGCGGTGGCATTGTCGCCGAAGTGGACGGCAACACCGTCAACCAGCCACTCGCGCGCCAGGTGCTCGATCGATACCTGACCGGTGACCGGCTCGCGGCGTGTGCGCAGGAGCTCCGCGCGCATCGGTCCGCTGCCTCCGGTGCGGCCTTCCTCCCGTACCTCTATACGATGGTGTCGGGCTGGATCGGGAACGACGTCGTGAACGCATTCGCCGCCGGCCGCGCATGGGAGGTGAGTCTTCAGCTCCACATGGGGGCGATGGGCGACCCAAAGACCGCGAAAGCGCTCGGGCGGGCGCTCCGAACCATCGTCCCCTCATGCTTCGTCAAGGTTCCGTTCCGGCCGCACGAGCCGCAGTCACTCCTGATCGCCCGGGACCTCGAAGCCGAGGGGATCTCTGTGAACTTCACCTCGACATTCTCGGCGCGGCAGCTCGTCGTCGCGGCGCTCCTTGCGAACGCGACGCGGACCAACATCTTCATGGGGCGTCTCAATCAAGGCTTCCACGCGGCGCTGCTCGGGGAGCACGTGGACCTCGAGGCGCAGCGCGCGCTGCGGAGGCTGCGCCGTGAGGCTGGCGCCAAGACACAGCTGATCGTCGCCAGCGTTCGCGAGTGGCAGACGTTGGTCCGGGTGGCGGGCTGCGACGTCTTCACAGCACCGTGCAGCGTGTTGGGCGAATTCATATCGCAGACCGACGTGCCATTGGAAGCGCTGACCAGCCAGCTCGAGACCTCCTACGAAGACCGGCTGGGGATCACGGAAGACGCCATCGAGGCCGTGGGGCTGGAGCGGATCGCCCGGCTGTGGCGGGTCGAGCCGGAATTTCTCGAGTTCCTCGTCGAGTACCGGAGGAGCGCGGAGTATCGCGAGCTCGGGGACGGCGAGCGGCTCCGGCGTCGGTTCGAAAGCGCGGGCTTCGGCGATTTCTTCTACGCGCCCGACGTCCGCGAGTGGCAGACCATCAAGAAGAGTAAACTCCCCGACCTCGCCGGCCCGCTCGTCAGGCGCCTCGCGGCGGACACGCACATGAGCCTTCTCGCCGACGGAGACTTCGTCACCCAGCAGGAGGCGATCGACGCCGCGCTCCTCCAGCGTGGGTTCGGGCCTCCGGAGAGACGGTCATGACCAGGATAGCGATCAATGGACTCGGCCGGATCGGGCGTGCCGCATTCAAGCAGATCATCGAGGATGGGGCGCTCGAGCTGGCGGCGGTCAACGATCTCGTCCCGGCGGAAGAGCTCGCCTATCTGCTGAAGCACGACTCGGTCTACGGCCGTTACGGACGCGACGTCCGAGCCCAGAGCGGGCGCCTCGTCGTTGACAGCCAATCCTGCGTCGCGCTGAACGAAAAGAATCTGGACAAGCTGCCCTGGCGCGACCTGGCCGTCGACATTGTTCTGGAGTGCACGGGCGTATTCACTCACGAAGCCGATCTCAAGCGTCACGCTCAGGCCGGTGCCAAGTTCGTCATCCTCTCCGCACCGCTCAAGGGAGGTGACGACGTTCCGACCGTCGTCCACGGAGTCAACACCGCCGACGGCAGCGCGAACATCATCTCGTGCGCCAGCTGCACGACGAACTGCATCACACCAGTCATCGAGATTCTCGGTCGCCGCCTCGGCATTCTAAAGGCGACGATGACCACGATCCATGCGTATACGGCAAGCCAGGCGCTGGTCGACCGGCCGAGCAAGGACCGCCGTCGAGGACGGGCGGCGGCCACCAACCTGGTCCCAGCGAGCACGGGGGCGGCGCACGCCACGATCAAGGCGCTGCCCGAATACGACGGGAAGTTCGACGGCGTGGCGATCCGTGCTCCGGTGCCGATCGGGTCGATCGCGGACATCGTCTGTCTGGTGGGGCGGCGGACCAGCACTGATGAGGTCAACAGCTTCTTTCGCGAGGAGGCAGGGAGCGCGCGTTACCGCGACATCGTGGGCGTGTCCGAAGAGGCAATCGTCTCGACGGACATCATCCAGGATTCGCGTGCGTCGATCATCGATTGCACTCTGACCCAAGTCGTCGACGGCGATCTGGTCAAGGTGATGAGCTGGTACGACAACGAATGGGGCTATGCCGCGCAGCTGGTGCGCGAGGCAAAGGCCATCGCCCGCACGCCTTGACGTAGAGTCTGGATCATGCCGACAGTCGCTCGGCGCCCACACCTACGAGCGCGTGGACGTCCGCGGCGGTCCGTGTGACAACTGTCGTTCTTCGTCCCCCCGAGGATGACGAATCGGCGAATCACAGGGTTTCCACCTTGATCAAGTTCGTCATTCCGGGGCGCCCTACGGGAACACCCGCAGTAATGACCACGGTGTCCCCGCGTTGCACGCGCGTGGACGCCAGCGCGGCGCCGAGAGCTCCGGCGATCAGCTCATCCGTTGTCGGCCGGCTCTGATTCAGCAGCGGCGTGACGCCCCAGACGAGCGCCAGCCGGCGATAGGTCTCAGCGTGCGGCGTTGGAGCAAGGATGGGGGCTCTCGGCCGGTACCGGGCGACTCGTCGGGCGGTACCGCCCGACTGTGTGCAGGTCACGATAGCCGCGGCATCGATGTCAGCAGCCATGCTGCACGCGGCCCGCGCGACCGCGTCGGGAAGCGGACCGCCGGTCTCGAACCGCTGTATCCAGGCATCGAACGGAAAGCTCGACTCGGCATCAGCGGCGATCGCCGCCATCATCGTCACCGCCTCGAGGGAGTACCGCCCGATCGCGGTCTCTTCCGACAGCATGATCGCGTCTGTGCCGTCGAGAATGGCATTCGCCACATCCGTCACCTCGGCCCGTGTCGGGCGAGGGCTGTCTTGCATGGAGCGCAACATCTGAGTGGCGGTGATGACAGGCTTGCCCGCTCGATTTGTCTTCGCGATCAGCATCTTCTGTAGCCGCGGCACCGTCGCGAGCGGAACGGCCACGCCAAGATCGCCACGGGCCACCATGACACCATCCACGCTGTCGATGATGTCGTCGATGTTGTTCAGCGCGTCTTGCGTCTCGATCTTCGCGATCAGGGGGACGGTGCTTCCATGCTCGTGGATCATTCGCCGCACTTCGCGGACATCCGCGGCCGTCCTGACGAACGACTGGGCCACGTAGTCGACGCCGTGGCGGAGGCCGAAGGCCAGATCGTCGCGGTCCTTGTCGGTGACGGCCGGCGCCGTGATCGAGCGGGCGGGGAGGTTGACCCCCTTGCGGGAGGCGAGCGTGCCGCCGGTGATCACTCGGCAGTGGACATCCTCCGCGGTGGTGCCAATGACTTCGAGTTCCAGATCGCCATCGCTCAGGAGGAGCCTGTCGCCGCGCTGGACGTCTTCAGTAAGGTGCGGATAGTCAACCGAGACCTCCTGCTGGGAGCCGAGGACGCGGCGCGTGGTCAACGTGAACGGCGCGCCGGCTTCCAGCCTAACCGTCCCCGATGCGACTTCACCGATCCGGATCTTCAGTCCGGCGAGATCCTGGAGGATGGCAATGGACCTGCCCAGGCGCTCGGCGATACGCCGAACAGTCGTGATGACCTCGAGGTGCTCGGTCTGCGTGCCATGAGAGAAGTTCAACCGCGCGACGTCCATTCCCGCTCGAATCAGTTGCTCCAGGGTTTCGGGAGACCGGGACGCGGGTCCGATGGTGCACACGATCTTCGTTCTGGCCATCGGTCATCACCTGACGTGGCTCGCGCGCACGAATGCCTTGGAATTCTGAGGAGCAAAACGCAGCTCGACGGCGGCGCCTTAGGCGGCGCGACGGTCGGGAGCGCGGGCGACGCCGCCAGCGCCGTGAGCGGAACGATCTCCATCAGGAAGACCCCTGAGCGCCAGGACGTGCGTGATGTCCTTGAGGGAGAGGTACCCCACGAGCCGTGAGTCGTTGAGTACCGCCAGCCGCCCCAGTTGGTTTCGCGTCGCCTTGGCCAGCGCGTTGAATACCGAATCATCCGGCCCGACTATCAGCTCGTCGGTCAAGGGCCGCATGAGCTCGCGCACCCGCCGCTGCGTCCGTTGCTCGGGTGGCACCTCGTGCACCTGGTGCAGGCTCGCGATCCCGCGTACCGTGCCGCCATCGACGACAGGAAAGCTCGTGACGTGATGTGACCAGAAGGCGTCCGCGAGCTGTTCGACCGTCGCCTCTGATCGCACCGTGACGACTTCGCGTGTCATGATGTCGCGCACCGGTAGTCGCGCCAGCGCTTCGCGCAACGCCATTTGCGAATAGCTCGCGTCCGCGGCGCCGCGGAGGAACATACCGATGATGATGAACCAAACACCGCCAAGGACGGCGCCCCCCAAGATCTGCCAGACGCCAAGCCCCATGAGGGCGAACGCGAAGCCCACGCCGACCCGGCTGGCGATGTACGTCGCCTGACCGAGGCTGCCTTTCCACTTCCAGAGGGCCGCACGCAACAGCCGCCCGCCGTCCAGCGGAAAGCCGGGGACGAGATTGAAGATCCCGACGGCGACGTTGACCAGCACGAGGTATGTCACCACCGCCTGCGCCCACGCCGGCTGCACCAAACCGGCGGCGCTGATCGCCCACAGCACCGCCGCGATGGCGAAGCTCGTGATCGGACCGACCACGGCGATCAGGAACTCAGCGCGCGGGCTCGGCGCCTCATCCTCGAGGTGCGAGACGCCGCCGAACACGTGGAGGGTGATCCCGCGAACGGAGAGCCCGTGCGCCGTTGCCACGAATGAGTGCGACAGCTCATGGAGCAACACGGACACGAAGAGGAGGAATGCCGCCAACAGCCCGTTGGCCCAGTGCGCGGCGGCGGGGAGATCCGGGAGCGCGCGCGGGAAATAGCCGGTCGCGAGCGTCCATGTGATCAGCCCGTAAATCACGAGCCAGCTCACGTGGACGTTGATCGGGATGCCGCGGATCGTGAGCACACGCATCGTTCCACCCACGGTACGTCCTCCTCAGCCGCGATGGGCCCAAGAGTCGGGCCGAAGAGACCTCGTGTCAAGCCGAGACAGCCTCCTCGATACTGGGTAGAGGAGCCTACCGGAACGCACCCTGAGGAAAGTCGTGCGCTGGTGAGGTCGGGCGGTATGACGGCTCTGGATGTGGAGTACTCGCCACCGGGCTGCCGTCAGTGCGTCGGCGATCAGTGACCGGTGGCATCGCCACGGCACCGCCTCGGCACACATGATGGCCGTGGGGCGCCGGGCCGCGAGCCGCTCAAGGCGCACGAGGCCTGCGGCGAACTCTTCGCTCTGCATGTAGTCCGCGTAGCCGCGGAAGGAAGCGTTGCGCCAGCCGAGATTGACGGAGTTCGGATGCGCGTGGCGCAACCCGCCCAGCGCCTTCTCGTGCCGATAACCAATCTTGACCGCGTGGAGCGCGCGCGATAGCGCAGGGCAGTTGAACTGCGGGTTGTGACGCGACTTCGGAATGGTCCGCACGTCCACCACCTGCTCCACCCCATGAGCGCGGAGCAGGTCGACGAGCTGCCGCGTGGTGCGCGTGGAGTGTCCAATCGTGTAGAGAGTCCCCGCCGCGCCGTCCGCCTTCCGCGCTCGCACGTTGGCGCTCCAGTCAGCGAGCTCGTCTTCGAGCGCCGCGATCGGTGCGCCGGTCGTCCGCGACTCCACGCTTCCCGCGGTGCGGGCGTCGAGCCTGTCGCTCCACCAGATAGTCGCGCAGGACCACGGCGCCGTTGTGAAGGACGTCGTGGGCACTGTAGAGCAGAGTCACCGTGCCGCGTTCCTCGGCGTCGAGGATGGGTTCCCAGGCTTCGGGGTGCGCAGCGAGCTCCTTCCGGTAACGCCGGCGAAACTCCTCCCAGCGCTCTTCCTGATGGCCGAACCACTGGCGCAGCTGGGTGCTGGGGGCCACCTCCTTCATCCACGCATCTGCAGCGACGGCTTCTTTCTTCATCCCGCGTGGCCAGAGGCGCTCCACCAAGATCCGCCGGCCGTCTCCACGCGCAGGAGGGTCATACGTGCGCTTGATCCGAAGCATTTTTACCGCAGCGCCGTGTACCATGTGGCGGGCAAACGTAAGGATACGGCTCCCGGCGTCAACGCCTGTCTCGATATCCCTGGAGAGTCTATGCGCCGCATCTTCTATGGGTGGGTTATCACGGGCCTCTCGGCGCTGGCCAACACCCTCGCCTGGTCGGTTCGCTCCACCTTCGCCCTCTTCTACGTCGCGCTGTTGCAAGAATTTGGCTGGGGACGAGCCGAGACTGCCCTCGGCTATTCCCTCAGCTGGCTACTGCTGCTGTTCTTCTCACCCCTGGCCGGACGCCTCAATGACCGTTACGGGCCTCAGGTTCTCGTCCCCGTCGGGGGATTTCTCCTTGCTGCAGGCCTGGCGCTTACCGGTCGCGCCCAGGCGCTCTGGCACTACTACCTGGCGTTTGGTGTCCTCGTGGCGGCCGGTATTGCGTGCATCATGATGCCCGCTGCGGCCGTCATCAGCCACTGGTTCATCCGCTCGCGCGGCGCGGCCATGGGCATCATCAGCGCCGGGTCCTCCTTCAGCGCTTTTCTCTTCTACCCTCTCAACGCCTGGCTCATTGCGAGCTTCGGCTGGCGTCATGCGCTGGATATCTACGGGTTGATCATTCTCCTTGGCATCGGACCGCTGGGTGCCCTGCTCTACAGACGGCATCCCGTCGATGTCGGCGCCGTGCCGTACGGTGTGGAGTTGACATCACGAGAGCTGCAAGGGCACTCACAATCGACGACGACTTGGACTCGAGAGCTCACCCTTGGAACAGCCTTGCGCACGTATCAGCTTTGGGCCGTTTTCGCCATGTGGGGACTGGGCGTCATCGGCTATCAGATCATGACGACGCACCAGGTCGCACATGCGCTGGGACGGGGATTCGACGCTCGAACAATCGCGTGGGCCTTCGGGTTATCAGGGATCTTCACTGCCGTTGGCAACCTGATTGGCGGCGTCCTCTCCGACCGCTGGGGCCGTGAGTGGGTCTTCAGTGTCGGCAGCGGGATCGGCGTACTCGGTATCTGGTGCTTCAGTGCGCTCACGGGGCCGCACGATCTCATGCTGCTGTTGATCTATACGGTTTCGGGGGTGGGATTCGGCATGCGCATTTCCCTGCTCACAGCGATTCCGGCGGACCTCTTTGCGGGCAGGCATTTTGGAGCCATTCTCGGCTTCACCAACGGCGGCGGTGGACTCGGCGGGTTCATCGGTCCCGTTTTGGCTGGTTATCTGTTCGATAGTACCGGCGACTATCAGCTCGCTTTCGCGGTGAGCGCCCTGGCGATTATCGGGTCGGCTGTTGCCGTGTGGGTTGCTGGACCTCGAAACGCCCAGGCGTTTCGACAACCGTTGACCGACTGAACACGTGCTGCCTCGCCGCTCTCCAACGTCGACCTATCGCTGGGTATGCATCGGCGTGCTCTTTCTCAGCGCGTTCTTGGCGTTCTCGACACGGCTCGCTCCAGCGGTGGCCCTGCCGAATCTACAGGTCACGTTCGGCTTGACGGCTGCTCAGCTGAGTCTCCTCACCGCACTCTATCTGTGGCCCTTTGCCTTTATGCAACCGGTGGCGGGGGTCCTTACCGATCGCCTTGGACCACGCCGGAGCGTGACGATTTTTTTGATCGTCGCGGGCCTCGGACAGCTGCTCCTGGCAATGGCGCCAAATTTCGCCTCAGCCCTCGTGGGACGAGCGTGTACGGGCATCGGCGCCTCAATACTCTATGTCGCGGCGGCAAAGATCATGGCGCAGTGGTTCCGGCGCCGTGAGTTCGGAACGCTGACCGGCGCCTGGACTTCGGTCGCCAATCTCGGTGGCATCGCCGCAGCTGCCCCGCTGGCGGCACTCCTTTCGCTGATCGGCTGGCGCGCCAGTTTCGGAGCGATGGGCGTGGCGGTATTGGTCACGGCCTTGCTGGTGTTCCTCTTCGTGCGTGACAGCCCGGCGGACCTTGGCTGGCCCACCCTCATCGATCCTGACGAACCGATCCAATCGGCTGGGGCGACTCGGCCACTGCCATTCTTGGAAAGCCTCCGAATCGTCCTGCGCGAACCCAATACGTGGCTGTTAGGGGGATACGCCTTTCTCCTCTTCGGCACCATGACGATGATGCAAGGTCTGTGGGCCGTACCCTACCTCATGGACATCAATGGTTACACCCAACAGGAGGCGGCCAACAGTCTCACTCTCTGGGCCGTAGGCCTCATCGTTGGATGCACACTGTGGGGCTACGTCGCGGATCGGGTCGTGAAAACGCGTAAGGGCGTCATATGTATCGGGGCTGTCGTCTACGCGTTCTTATGGGTTCTGTTCGCCGTCGAACCCGCCGGGCTGCCGCGTGGTGTGCTTCAGGTCGCGATGTTCTGGGGCGGCTTCTTTGCGTCGACTTGGATTCCTGCCTACGCCCAGCTCAAAGAGGCCGTCCCACCTCAGGTGGTCGCTACTGCAATGGGCATGTTGAATCTATTTTTCTGGCTCGGGGGTGCCTTCTACCAGCAAATCAGCGGACTTATTCTCGAGTCTTTCCCGAAGCAGGGCGGACACATCGCTCTCGCCGGCTATCAAACCGTCTTCTGCGTGTGCCTGGGCTCCGTGGGCCTGAGCGTCATTCTCGCCGCGTGCAGCAAAGAACAACGCGCCGCGGGGCTGTCTGGCTGAGCCTCGACGGCGTCAAGAGCAGGAGGAACCCATGACCATCAAGCGGATGCTGTGTGCCTCTGATTTCTCGCCGGCCTCGCGCCCGGCCCTCCGGCTGGCCCAGGAGCTGGCGCGAACGCTCAAGGCCAAGCTCATCCTCTTTCACGCCTACGAACCGTCCGTGCCTATCGGCAACGGCGGATATCTGCCACCATCGGTGCTGCGAGAGATGTGGATGGCGACCCGGGATGCCGCCGCTCGAAGCCTGAAGCGGCTGGCCCGCTCACCGCAGGCAAAGGCCGTCCGCATCTCCACGCTGCTTGCGGAAGGGCCAGCCGCAGCAGCAATCGTCCGGGCCGCGAAGAAGAACCGCGTCGATCTCGTGGTCATGGGCACCCACGGGCGTACCGGCGTGCGACGGCTGTTGATGGGCAGCGTCGCCGATCGGGTGATACGGACGGCCTCTTGCCCAGTGCTCGTCGTGGGCGGGCGGCACTGACCGGCTGTCATCATGCGGCTCCCCTTCACACTTCTCAGCGCCGCTGAACGTAAGAACCCTTCACCCTGCAGTCGCGATCGCTGCGCTCCTGCTCGCCACCGAACTAACCATGGCTCATGGCGAGTTCACGCTGACGCGATAGCTTCGGGAGACGGCGGATGCATGGAACGCGAGCATCGACCTCTGCATCCATGTGAGGGATACTGATTGGGTCGCAGATCGGCGCGGATGGCTACTACGTGCGGATCGGCCGGTAGATGATGAGGAGTCGCATCGCCACTCGAAGGTTTCGTTCCGATCAGTGGTCGTCCTGCTTTCGCGAATCCAAGATCCGCGATGCATGAGCGTCGTAACAGATGCATGAGCGTCGTAACAACTTCTCGCGAGCGGCCCGACGTTCCTGCACCACCACGTCCTCGAACGTTCGATCCTGGAAGGGAGCCGTCATGGCCACACGCAAGGCACACGCGCGTTGGACAGGAAGCCTCAAGGAAGGCAAGGGCAGCGTCGACTTCGGAGACGGGCTGTTCAAGGGGGCGTACT
>Ga0070697_100003255_pt1 | contig 12472 bp, 10 predicted proteins | sample KBSK1501metaG_FD_65475 | JGI IMG/M metagenome (GOLD analysis project Ga0070697, IMG submission 65475) | Corn, switchgrass and miscanthus rhizosphere microbial communities from Kellogg Biological Station, Michigan, USA - KBS K1-50-1 metaG | ecosystem: Host-associated > Plants > Roots >... | reverse complement strand
AGCTGAAGGCGATGGCGAAGTTGCGCCACGACCTTTCCAATCCCCTATCGGCGATTCTCGCCGAGACTCAGCTGTTGCTCCTCGCGCCGGAGAAGTACGACGAGGAGACGCTGTCCGGGCTCAAGCAGATCGAGGACCTGGCGCGCAAGATGCGTCAGATGCTGCAAAGCCCCGAGTGAGCCGGCAGCATCGCCCTCGATTTTGCCCCTCGACGGCGTGGTGGCCACCGCGCCGGTTGCGGATTGCCTTCCTTATTAGACGGGTCTCGCGCCGCATGCGCCTGCCCGTGACGCGCATCATGGCGGTTCCGGTCGGACGGCAGTAAATCTCAAGGCCCTTCATCGCTGGGAGTCCCTCACGTTGGTTGGTCGTAGGTCCCTGCTCTTATGCACGAGCGGTCTGGTCGTGGCTTGCGCTGGGGGGCCACGGCCTCGTCCCGTTACTCCCGCGGAAATCCCCGCCCTCAAGGCTCAGGCAACACAGGAACCGAGAAACGCGCAGATCCGCTTCCGTCTCGCGGCCGCCCTCATGGCCGCAGGGCAGTGTGAGAGCGCGGTCGTCGCGGCAAACGCCGGGCAGATGCTGGCCCCGGCTGAGGCCCTCGGCCCGATGGTGATCGGCGGCTGCCAGGAGAAGGACGGCCGCTACGATCTGGCCTTCGCCACCTACTCCGCCTTCGCGAACAAGTACCCGCAGGCGCGAGGAGTCGCCGCGGTCCGGGCGCTGGCGCAAGTCGCGCTCCGCACCCAGTCAACCCAGACGGCGAAGCTGGCGCTCGCGCGGGAATCGACCCTGACGACGCTCGCCGCTGAGCCCGCGACGGTCGCGGTGCTGCCGGTGACGATTGTCGGAGATTCAGGGCTGCAGCCGCTGTCGCGCGGGCTCGCCGAGCTGCTGCTGACCGACCTGGCGATGGTGCGGAGTCTGCGGCTGCTCGAACGCATCCAGGTCGGCGCGCTGCTCGACGAGATGAAGCTGGGGCAAAGCGGGCGGGCCGATGCGAGCACCGCCGCCCGCGTCGGACGGCTACTGCGCGCCGAGCGGATGGTGCAGGGAGTCGCGACGATTCTGCAGAACGGGCCGGTGCGGATGTCGGCGACGGTGGTCCGCGGCGACGGCGAGGTGCGGACGGGGGCAGAGGCGAACGGTTCGTTCAAACAGCTGCTCGATCTCGAAAAGCAGATCGTTTTTGGACTCGCGACCGAGCTCGGGATTCAGCTGACCGAGGCGGAACGGCAACGCATCCTGCGCCAGGGTCCGAAGAACCTCGCCGCATTCCTCGCGTACAGCAAAGGTCTCGAGGCCCTCGATCGCGCTGATTATCGTATGGCGGCGGCGGCGTTTGGGGCAGCGGTCCACGCCGACCCGTCCTTCCAGTCCGCCGCAGAGCATCAGCAGGCGGCGGAGGCAGTGCCGGTGTTGGAGGCGACGCCGGGGGACGTGAGCACCGCCCTCGAGACCGTCGCCCAGAATCCGCCCCCGCCGGCTGCCGAAGGCGCGCTGAAGCAGGTGACGGTTGACGTCTCGCCGACCGTGGGTGATCTGACGACGACGGGCAGCGGAATCGGCACCACAGTCTCGAATACCACACCCGAAAGCCAGGGCATCTCGAGCGTCGTCCAGGCGTCAGGCATCCTCCGGATCATCTTCCGCCGGCCATGATCCGCGTGCGAGTGCTGCTGGGAGTGCTGTTCATGCCAGGAGTCCTCGCGGCCCAAGCAGCGACCACAGTTGCGCGGACCGGCGTCATCTTCGAATCGTATAGCTTCGGCTCCGGGCTGGCGTTCAGTCGCATCAGCGAGCTGACGATCCCCGTCGGTTTCACGCAGCGCGTCGGCGGGCGCCTCGTCATCGACGTTAGTACTGCGTTCGCGCGGGCGTCCGTGAGCAAAGCAGGCGGAGACAGTGGCTCGATCACGCATTCGGGAATGATCGACACGGATCTACGTGCCACCGTCAGCCTGATCCCGGGCAAACTCGTCTTCAATGTCGTCGGCACCATCCCGACGGGCGCCACGACGGTTTCCAGTTCGACCATCCCACTCTTCGGCGCCGCCGGCACTGGTCTCTTCGGGTTTACCACGCCGAGCTTCGGTTCGGGCGGTGGTGTTTCGGCAGGATTCGCGTCGGCGTTCAAGATGGGTCAGAATTGGGCCGTCGGAACCGGCGCGAGCTACCACTATGGCGCGGGCTACGTGCCCGTCGACGGCGGCGCCGAGATGAGCCCGGGCGGGGAAATCCGCGGACGGCTGGGGGTCGAGGGTCCGTTCGGCGGCGGTAAGTACTTCCGCGGCGCGCTCGTCTACACGACGACCGGTGGTAACGATCTCGGCACCGGCAGCGAGAGCGGCATCGGCGACCGAATCCTGGGCTACGCCGCCGTCAACATGCCCGTCGGCAAGTCGCAGCTCTCGCTGTACGGCTGGGAGATGCGGCGCCTGCGTGTACGCAGTGCCGACACCACGACGGTGGCTGTCCCGCGCGGGAACGTGCTCGCCGTGGGTGCGCGGCTCGATCGCCCGATGGGTCCCAAGGCGACGCTCTCGCCGGTGCTCGAGTTCCGTCACGAGCTGACCGGTCCGGGACAGCGCATGGAGCTGCTCGGCTACCTGCTGCGCGCCGGCACGGACGTGCGCTATCGTTTGAGCGATCGCGCCACCGGCGTGATTCAGGCGCAGCTCGCGTTCGGCACGTTGCACGATCCCGCCAAGACCGTCTCGATCGTCGGTCCGCGCCTGGGGGCCCTGATCGAGTGGGCGCGGTGAAGCGTTTCTGGCTGTTGCTTGGCGCCGCGGTGACACTCGCGGGGTGCGGCGGCGATAGCGGTCCCTCCTCGACGGTTACTTCGGTCGTGATCACCGGCGATTCAACGGTTGACCTTCATGGCACGCGGCAGCTGACGGCCACGGCGCTCGCCGGGAACACGCCGATTACGCTCGGCTTCACGTGGGTGTGGTTTTCGTCCGATTCCACCATTCTGCGCGTTTCGCAGACAGGGCTTGTGACTGGTCTGTCGCTGGGCAGCGCCAGCATAACCGCCACCGCGGTGCCGCAGGTGACCGCGGCCGTCTTGAGCACCCCTTATGGCATGCGCTCGCGCATCGCCAGGATCGTGTTTCAGCCGTTCGACATCTCGCTCGCATCGTTGAACGACACGCTCATCCTGAGCGCCGATGCGCGCGATGCCCAGAACACCTCCGTGCCCGGGATCCCGTTCACCTGGGTGTCACGCAATCCCGCGATCGTCACGGTTGCCGACAGCGGCATCCACAAGGCGATCGTGGCGGCGGTCGCCAACGGGACAACGCGCGTTGTCGCCACCGCCAACGGCATATCCGACTCCCTGACCGCGACCGTGCAGGCGGCGTCAATCAGATCGCGAAGACGGTCGTGATCACGCCCGCAATCCTAAAGGGCGCCTTGCAGAATTGAGGTAGGTGTAGCCGTTCGCGAAGTACAGAACGAGGAGGGCGGCCGTCGCGGCGCTCACGCTGTACTTCCAGATCGCCGGCGCTGCTGACGTCGACAACAGACCTTCGATCGTTCCCGCAATCGCCAGCAGCGTCACGACCGCGCCGATCATCCGCGCGGCGATCCGGCCTTCCACGATGAGCGCATCGCGGCGCGTGCGGTCACCAGGCGCGATGATCGCCTTCGCCAGTCGAAACCCAGCCCCCGCGGAGATGAAGATGGCGGTCAGCTCGAGGACGCCGTGGCCAAGCACGAAGGTCAGCAGGTAGTTCAGCGCGTGATAGTTCTGGAACAGCCCGAGGACGAATCCCAGCATCATGCCATTGGTGAACAGGAGCCACGCCGTCAGCAGGCCGCCCGTCACCCCGCCCACGAACGTGCCGAACGAGACGGTGATGTTGTTCGTGATGATCCACGCCGCGGTCTGCGGTCGATCTTCCTTGCTCGTTTCGGCATAGCCGCGACCTTCCACCTGGTTCTCCGCCGCCGCCTCGGCGCGCGCCACCATGCCGGGCATCAGGTCTTCCGCCAGGGAGGGCTCCTCGCGAATCATCACGTACCCGACTCCGGCGGGAATCGCGAACAGCAGGAAGGCGAGGAGGACGTACCGCCACGACTGCACGACCGCGGCGGGGAAATCGCGCAGGATGTAGTGGGGGAGGGGCGTGCGCTCCTTGCCGCGGGCGCGATACAACGCGTTGTGCCCGGCGGTCACGACGCGCTCCAGGTAGGTAATCACGCGCGGATCGACTTGATAGGTGCGGGCGCGCGCGAGGTCGGCGGCCACTTCGCGGTACTGGGCCGCGAAGGCCGGCATCTCGCCCGGCTCCAACGCTCCGACGCCCGAGCGCTCCATCCGCAGCGCGGTCGTGCGGAACGTCTCCCAGCCCTCGCGTTTTTTCTGGACGAAGCGCTCGGCAGGCACCGTGATGCGGCCGGCCGCGCCCGCTTTGGCCCGCGGGGCAAACCGGCTGCGGCGTTTCCGCTGCTCCTCGGCGAAGACGGTCACGAGGTAGCCCTGCAGGTCCGCGTTGCGGCGCGGGATGCGCGGTTCGAACCGGCGCACGAGGTCGGCCGTGATCCGGATCTGCACCTCGGGCGTCAGATCGCTGATTCGACTCAGGAACCGATCGAGCAGGCGGAACTCTTCCTCCGACAGATCCGGCGGGCCCGTCTCGATCGGCTCGGCGTCGGCCGCGGCTGGTACCGGCGCGCCGAGACTCCAGTCGGTCGGGTGATCGCGCACCACGATCGTGCCGGCCGCCATATCTCCCGGGCGCTTGTTGCTCGGATGGAGAAACATCGACAGCAGGGCAGGGAAGAACGGAATCGGGAAGTAGCAGTCGACGAAACGGACGAGATTCCGCACCACCGCGGCCCCGGGCGTGATCGCCCGGCCCGTATCCATCACCACGCGGATGCCCAGCGCCTGCTTGCCGGGGGTCCGGCCGCCGTTCAATGCCTCGAACAGCGTGAAGTACCCCCAAATGAAGCAGAACGTGAGGATGATCTGCACGGCGCTCACCCAGCTGCGCGCCATTCCGGACGCGTCGAACAGGCTGCCGGCGATCGCCCTGCCGCCGATCCAGAGCGTCAACAGCCCCAGGATGAGCAGGACCAGGTCGAATAGCCCCGCCGCCAGGCGCGATCCAACGCCGGCCAGCTCGAACTGGACGTCCACATGCTCCGGCGTTTCGATGCCGTGGTGCTGCCGGAGATCCAGGTCTCGCGCGGAAGCTGTCATGTCCTCATCTTATCGCGTGTCCCCTCGCGGAGCGACCCATTAATACGAACCTCAGGCCCATGCGGTTGGGCGAGATTCTCGACGGCAGCTTCAACATCTACCGGCGTCATTTCGGCCTGTTCATGCGGCTGAGTCTGATCCTGGTGTGGCTCCCCACCGCCGCCGGCATCTACCTCAATCTGCGGTTCAACAACAGTCCGTTCGAGCTGCTCGCCCTGTTGCAGCAGAATATAGGGATGAGCGTCGGAGTCTTTCTGCTGTTCATCGTCGTCTGGAGCGCCTGCAGTCTGCTCCTCAAGGCCGGCACGATTCGCGTGATCTCGGACTCGTATCTCGGCCACGAGCCCGAGCTAGGTGCGTCGCTGCGCTTCGGCACGGCGCGGATCGTACCGCTGTTGCTCGTGACGATCAGCAAAGGGCTGTTGCTCGTCATTCTGTATATCGCGGCCGCGCTCGTGGTGGGCCTGATGTTTTTCATGGGCCGCATGATCAGTCCGGGAATTGGCGGTCTGATGATCGTGGCCGGGTTCTGTGGCGGGATCTGGTTCGTGACCTGGATCCTGTGTGGGTACGCCATGACCACGCCCATCGTCGTGCTGGAAGATCTCTCCAGCTCGTTCGATGCCTTCGGGCGCTCGTGGGAGCTGACGCGCGGCGCGCGCGGGAAAGTTGCCGGGACGATCATCGTCACCTGGCTGATCTCGCAGTTCCTGCCGGGGCTGGTCATCGGCGGCATCAGCGCCGCGATGGGCATCGCGGGCAACGACGCGCTGCAGCCTGTCTTCGTCGTGGTCTCATCGCTGCTCGGAATCGTGCTGGCTCCGATCCTGCCCTGCGCGCTCACGCTGCTGTACTACGATCTGCGCGTGCGGCGTGAGGCGTTCGACATTCAGGTGCTGAGCGAGCAGCTGGGGGCGGGGATACACTGAACGAAGTCTTTCAGGTCCCTGCCGACTCGCTCCGGCAGGTCATCGGGAAGGTCTTCGCGCGGCCCGAGTATCAGTGGGTCGAGCACCGGCGTCTGCTGTCCTGGCTGGCGCGTCAGTGGCATAACCTCATCGATCTGCTGAATCGCCTCTCGGCCGACCATCCGGTCACGTTCGACATCGGTATCGCGCTGGTCGTCGTCGCGCTCGTCGCCCTGCTGGTGCACATTGGGTACGTCATGTGGCGGATCGTGCGCCCGACCGCCCGGACCGGCGACGCCAAACCGGCGGTCGGAGCGCGCCTGGTTGCGGATGCCGCGGCGCACCTCGCCTATGCCGACGCGCTGGCCCGCGCCGGCCGCTACGCGGAGGCACTCGGGCATCGGTTCCTCGCGCTCGTGCTCGAGCTCGACAAGCGGAAAGCGCTGCGCTTCCACGCTTCGAAGACGCCCGCCGAGTACGTCGGGGAAGCGCGGCTGACCGAGCGCGGGCGCGCGTCGCTCGCCGGTCTCGTCGCCCAGCTGTATCGCCATCTGTTCGGCGCGGTGCCGTGCGATGCCGGGGAATACGCGATGTTCGGCGAGACGGCGCAGGAGCTGGCGCGGGGGCAGTTTGTCCTACCGGCTTGAAATCGGCGCGGCGCTCCTGCTCGCCGTCGGCATCGCCATCGGCATCTGGGCCGCGAGTCGGCAGAACCGCACCCGCGAGTTCGATTTTCGCACGTCCACCTATCTCAACGGCCCGTACGGCAGCAAAGCGCTCCACGCGGTGCTCACGGAGCTCGGCAGACTGTCGGAGCGGCGGCGGACGCCGCTCTACACGCTTGCCACGGAGCGGGCCCATCGCCCCGCGATTCTCGTCCTGCTGAACCCGGTCATCGACCTGCAGGACGCCGAAGTGGAGCAGGTGGCGCGCTACGTCCGCGCCGGCGGGGCGGTGCTGGCGGTGGGGGACGGCGGCGGGATCACCGCTTGCGCGGGATGGCGGACGCAATCGGTCGGGATTGGCGGGGGGACCCGCGACACCATCACGGTCCGGTCGCTGGAGACGGAGGCACGGCTGCCGCCCACGTCGCTGGTGCTGACGGTGCGGAAAGGTGCGACGGCGGGACTCGGCAGCCTCCGAAGGCTTCGCAAAGGCGCGGCGGAAGATTCGGAGCCGGACGCCTGCAACACGCTGCAGCCGTTTGCAATCGACACCGTGATCCTCGCGGTGAACAACCGGCCGGCAGCCTTGCGCCTGCGCTACCGCGGCGGCGGCACCATAACACTCGTCGCGGATCCGAGCTGGTTCACGAACCGCCGGTGGCGCGATACCGAAGTTCCCATGGCGCTCGTGCCGCTGCTTACCCCACGGCCGGAACGACCGGGGCGCGTGGTCTGGGACGAGTTTCATCAGGGATTCGGCCTCGGCAACCCGGAATCGTTTTCGACTCGCACGCTGGACTGGTTGCGCAGCAACCCGGCCGGCTGGGCGATCCTGCAGCTGATCGCCGTCGGGCTCGCGTGGCTCGCGATGCTCTCGGTGCGTTTCGGCCCTGCGCTGTCCGTGATCGAACGGCGCCGCCGCTCCCCGCTCGAACATCTCGAGGCGCTCGGCGCCGGACTCGAAAGTGCCGCCGACACCGATACGGCGATCAAGCGGTTGACCCTGGGATTGCGCCGGCGCTTGAGCCGGGCCGGCTACGTTGGAAATGAAAACGTCGTGTCGTGGCTCGAAAGCCTGGAGCTCGCCATGCGGGGTCCGCAGGGCCGCGCCGCCGTTCGCCGGTTGCACGATCTGCTCACTGTACGCGTTCGCGACGAGCGACGCGTGCTTCTCGCCGCCCAAGCCGTGGAGGACGTGTGGGAGGAACTGCGCCCGCGCACGACGCGCAACGCATCGTAGAGGCTTTACGCAAAGTGGTGCTGGGACAGGAGACGGCGATCCTCGAGGTTCTCGTCTGCCTGCTCGCGCGCGGGCACATCCTGCTCGAAGGCGTTCCCGGAACCGCCAAGACGCTCCTCGTGCGCACCCTCGCCCTCGCACTCGACGTGCGGTTCGTCCGGATCCAGTTCACACCCGACCTGATGCCCGCCGATATCACGGGGATCACGCTGCTGACCGGAGCGCAGCAATTCTCGTTTCGCCCGGGCCCCGTCTTTGCGGACCTCGTGCTCGCGGACGAAATCAACCGCGCGCCCGCCAAGACGCAGGCCGCGCTGCTCGAGGCGATGCAGGAGCGCACCGTCACCGTCGATGGGGCGAGCCACCCCCTGTCATCGACCTTCACCGTCTTCGCAACCCAGAATCCGATTGAGTTCGAAGGCACGTATCCGCTCCCGGAAGCCGAGCTCGACCGCTTCATGGCGAAGGTGCAAATCGGATACCCGGCGGCGGATGTAGAGCAGAACATCCTGACGCGGTACGTGGAGGGCTTCGAGGCGGATCGTACCGACACGTACGGCGTGCGTCCGGTGATCGACGCCAACGGTCTGGAGCAGCTGCGACAGGCCGTCGATACCGTGCGCGTCGAGCCGAGCATCACGGCGTATGTGACGGCGATCGTGCGCGCCACGCGCGAAGCCGCCTCGCTCACCCTCGGCGCGAGCCCGCGCGCGGGCGTGGCACTGTTCAAGGCGGCTCGGGCCGCAGCGTTCCTGGACGGCCGCGACTACGTGATCCCCGACGACGTGAAACGGCTGGCACCGTCGATTCTGCGCCATCGCGTCACCGTCGCGCCCGAGCTCGAGCTCGAGGGCGTGACCGCCGATCAGGCGCTCAAAGCGATTCTGGATCGGACCGAGGCTCCGACTGCGCCCGAGGCGCCGGCCGCGTGAACCTGCAGCCGCTCCTGATCGCGGGCGTAGTCATCGCCGCGTTCATCGGGCTGTGGTACGCGCTGGGCACGGTCGCCGGCATCCTGTGGACGCCGCGCGCACTCGTGATTGCGGGGATTCTGGCGGTGCTCGGGGCGGCGGGATACTGGACGCCGTGGGGCCTTGACGCGATGCTGCTCGCCGACTTGCTGCTCATCGTCCTGATCTGGCTCGACGCGACGCTGGCCCAAACGGTCGCCGTGAATCGCGAGCCGTTGCCAGCGCTGTCGGTAGGCCACACCGGTGAAGTCGTTTACCGCTGGAGCAATCCTTCCGCCTCGCGCGCTGCGCACCTGAACATCCGCGAAGTGCGTCCCGAGATCCTGGGCGGCCCGCAACCGGCGCGCGCCCTCCGCATCCCGCCGAAGACAGCGGTACGGGAGCAGGTGCCCGTCGTCCCGTTGCGGCGCGGGCGGGAAGCGGGCGGCGCGGGAGGCTTCGTGGTCGACAGCACGGGACCACTGGGCCTCGGGCGACATCGGACCCGGCTGCCGCTGCCGTGGGAGGTCGTGGTGTACCCGCCGCTCGTCTCGGTGCGGCTGCGGGCGTCGGTGGCGGACGCGTTGCGGCGGCGCGATGCCGGGTCGAAGCCGATCCGCAAGCTTGGCGAAGGACGGCTATTCGAATCGCTGCGCGAGTGGGTGCCGGGCGACGACCTGCGGCACATCGACTGGAAGGCGACGGCGCGGCGCGCCAAGGTGATCACGCGCCTGTACGAAGCCGAGCGGCGCCAGCAGGTGCTGCTTGTGCTCGATACCGGCCGGCTCATGACCGCGGACGTCGCGTCCGGTGTGGCTCGGCTCGACTTCGCCGTGCAGGCGGCGCTCGAGTTGGCGTATGCCGCGGCGCAACACGACGACAATGTCGGCATCATGACGTTCGCCGACGGCGTGCAGCACTTCGTCGCGCCGGAGCGGGGACGGACCGGCGTGCGGCGGGTGATGGATGTGCTGGCGGAAGTGCAGCCCAAGCTCGTCGAGCCCGATTATCCCGGGGCGTTCCGCTATCTCGCGGCGCGCAATCGCAAGCGCGCGCTGACGGTGCTGTTCACCGACGTGATCGATCGCTTTGCGTCCGATGCGCTCGTCGCGAACGTGGCCACGCTCCGCCCGCGGCATCTGCCGCTGGCCGTGACGTTGCGCAATCCGGAGCTCGATGCCGTGGCAATGCAGCGACCCGCGACGCCGCGCGACGCCTATCGGAAAGCAGCGGCCGAGGAGTTGCTGCATGCGCGGGAGGAAGCGCTGGGGCACATGCGTCGGGCGGGGGTGCTCGTGATTGACGTCACACCGGAACGCGCGGCGCAAGCGGTGGTGGCGAAGTACTTGGACCTCAAACGGCGAGGCACGCTCTAGCTAACTGTCTGGCCCGGGCAACCGGCGTATTGTATGTTCGGTCCTCACGTTCCTGGATTGTCCGGATGCGCGGTTGCGGCCGAGCTACCCCCATCGTGATTCTCGCAGTGGCGCTGACAGGCGCCACGTGCGCCTTCCCAACGGATAAAAGCGACAAAGTCCTCGTCACCCTCGAGGCGCCCTCCCAGGTCGTGCTCCGCGGGCAGGAGATGTCGGTCCAGGCTCGCGCCTGGCACGTCGTTGGCACCGATACGCAGCAGATCGCGAATGTGGCGTTCGACTTTGGGACGGGGAGCGGCACGACCGCGACGGTCCAAAGTGTCGGCGGTGGCTACGCGAATGTCACGGGCGTGAATAGCGGGTTGGTCCACATCACAGCGCGGGCGATTTCCTTCGAACAGGCGCCGCAGGGGGACCTGCTGCTTCGCGTGTCGAATCCACTCGAAGTGGACAGCGTGCGCCCGAGTCTCGTCCGTTTCGGGGATACCATCACCGTGTATGGCGTGGGGGTCGATTCGATCTTCATCGCGTTCCTCGACAACGCGACCCAATTCGACTACCCCTTCCCCGGCGTCCTCAATACGAGGACGCGCGATTCACTCGGGTTTTCCACGGCCACATTCTGGGTAACGCCGCCTGCCCATTCGGACCAGCTCTCCTTCATTGGGCCGGGCGTATTCGGGAATGCCCCGGACACGACCAAGGTCGTCCCGGTCGATGTGCTCGAGCCGAATGAAACGGCGCCGCGCACCATCAATCTCGAGGCGCCGCCCCGCATTCCCGCGATACCGCAGATCAAGTTCTTGAACCCGGCCCTGGCCTTCGAGGCGACGAAGCGCGACTCGATCGGCGTCGACTGGTATCGCTTCGTGCAGACGACGACACGAGACATCACGCTCATTCTCAGCGCGCCGGACGTTCGCGGCACGTTTTCCACGTTCCTCTCGGACTCTTTGGCGTTCGTTCCGGGGACCCCCCCGAGTTATACGATCGGGCCGACTGCGTGGACGCTTGGGCCGGGGTCGCACGACTGTAAGGGCTTCGCCTTCGAGCCTCCGGAGACCCAACCCGAATCGACGATCGTGGCCTTGCGCGGCATGCCGCCCGGACGGCTGCAGGCGCTGGCGTTGTATTCACAGCCGGGGCGGTACGGTCTCGCGGTTTTCGAGGGATACGTCACGAGCGATCCTACCGTGCCTCGCGACGCGCACGAAGAGGACGATTTTTGCGACGCGGCGGACGCGCGCGGGCTGGCGGTCACTCTGCCCGGCGGCACGTTCCGCGACACGCTCACGATCGATAACCCGCATGACGTCGACTGGATCCGCTTCCGGGTCACAAGCTTGTCGAGCGTGACCATCAAGATCGCGTCCGTCACTTCCGCAGCGACGGTCGACTCGAGCGATGTCGACCTGTTCCTGCTCACGGTCCCGGGCGGCGGCGCGAGCTCCACCTTGGACATCCTCAATCGGTCGGACGCCGCAGGCTCGACCGAGACGATGACGACGCTTCTGAACCCGGGCGATTACTATCTCGTCGCAGTGGACTACCAGGGCGTTCCCGTGGCCTATGACGTGTGTATCTCGGCGGCGATCGCGGGGGGGTGTGCGACGTTCCCCTCGGGCCCTGCTACGTCAGCCGCGATGTCCACGTCCGTCCAACGTCCGCACAAGCGGCCGCCCGCAAGCAGAGCGATGCGGATCAACGTCCCGTGACAGGACCCGCCGGATCCGCCATGGAATGCGTCAAGTGCCACACGCCCCTGCCGGACGGGAGCAAGTTCTGCCTCGCCTGCGGAGCGGACGTGACGGGTGGCGGCACGCTCGGCGCCACCGCCAGCGGGACCGAAGCGCTCATGCAGCGCCTCCAGCGACTCGTGGAAGGGAAGTACAAGATCGAGCGCCTGCTTGGCAAAGGCGGGATGGGCGCGGTCTTTCTCGCGCACGACCTGACGCTCGAGCGCGAAGTCGCGATCAAAGTGCTGCCGCCCGACATCTCGCTGGACGAGCAGATCGTCAAACGCTTCCAGCAGGAAGCGAAGACGTCGGCGAAGCTCGATCACACCAACATCATCCCGATCTATCGCGTCGAGAGTGAAGGCGGCCTCAACTACTTCGT
>Ga0070697_100003253_pt1 | contig 12475 bp, 7 predicted proteins | sample KBSK1501metaG_FD_65475 | JGI IMG/M metagenome (GOLD analysis project Ga0070697, IMG submission 65475) | Corn, switchgrass and miscanthus rhizosphere microbial communities from Kellogg Biological Station, Michigan, USA - KBS K1-50-1 metaG | ecosystem: Host-associated > Plants > Roots >... | reverse complement strand
CAGTTCCAGCTCCCGCCGCGCGACCGCGGTCCGCAATGCGTTCTCGATCTCGATGCGCTCGGTCGCCTCGCGGGTCATCGCCGCGGCGTAGAACTGGAAGCCCTTTCCGCCGTTCGCCTTGACCCGATGCATGGCGACGTCGGCGTTGCCCAGCAATGCGTCGAAATTGTCCCCGTCTCTCGGAAACGCGCTGGCCCCGATGCTCAGCGTTACATGGACGTCGTGCCCCTCGATCGAGAAGGGCACCTTGAACAATTCATGAACCTTGCGCGTTACGTTCAGCACGTCATCCGCACGCGCAAGGTCGGCCGCCAGCACCGCGAAGGAGGCGGCCTCCAGCCTGGCGGTGGTATCGCCGTCTCGCACTGCTCCACGAATGCGCGCGCCGACCTGCCGCAGCAACGCATCGCCGGCGCCGCGCCCGTAGCTGTCGTTGATCAGCTTGAAGCGATCCAGATCGAGGACGATCAAGGCGCAGGGCCGGCCGACGCGACGCGCATGGGTCATCGCCTGGGCGGTCCGGTCGCCGAGCAGGTTGCGGTTCGGAAGCCCCGACAGCGCATCGTAGTTGGCCAGATATTTGATCCGCTTCTCGTAGGCCCTGCGCTCGCTGATGTCGCGGGCGATGGTCGAAAAGAAACGTATGCCGCCGTCGGAGGCGCGATGCGCAATGACAACCTGGGAAACGGGAATTTCCCTGCCCTCGGCATCGAGCATTGCCGTTTCACCTTGCCACAACCCCTCGCGAGCTGCGGCCGGCAGCGCCTCGGTCTGGATGATTTCGCGCACCCATCCGGGATAGATCTCGGAACCCAGCTTGCGCCCGGCGGCATTCAGGTAAATGCGCCTGCCTTGCGGGTCGGACATCCCGACGTAATCGCTGGTCGCCTCCAGGATCTCCACCAGGCGGGCGCGCTCCTCCTCCGCCGCGCGCACGCGCTCGCGATCGCGGGCTTCGGCCAGGGCGCGCCGCAGCGCGGTACCCAGCCTGCGCAAATTGTCCTTGAGGACGTAGTCGGTCGCGCCGAGCCGGATCGCCTCGATGGCCCGCTCCTCGCCGATCGTGCCCGACACAAAGATGAACGGCACGCGCGGCGCAAAATCCCGCGCGATTTTCAGCGCCGCCAGGCCGTCGAACTCCGGCATCGTGAAGTCCGACAGGATGGCGTCGGGAGTCGAGCTCTTCAGCGCCTCGCGCAGCTCCCTTTCCGTCGCGACGTGCTTCCACGACGGCCGCAGACCGTCGCGCTCCAGCGCCAGCAGCGCAAGCTGGACATCGTCCCGGGAATCCTCGATGAACAGCAGGTTGACGGGCGTTTCCGTCATCAGGCCTGGGCCTCCGCCATGTCGCGGCCGGCTTTTTCCACGCCGTCGGACTCGAGCGTGAAGTAGAACGCGGCGCCCTTGCCGGGCTTGGCATCGGCCCAGATGCGGCCGCCATGCCGGTGGACGATGCGCTGGACCGTCGCCAGCCCGATCCCCGTGCCTTGATACTCGTTGCCCGAGTGCAGGCGCTGGAAGGCGCCAAAGAGCTTGTTCGCGTAGGCCATGTCGAAGCCGGCGCCGTTGTCGCGCACATAGAACACCGCGCGCCCATCGTTGCTGAGGCTGCCGATCTCTATGCGTGGCTTGTCCGTCTTGGATGAGAACTTCCACGCGTTCCCGATCAGGTTCTCGAGCGCCGCCCGCAGCAGCCTCGAGTCCGCGTTGGCGCGCATGCCGTCCCAGATGGAGATGTCGACCTTGCGCTGCGGCTCGCGGTTCTGCAGCTCGGTCACCACTTGCCTCGCCAGCTCGCTAATATCGGCGTCGCGCCGCTCGAGCCCCCCGCGCGATACGCGCGACAGGTTGAGCAGGTCCTCGATGAGCTGCCCCATGCGCTGCGTGGAGGACCGGATTCGCGCCAGATAGCGCTGCGCCTCTTCCGGCACATCCTTCGGGAAGTCCTCCAGCAGCGCCTGGCTGAAGCCGTCGATGGCGCGCAGCGGCGCCCGCAGGTCGTGGGACACGGAGTAGCAGAACGCCTCGAGCTCGCCGTTCGTGAATTCCAGCTGCGCGGTGCGCTCCTTCACGCGCTGTTCCAGCTCCGTGTTCAGCCGCAGGATTTCCTGCTCGGCGCGGTTGTGCTCGGCGATCTCGCGGCCGAGGACCTCGTTCGACGCCTGGAGGTCCCGGGTCGCGCGCTCGATTTCGGCGAGCATCGTGTTGAAGCTCTCCGCGAGCATGCCGATCTCGTCTTTGCTCAGCTTGGGCGCGCGCAGCGAGAAGGCGCGCTTCTCGGTCACCTCCCGCGCCACGTCCGCGATCGCGAGCAGCGGGCTGGTCACGATCTGCTGAAGCCGGCGCGACAGGACGTAGGCCACCAGCATCGCTATCGCCGCAACCACCGCGGCTATCCCGAGATACCCGACCAGCCGGTCGTAAAGCTCGTAATCCGCGCGCAGGTACACCGTGCCGAGAATCTCCCGGTTGCCGAGGACGCGCTTGAACAGGACCAGCTCATTGCCCTCGATGCGGGTTCCGTCGGCTTCGGGCAGCCTCGGGAACTCCCCGCCGTCCTTGTTCGAATAGCTGGCGAACATCTTTCCTCTTGCGTTGTAAATCGCCGCCGCGCGGATCTGCGGGCGGTAACGCAGCAGCTCGAGGTTCTCCTGCGCCACCCGGGGGTCGTCGAAGGTCAGCGCGGGCGCGGTGGTCCGCCCGAGCAGGTCCGCCTGCGTCGTCATGTCGGAGATCAGGCTCTGCCGGTAATTGCGCAGGTCGAAGCCCACCATCACCGCAATCGCGACGAGGAGCGCCGTGAGCGTCGTGAGAAGCACGACCGCCAGCAGCTTCTGGCGCACCGAGAATGACGTGGCCAGCCTCATCGTCAGGAGCTGGTGACCACTTTGCGCGCCACCGCGAGAAGCCGTGCGCTGATCTTGAGGAGACCGCGCTCGGCCTCCGGCAGCGCGACGTCAAAGCGCACCTTGTCGTCGACGAAAACGAAATTGATCATGCTGCCGCGCGACAGGGCATCCTCGGATTCCGTCACGGTGAGAACCGATTGCCCTTTTGCAATCGCGAGAATCTCCGCGAGCCTGGCCGCCTCCGCCTGGCCGATAAAGAGCATCTGTATTCCCGCGAGCGGCTCGCCGCGGCGCATGCGGCGCACGACGACCGCGCGCTCCAGGACAGTGCGCCCTTTCACGATCTGCTCGAGGTCCGCGGCGAGCTCGTCGGCGCCGATCACTCCTATGGTGAAGGGGCTGTCCGGCCGGGCGAACGCCTTCGGCGGCCATTCCACGAAGGCGCTGAACTTATACAGAAAAGCCGCCTTGATCTGCGTTTCGGCGGCCGTCCGCTCGGCTTGCGCGAGCGCCGGAATGGGCGCCATCGCAGCGAGCGAAGCGACCAGCGCGCAGAGACGGAAGATCAAAGCGACCACCTCAGCTTGAGAAACAGGCCGCGCTCGATCTCGCTGCGCGTCGGAGCGGCGCCGAACTCCGGGTGGCTGCGATCGAAGAGGTTCTGCGCGATGACCGCCACTTCGAGGCCGCGCTCAAAATGCCAGGCATAGCGCGCGTCCACCGCGGTGTATCCCGGCACGCCGGGGCTGGGGAGCGGCGCAACGTGCCTGAGCATCACGTCGAATTCCTGGCGCCCGGGAAGATCGAGCGACGAGCGCAGGTTCCACTGATGCTTCGGGTCATTTCCTGCCGCGGCGACACCCGTCGTATCGCCGCTGCCGGGCTTGAGATGCAAGTCCTGGTGCAGCGCCAGCAGGCCTGCGCTGAGGCGCCACCTTTCTGCGGCTTGCAGGCTCCCCCAGGCCTCGATCCCGGTGCTCTTTCCTTCCATCTCGTTTCCGATCACCAGTGAACCCGCCGGCCCGGGCTCCAGGCTGCGCAGGCGATCGTCGACGCTGTGAAACAGCGTGACGGAGTACCAGGCGCGCCGGGACGGCTGCGCCCGGTAGCCGAGCTCCAGGACCTTCGAGATCTCCGATCGGAAATCGGGGCCGCCGGCGAGGAAGAAAGGAGGCTGCCCAGGGACAAACAGCTCCCGGTCCAGCCGCGCCGGCGCCCGCACGGCGCGCGATAGCGCACTCCACACGAGCCGGCTGGCGTCGGGTTTCCAGGCGATTCTCGCCGACGGCAGGAACTCCGTGCCGGTGTAGGGGTTGCTCTGCGCCTTCGCGCCGAGCGTCAGGCGCAGCTCATCGCCACGCAAGGCAACCTCGTCCTGCGCGAACAGGTTGCCCCAACGCAGATTGCGATCCGCGGGCAGAAACGCGACCGCGGCGGTATTGCTTACGTGGTCATCCGCCCGGCGATAGCCGCCGCCCCAGATCACGGAATGCTGCGAGCCGACGCGCAGCGCATGTTGAAACTCGACATCGAATATGTTCAGCCGCTCTCCGAAGGTGCCCGGAATCTCGCGCTCGGTGTTGTCGAAATAGGCCTGCACCTGCACGCGGTCGCCTCCCGAGAGCTGCCGCGCCCAGCGGGCAAGCACGTTGCCGCCCGAGATCCGGATATCGCCGGGGGCCGCCTGATCGATCGTGCCGCGGTAGGCGTCGCCTTGCAGCGTGAATGCGCCGGCCGCCGTCCCCCAATCCGCCCGAAACCCCGCCTGCCCGCTGTCCCAGCTGTCCTGCGCCGAAGTGCCGTTGGCCCGCGAGGTATGGTCGCGGTCGGAGACCTTGCCGTAGACCCGGAACGCGCCGTCCACGCCCAGCTTTCCGCCTTGCCGCGCGGCGGCGGCGCGCTCGAGATTCCCGGCTCCCGCCACGAGCAAAGTGCCCTGTGTCTCCGCAGCGCGCCGGGTGATCACGTTGATCACGCCATTGACCGCGTTGGCGCCCCACAGCGTCGCGCCCGGGCCGCTGATCACCTCGATCCGGTCAACGTCTTCGAGCAGCGTGTCCTGGGCATCCCAGAACACGCCCGAGAACAGCGGCGTGTAGACGGTGCGCCCGTCGATGAGGACCAGAAGCTTGTTCGCGATCGTGTTGTTGAAGCCGCGTGCGCTGATCGCGTACTGGCGGGAGTCGACTCGCGCCACCTCGAGATTGGGCGCGAGTCTGAGCGCCTCGGGGATGCTGGTGGCTCCCGAGCGGCGAATATCGTCCCCGGTGATGACGAAGATGGAAGCGGGCGCATCCGACAAGCGCTCGGCGCGACGCGATACCGAGGTGACCTCGAGATTGGCGAGCTCCTCCAGGCTGAGGTCGGCCAGGTCGGCGGGCTTGCCGGTTTGAGCGTTCGCCGCGAAAGCGGTCACGGCGGCAATAGTGGCTATGCAGACGCGCGCTGCGTTAATGCGTTCTTCTTTTTTATCGACCTTAACTATGCCTCCCAAGTATCGGAGACTGAAACGGATGAATCCTAGACTAGGTACGAAACCCCGTCACGTCTGTCAGGATAATCCTCACTTCGAGCAAGCAGCGATTTATCCTTCAGTCCGATGGATCGAGGGCGATGGCAAAAAAAAGCCCGGAACGGCGGGGCCGAGTCCGGGCTTGGTGTCTCGAATCGAGGAGGAGGAGGAATACGAGACACTCCGGGTCAAACTACCCCCGTGGTCATGGCCTGTCTGTGAGATTTTCCGCAGTTCGGAACAGGTAGCCGACAATCGGTCCGTTGGCGTCGACGCGCGGCAGCCGCTTATTCAATCATCATCCTCGAGGAGGGTCAGGCCGTACGGATCATTGCCGACGCCCGTCACGGTCGCGACGACGGCGCGCGAACGAAGGTCGATCACCCACACCGTCCCGCTCGGCGGGGCGTCGGGATCGAGGCGCGGCCCGCCGGAGACGACCGCGTAGCGTCCGTCCAGCGTGACCGCGGTGCCCTTGGGGCGGCCCGGGCGAATCTGACCGTCGGCGTCTGCCGGACGGGTGAGCGGAATGCGCGCGACCTCCGCGCCTGGATCATGGGCAAGAGCCTTGCGCAGGTCGACGATCGACACGTTGTTCGTGCGGTAATTCGCGACGATGATCTGGCGTCCGTCGGGCGTCCACGCGAGCGTGAACGGCCGTGCCTGCCCGTTGGGATCGTCGGTCCCGACCCGGACGCGGGCCGCCTCGGCGCCGGGCGCGCCGGTGCGGGCGCGGTCCACGTCGATGATCGAGATCGTGTTCCCTTCGAAGTCGGCCTGTCCGCTCTCTCGTGCGGTCACGGCGATGAACTTACCGTTCGGGCTCGCTTTGATTCCGAAGGGGCCGGTCTGCACCGGAATGCGCGGCGCGACCTCTACGACCGGGACGCCCATCAGCGCTTGCCGCAGATCCATCACGGATACGTCATTGGTGCCCGCGTTCCCCGAGAAAAGGTAAGTCTTCCCGTCGCTGCCGTGGCCCAGGGCAAGGAACTCGGGGTTCGGCCAGCAGCCGAACTGCGGATCGGGAGCCGCGAAAGGAACCACCGGAGGCGGAGTCGGCGAGACGAAAGGCACGGGGAAGGCGGGACAAGCGTGTCCCGGATGGCCCAGCGCCATCTCGATCTGTCCTCGACGGCCGCCGGTCTTGCGGTCGATGATGCTGATGCGGTTCGAGCCGTCCTCGGTGAGCCAGTTTTCCGAGTGGCTCACGAGCAGCAGCTCGGGAAGGACCAGCAGACCGACCGCCCCGAAGTAGCCGCTGTCGTAATTCCGCTCTACGGCGCGATCGGTATCGTCGAATTCCGGCCTGAGCATCTTCCTGACGTCCATGACCGAGACGCTGCCGCGCCCGCCGTGCTGCAGGAACTCGGCATTGTTGACCGGGCCGTGATGGTTGACCACGTAGGCCGTCCGGCGATCCTCGCTCAGCACGATGTTCGCCGGATCCCCGACCGGCGTGCCGTCGAGCCGATCCGGGTGGACCTTGGACCGGCTGACGATGGCGTTCGGCGTGTTGTTGTTCTGCCGCTTCAGCGCCGCGTCGAAGTCGATCGCGTAGATGCGCGGATCCCTCCGCCCGGTCGCCAGGATGAACAGGTCGCTGGCAACCGCGATGTCCGCGGCGGCGAGCAACGACAGCGGGAAGGCAATCAAAGACACAACGCGCATGCGTTTCATCATCAGTTCCTCCCTATAGGCGAAAAAAAGGTCACAGGCGCGGCTGTCACACCGCGCCGCGACCCCTCGGCACTACCTGATCGTCGTCGTACTAACGGTCGCCGCGCTCGTCCCTGTCATCGTCGTCGTCGCGGTCGCCGTCGACATGATGCACATAAACGGCAACGCAGCCGTTGGTGCTGCCGCAGATTCCCGCGCCCACGGTCGTCGTGTCACCACCGGAACCGACCACCGCAGCAGGCGCCACTTGCGGCACGAAGATGCGGTTGCGCTTGGAGTCGGCCGCCACCGAGTGCGAGTTCTGCGATTGCGGGATTTTCTCTATGAAGAAATTCGTATCCGCATTGACCACGCCAAGCGCGGCACCGCCGGCCGGGGCTGGACAGCCCGCCGCCTTCCCGCAAGCCCTGCTGGCGCCCAGGTAGTAGCGCCGATCACCCGCGTTGTACCAGACCTCGTCCGAGCCGGTGATGTTCCCGACCTCGACGAAATGCTTGGTCTTCGCGTTGATGACCTGCGTTGTGGTGTTGGTAGGAACGTTCTGCGGCGTGCAGCCGAGCATCAGGTTGGCGTGCGGTCCCACGGTGGCGCCGTTCGGTCCGCAATCGCTCAGAGCTAGTACACCTGTGTTCGTTGCCGCATCGAATGCGCCGTACACCGTCTTGGAACTGTGCGGATCGATGATCAACAAACCGCCTTGGCAGAAGGGTGCGCTACCGAAACTGCAGCCTGCCGGATTGTTGGCGATCTGCGGGATCGACACGTAGAAGCGTCCTGTACGGGGTTCCCAAGCCGGCTGCTCCATCGACAAGCCCTCACCCGCCGGAATAATCGCGTTGTCGACGGTGATCTTCATGATCTTCTGCACCGCGCTGAAGCTGCGGTCGCCGTTCGCCGCAAACAGAGTTGCGTAGGGCGGATCCTCGGCGTTGTTGGCGGCAAGCAGCAACTCGCCGTCCGACGTTACATCCATTTCGTCTACCCTGGTCGCGCCGCCGGTGGAGAGGGGCGGTTGAGCGACCGTGGATGACGAAGATTCGAGATCGAAGACCTTCAGGGTGCTGTCACCATCGCCGGCGTAGAGCCACCTGCCGTGCGAGACCACACCGTCCGGTCCGGAAATATTGTTGTTTACAGCGCCAGCGGCGTTGAGCTTGACGCCCACAAAACCGCCGAGCGATCTCTTGTGGGTAAGGTGCCGCGTATCGATGACCTGGACGGCCGCGTTCGAGCGATCGGCGAAATAGAATTCGGCGCGATGCGGATTGACGAAGCTGATGTCGAAGGAGCGCAGCGGTTTGCCGGGAATCTGGACCGCGGCGAGGCACTTGGTTTGCGTATCGGTTGGTGCGCCCGGCCCCGTACAAGCGCCGAACGCGGCGCCGGACGCAGCGAGCGACACGGCGCCGAGCAGCGCCGAGGCGGATGAAAGTCTTGCAGACATGTTGATATCTCCTTTGGTGGGCGAGTTTTCCTCCGGTGCTGCGTTTTTTCTTGGAATGGGAAACACGCTACTCCGCCAGCCTGTCGATCACCTGACAGTGGCGATGCGGTTTTGCTCGGCAAGCGCATAGCTACGAAGAAAGCATTAGAAAAAAAGCCCGCAGCTAGCGCTGCGGGCTTGTTTGCGGAGTACCGCGTGCTACCGGTCAATCGTCGTCGTCGTCGCGGCTTGCCCGGCAGATCTTCCAGATTACGCCCGTCCCAGGAATCTGGAGGAGCGGGCCGTCGCCTGTGACCTTGAATTTGCTGTCCGGGTCGGACTGGCCAAAGTCGCGCACCGCGCCGTAATCCACGAGGTAAGCACAGTCGTCAGGCCCGAACTTGAGGTCCACGGGGCGATTAATCCCGTGAATCTGCCCCACGAACGCCTGCTCGAATGTGGTGTTGTGGGCAAACCGCTGGAGCTGGAGCTGGAGCGGCTCACCCGGGCGGCTGAAGTTGATGAGCTGGACGTCGTGCCCCTCTTCCGGGATGCCATTGCCCTTCGAGAACCCGAAGTCCCCCTCGCGGCCGGCAAGAGCCGCACCGCGCTTGACCGGGCCGTGGACAAAGGAATCGGGCACGAAGTCAAGCCCGACAATCGCCACGTCCGCCGGCTCAAGGGCCAGGGGCGCCGTGATTGGCTGGGGTGGGAACGCGAGAACGTGTTGCACCGGCTTACCGGTGACGGCGGCCGCATTGTCGTCGCCGGGGCCCCCGACAGGGTTGAAAACCGCCTGAGTTGAATCCAGGAAGCCGAACCGGTCCGGCCACCCGTGGTAATCCGGGCTGCCATCGCGATTCTGCTGCGCGAGCTGGAGGCGGTCCGGGGCGTTGTTGGTCGGCCGCGCACCCCGTTCGTCTTCGCCGTTCTCGGTGACAAACAGCCCGCCCTTCAGGGCATGGTCGTCCGGCGCGAACCGGATGCCGTACGGGTTCCGGTACCCCCACGAGAAGGGCTCGATGGTGGACTTCGGGTCTTTGGCGTTGACTTTCGCTCTCAGGATGGAGCCGTCGCAAATGCCTTTCCCGGTCGCACCGTCGAACGCCTTCACGGTCGTGCGGTGCGTGCCGAAGTCAGAATACCCGCTCGTCATCACGCCACCACCCGAGTCGAATAGATGACCGCTCAGCGTAATGTCCTGGCACGGGATGTCATGCTGATTGGCGCCACCGCCGTTGTCGCGACCCACAACCCCGGAGTTGGTCGTCGACCCCTGAGACCAGTAGATCCAGCCGTCTTTGAAGGTGATCTGCTCCGCCGGGTGGTCTCCCGTGGGCAGACCGGTGATGAACGGAGTGACGGCCCCGGTCTCGGGGTTCACGGTCACGATGCGCGAGCTGTTGTTCTGGGCATTAGTTGCAGGCGCGCGAATGGCCTGGTTTGAGTCCGTGGCGAAGAGTCGCCCGCCGGCGAAGCCATTCTCGAACGCGATGTCGATCGCCGGGCCGTGCGGCTGCAGACCTGTGCCGATCTTCGTGGGCTTGGCGAGAGGACCACGGATCCGGTTCCCGCTCTGGTCAAACACCAGGATGTCGGGCGTGAAGGGGTTGGTGGCCGACAACTCGCCCCCGACGACAGGACTCGTCTCGTCGTTGCACCGGCTCGGCAGGCCGTGTCCCGACTCCAGCACGAACACCTCAAACCGGCGTGCGTCGCCGCGAAACGCGACGGCAGTCGGGAAGTTTAGGCCGCTCTTAAAGACCGAAACCTCGAAGCCCGAAGGCACGACGATATCTTGGCCATGACCGGGGTCGAAGAAGACGTCCTCGCCGGGACAGAGCGGGTTTCCCGCGGCGGTTGCAAGCGCAGGCAGAGTAAGTACCAGCGCGAATGAGACAGTCGCCCAACTAAATCGATCGAATCTGCTGCGCATGTCATCTCCTTCTCAGCGTTATTCAGCGTTCGAGGAAAACAAGCAGGGTGCGAAATTGTCCGGCTCGCTGATGCACGGTACCCCAAAGCGGCGGACGATCGATGGAATCTGCTTCTATATTTGATGAACGTTCGTCATTAGTCAGCGTCGCGGTCATTGCCGGGAATGCGGAAGCGAATGCGCGAGATGGTGTGCGTCTTCACCTTGGCCGCCCATTGGCTGTCCACCGACTGCTCGTGAGTGGGGACGATCGGCCGTAAATCGAGTGAAAGGTTAGTGATGTAGAGCCACTCGCCATGGCGCACCAGGCTCGCCGGGAAGAGCAGCCCGACCGGCGAGCCGTCGCGCACGCCGTCGAAATCGCCCAGCTTGGCGATGACCTTGCCGGTCTTGTCGGTCACCACGATCTCATCCGCTTGATTCGCGCAGACCCAGACGTTGTCGTCCCGGTCGACAAGCAAGCCGTCGGCGCCGTTAATGCTGTTGGTGAAGACTGTAGCGCCGCCGGCGCTATCTCCGACCTTGGCGATTCTCACGACGGTATCGTTGCCGGTATTGGCGACGAAGAGCGCGCTCTCGTCGTGGTTGAAGTCCACGCCGTTGGCGCCGAACGGCGGGAAGCCGCTGGTCTGCAGAAGCGGGTCGGACTTCCAGGCGACCGCATCGCCCCCTGCCGGCTTGGTGCGCCAGATGACGCCGCGGAACGAGTCCGAAATATAGACATTGCCCTTCGCATCGAAGGTCAGGGCATTGAGGCCGCCGCCCTTGATCTCCGCGAACACCGTCGCGGCGCCGGTCATCGGATCGACGCTGAGCACGTTGCCTGCCCCGAAGTCGATGACCAGAAGCTGTCGACGGCCGTTGGGAAGGCGGTTGGTCGGGTGGAAGGCGAGGCCGAGCAGCGCCGGGCTCGATCCGGTGACTTTGAGCGAGCGCAGCAGATCCCCGTCCTCATCGAACACGAACAGCTGGCCGGGGCCGCTGGGCGCGGTCGGCGCAAATCCCGGCACGTACACATCGCCGTTTTGATCGATGGTGATGCCTTCCGGATTCGGCGCGCCCTCCGGCAGCGAGGCGAAGCGCTCCACGCGGCCGCGGTCCCAGGCGGCGGCGTCGAGCGGAATCAGAGCGAAGCAGGCAAGCAGAAATAAGGCAGCGCGGGAAATCGCGGACATATCCCCTCCCCGGAAGATTGTTGGCGCGGCCAGTCTGTCCCTCCAGCGCCGCAGCGTCAAGAAGCGGTGCCCAAAAAAAAGAACGCCCGGCTCCGGAAGAAGCCGGGTGTTCGAGCTGTTACTTTTTATTCCGGACTTGCTTGCAGCTCAGTCGTCTTGATCGTCGTCATCGCCGTCGTGGTCATGATGATCGTCGTCGCGATCCGGCTTTTCACACAGCTCCCTGGCGGTGCGATTGTTCGGATCGCTTGGCAGAACGGGGCTGGCGGCGGCTTGCGCGATCAGGCGGTCCGCGTCTTCCTGCAGCAGGAAGCGCTTGCGGACCTCGTTCTTCGCGATAGCGCTGACCAGGCAGTTGTAGCCTTCCTGGCTGCCGTAGCGCTCTTCCACTGACCGGCGCGGATCGCCGCTCGCCAGCCGCGCGGCCTTGGTCATGGCGAACGGAATAGAGCCCGCGGCCAGATTACCTTCGTTGCCCTTCAGCGCCCCGGCTGCGACCGGATTCCAGCTGGTGTAGGTCCCCAAAGGCGCCTGCAGCAGCACCGATCTCACGCCGGCGATCTCGTTGCCGTCCTCGTCCACCCTGGCGGCCGGCGTCGGGATGATCTGCTTGATCGACGGCACCACCTTGGTCATCACCCCCGACTCGTCGCTGTAGCGGAAGTCCGGGCCGTAGTCATAGTCCATCAGGACATTGATGACGTTGTCCGGCGTCGGCGCGCCAGGAATCTTCGGCCATCCCAGCGCCTTTGCGTTCGACGGCACGAGGGTGCCGTTTTTCGCGCTCGGGTACCGGCTCTTCGGCGGCTTCTTGCCCTTCGTCACCCAGTCGATCAGGTTGAGGAGCAGGGCACGCCGCGTTTCCGTCTCGGGGTTCGGATTCGCGGCCAGCATCAATCC
>Ga0070697_100003252_pt1 | contig 12476 bp, 14 predicted proteins | sample KBSK1501metaG_FD_65475 | JGI IMG/M metagenome (GOLD analysis project Ga0070697, IMG submission 65475) | Corn, switchgrass and miscanthus rhizosphere microbial communities from Kellogg Biological Station, Michigan, USA - KBS K1-50-1 metaG | ecosystem: Host-associated > Plants > Roots >... | reverse complement strand
AAGCTCGCCGCGGGACGAGTCCGTCCGTTGGCGGACGAGCCGGCTACAGCCGAGCTTTTTTAGTGGTCAGAACGTTCGCCCGGAATCGGTGTCGGCTCGAGCCACGGGAGTGGCTCGGATGGCACGACCAAACGCGGATCGGGAGAATCGAAACGAAAACGCGCATTGCGCGGACGGGCGGGTGCTGTGGTGGCGGCGGCGATCAAGGCAGGCGAAGCAACGCCGATATCTTCGTTCGCGACGAAACCTTGTTGGCCGTCAAGCAGTTTCACTTTGCAAGTGCCGAAGGAGGGCCGAATCAGAGTTATGAGCGTTCCCTTCTCCAACTTCTTGTCGGGACCGTTGCCTTGCTGGGGTCCATAGCGGAAAAAGTCGGCGGACTCGGCTGTGACGACATAAAACTTTCCCCCATCGGCCGCTGTCGCCGGTTTCTGTTCGAGTTCGCTACAGCCAACGAGCAAGACAATTGTCGCCGCCCAGGCAGCCAGACCCAGTTTCGATTTCATTGCCCAAGCCAAAGTAGCTTAACGCGTTCCCGCGAGCCCTATTTGTAGGAGTAAAGGAAACAGACCCCGCTTTCCTCGCCCTCGATTAGGCCGACCGAAATGTAGTATTGGCCACTGTTGGTGGGCGAAAATCCGGCCGCCGCTTTGTCGCCTGCACTGTAGCTTTCGGCCACGACTTGCTGCCCGCTCTCGTCGTAAACCGCGACAGCCAGCTTCTTCGCTTTTTCCGTCGCCCCGACTGAAAACCAATAGTGATTTCCGGCGTAGAGATTCACGGCAATGAGAGTGTGCTCTTTCGGTTTGATCATGCCCGACCAGTGTCCGTCGCGAATCTTGAAACCGTCGTTTGAAAAAGCGCCGGCCAGATCGAGGGCGGCTTTGCGCGCCTCCACTTCTTTATCCGTTTCAGCGAGAGTTGTGCCGACGAAACCGGACGCCGCCAAGATCGACAATAATAAGATCGACATCTTCATTTTCACGGTGCGTCGGTCTTGTTTTGAATCTGTTCCATCACCTTCCCGACCGCTTCGTTGACCTTGCGCACCTCATCCGCGCTGGGGGCTTTGCCTGGAGGAAAGGCAACCAACTTCTCTATTCCGTTGAGCTGATCGCTCACGTCCTTGACCAGCGGCTCGTTGTGCAAGTCCGGCGAAATGTCGTTTATCTTGGTGTGGATAAATTTTACCAGGGCGGGCTGCCGCAAGACCTTGGCCGCGCGCTCATCATAGTGCTGCATGACCGCCGCGCTCACCACCTGGGTGCCGCGTATCCATCCGCCGACACTCACGAGTATGACCAGGTCCTGGTCGCTGTGTGATTGCATGGAAGATTTCACTTCGTTTTGCGTGGCCTCGAGCTCTTCGTGGAGCGCGTCCCATTCATTGTTCTCGGCAAACTCGTTGATGCTATTGCCGCGGCTGAGAACGTTCTGACTCACCCCGAGCGCTTTCGCCAATTTGATAATGTCGGCGCCGATATTCTTGACCTGCTGGCTGTCCTGCGCCTCAACCGCGATGAATCCGTCGGCAATCAATCCACCGAGATTGAGCGCAATTTGCGCGCGGTTCCGGTAGGTCGTCGGCATCGGCCCGCGGTACTGGCCGGTCCAGTTTGGCTTACCCGGCTTTTCCAGTGCGGCAAAAAGCTCACCCGGCGTCGGAATACTAATGGAATCGCTGCGGATCGCTCTGGCCAGCTGATCGGAGGACAAGCGCGGCGAGTCTGCGCCGAGGGCGCAGGTTAGTGCCCCCAACAAGACGGCGGCAAGATATCGTCGTTCCAAGAACATGGCCCCCAAGTTAGGCCACGTTCCGAAAGATTGCCAAAGGGAATGTCGGAAGGGCCTTTTGCTGGGGGAAACATCCCGAGGGGCGCATTCAAAAACATAAGAAATTCCATATTTCTCCCTTGTCCTCTTAAAATGATCCTGCCCAAGCATCACCGCGGCCGGTTAACCAAAGATTGGATTGAAGGGGAGGCAGGCGCCGCCCAAAATAACGCGCCGATCCCAATAAATGGCCAATACAAGCATAAACAAAATTCATGCGCGCGAGATCCTGGATTCGCGCGGCAATCCGACGGTTCAGGTTGATGTGCGTCTGGAAAGCGGCGCGCTCGGACGCGCCTCCGTGCCAAGCGGCGCGAGCACGGGCGAGCACGAAGCCTGGGAGCTTCGCGACGGCGACAAAAAGCGATACGATGGCAAAGGCGTGTTGAAAGCGGTCGGGAATGTGAACGGAACAATCGCCACCGCGCTCGAGGGTTGGGACGCGCACGACCAGGCCAAGATCGACAATAAGATGATCGAGCTCGACGGCACGGCGAACAAAAGGAATTTGGGCGCGAACGCGATTCTCGGCGTTTCACTCGCAGTCGCGCATGCCGCGGCCGCCGCGGCAAATCTTTCGCTTTTTCGTTATCTGGGCGGAGCAGAGGCAAAAATCTTGCCGGTGCCGATGATGAACATCTTGAACGCGGGCGCGCATTCCGATGCGCCGATCGATTTTCAGGAGTTCATGATCATGCCCAAAGGCGCGCCCACTTTTGCGGAAGCAGTGCGCTACGGCGCGGAAGTCTTCCATGCGCTCAAGAAAGTTTTGCAAGACCGACATCTTTCCACAAACGTCGGCGACGAAGGCGGATTCGCGCCGCAATTGAAATCCGCCGATGACGCGCTTGAGTCGATCGCCAAAGCGGTCGAGAAAGCCGGTTACAACCTGGGCGAAGACATTTTCATCGCGCTCGATCCGGCTTCCTCCGAGTTTTTCGATTGCGAACAAAATGTTTACGTTTTCAAAAAATCGGATGGTTCGCGAAAATCGGCCGATGAGCTTGTCGAGTACTATGTCGATCTTTGCGCGCGTTTTCCCATCATCTCGATCGAAGACGGCTGCGCCGAGGACGATTGGGACGGCTGGAAAACGCTGACCGAGCGTCTTGGCGATAAGGTTCAACTCGTCGGCGACGATCTTTTCGTCACGAACGTCGAGTTCCTGCGTAAGGGAATTGCCGAACATGTGGCCAACTCAATCTTGATCAAAGTGAATCAGATCGGAACGCTTACCGAAACATTGGCCGCGATCGACTTGGCCAGGAAAAATAATTACACTGCCGTCATCAGCCATCGCTCCGGCGAAACGGAAGATACAACCATCGCGGACATTGCAGTGGCGACGAACGCCGGCCAGATCAAAACCGGTTCGCTTTGCCGAAGCGATCGCGTTGCGAAGTACAATCGACTTCTTCAAATCGCGGAAGAACTTGGTGACAAAGCGGAGTACGGCGGTAAGATGCGCTAGGTGGATCAAGCCTACGGCGATTTCCGTGCGCGTCGCGATGCCACAGTCTGGCAGCGTTTGAATCGCGTTCTCCGCATCCTGCTCCTGATTGCGGGAGCGCTCGTCATCATCAGTCTGTTCGTTCCGCCTTACAACAAGTTGAAGCAGGGCCGCACCGAGATCGACAATCTACAAGCGCAGGTCAACGAGCAGAAGACTTTGCTCGGGCGCCAGACTCGCGAAGTCAATCTGCTGAAGACCGACGCAACTTATCTGGAAACGATCGCGCGTGATCGCCTCGATCTGATGAAAGAAGGCGAGACCATTTTCCGCCTCGAGCCGGCGAAAGGTGCAAAAACAAAAGATTCGGCGCGCAGGTAGTTGATCAAATCACGCTGGCGGATGCCCAGCTCGTCGCTATGTTTTTATTCATGGCTACAGAGCTTCCACAGATCGATGTCGGAGAATTGAAATCGCGCGTGCGCGAACTGCGGAGGTTTCTTTGACGTTCCAAAGCTCCAGGAAAAATTAGGCGCGCTCGAGGCGCACATGAGCGCCGCGGATTTCTGGTCGAACCGCGAACGGGCGCAAGCCGATGTCGAGGAAGTGTCGCGTCTCAAATCCCTAATCAATCCTTTTCGCGAACTCGAGCGCGAGATCGACGACTTCGAGGTATTGCAACAGCTCGCAACGGAGGAACAAAACGAGGCCCAGCGCGTACAAGCTGGGCGCGAAGTCGTCAGCGAACACGATCGCCTGATTCACAGGCTCGAGGAATTCGAGCTGCGCCAATTCCTTTCCGGGGAAAACGATCGATCGAATGCGTTTCTCACGATTCACTCGGGCGCCGGCGGGACCGAGTCGTGCGATTGGGCCGACATGCTGTTGCGTATGTATCAACGTTGGATCGAGCGGAGCGGTTTCAGATCGCAGATGGTGGACGTGCAAACGGGCGAAGAAGTCGGCATCAAATCCGCGACCCTGCTCGTGACCGGCGAGTACGCCTACGGTTATCTCAATACCGAGCGCGGTGTGCATCGGCTCGTGCGCATCTCCCCGTTCGACGCGAACAAGCGACGTCACACTTCGTTTGCAAGTGTCGACGTTGTTCCGGAAATCGCGGATTCGGCGCCGATCGAAATCAATCAAGCCGATCTGGAGGTCGCCACCTATCGCAGCGGCGGCAAAGGCGGACAGAACGTCAACAAAGTGGAAACGGCCGTACGCATCGTGCACAAACCGACCGGAATTGTCGTGGCGTGTCAGGCCGAACGTAGTCAGGGACGCAACCGCGAGCTCGCCATCAAGATGTTGAAAGCGAAGCTTTACGAGATCGAGCAGGACAAAAAGCGGGCTGAGATCGACCGGCAATACGGCGAGAAAGGCGATGTGGCGTGGGGAAATCAAATTCGTTCATACGTTTTCCAGCCTTACCAAATGGTGAAAGACCACCGCACCGGCGCGGAGACAAGCAATGTGCAGGAAGTAATGGATGGCGAGATCGACATGTTCATTCAGGCGAAACTCCGTGGACAAAAAGGCGCCAAAGGCGATCGACACGACATAGTCGAATGAGCAGCGATGCGTTTCATCGATAATAGCCCAGCGTTTCAACGATAGGACTAGATGATAGAGATGAATAAGTCCGGCAGGACGACAGAAGTGTTCTTTCGTCCCTCGCGGGACTCTGAATTTTGGTCAACGTTCACCCAGCGTTGAAACGCTGGGCTATTCTCATTAGGCGGGCGACCATTCGCGGTCGCCGTTTCCACTGATCCGCTTTCGCTTGATCTTGAAGAAACTTTGCAACAACTGCGCGCATTCGGATTCGAGAACGCCTGAAGTAATCTCGCAGGTGTGATTGAGCGCGGGATTCTGCAATAAATTCATGACGGTGCCGGCCGCACCGGCCCGGACATCGGCGCATCCGAAAATCACGCGTCGGATTCGCGTGTGCACGATCGCGCCCGCGCACATCGGACATGGTTCCTTCGTTACATAAAGATCGCAATCAAGCAGCCGCCAATCTCCAACAGCTGCTTCCGCTTGCGTCAAAGCGAGCATTTCCGCATGCGCGGTCGCATCCTTGAGCATCTCAACCTGATTGTAGGCGCGCGCGATAATCTTATCCGCCCGCACCACGACGGCGCCTACCGGAACTTCTTCGGCTTTAGACGCTTTCTCGGCGAATCGAAGAGCTTCGCGCATAAAGGTCGTGTCGTTTTCCATGTTTGGTTACTCCGAAACAAAGCACGCTTTCGTCATTCGCTCATTCCGTAACTTATGTCCTGCTTGCCGCGCCACAGTCCCGCGGCCGCGGGACGAACGCGGGAGCGAAGTCGAACGGATCAACATCTACTCTTGCGAGAGCGACATCCCGCCTTACGGTGCCGAAAACCCATACATCAATGAAACGAATATTCTCTCTTATCCTTATCTCCTCTCTCGCGCTTATGGCCACGGTCCGGGCCGACGAGCAAGAAACCGTTGACCACTGCGCCAACATCATCCGCGATTTCCGTGGCATGCCAGAAAAGGGTATTCCACGAGACGTGCTTCGCCACGCCCGCGGCCTCGCCATCATCACAGTGGTCAAAGCCGGTTTTATTGTTAGCGCCAAGGCCGGGCACGGCGTTGTCGTGGCACGAAGCGGTCACGGCTGGTCCGGACCATCGTTCATCGCGACGGGTGGCGCAGGCTTTGGTCTGCAGGCTGGTGGGCAGGCAACTGATTTCGTTTTCGTTCTGAACAACCGCGACGCCGTGCGCGCGTTTTCGCGCGGCGGCAACGTCACTCTCGGCGCCGATGCCAGCGTCGCAGCCGGGCCGGTGGGACGAAACGCCGAAGCTGCGGTTACGCCGACCGCGGCCATCTACACTTATAGCCGGAGCAAGGGGTTTTTTGCCGGCGTATCTCTCGAGGGCGCCGTGATCGGAACGCAAAAGGATGAAAACGGGCGGTACTACCACAGACCGGTTAGAGCCACGGACATTCTCACTGGCGGGGTCGCGCCGCCTGCAGGTTCATCGCGCTTACGAGCGGCCTTGGCGGGTTATTGATCCCTAAGAACTTCGCGTTTGCCGGTCCGCGAGTTTCGCCGGATCTGTCGATGATATGTCTGAAGATCTTTTGTAATGCCTCGCATCCTTTCCGGTATTCAACCGAGCGGTGCGCTGCACATCGGCAATTACTTCGGCATGATCCAACGCGCCATCGCGCTGGAGGCGGAAGGCGAAGCGTTCTATTTCATCGCTAATTATCATGCGCTCACCAGCGTACGAAATCCGGACGTGCTGCGCGAAAACAGCCGGCGCGTCGCGGTCGATTTTCTGGCCTGTGGATTCGACCCCGACCGCGGCGCGCTTTTCATGCAGTGCGACGTGCCGCAAGTGACGGAGCTCGCCTGGATTCTGTCAACGGTCGCGCCCGTGGGTCTGCTCGAGCGTGCGCACTCCTACAAGGACAAACTCGCGCGCGGCATGCCCGCGACGGTTGGCCTGTTCAGTTATCCCGTGCTCATGGCGGCCGACATTTTGATCTACGACAGCGACGTCGTGCCGGTCGGCAAAGATCAGAAACAACACATCGAGATCACGCGCGATCTTGCCGTGAAAATGAACGAAACATTTGGTCAAGTCTTCAAATTACCTGAGCCGCGTATTCACGCCGCAACTGAGACCGTTCCCGGCGTTGACGGTCAGAAAATGAGCAAGAGCTACGGCAACACCATCGACATCTTCGGTGAGGAAAAGGAGACGCGAAAACGCGTCATGGGTATCGTGACCGATTCCACGCCGGTGGAAGCGCCGAAAGATCCGGCAAGATCGACAATCGTGCAGTTGTATTCGCTCTTCGCTTCGAAAAATGAAGTCGAAGGGATGCAGGAACGATTCCGCAAAGGCGGCACCGGCTACGGCGATTTCAAAAAAGAACTCTTCGAAAAACTCTGGGAATACTTTTCTCCCATGCGCAAACGCCGCGAAGAACTTCTAGCCGACAAATTATACGTCGACGACGTCCTGGTGCGCGGCGCGCGGCGCGCTAACGAAGTCGCCGATGACGTCATGACACGCGTGCGCGCTGCAGTCGGGTTGCGCTGACTTATTCATGCAGTCCTGGCTGAAGTCCGTCGCAGGTAACTGTAAGTTACAATGAGACACATCACGAACGCGACCGCGAGCCATCCGAGAAAGTGAGCGACTATCACCCTTGCGATCAAGTAGCGTGTAAATGACAAAAACACAGAGACGGTCAACCGCTTAACGGTGCCGTTTGCGATTCTTGTTTTTGCGCGCGTTGCGATATTTCACTTCGCGTTTCAAGATCTCATTGTCCGGAGCTGAAGCGACGCTCTTTGCGAGTGCGCGAAAGTTTTCAGACGCAGTTGGCTTCGAGCCCTTCACGCCGGAAGCGTATCTCACGAGGGAGAGAGTGTCAGGCCGATTCCCGCGCGAGAGCCGAGTGCGAGGTCCCGTTACTCTTGAGCTCGGCGAAAATGAGGCGACCGGCGGCGGTTTGCAGAGCGCTTGAAACAATCACCGTGGCGACTTTGCCGAGATGCGGGCGCGCGTGATTGACCACGATCATGGTGCCGTCAGCGAGATAGCCGACGGCTTGATGTTGTTCGCGTCCTTCTTTCACGAGATTCAGCTCCAGCTCATCCCCGGCCGTGACGCTCGGTTTGAGAGCGCGCGTCAGGTCGCTCAGATTCAATGCACCCACTTGTTGTAATCTGGCCACCTGACAGAGAGCGTTGTCGTTGGTGAGCAAGCGCGCGCGCAGCATCTTGGCTGTCCTGACCAAGCGCGCATCGACCCCAAGATCGACATCTTGCTCGGCGGCGCTCTCGTGAATGGTCAATTCCACTTCGCGCGAGCGCTGCAATTCGTTGAGCATGTCAAGGCCGCGCCGGCCGCGCTCTCGTTTGACCGGGTCGCGGGAATCGGCCAGGGCTTGCAATTCGCCCAGGACAAATCGCGGCACAATGAGCGAGCGACTGAGAAAGCCGGTCGCGCAAAGATCGGCAATGCGTCCGTCGATAATCACACTGGTATCGAGAATGAGCGGCTCGCGCTGTGTGGTTTCGCGAGCGAAACGCACATAAGGAATGATGAGGGAGAATTCATCGCGGTTGCTCCGCATGGCCAACATCATCCCGAGATAACCAAGCGCGCAATATATGATCAGGCGCGCGGTCCACTGCGTTGTTTCCGATTGGTAGCGCAGGACGTCGGAGGCCATGAGCAAGTTCGCGAAAAGCAGGCCCAGTAAAAGTCCGAAGGTGGCGGACGAAAATGCGCGCAGAGAGAAGCCTTTGAGCAGTCGATCGATCAGGACGATGGCAAGGCCGAAGATGATTCCGATCATTAAGCCAGGCCAAAGACTTGCCACAATCGCCGCCGAAATGGTCGCGCCGATAGCGGCGCTAAATGTCACAAAGAGAACGCGCAGCAGGTTTACGGTCATGAGCGGGGTCATTGGCGTCCTCCTGTTTGTCGGGGTTTGGTTTGTTCGCGAGCCTTCATGTCGATCTTAGCGGCGCTGTCTCGATAGAAGAGCACACCGTGTGCTCGAAGGTTGCTTATTAGCGCACGAAGATCGTTGGCCATCTCCTGATTTGTGAGAAGCAGTGTGAGCAAACCCTTTCCTTCGGTGGCAGATTTGAAAAGTTTGCGCGCGTCGACCATGGCGCTTTGCAAATCATCGGCCGCTCGCTTGGCCGATCCCACGGCCGAGTCGGCTTTCTCAATCACGCCATCAAGTTTCTTGGAGGATTCGGCCAGAGAACCGGTCGCGTCGTTCAAATGCTCGATGCTCGCTTTCAGATTCTCCATGTTGGCGGGCGACAACGCTTCCTGATTCAAACGCGTCACCGCGGTATTGACGTTTTGCACCGCCCCACGCAGATCGTTCACCAAATTGCCGCCCTCGCGTGTCAGATCGTCGATTCCAGTTTCGCGGGCGCCGTCGATGAATGCGTTCTTTGCGATGTATGCGCTAGGCGGACCCGGCGGTGTCGAAACACTGACGAAGCGATCACCGAGCAGACCGGAGCTTCCCACCATAAATTTGCTGCCGACTGGAATCTTAACGAAATCGTAAATGCGCAACGGCACTGCGACGCCCTGGCCTTCCTTCACCAAATGCGGGCCGTCCGCAACGCGGCCAATCTTCGCGCCGGCGAGCAACACATCCGATCCCTTGAGAAGCCCGCTAGCGTCGGTGAAACGCACTGTGATGGGATAGTACGATTTGAAACCCTCACCCAACCGGCCGAATTGAACGACCAGCGCCGCTAAGACTGACAATCCAACAAAGACAAACGCACCGACTTTGTATTCTAAACCTCGTTCGTGTCGGTTCATTGTTCTCGCACTTTCAACCTTCAACTCTCAACTCTCAAATGCTCTTCGGATCGACCGAGCAGAAAATCTTGCAGAAGCGGATCGGAAGATTGCTGAAGCTCGGCCGGAGTGCCGTGAAAATAGACGCGGCCCTGGTGCAAGTAAGCGATGTAATCGGCGACCTGAAACGCGCTCTTCATGTCGTGAGTGACCACGATGCTGGTGACACCGAAGCGTTGCTGCAACCGGCGAATCAACCGATTGATGCTGTCTGAAACCACCGGATCGAGCCCGGAGGTCGGTTCATCGTACAAAACGCACGATGGTCCGCGAATGATCGAGCGCGCCAGGCCCACGCGCTTTTTCATTCCGCCGCTCAAACTCACCGGCATTTTCCTTTCCTGACCTTCCAATTCCACGACCTCGAGCATCTCCCGCACTTTTGCGCGCAATACCTTGGGGTCGCGCTCGCCAGCTTCACGCAGCGGGAAGGCGACATTTTCTTCAACCGTCATGGAATCAAAAAGCGCTGCGCCCTGGAAAAGAATGCCGATCTTCTGCCGAATTGTTCCAAGCTCGCGCTCACTCATGCCAGTAATGTTCTGGCCTTCAATCCAAACATCGCCCGCATCCGGTTGCAGCAATCCGACGAGGTGCTTGAGCAAAACCGTCTTGCCTCCTCCGCTTCGACCAATAATGGCCAGGGTCTCACCAACCGTCACGTCAAGATCGACACCGCGCAGAATTTCTTGCCGGCCGATTTTCTTCGTCAACGATCGCACGGCAATCATGGACGAGTTCGTTCCACTTGTAGCCGTCATCGTTGTCGCTGCCACCGTCTCTGGCGGCAGAAAACTTCCTGGACTTGCGACTGAATCGTTCATCGATGTTCGGGCTATTGGTAGCCCGCTGGGAAAATGATGTTCAAAAACATGGTAAGAAAGAAATTGAAAATCAGGACCGCGAGCGACGCGTTCACCACCGCCTCGGTGGTCGCGCGACCGACGCCAACCGCACCTTCGCGCGCCGTCAGTCCTTTGTGACAACTGATGAAGACAATGAGCAACGCGAAACAAAACGCCTTCGTCAATCCCATGATGATGTCGCGCTTCTGTGTCCAGCGCTCCATGTTATTGATAAAGTACGGTCCATTGATGCCAAGAAGATGGACCGCGGTAAGATACCCGGTGACGATTCCAAAGCCGATGCATTCCGCGACGAGCAACGGCATCGACAGCATGATGGCGAGGGCGCGCGGCACGACCAGGTAATCAATCGGGTAAACCGCCAGTGCGCGCAGAGCGTCAATTTGCTCGGTCACTTTCATCGTCCCGATTTCCGCGGACATGGCCGCACCGACGCGTCCAGCCACCATCAAGGCGGTCAAAACCGGGGCGAGTTCGCGACAGAGCGACACTGAAACAACGGCCCCGACACCCGAGCCCAGGCCGAGCTTGCTAAACTGGAAATAAGCCTGCGCCGCGAAAACCGCGCCGGTAAAGCCTCCGGTGATAATGACGACGAGTTGCGAAAGCAACCCGATCTCGACGATCTGATTGAGAAATAATTTCCAGCGCAGCTTGCGCGTAAAAATGGAACGAAACGTTTCGGCCGCGAGCAGCACCACCTCGCCCAGATATTGAAAGAGAGATAAAACTCCTGAGCCGAGCGCGTTAAATAATCGAGTAACCATCAGGCAAGCCCGCCGCTCATTTGGCGATGTTAATCTAAACGTTAAGCGGCTGCGTCTTCATGACTCGCACTTTACAAACGCGGCGCGGCCGATGCAAAAAAGAAACGACAGCGATTGCGCGGCGCCCAGAGCTGAGTAGATGTCGATCTTGTATTGTCGATCTTATGAAACGTCCTATTGGACTTTTGCTGGTCAGTGGAACTCTTGCCCTTTTCCTGGCGGGTTGCGAAACCGTGCCGAAAGGAATCCAGCAGGCCAAGATCGAGATGGCGCAGAAGATCGCGGCGGAAGAGCCGGGCGATTATTATATCGGACGACGTTATTTCAAACCGGTCTTCAAGGTCTGGGGTTACGTACGTCGGCCTGGTCAGCCCTGGAGCAGCGCCCAGATGGTCATGTTAAATGAAAAACAAAAACTGGCGCCGGACCGCGAACGCCTCAGTTTCGGCAGCGATAACAATTACGAATACAAACTGTACGGTGAGTTTAGCGGCGACAAAGTTTATGAGCCGGCCAGCAATACGGTCTACCCTGAGTTCGTTTTGAAGAACTACGAACTCATCTCGACGAACCCGCCGCCTATTTTCAAAAGTCAGAAGAGCGGTGGTGCGCAGGCCAAGACTACCAACGTCACGATCGAGAGACCGGAGGATTAACCACTTTTGTCATTCCGAGCAAAGTCGAGGAATCTCTCACTGTTAACAGTCAGAGCTGTCTTCCCGCCACGGCGGGACTCGACATGACAAAGCCCGCCGAGCGCGCTGCGAAGGACCCGCTCGCCGGGGAATTTCTGCGCTATCTCGCGGTCGAGCGAAACGCATCGGCGCGCACGATCAAAGCTTATCGGCAGGCACTGGAGGGATTTCGCGCGCAAAACAAAACGCCGTGGAAAAAATGCACGGCGGACGATTTCCGCGATTATTTGTTTGCCATTATGAAGCGCGGCCAGGCGCGATCATATGTTCGGCTGCAATTTTCCGCCTTACGCACGTTTTACGGATTTCTCGTTGGCCGAAAGAAGTTAGCGCGCGATCCCGTGCGCGAACTGCAACTGCCTAAGATCGAGAAGAAACTTCCGCTCGTGCTGACGCGGCAGCAAATCGAAGAGCTGATCACGGCGCCGTTGAAAATCGAAAAGAATCGCGCCGCGCCGGTT
>Ga0070697_100003251_pt1 | contig 12478 bp, 13 predicted proteins | sample KBSK1501metaG_FD_65475 | JGI IMG/M metagenome (GOLD analysis project Ga0070697, IMG submission 65475) | Corn, switchgrass and miscanthus rhizosphere microbial communities from Kellogg Biological Station, Michigan, USA - KBS K1-50-1 metaG | ecosystem: Host-associated > Plants > Roots >... | reverse complement strand
CAACGTGCCGGTGGGAAGAGTGAGATTGAGGGTTAGCGTATGCTCGTCGCTGCGCGGCGCCTTTGCAAATACGGCGTGCAGTTGCACCAAATCAGGTTGATAAGTTTTTAACAGCACGTTCAATTTTTTGACGGTGTGTTCCATCTCCTTCTCGACGGATTTATGGTTCTCGAGGTCCTTGAAACTGACTGAGAGTTTCATGTGCGCACCTATACGTTGAGTTTGTTGGTGACAGTTCGGAAGAGGCCGCGGGGTAAACCCTTCGACTGCGCTCTTGGTGAACGGATGGGACGGGGATTGATTGGTAATGCCGCATCGAGTGCAGGGTAGCAAGCGGGGACGTTGGAAGCAATTCCGAATATGAGTACGGTGTATCGAATTTCTAATTGACCTGGCGTGCGTGGAATAGTGTTTGGGGCGGTCTTATTTTGCGCGACGTGGAGGAAAAAAAAGAAAAATGCACCGGTCTGAAGACCGGCCGCTACGAAGGCAAGAAAGACCTCCGGAGGGAAAAACAATGTCAACGAGAAGCCCACCTCGGAAATGGGCCACTACAAATGCCACTACGGATGCTACTCGTTGACAGAATTGCGGCCCGGCACATAGGCTGCGATGGATGAGCCGATCGGCACGAGATGCGGCGCGGATTCGGGTGGGGCCGGCGGGATGGTCGTATCCGGATTGGGCGGGGTATGCGTACCCGGCGAAGAAGCCCAAGGGATTCCACGAAGCTACTTATTTGGCGGAGTTTTTCGACACGATTGAGATTAATACCAGTTTTTACAATCCGATTCGTGCGGAGCATGCGAAGGGATGGATTGAGCGCGTGGTGGCGAATGCAAATTTTATGTTTACCGCGAAGATGTGGCAGCGGTTTACGCATGAACCGAATCCGAGTGTGCCCAATCCAGGTGTTGAGGATGAAAAACTGGTGCGCGCGGGTTTCGACGTTTTGCGCGACGCGGGAAAATTGGGCGCGGTGTTGTTGCAATTCCCTTTTTCGTTCCACCGGACTGCGGAAACTTTTGCGTATCTGGATGGAGTGCTGAGACGATTCTCGGATTATCCGCTGGCGGTGGAGGTGCGGCACGCTACCTGGAATGTGCCGGAAGTTTTTGAATTGTTGCGCGAGCGCGGCGTGGGATTTTGCAACATTGATCAGCCGGTGATCGGAAAATCGCTAGAGCCTTCGGCGCGAGCGACGGGCCCGGTGGGATATGTGCGGCTGCACGGGCGGCGTTACGATACCTGGTTCAGCGATGACGAAACGATTGCGAGTTTCGAGCGGTATAACTATTTGTACTCGGAAGAAGAGTTGCGGCCGTGGGCGGCGCGCGTGGAAAAAGTGGCGAAGGCGGCGCGCGACGTTTATGTAATCACGAATAATCATTATCAGGGCAAGGGCGTGGTGAACGCGCTGCAGTTGATCAGCATGTTGAAGGAGTCCAAGGTGAAGGTGCCGGAGCCGCTGCGGGGGAAGTACCCGGAGCTGGAAAAGATTGCGAGCGAGCCGGTGAAGGAGCCACGGCTGTTTTAAGGGTTCGTCATTCGGAGAAAAGAAAGAATCGGAACGCCACAGAGACACAGAGGCAGAAGAGCGAAAAAGGAACGGAAGGATAACCACGGAGACGTTGCAGCGAGGCCTGAGGAGGCTGGGAGCGGCGAGAGACGCCGAGGAGTAGGAACTATAGTTCCTATTTGTTGGCGAAGCAGGGCTACCCGGTGTGTTTTTTCGTATATGTTGGCAAGTAAAGGACTTGTTTCTGCAAGAGTGAAAAAGTGAGAGGCGGCGATTGAAAACAAAGAGGTTAACGAATCGTTCTTTGTGCGGTGCTTTTTAAAGCGTGTGAAAAGAGTGGAGGAATCCGGAATCGGAAACAACTTAACGCAGAGTTCGCGGAGGTTGGAGAGATGGAGAACGCAGAGATTCCGGCAGATGACCCCTTGATATTGCTTAAAATGAATCCTTCGACCTCGATCGACGCAAGCCCTGCGAAGTACTTCAGAGTAGAGCGGACTCATTGCGGAAGGGCAGCATGGGGGTACTGGTTATCAAAGCAATAAGCAGTGAATGGGCAAAAATGAGTGGTGACTGGGGATTTTTGGGATTGAATGGATTGGTTCGAACGGCGTGGGGCTAGGTGAGCTTTAGGGCGACTGCGTATCCTGTCAGCAGGCCGTGGAAGAAGGCGCGCCGGACTTTTTGGTTTGAGTCTTTGTAGTGGCGAGTGGCATCGTCGAGGGCGCGCAGGAGTTTTTCACGGCGAGCCTGGTTCGATGGTCGTCCGCCCACAAGCTTTTCGACGAGGGCGCGTACCGCTTCATCATCGGCGATAGTGAATTGGTGCGAATGACGGGCCATGTCGGGTCTCCATTTCTATTTGAAGTGGGCTGAACCGGGCGGGACTCAATGTTGGTTAAGGGCAAACACGCGTTGCCACGAGACAGGATAACTCGAATGTAGCTGATGGTGCGACCAGCTTTCGCTGAAGAAGCGCTGCCCGGATTAATGGGAGAAATTTTTGCGGCGCGGATGAGTCTTTCCCTACGGGGCTGGGCGGCGGATGCGGCGGGACAACCGCTTTTCAAGGGATAGGTTGCGGAGATTTTTGCAGTTAAAGTTAAGGATGCGAGGGCTAAATGCAACGCAGAACTTTTATTATTATCTTGGTGATCGTTGCGGCGGGAGCGCTGGGCCGTTCGGCAAAGTCGGGCACGACCACGTTGAAGAAGGTGACGGAATTCGATCTGCCTGGGCCAGCGGGAAAACGCTTTGACTATCTGACGATCGCGGCTGACGACCACTATTTGTTATCGGCGCACCTTGCCGCAGGGCAAATGTACGTGATTGACTTGCGAACGAACAAAGTGGTGGCGACGGTAGTGGATACGCCAGGAGCAGAGGGAGTTGAGTACGTACCGGAATTGAAGAAGGCATACACTTCGAACGCGTACGACAACACGATTGGAGTGGTGGACTTACGGCAACTTAAAGTAATCAAGAAAATACCAACGGCAGCGAAACCGGATGGCAGCGCGTATGCCGCGCCGTTTCACAAACTTTATGTTTCAGATGAACGAGGGAAAGCAGAAGCAATCGTTGACGTGCGAACGGATACGATTGTGAAAACCTTGCGGTTTGACAGTGAAACGGGAATGCCGCAATACGATCCGGTGGCGAAGAAAGTTTATGTGAATCTGCAAGACAAAAATATTTTCGCGGTGATTGATCCGAGCACGGACGAAGTGGTGGGACGTTATGCGGTGGGACAGTGCCGAGGAAACCATGGCATGGCACTGGATGCGGAACATCGTCGCGCCTTCCTTTCGTGCGAAGAGAACGATCTGATGACCGTACTCAACCTGGAGACGAATCAACCGATCGCGTTTTTGCCTATGGCGAGCGGCGCCGACGTGATCAAATTTGATGCAGGGCTGAAGCGGATCTACGTCGCGTGTTCGAGCGGAGCGATTTCGGTGTTTAAGATGGACGACTCGGAGCATTACCGGAAGCTGGAGGATTTTCCAGTGCAAAAGAAGGTGCATAGTTTAGCAGTCGATCAAGAAACGCACCGGGTGTATGCGCCGGAGCAAGAAGCGGACGGGAAAGCGGTGGCGCGAATGGCGGTGTACGAACCTGTGGTGAATCCATGAGCCGTAGCACTTATGAGCAATGATGGAGATCAGTAGTAGTAGGGGGCTTGGGGAATGGATTGGGTGGCGTCGAGTGGGAAGCAGAAGTCGCCCTTGGCGTGGCGCCAGGCGTCTTCGGCTTCGCCGGGTTGTTGGTGGCGGTTGTCGGTGGCGAAGGTGGCGCAGAGTTCAAAGGCGGTATTTGTTTTCGGACGATAGACGAATGGTTTGTGAGTGAGCGGATTCTGTTTTTCCTTTTCGGAGAAACTGTCGAGAGTTGGCGGGAGTTCGGAGTTCGAGGTTCTCCACTTTTGCTGGATTTTCTGAGCGAGTTCGGCAAGGGAGCGCACGGTGCGTTCGTCAGAACGAACGAGGCGCTGGGTTCCCGGGCCACCTAGAACGCGAAAACCCAAAACGATTGCGACAACAATGGTGATGGCGGCGACGATGGCTGCGCGGGCGTCTCTGCTCATGGCTTGACGCTCGAAGCTGTGGATGCGGAAGCGGGTAGTGAACTGGAATCCGCTTTGCGAAGTGAACCGAAGTAATACCAGAAGACGCCACCGGCGATGAGAAGAACGGTGGCGACTTTGGCGACGAATCTGGCGGTTAATTCGCCGCGAAGGAAATAAGTTAGAAACGTGATGAGATCCCCGATCACGATGCCTGCGGCGATGAGTAGCGCGATGTAGGTGAGCCATTTTCTGACGGAGGACTCGAGCTTTTCTGGATGAAGCTGCAATTCGCGAAGGATCGAACGCGTGACCCAAAGATAGACGGGAAAGGCGATGATTACGCAAGCGAGCGCGTCGGCCATCTGGTAGTAAGCGCCGCGGTAGTAATACGTGGGAACGAGCGGATCGGGGAACCAGCGCTCGATGAGGGTGAAGAGGATTGAGCCGAGGCCGAGAGTCCACGTAGCCAACGTTGAAAAGCAGAATAAATACAGGAAGGCGTCTTTGGCGGAGCTGGAGCGTTTGTAACTGGGAACGTGGATACCGGTGCGGCTCTCAAAATGGTCTGCGAGCACGCGGTAAACATCTTCTTCAGGCCATTCGCGGCCGCGGAGAAGGGCTACGAGAGTTTCGTCGTTGGCGCCCTGGTTGCGCGCGGCGTCCAGGAATTGTTTTAGGTCGCTGGCGGAATTCATTGGGGCGGGATTATAGCGCAATTTTAGGGTTGTGCCCGGGTCTGCTGGCGGTGAAATCGCGGCAGAGATAAATAGCAGAGGCTGCGGTTGCGCGGGCGCAGTCAGCTAGTGCGTTGGATGCGCGTTTGGCCGCGAATACCCGACTTAAGTACGAAACTGATTACAATTGTCAGTGTTGCATTTGAGTGATGGATGGACGCGCGCTGATTTCGGTCACGGTCCGAGTAAAGGTGTAAATAAAAGGGTCGGATTGCGGAAATCGTTGCGGCGTTAGCGATGAAGATGAGGTAATGAGCGAACAGGAGGAAGGGCGATGAGGGATGGACGTCAGTGGGTTGCGGGAGGTGCTGTGGCGGTTTTCGCGATTTGCGTTGTTGCGGGATTGAGCGGGGGCGGGCTGGCATCCGCCAGGAGTGAGATGCGAGCAGGACAAGCGGCGGGCGGGAATGAAGCTGGACGGCGGGAGATTGAAGCGTTCAATAAGAAATATATTGCTGCGCATCTGCGCATGGACAATACGGCGGTGTTGAGTATGTGGGCGGAAGATGGGATAAGTCTGCTGCCGGCGACGGATCCGATGATCGGCAAGGAAGCGATCGGAAAATTTATGGACGAGGTGGTGGGGAGGATGCCGGGCTATCACATGCAGAAGATGGATGTGGATTTTCAAGGGATCGAGGTGAGTGGAGATTGGGCTTCGGAGTGGGCGGAGGAACATCAAGTGGTACAACCACCGCCGGGGCGGCGAATGATTGACAGTTCTGGGAAGCTGCTCTTGGTGCTGCGTCGCGAGGCGGATGGAAATTGGCGAATTACGCGGGAGATGTGGAACCAGGGGATGAAACCTTGAGGGGAAAACTTCGCGTTGGAACGGCGGGGATGGTGGCGGTGTTCGCAATGAGTTGGGCGGTTTGCGGTGCGGCGGCGCAGGAGCGAACGGGAGCAGCCGCTGGCAAAACGGAATGGCCGGCGCGGGAGTGGGCGCAGAGTAGGCCGGAAAGAGTTGGGCTGGATGAAGGACCGCTGGCGGGGCTGGACGCTGATTTGCAGAGTGGGAAATATCCGCTGGTGGATAGCTTCGCGGTGTTTCGCTGCGGGAAGGAAGTGTTTGCGAGGAAGTATACGCATGACTATGCACAGATTTATGGGAAAGAGGCGAAGACGCGCGGGCCGCTGAATGCGCGGCTAACGGGGCCATACAACTATTTTGATCCGGCGTGGCACCCGTATTACCACGGGACGGAACTGCACAGCATGCAGTCAGTGAGCAAGACGGTGAGTTCGGTGATTATCGGGATTGCGATGCTGCGGGGAGACTTTAAGGCGAGTCTTGATACGCCGGTGTTGAAATATTTTGACGTGGCCAAGGTGAAAAACGTGGATGAGCGGAAGCGGCGGATGACGCTGCGGCATGTAATGACGATGACAGCGGGGCTGGCTTGGACGGAAGATGTGCCGTATGACGATCCGCGCAGCGATTCGAGCTTGATGGAAGCGACGGATGATTGGGTGCAGTACGTGATTGATAAGCCGATGACGGCGGAGCCGGGGAAAGTTTTCGATTACAGCAGCGGCGTATCGGAATTGCTGGCGCATATTTTTTTGAAGGAGACGGGACAGGACATTGATTCGTATGGGGAGAAATATCTATTTAAACCGTTGAAGATTGAACATTTCTGGAAGAAGACCCCGATGGGAGTGGTGGATACGGAGGGCGGGTTGTACTTGCGCGGAGAGGATTTGGCGAAGATCGGATATTTGTATTTACACGCGGGCGCGTGGGATGGAAAGCAGATGGTATCGAAAGAATGGGTTGCCGAGTCGGTGGCGCCATTTATTCAGGCGGAGGAAGACTACAAGTACGGATTTAAATGGTGGCTGCTGCCGAGAAAAGATTCTAAGCAATTTGTCTGGATGGCGCGAGGATTTGGCGGGCAGAACTTGATGGTGTTTCCGGAGGAGGGGCTGATCGTCACGTTTACGGCGTGGGACATTTTGGGGACTACTGATCCCGAGCACGAGTTTGTTACGCGGGTGCTTACGGCAGCGCGAACAAAAAGTTGTGGCGCGCAGGCACATTGAGGCTGTTTGGACGGCATTCGCGTTGACATAATATGCCCTGAAGACCGATTTCTAAGCGCCGAAGATATTCGTGTTCAGAAAATCGTTGCGGAACTTGCCTTGTGGGTCGAACCTCTTCGCCAATTGAACGAAGTCCGGCAACTTCTGATACAGAGACTTGATCCGGGCGGGAGTGATCGTAAATAGCTTTCCCCAATGCGGGCGTGCGTTGAACGGGGCCAATTCCCTTTCGATGACCGGCAAGAGCGCACTGACCGCGGGCCAATCCGGCTTCCAAGTGAAATGGATCGTTACGCAGGGTTGCTGGCGACATGGGCTCATCCAGAGTTGGTCCGCGGCAATGGCGCGGATTTCAGTAATCATCAAGTGTGGAGAGACCTGATCGCGCAAGCGTTCGACGGCGAGAATCGCCTCGACCGCGTGCTGGCGCGGAACGAAATATTCGGACTGCAGCTCCTTGCCTGCGCTGGGAGTGAATCCCATGCGGAAATGAGGCAGGCGATCGTACCAGGGGCCAGGCACACCCATCTGTTCGGTACAATTTTCGGCAGAGAGCTCGGCGATGGGGTGAAGATTTTTTGTTGCGAGCTTGGCGCCGAAAAATTCAGGCTCGGGGACGCGCGCTCGCTCACTTTCGGCGCGACTCTTCAGCCAGACTTCGTTGATGCGCTGCTTTTGCCAGTCGGTGAAAAGACTGACGCTGTAGGCGGAGGATTCGATGGCATCGAAATGATCCTGCACCTGGCGCAGCGGAAGATTTTCGTAGACGTACTGACGCATGAGGAAGGCCGGCTGAAGATCGAGAGTCACTTTTGTGATGACGCCGAGAGCGCCGAGCCCGACAACGGCTCCGAGAAATGTGTCACCGTCTTTTTGACGAGAAAGATTCACGACGTCGCCAGACGCGGTTACGAATTCGAGGGCTGAAACGGCGGTGGAGAGATTGCCATTCTTTTCGCCGGAGCCGTGAGTTGCAGTGCTGCAGGCGCCGACGACAGAAATATGCGGCAGCGAGGCGAGGTTGTGCAGAGCGAAGCCTTTGCTGTCGAGATATGGGCAGAGCTTTCCGTAGGTGCTGCCTGCAGCGACGGTAACCGTACGCGAGTCCGGATCCAAGGAGATCACATCGTCCATGGATTTCAACGAGAGGAAATAGTCCTTGCTGTCGGCAATTTTGTTGAAGCAGTGGCGTGATCCCAAGACTTTGAACTTTGCGCGATTCTTTACAAAATCCTTCACGAGATCCGGAGACGTTGCAGCGTAGAGATTTTCGGTGCTGTATTCGATGTTGCCCGCCCAGTTCTTAAGTTTGTCGCCGGAGGCCCAAGCGAGGAGCGGCGAAACAACTGGACCCGCGGTGAAAGCGGAGACGGCTTTGAGGAATGTGCGTTTGTCCATGATGATTTTGCGCGGGCACGAGAGCGGCTGTTGCCCCGCGAACCGCGAAGATGATACATCCTTCCGGCATGGAGTCGACATAGGAATTGAAAAACGCGTCAATGCGGAAACGGAGGTATGCGGCCATGAGAAAAGTTGTGCTGGGAGTTGGGATCAGCCTGGACGGATATATTGCGCGACCGGACGGGTCGGTGGATTTTTTGTTCATGCCGAAGGATTATTCGATGGCGGCATTTTTTAAGCGGATCGATACGGCGGTGATGGGTCGAAAGACGTATGACGTAGCGATGAAGCTGGGCGGCGGGAGTATGAGCAGTCCGGGAATGAAAAGTTATGTTTTTTCGCGTTTGCTGGTTGCAGGAGAGCGCGGTGAAGTGACGGTAGTTTCTAAAACCCCGAAGCAATTTGTGGAAGAGTTGCGCAAGAAAAAAGGCAAAGATATCTGGCTAATGGGCGGTGGCGAGCTGGCGCGAGAATTTTTGCGGGAAGATCTGTTGGATGAGCTGTATCTGGGCATAGTGCCGGTGTTGATTGGAGAAGGGATCGCGGCCTTTCCGAGCGGATTTCCGCAGCGGGAATTTGAGTTGGCGGAAAACAAGACATTTTCGCAGGGGCTGATTGCGTTGCGATATGAGCGGCGAGCGGGTAAGAAAACGAAGAAGCGCTGAGGCGGGTATTAGGGAAACGACCATTCGATTACCGGTGCAAAGGTCGCGGTCACAGGGAAAACGGGAGAAAAATGCGGAGAGCTGCCTGCATTGATTGTGATTTGCGAATTGCGGTTGAGATCGGCGTAGCTATTTTGACGTGGGAAAAAGCGGCAGCTGGGCTGCCGCACTCCAGAGGCACGCTCCGCTAGACAAGAAAAATCAGCGGCGCTTCAGTTTGCGAGCGACGCGTTTGACAGATTTTTTTGCCGAGGCGACGGCCCTTTTTGCCGAGCTGGCGGCTTTCTTGGCTTTCTTTTGAGTTTTCTTGATGGCGCGACTAGCCTTGGAACGTACTTTGGTCGCGACGCGGGCGAGCTGCTTTTTTTCTTCGCCGAGCGAGCTAGCGGTGCGCTTGGCACCAGCGACGACTTTGCCTGCGGCGGAGCCGAGAGTTTCACTGACAGTGACGAGCACATCTTCTTCGGCGGATGCGGTCATAACATCTCCATTCGTGCGATTTGCGAGCGGACGAATCATACGCTGGTCGAGGGGCGAATAATATAGGGAAAAACCCCCGCCAGCCGTGACTACGGCGGGCGGGGGTTTTGAGTCGATTAGTCAACGCGAATGGAAGATATCCGGTCATTCCAACTGTGACCGGGCTTTTGCCTTACTCTCCAGTCGCGCAAGTCCGGTCGATCGTGTCCCAAGTTGGCGCTTGCTCCGCGGAAATCACGATCGTCGTAGACCGTAACACGTGCGCCGCCGAAAACCCGAATTGAGGAGACTTTGTCTCCGTAGTCACCCAGGGATTCGCGCTGTTCGCCACGGCGCTGACAGAAGAAACTACCACCGAAACCAGGGTCCTTATAGAAGCAGGCGCCACCGCGTTCCCAACTGCCGCCGTGCCAATCGCCGCGGGGTGGCCAGGGAGCGCCGGGTTCGGGATCCCACCAGCCGCGACGATCTCTGTCATCGGGCCGTTGACCACGATCGTCACGATCGCGATCATATCCCCCGCGGGCACGGATGATGAAAACGGCGCGACAACCCTGCTCCACCCATAGACCCTGCCGATCGACGCCCCAGGTACGGCCCTCAATGCAAGGTGAACCGCTGATCTGGCGATCCAAGCGGACCTGGTCTGGATCATAGCTGCCGCAATACTTGCGATTTTGATTGTTGGCTTCGCAAGTGACGCTTTGTTGAGCCGCGGAAAATGCAGGGATTACAAGGAAGACAAAAGCCACTCCGAGAAAGCGGAGAAACGTATTGAGTCTCATGAGCTTGCTCCTGTTGGATTTGAAGAACGACAGCGCCAAACCCGGCCGGGCAAGCTGGAAGCGCCGCAGTATGTGTGGGTTGAGCGTAACACAGAGGGAACGAATTTAGGATTAAGTGTGGCTCTAATGGAACGACGGTACCGCGTGCGTTACTGGGGACAAGCGGCGCCGCCGTCGATCCAGATTTTCATTTGGGCGACGGTGTCAGAACGACTTAGCGGAGGTAGCGCGCGGCCATCGCCGGGATTCCAGCCCCAGGCTACAAGTTCGTCGTCGGCAACGTGTTCCAGAAGTTGTTGCAGAGAGCGGCCGCCGGTTTGTTTCGGGTCCTTGAGCTGGCGACAGAGTTCGGCGGGAGTGCGTCCGACGAAAACCATCTTGTGTTCGGGCGAAGGCAGGCTCCATTTGGGATTGCCGGGAGGCATGTGGTCGCCGGTGAGGTTGCTGGTCTGGTGACAGGTTTCGCAGCGCATGGCGGTCACGCCGTGGCCATCCTTGCCGTGTTTTACGTTTTGCAAGTGGACGTGGCTGTCGTCGCCCTGGAGCGGAGCATCGCCAGCGGGATGGCAATTTTGGCAGCGCGGCGACGTGAAAACTTTGTGAACTTCGAGAAAGGCTTTTGCGGAAGCTGCGGCGTCGGGCGCGGGATGAGTGGGCGCAGCGTGCGAATTCGCTATGGCGAAAATGACCAGGACGATTCCTACGATCGCGTGGGCAACTATCCGGATCAGTGCAAGGTTTGCGCGGGCGTTGTGCAGCTTCATGACTTAACCTCGTTCGATTCGGCGAGATCCGCGGTTCGAATGGGTAGACTGCGGATGCGTTTACCGGTTGCGGCAAAGATCGCGTTGGTGAGGGCCGGCGCTACTGGCGGAACGCTGGGTTCGCCTACTCCGGTTGGGCTGACATCGCTGGGAACGATGTGTACCTCGATCAGCGGAGATTCGAACATACGCAGCATCTGGTAATCGTGGAAATTTTTCTGTTGTACGCGGCCGTTTTCGAGGGTGATTTCGGTTTTCAGGGCGGCGGTGAGGCCGAAGACGATGCCGCCTTCCATTTGCGCTTTGACGATATCGGGATTGATGACGCGGCCGCAGTCTACGGCGCAGACGACGCGGTGAACTTTGACGTTGCCGTTTTTCTCGACGCTGGCTTCGATGACTTGCGCGACATAGGTTTCAAACGAAAAGTGAGTGGCGATTCCGCGTGCGACTCCTTTGGGAAGCGGCTTGCCCCAGTTGGCTTTTTCCGCGGCCAGGTTGAGAACAGCCAGCATGCGGGGCTCTTTTGCGAGCAGCTTGCGGCGCAGTTCGTAGGGATCTTTTTTGCCCGCGTTAGCGACTTCATCGAGAAAAGCTTCCACGGAAAAACCGGTGTGCGAATGGCCTACCGAGCGCCACCACTGCACAGGTACGCCGATTCTTGGTGTGTGGAGATCGACCTGAAGATTGGGAATTCCGTAGAGAATATCGGCGGCGCCTTCGACGGAAGTGCTGTCGACGCCATTCTTGACGGTCATGGGTTCGAAAGCGGTTCCGGCCATGATGGACTGGCCGACGATGGTGTGCGTCCAGGCGACGGGATTGCCTTCGGCATCGAGGCCTGCGGCAAAACGGTCGTGCCATTTCGGACGATACCAGCCGCCGGCGAGATCATCTTCGCGCGTCCAGACAACCTTCACCGGAGCTTTGGCCACTTTCGCGACGTGTACGGCTTCGACGATAAAGTCCGAGGCGGGATTGGCGCGACGGCCAAAGCCGCCACCGAGGAGCGTAGTATTTACTTTTACCTTTTCCGGCGGCAATCCGGCGACTTTCGCAGCGGCGGCGCGATCCACGGTTTCGAACTGCGTGCCGGTCCAGAGTTCGCAGCTATCGGCGCGAAGATCCACAACACAATTGAGCGGCTCCATCATGGCGTGCGCGAGGTATGGGACGTCGTATTCAGCAGTGATGGTTTTTGCGGCGCTGGAGAGAGCGCCTTGCGGATCGCCATTTTTTCTGGCGATGTTACCCGGACTCGAGGAGGTCTTGGAGAATTCTTCGGTCATTTTTGACGTGGAGAGGCCGGCATTCTCCCCGTCGTCCCATCTAATTTTCAATTTATCGCGGCCCAGTTTTGCCGCCCAATAACGATCAGCGATGACGGCCACGCCGGAGGGAATCTCTTTAACGCTGCGTACGCCGGGAACTTTTGCGGTGTCGGCGGAATCAACATGGGAAACTTTGCCGCCGAAAACTGGCGGACGCGCGACGACGGCAAACAGCATGCCAGGAATT
>Ga0070697_100003249_pt1 | contig 12480 bp, 11 predicted proteins | sample KBSK1501metaG_FD_65475 | JGI IMG/M metagenome (GOLD analysis project Ga0070697, IMG submission 65475) | Corn, switchgrass and miscanthus rhizosphere microbial communities from Kellogg Biological Station, Michigan, USA - KBS K1-50-1 metaG | ecosystem: Host-associated > Plants > Roots >... | reverse complement strand
ACTTTGGCGACGCGCTCGGTCGAGCGCACGAGGTCGACGAACAGGATGGTCGCGAGGAAGCGATCGCCGGGGGCCGCCTCCATGACGTCGGTGATCCATTCGCGGAGCGTCTTGATGAAGTCCGGCCCGCTCCGGCCGACGAGGTGGCCTTCGCCAGAGAGCTCCACGAGCCGCGCGTCGGGGATGCGGGATGCGAGATCCTTCGCGCAACCCGGCGGCAGAAGCGGGTCACCGGTCTTACCGATCACCAGGGTCGGCACCCGGATGCTGGAGAGAATGCCGCGGACGTCGATGAGCTGATTCATCCGGGCGAGCGCGATGCGCGCCGCTGGGGTCGCTGACATCCGCCGCATCTGCTCGAACCCTTCGAGGAACTCCGGATCGTCGCGGAGTCCCGGCCCCAGCCACGTCCGCATCGCCTCGCTGGCGAAGTCGAGCTTGAACCCATTAGCGATCGTCTTCTGGAGATCCGCCTGGGCCTCCTCGGCTGTCGGGCCCCACGGGTAATCAGGCGCCCGGGTCCAGCGCGGGCGGGTGCCGTACAGGAGCAACGACCGCGTCCGCTCCGGATACGTCGCGGCGAATAGGCAGGCCATCGACCCGCCCTCGGACACGCCGAAGATGTGCGCGCGCTCGCTTTCGGCAGCGTCCATGACCGCGCGGATGTCGTCGATGCGCTCCTCGAGGGTCGGGATCCCTGCCGGCCGATCGGACATGCCCGTGCCGCGCTTGTCGAAGAAGATGACCCGCGCGAAGCGCGCAGGGCCGTCGAGAAGACCGGCGAACTCGGGCACCTGGGGCCACAGCTCCTGGTGCGACAGGCTGCCGGGACACCAGACGAGGTCAGGCCCACTGCCGCGAACGGAGTACGCGATGTGGATGTCGCCGCTCTTCGCGTAAAGCACCGGGGGAGCCATGCGCCGAACAGACTAGACCCGCGGCGCAGCCATCCTCTCCAATGGACTCGCGTAGCCTTCCGAGCATGCCAAAGACGATCGGACGGGAGGAAGTCCGGCGGCTTGCCGCAGCCGGCGCTCAGGTCGTGGTCTCGATCCGAATCGCCCGATCGTCGTCTACGGCTACGACCCAACCTGAGACATGAGCCCGCGAGCGGCGTGGCTGCTCGAAGCGCTTGGGTTCACCGACGTCTCGCACTACCTCGGCGGGATAAGCGATTGGTCGCGGCGGCCCTGCCGATCGCAGGACATCTCGCGGAGGAGCCGACGCTCGTGGGGCGGGCTGATCCGGACGCGCCCTGCGGCTTCACGCCGCGACCGACGTCACCGCCGTGGTCACGCCATGCCGTGCGCGGCTAGGTACTTCATACGATGTGGGCACGCCGCGACAGCAGCCAGGTGATGGGAAGTGCGCAATCCCGCGCGAGCTCGGAAGCGCCCGCACCGGTCGCTAGGTCGCAGGCGCAACGCGCGCAGCGCGGAAGACGATGTCCCATGTGCGAACAACCGAGACGACGATGAGCACGATCACACTCGCAGCCAGCAACGGCACCGGCCAGACCTGTCCTGCCAGAAGGGCGAGCCCGGCCGTTAGTGTCCCGGCGGCCCACGCGACGAACCAGGCCACGCGGAGCCAGCGGTTGAGCGGGCCGTACACGCGACTCGATCGGAATAGCGGTGGCACGGTCCGCGCCGTGAACAGCACGATGAAGACGAACACGACGAGGATCTCCTGGCCGAGCGTCGCAAGGGCCTGGGGGATGAGCGGGAACAACGACAGCGTCATTGCGGCGAGGTAGCTGAACAGGATGTTCCTGGCGTCCTGACGCAGGGCCTCGGAACGCTCGTCACTGAGCAAGCGAAGGTGGACCGAGATGGCCACGAAGAGAAGACCCACGAGCGCGCCTGCGACGGTCGCCGTGGTCACGAAGAACTCACGCCACTCGATTAGCTCCGGTGCCATCCTCTCCTCCGCGGGCGGAACGTGATCTCGGAGCCGACGGGCAGACTCGAACTGCCGACCGGCGGTTTACGAATTCGGTTCGCTCGTGTCGCTCCATTCTGACGCGTGTCGCGCTATCGCGAATTGCCGCTCCGAGCTGTCAGCGCCTCCATCCACGTCTGCTTCGTGGGGCTGGCTTGGCTATCACCTTGGCTATCTCGCAGGTGACTAACGGCGCCGGGCGCGGCCATTGATAGGAGCCTGCACGCCGCCCCTGTCGGCCCTGCGTGCGCCGGTTCGGATCCGGGCACCGGGGAGAGCACCGAGATGGCCCCGGTCAATGGAGCATCGTGAGAGTGGTCTTCCGAGCGCAGGCGTATCGGCGACGCGTGGGAAGATAACGACCTGATCTTTCCGAATGAGGTCGGCCGACCATTAGAAGCGAGCAACCTCCTGCGGCGTTCGTTCACGCCGCTACTCGCACGGGCTGGGCTCCCACGTCTTCGCTTCCATGACCTGCGGCACACGGCTGCAACGCTCATGCTTGGCCGTGGGACCCACCCGAAGATCGTCTCGGAGATGCTCGGCCACAGCCAGATCAGCGTCACGCTGGACCTCTACTCGCACGTAACGCCGACAATGCAACGGGAAGCCACTGGCGCTTTGGACGCTTTGCTCGCGACGTAGGGATGAGACGGACTAGTCAATGATGGTCAGAAATTGGACAACGCGGCGACGCGCAAGCGCGGCTACTCAATGTGTCTAGGCTTGCCATCGACCACGCAAGGAGGAGACGCGAACTGGTAAGGGTGGTGCCCGCATCAAGCGCCGGCTTCCCGAATGTATTTTTGGACGGCCTCGGCTTAAACCGGTTGCAACTGGTTGTCGAATCGACACGCTCGCTTCGGCCCTCTCCAATTGCGGCCTTGCGAAAGCGCTCGACGGACAAAGACCACCTGTGGGCGTCTCGATCCTACGTTTCCGAGCGAGGACGAAAGCACGGCGCCGTGATTACCATTCATCTGCCGCGGAAGCTAGCTAAAGGCCCAATCGTTGTTGAAATTGAGTACCGCACCGAAGACAATCCACGATCCTCCGATTTGCCGTTCGGTGAAGTTTGGGCAGCGGCACAGTCCCTCGTCCGTCGACCGAAAGTGATGTTTGTCGCGGCCTCCGCGGACCTCACACCCGACCAGGTTCGGTCGTTGCCCTTCGAACTTCCGCATAGCCTGCCTAATTTGCCGAGCGATAACCAGATCGTCGGGCTCCAAATCAACCGGAAATCCGACGATAAGCTCCTATATACTTTGTCTCTGCAATACCCCGAGGAAAAGACCTGCACCGCAACCTTTTTTTTCACACGGGAAGCATCAACCTTGGGCGACGCGCCACTCTTGATGGCCACCGCAGCATCGAATCTCATTCAAAGCATCGTTAGGGGAGCGAAGTAATTGGCGCCACTTCAACGGGGTCTTAGTACCGCGCTGCCGAAGATTGCCCCTTGGGGGCCCTTGGGTTCTTTGCCCCGCATGTCAGCGAGTCCCCACCCTCATCAGTGGGAAGACACCGACACTGCGTTCATCACGCGACGAGTTATCAAGTTGTTCGTCCGAGTCACGAGCGTCGTTGTCGATGTCCCTGAGCGCGGGTTCTTGGACCTAGACGACAAGCAACTAGCGGCGCTGGATGCGCATCTTGCGAGCGTTCGTCCGCTCACTCAAGAGCAGCGGAACGCTCGCCGACAGAAGCTCACCGAAGCGGCGAACTTCTTCAAGGGCTAGAGCCTTTGGCCACGGCGGTAGCGCCCGCGCCGCTGAAGTTTCGCTATGTCAGCGAAAAGCTGCAGGGCCTGCTAGACGCATTTGTTTGCACGACTTCGACTGGCGCGGACCTCTCCCGCTTCCTACGCGAGCGCGCGATCAAAGAGCAGGAAGAGAACATCAGCACAACATTTGTGTTCTTGCCGCCCGACGAATCCCGGGTAGACGCATTCGTAACCCTGAGCGCAACTGGCGTAAAGACTCCACCAAAATACCGAGAGCGCTTCCCCGACCGGATCGTCCTCCCCGCTGTGATGATTGACTATCTAGCAGTGTCTGACGCGAAGCGCGTCGAAGGGGGATTGGGCCTGCGAATCTTCCAGTGGGTCGAGAGTCGCGTCTACCCGCTGAACGCCTCGGTTGGGGTTCGGTTCGTGGCCTTGGATGTGTACGCCAGCGATTGGGGTGCTTACCGCAGGTACGCCAGCGCTGACTGGGGTTTCCACGCCTTGCCCCTCAGACCGGACCACAGCCGACGGGAAGACAGTCAGGACGCGCCCAGCGCCGACGATCCCCCGCCAACATGGCTGCGCCCTGACCGGCTGATTCCCATGGTTTACGACCTTGTTGAGCACAACGGCCCATTCGAGTTGCCGCCACCTGTAGCCAGCGCGTCGACATAGCCACCTGCAAGTCGCGGACAGCCGCGCTACGAGCGTCGGCTATCAAGTTGGCTATCTACGATGATGGCCGCCGCCTCGCGGGGTCGTGCATCGCTCCATTTCGCGAAGGACTTTCGGAGCCGACGGGCAGACTCGAACTGCCGACCGGCGGTTTACGAAACCGCTGCTCTACCGGCTGAGCTACGTCGGCGCGGATTCCCAATGATTCTCTCACTTCATGAGCTGGTGTGCGTGTTCCGGAACTGACGTTCCGACTCGAGTCCGTTGTCCACCTGTCCGTGGGCACGTTCAGCGATATTCGGTCCCACGAGCCTGAAATCGGTGACCTAGAGGCGACGCCCCTGATCGCGACAGTGCCACGCGTAGAGTTGTGCGCGCCGATGGAACGGCCACCGATCGCCTCACGGCACACGCTTGGCGGCCCCTCACTGCAAGTCGAAGGTACACACGGTGAGGAGCGCAAGGTCGTCACTGTCCTCTTCGCTGATCTGTCGGGTTCGACAGCACTAGCGGAGCGTCTGGATCCCGAGGTGATGCGCGGCATCCTTGCGTCGTTCTTCAACGCGCTCGCCCACGAGATCCAGCGATTTGGCGGGACGATCGACAAGTACGCGGGCGACGCGGTCATGGCGGTGTTCGGAGCGCCAGTCGCGCACGAAGACGATCCGGCCCGCGCGCTCCGAGCGGCACTCGCGATACGCGGGTCTGTGTCTCGGCTGAACGAGACCGTGGAGCGAGAGCACGCCATTCGGTTGGCACTACGTATCGGCCTGAATAGCGGCGCGGTCGTCGCTGGGACGCTCCCCGGTGAGGTCCAAACGGCGTACACGGTGGTCGGCGATGCCGTCAATACCGCCCAGCGGCTGCAGTCGATCGCGGAGCCGGGCGCGATCCTCGTCGGCGCGACGACGCAGCGTCTCACCGCGCGCGCCTTCGCGTTCGATGCCATCGAGCCTGTGCGGGTAAAGGGCAAGGCCGAGCCACTTGCGGCATTCCGTCTCATCGGCGCGCGTGCGACCGCTACGACGCCCGTGCGCTCCGCGCTCGTCGGCCGGGATGCCGAGCTCGCGAAGATCGTCGCGGCGGTCGACGCGGTGGAGCGTGGCGAGGGTCGCGTCGCACTTGTCACGGGCGAGGCTGGAATCGGAAAGTCGCGACTGCTGGCCGAAGCGCGACACGCTTCTGCCGGCGGGCGTGTGACCGCGCTCGAAGGGCGAGCTCTCTCGATCACACAGGGCATCAGCTACGTGCCATTCATCGAGATCATCAGACAGGACGCCGGCATCGCCGAGGACGACACCGAGGACACGAGCTGGGAGAAGTTCGAACGCCGCCTCCGCGCGCTCTTCAACGACGAGACCGCCGACGTACTTCCCTATCTCGCGACGCTCGTCGGTCTCAGTGTCACCTCTGAGTTGGCCGAGCGCGTGCGCTACCTCGACGCTCAAGCGATGGGGCGGCAGATCTTCGCCAGCGCGCGCCGCTATGTCGCGCGCCTCGCGCAAGAGCGGCCGCTCGTGCTCATCTTCGAAGACTGGCACTGGGCCGACGAGTCATCGGCGGCGCTGCTCGAGCATCTACTGCCTCTCGTCGAGACCGAACGCCTCGGCATCTGCGTCGCGAGCCGGCCGGAAGAGCGCGCGACGACGCTGGCGCGGTTGCGCGACGTGGTCGCGCGTGATCACGGCCTCCGCTTCGTGGAGGTGCGTCTCGCGAGATTGCCGCCGCCGGAGAGCGAACGCCTCTTGGCCAACCTCGTACCTATCGACGCGATCCCCGCGACGGTCCGCGCGCTCATCCTCGAGCGGACCGACGGCAACCCGCTATTCGTCGAGGAGGTCGTGCGCTCCCTCGTCGACCTCGGCGGCATCGTCCGCGGTGATGGCGGCGAGTGGCGGGCGACCGAGCGCCTCGAGCGCATCACGATCCCGGACACCGTGCACGGCGTCATCGTCGCGCGCATCGACCGACTCAATGACGAGGTCAAGGAGGTGCTCAAGCTCGCCTCTGTCATAGGGCGAAGCTTCCTCGAGCGCCTTCTTCGGGCCATCGCCGAGGCCGACGACGCCCTCGGCGGCGCGCTCGCCGAGCTGCAGCAGCTCGAGCTCATCCGTGAGCGCAGCCGCATCCCCGAGCTCGAGTACGTGTTCAAGCACGCGCTCGTCCACGACGCTGCGTACGAGAGCCTCCTGCTCCAGCGGCGCAAGGAACTTCACGCGCGCGTCGGCGAGGCAATCGAGCGGCTTTTCGCGGAACGAATCGAGGAGTTCTACGGCGTCCTTGCCTACCACTTCGCGCGGGCAGAAAACTGGGAGAAGGCGCAGGACTATCTCTTCAAGGCCGGCGACCGCGCGGAGCGGGTCGCTGGCGACGCTGAGGCGCTCGGTCACTACCGTCAGGCGGTTGCCGCGTACGGACGCGCGTTCGGCGACCGCTGGGAGCCCGCCCACCGCGCGAGCGTCGAGCGGAGGATCGGCGAAGCGCTCTTTCGTCGAGGCGAGCTCGCGCCTGCACGGGAGCACCTCGAGCGCTGCCTCGACCTACTGGGATTCCCAGTGCCTTCGTATCGACGCGGCGCACGACTGGGGATCCTGCGGGAACTGCTGCGACAGGTCGGCCACCGTGCGGCGCCACGCTTCTTCCTGCAGAAGCGCAGCGGCCGTGCCATTGAAGAGACGCTGCGTGCGGCTGAGGTGCTGGCGTTTATTGACTACGGCTCCGACCCCGAGCGGCTGGCCTTAGGAGCGCTGCGCACGCTCAATGTCTCGGAATCGAGCGACTACGCGCCTGGCATCGTCCTCGGGTCCACGGGCATCGGCCTGATGTGCGACGCCTTCGGGCTCGTAAAGGTAGCGAGCGATTACCACCAGCGGGCAGTCGCCGTTGCGGAGAGCATCGCGCAGCCGCTCTGGATCGGGAATGCGTATTTTGGGCTGGCGATCCACGAGGCGCACGCCATCGGCGATGGCGCCGCCGCGGAGACGCACTATCGCATGTCGTATGAGGCCTACCGCCAGACCGGGGATGTGAAGCGCGCCTGTGGAACTATCGCGGTCTGGTGTTACCGGCTCCGCTTCCGCAGCGACTTCGAGGCGGTCCTCACCCGGGGACGAGAGATCATGCAGGCTGGTTCGGACGCCGCCGACGAACAACTGAAGCTGTGGGGCTCGGTGCTCGTCGGCGTCGCGCTCGTGGATCTGGGCGACCTTGCTGGCGCGGAGCCGCACATACGGTCCGCTATCCGGATCGCGAACGCTATCTCCGACCACCGGTCGTTGGTCACGAGCAGCGCCCTTCTCGGCTTATGGCACCTTCGTCGCGGCGAGATCTACGATGCGATCTCCAAGCTCGAAATGGCCGACCGGATCAGCCGGGAGCGCAGGATTCGTCAGTTCCACGTGACCATGACGCTGACGACCCTCGTTGAGGCGTACCTTGCAGCGGCTGAGCGCGGCGACCGCGAGCGCTGGCTGCGCAAGGCGCGCGATGCGTCGAAGGCGAGCATCGCGCATGGGAAGGTCGACCGACAGGCGTTTCCCGGCGCGTACCGATGGCGCGGGAGCTACGAGTGGCTGCGAGGCGACCCGGCCGCTGCGCGGAAGTGGTGGGACCGCAGCTCGTCTGTGGCCACGACACTCGGCGGCCTTCGCGACCTAGAGGTCACTCGCCAGGAACGCGCGCGACTTGAAAAGGTAGCCGCGCCCTCAAGCTAGCGATCAGCTGCGGCGCGAGCCGGCAAGCGCATGAGCCACTCCAAGACATCCGCCGCGATCGACTCCCAGCCTGGTTCGCGCATGAGGAGATGGCCGTGCCGCTCGTACTCCAAACTGTCGGCCCCGTACTTTCGCGCGATCGAGCGCACGAGCGCCACCGGGACGACCATGTCTTCCCGGCCTGAGAGGCAAAGCACCGGGCAACGCACGCGGCTTGCATCGATCGGTATCCCTCGGACCATCTCCCGCGATACCAGGCCCGATTCAGGAACGAACGAGTCATACGCCTGACGGCGCTCTCCTTCGGGCAGGCAATTGAAGAGGACACGCTCGACATCCGCGTAGCCGAGCTTCCAGGGACGGCCGCTGATGATCGCGGGAAAGGTCTTCAGCCAAAACGAGAGGGCCGAACGTGGGATCTGGAGGCGCGCTTGGACAGTAAGAACGTCCCGAGGCGCGACCGGCGCCACGAGCACCGCAGCAATCCCGAATCCCTCCTCGACCAGCTTCTGGGCGATGAGCCCGCCGACGCTGTGCCCGACGAAGATCGCAGGCTGATCCAGCGCCGCAAGGACTCGACGGGTGTCGTCAACGTAGTCGCCGAAGGTGACGCCAGCGGCATTCGGCGGCGGGAGCGCGCCTCGGCCACGACGGGAGAGCGCATAGCACTCGAAGCCCTTGCCAGCGAACCAGGTAAGCCAGTCCGCAAAATGGCGCTGGTCCATGCCAGCGCCGTGCATGAAGACGAGTGGAGATCGCGCTGCGGGTCGCTCAGGGCGTGTATGGAGCCCAGGAAATCCGGCGATCGTCACGGATTCGAGCTTCACGGGCGAAGTGTCACATCGCATCCAGCCTTATGACAATCAACCGCAGCACGGTCAAGCTTGACACTGAATCACTTAGCCGCTGTATCCACTGAAATAGTGCGTTTGAAGGACGTCGCTGAGTCAACAGAATCCCGATGAAGCGGGCGTATGAAAGAGGTGCACAACAACAAGAAGTTACGAAACCGCTGCTCTACCGGCTGAGCTAACGTCGGCTAGGAGGCCGAGGGACTGAGTTTACTCGGTCATCCGGCCGACGACGCGACGTGAGCGTAGCGGTACGTCGGAGCGGTCACGCAGCAGTTCGGCAGACGCGCCCGCGGCTATCTCTTCGCGGCCCCCATTCGCTCCGCCGCCTCAAAGGCCGCGGCGTCCATTGGGCTCATCAGCTGGAAATAGTTGTTGTCGGGATCGGAGAACGTTGAGATCAGCATTCCGCTCGCGTCGGCGTTCCCCTCCGCCGGGTCATACGGCTCTTTCACCACGGTCGCGCCGGCTGCCTTGAGCTTCTTGAACTCGCCCTGCACGTCGGGCGTCTCGATATTCCAGATGATCCGACCGGGCTCGCGGTTCTGGCCCTTCACCTGGTCGTGCGGCCCTACGGTCACGATGCCGCTTCCGAGCTGCCAACTGAAGTACCCGCCATCGTCCCACGTCGGCTTGCCAAATAGCTTCGTGTAGTAGTCCTTCAGGCGCTGCGGATTCTCGGAGCCGATCAAGATGCTGTTCAGGTTCATTCCTGCCCCCTTGCGTCTTGCGTTCGATGTGCGTCCAGCGTAGGTCGAACGTCGCCGTCATGCCTCCCAGGGAAAGAGCGAGCGCTTCTCTAAGCCCGCGCCGGACCGTTCTTGGTGGCAGAGATGCACGGAGCCAAATATTTACCTCGCGCGTATCGGCGTATCTGCCTGGTGTGATGCGGTGACGAGGAGGACCTCCGCTCATGGCAGCGGAGGTCCTTCCTTCGTCCGGCCGGATGTAAGGGTTCGCCTCTAACGCAGCGCCGCGAAGTTCACCACCGGGCAGCGCACCAGAACGTTCGTGATCTCGAGGGTGCCCTTGCCCGCGGCGAGGGCGGCTGCGATGTCCGTGTCGCTCGAGAGCTCGGATGGGGTCTCGACGGCGTTCCAGTGGAAGATCTGAAGGTTCCAGGCGCCGCCGGCGTAGCCGACCTCGGTCGGGATGAAGTTGAGGACGTTGCACGCGGTCGCCTCGCCCGGAAGCGCCGTGAGCAGCCGGGCGCATTGGACCGTCGGCGTAGCCCCGGACGCGTCGACGACGTGGAAGACGATGTTCCCCTTCGCGAGTTGCTGCGCCGCCTGCGGCGACGAGGTCACCTGCGCCGTGGCCTCGTACTCGATGATCTTGTTGTCGTAGAAGCCGGAGTTCCGCGAGCTCGCCGAGGCCGGCGCGGCGAGCGCGAGGAGCATGCCGACCACCAGGACAATGCCGATGCGAAGACGTCTCATGGGTCATCCCCCTTGTTGAATTGAGGAAAGGTTCACTCGGCACCATGACAGGGTGATGACGACTGTCACGTCCCTGTCACACTCCTTCGGCAGGCTCATGCCCACGAAGATGGCGCCCATCCTGGTAGTGGACGACGACGCGAAGATCCTGCGGCTCGTCCGGACCTACCTCGAGCGCGAGGGCTTTCCGGTCATCACGGCGAGCGACGGCCGCTCGGCGCTCGACGCGGTCAGGGAATCGCGCCCGCGTCTCCTCGTGCTCGACGTCATGCTTCCCGAGCTGGACGGCATCGCCGTCCTGCGCGCGCTGCGCGAGAGCTCCAACATCCCGACCCTCATGCTGTCGGCCCGCGGCGCGACCGCCGACCGCGTCTACGGTTTCAATGAGGGCGCCGATGACTATCTCGCCAAGCCCTTCTCGCCGGCGGAGCTCGTCGTCCGCGTGAAGGCCATCCTCCGACGCGCGGAGACCACAGCGGCGAGCACGGCGCGCGCTGAGCTCCGCCACGCCGATCTCGTCATCGACCTGGACCGCCACGAGGTGCGCCGCGACGCCGATCGCATCGCGCTCAGCGCCGCCGAGTTCCGGCTCCTCGTCGCCCTGGTCGAAGGCGGCGGACGCGTCTTGTCGCGCGAGTTCCTTCTCGACACGCTCCACGGCGCGGGCGAGAGCGAGGCGCTCGACCGGACCGTCGATGTCTACATTGGCCGGCTCCGCGAGAAGCTGGGCGACGACGCCGAACACCCGCGCTACGTCGCGACCGTCCGCGGCGTCGGCTATCGCGCTGCGCCCGAATGAGCGGCATCGCCGGCCGTATCGTTCTCGCCTCCGTCGCCGTGGCCGCGACGGCGATCGGGGTCGTGGCGATCGGCGTGCTCGTGTTCGGCGGAGCGGCCTTCGAGCAGCTGATGGTCGAGCATGGAGAGACGGTCGCCGCGGCGCGCGCCATGTTCGACGAGACCGTGTCGGCGACGGTCGTGATCGCGGGGATCGCCGCCGCGGCCGTCAGTGTCGCGCTTGCGGTGCTGCTGGCACGTCGGATCGGACGACCGCTGACGCAGGTAGGACACGCGGCGCGGCGCGTCGCCGAAGGCGACCTCTCCGCGCGCGTCCTTGGCACCGGCCCCGAAGAGATCCGGTCTCTCGCGGACTCCTTCAACCAGATGGCCGAGCGTCTGGCCGAGCAGGAGCTCCTTCGGCGTGAGTTCATCGCGAACGCCGCCCACGAGCTGCGCACGCCGCTGACGAACCTCCAGGGCTACCTCGAGGCCCTCCGCGATGGGGTCATGCCGCCCGACCGCACGATGTTCGAGTCATTGCACGAAGAGGCCGATCGCCTCGTGCGACTGTCACGGTCGCTCGACGCCCTCGCCGAGGGCGAGCTCGCGACGGCCCCGCCGGTCCTCGTCGAGATCGACTTGGGCGAAGCGATCGCAAGCGCGGTGCACGTCGCGCGCGCGTCGTTCGAGCTGCGACGCATCGTCGTCGCGATCGACGTGCCGCGCGGCCTCTGTGCTCACGCGAACCCGGACCACCTCGCGCAGGTCCTCGCCAACCTGCTACAGAACGCGGTGCGCTACACGCCAGACGACGGACGCGTCGCGGTGAGCGCTGAGAGCAGGGCCGCTGAGGTGCTCGTCGCCGTCACGAACACCGGTGAGGGCATCCCTGCCGACGACCTGCCGCGCGTCTTCGAGCGTTTCTACCGCGTGGAGAAGTCGCGCGATCGCGCGCGCGGCGGCGCGGGGATCGGGCTCGCCATCGTGAAGCGGCTCGTCGAGCTCGGCGGTGGCAGCGTCGGCGTGGAGTCGGCCAACGGGCTGACCCGCTTCTGGTTCAGCCTCCCTCGCGTGACGTAGGATCCCGGGTCCGCCGCTGGTCCCGGCCAGGGAATTGCACCGCCCGTCGAGCGTGTTGAGTGGGTATGGCTGGTGATTGGAACAAGCAGACGATCGACCGGTTCCACGCGAAGGGCGGCAAAGGCATCGACCCCTGGGGTGACAACCTTCTACTGCTGACCACGCGCGGAGCGAAGAGCGGACAGGTCCGGACGACCCCGCTGGTCTACCACCGCGACGGGGAGCGGTACGTCATCGCGGCCTCGAAGGGCGGGGCGCCCTCCCATCCCGCCTGG
>Ga0070697_100003248_pt1 | contig 12482 bp, 8 predicted proteins | sample KBSK1501metaG_FD_65475 | JGI IMG/M metagenome (GOLD analysis project Ga0070697, IMG submission 65475) | Corn, switchgrass and miscanthus rhizosphere microbial communities from Kellogg Biological Station, Michigan, USA - KBS K1-50-1 metaG | ecosystem: Host-associated > Plants > Roots >... | reverse complement strand
ATCAACACGGGCGAGGCCAAGGGGGAGGAATTCCCCTTGTTCAAGACTTTTTGGATTGAAAAGCCAACTGCGAATGCCAACTCCATCGTCGTGCACGCGTTACTGGACAGCGAGAGTGCGGCTGCTGCCTACCGCTTCACGATACGACCTGGCGAAATAACGGTCTTCGACGTGGAAATGGCTATCTATCCGCGAGCGGATCTTGACCATGCCGGCCTCGCACCGATGACGAGCATGTTTTTCTTCGGACCGAACGATCGCATTGACGTCGACGACTTTCGTCCGTCGGTGCACGATTCCGATGGCTTCGCGATCTTCAACGGCCGAGGCGAGGAACTTTGGCGCCCGCTCAGCAATCCCAAGGATCTTCAGATTAGCACCTTTTCCGATCTCAATCCTCGCGGTTTCGGCTTGATGCAACGGGAGAAGAACTTCCGGGAGTACCAAGATATCGAATCAAGTTTTGAAAGGCGGCCAAGCCTATGGGCCGAGCCGATCGGGGATTGGGGCGAAGGCTCGGTTCAGTTAATCGAGATTCCCACGAAGGAGGAGATCCACGACAATATCGCCGGCTTTTGGCGGCCGAAGAATGCCCTGCAGGCCAAAGGCGAGCATACTTACACTTATCGTCTGCATTGGGGGCCGGATACTCCCAAGGCAACATCGCTCGCGCGGTTTTCACGAACAGCCGTTGGCGCAAGGGGCGACGGTGCAAAAATATTCGTTCTGGACTTGATCGGTGAAAAACTGAAGTCCGTCGACCCGAAGACCATCCGGGGCAACGTCACCGCGGAAAAAGCCGAAATCCGAAATGTCGTCACTCAGCCGAACCCAGCGACGGGGGGCTGGCGATTGAGTTTTGAGCTTTCAGTTAAAGACAAAGTTCCGGTCGAGTTGCGCGCATCCCTGATGCAGGGCAATGACGCCATATCGGAGGTATGGGTCTATCGATGGACATCTTAACGCAAAGCCCGGACCTGGAGTCCGGCGGCAGTGTGCGAACGCAATTTCTTCCGCCGGAATCGCCGATGGTAATGTCAAAGCAGCAGTTTCAAGGCTTCCAGAGGAGGGAAGACAATCAAGGGGCCCCCTTGGATTCCGTGGCGCTGCGGCGCGCCTGCATTTTCACGGGTACCGCCGCAATGACTGCGGCCGGCTGTTACGAAATGTATGAAGTCCTCCAGGTCGGCGGTGTTACGATACTTGAATGGATGGTGCTGTTTCTGTTCGTGCTCCTCTTCGCATGGATTGCATTCTCCTTCATGTCTGCATTAGCCGGGTTCGCGGTACTGCTTTTTCGCACCAAGGATCCGCTTGGCATCGATCCTGCCGCGCCCCTTCCATCGATAGGCAGCAAGAATGCGATGTTGTTGCCAACCTACAATGAAGACCCTTATCGAATCATGGCTCGGCTTCGGGCGATGTGCGAGTCGATCGACCAGTCCGGATACGGTTCAAGGTTCGACTGGTTTGTGCTGAGCGACACAACGAGCCCTTCCGTCTGGATAGCGGAAGAGAAATGCTTCCTGCGGCTTCGCGAGGATCTCCGCGCTAAGAATATTTTTTATCGTCACCGCCCGGAAAATACCGCGCGAAAATCCGGCAATATCGAAGACTGGATAAAGCGGTTCGGCGCGGGTTATGACCACATGATCATACTGGATGCCGACAGCTTGATGACAGGCGACACGATCGTCCGGCTCGTGTCCGCTATGGAAAGGCATCCTGGCGTAGCTCTTATTCAGACACTTCCTATCGTTGTAAATGCGAAAACTTTATTTGCCCGGTTGCAGCAATTTTCAGGGCGGCTGTACGGCCCTTTGATCGCTGCAGGCATTGCGTGGTGGCATGGCTCCGAAGGCAACTATTGGGGGCACAACGCGATCATTCGCGTGCGCGCATTTGCGCAGGACGCGGGCCTCCCTGACCTGCAGGGCCGCAAACCATTTGGCGGCCATATTCTCAGCCACGACTTCGTGGAAGCGGCGCTGATGAGGCGAGCGGGATGGGCCATCAGAATGGTATCTACTTTGGGCGGCAGCTTCGAAGAATGCCCGCCATCGCTGCTGGATTTCGCTGCGCGCGACCGGCGATGGTGTCAGGGCAACCTTCAGCATTTGGCGGTACTCCCGGCGCGCGGGCTGCATTGGGTATCGCGGCTTCATCTTCTCACCGGAATTGGTTCATATCTCACGGCGCCGCTCTGGCTGCTCTTTCTGGTGCTCGGAATTCTGATCTCTTTGCAAGCCCAATTTGTTCGGCCTGAATATTTTCCGAAAGGGTTTTCCCTGTTTCCGAAATGGCCTGCTCAAGATCCCATTCTCGCTGCCTGGGTTTTTGTCGGCACAATGGGATTGCTGATCTTGCCTAAATTTCTCGCCTACGTTCTGCTCGAAACCCAGACCCGAAACCGCAAGCAATTCGGTGGAGGGATGTTGGTTTTTGTAGGTGTCGTGATCGAGACGTTTCTGTCAGGCCTGATCGCGCCCGTCATGATGATCTTTCAATCCTCTGCGGTCGGAGAAATTCTGCTGGGACGAGATGCAGGCTGGCAGGTCCAGCGACGCGACGATGGCGAATGGCCCACCAGTGACTTAATCCGCAAATATGCGGTGCCGACCCTCTTCGGTGTCGGAATGGCTGCCAGCGCGTTCGCGGTGTCCCTGCCATTGCTGCTTTGGATGGCACCAGTCATTGTGGGTCTGCTGCTTTGCGTCCCAATCGCGATGCTGTCATCAAAGGGTTCAAATCCCAATCCCAGATTATTTCGTACCCCCGAGCAGACGGCGCCGCCTCAAGTTTTAATTCGGGCAAACGAATTGGCGAACGCCTCGGATGAAGCTGCCGCATGCCCGTTACTCGAACTTCGCAATGAACCCCGCCTGTTGGACGCGCATTTGATGAATTTGCCCGGGGACAAGCCCCGCAATCGCGGCCAAATCAACCCACATCTCGCAATTGCGCGCGCCAAAATTGAAGACGCAGAGACCTTTGAGGAAGCGTTGGGCTATCTCACCGCGCGTGAGACATTCGCGGTTCTCAACTCGCCAACCATGCTCAGGGCCGCGTGTGCCATGCCTCGCGGTCAAGAGCGCGAGTAGTTCCAACCGGAGTCTGAAACCCTCGGACCAGCTTCTCTATTCCCGCACCATTCCAGGTTGACCTGGGTGCGAGCCGGCCCGTTGCGGCAGAATGAGAAGACAGCCCAATATAAAAGCCGCGATAACCGCCGAGGCGAGCGGGCGGCTCAGTGCAAGGCCACCATGGTCTATCGGCTTGTCAAGGAAATCACCAACGGTCGCGCCGAGCGGCCGGGTCAAAATAAATGCCGTCCAGAACAGCGTTACCCGGGATACATTGGTCCAGTAATAGGCAGCCGCGACAAGCGCTAATGCGGCGCCAAATACAAGCGCTCCGCCTTCGTATCCGAGGCCGGTCGAATCGGCCATCCAGTCACCGAGCGCGGTTCCCAGTGTTTGCGAAAACGTGATGGCAGCCCAATAAAACATCTCCACCTTTGGCGTGTTGACGGTGTCGACCGAGATCGATCCGAGTGACCAATACCAAAGGCCGAGTATGGCCAACAAACAAAGCAACAAAATTGACGAGCCGCCTGTGTAGCCGACACCTAACGAACGGTCTGCGAAATCGGCCATTGTCGTGCCGAATGTCGTGGAGGCAATAATGGTCGCCCAATAAAGAAAGGGGTGAAATTTTTTCGTCACAATCTGCAAGCTGACAAGCAGCACCAATGCTGCGAAGAAGAGAGCAGTCCCTGCCAGATAGCCCCAGTTGAGGGTCATGGTGACGGTATCGCCGCCTGTCTCGCCTAACGTCGTTGCTGCAATTTTAATAATCCAGAAAGCGAGCATGACCTCGGGAACCTTGTTGAATGATTCTGGCATGTCTCTTTCACGTCCCGCTTACCGGAAGACCACTTCCATTCGCCCGATTTGTTCTGTGCTGCTCCAATGTTCATTTTGCGGCGAATGTCCTCAAGCATCCGGCGGTAACGCAGAATTGCAACGCAACGGTTGATGCCGGTTTGTGTCCACGCGTGCATAAAATAATTCCGCAAAAGCTGCGGTCCTATGTTTTGAACGATTGCCGCGTTGACGCTCGCCCTTTTTTGCTGCGAATTACTCGGCTTTTCGACCATAATTCAGCAATCCACCATGGCCCTTCGGCGGATGAGCGCGAAGCGCGTCTTCGTTGGGCTCGGTGCCCCAGCCGGGCCGGTCTGGAATGACGAGATGGCCGTCTTCGATCGGGGGCACGTGGGTGAAAAGTTCGTGATCCCATGCCAGCCTGTCGATATCCGTCTCCATGATTCGCAAATTCGGTACCGCCGCGCTGAAGTGGGCATTCATCATGGTGCAAAGGTGGCCGTAAAAATTATGCGGTGCGACGTTGACCTCGTACGCCTCGGCGCTTGCTGCGATCTTCATCGACTGCCAAACGCCATTCCATGGCGTGTCGATGATCGCGACATCCATCGCCTGTTCGCGGAAATAGGGCAGAAATTCGCGCAGGCCCAAGAGCGTCTCGCATGACGAGACCGGGTGCGGACTTTGACGTCTGATATAGCCGAGTGCTTCGGGGTTGAAGCTGTCGATCTCAATCCAGAACATGTCGAGGTCGGCAATGGCGCGCAGCATCTTGAGATAACCTTCGGTCTTGGCGTTGAAGTTGAGGTCGAGCAGGATGTCGACGTCCGGCCCGGCGCCATCACGGATTACTTCGAGATGCGTGCGCAGATCGCGCAATACCTTTCGGTCGACGTTGATCTCCGGTGCGAAGGGAACCCCAAAACCGGGCCGCCAGCCTTGGGGCCTACCCGCGTCGTAAGTGAAGATGTTGGTCTTCAGCGCGGTAAATTTCTTTTCCCGGACTTCGCGTCCGATCGCCTTCACACCATCGAGATCAGTGATCGGCGGCTTGTACCAGTCGGGATGATTGATGCGCCAGGTGGCGCAATGCGACCAGTAGACACGGATGCGATCGCGAATTTTGCCGCCGAGCAATTCATAGCAGGGTACACCGAGCAACTTGGCCTTTGCGTCGAGCAGGGCGTTTTCGATCGCACCAAGCGCTTGGGCTACCACACCGCCGGCCGCGGGGCGCGTCGCTGCGAAAAGCTCGGCATAGATTCGCTCGTGCTGGAAGGCATTCTGTCCCACCACCCGCGCCGAGAGACGCTGGATCGCCGCACCGACGCCGGGAGAGCCGAAGCCTTCGTCAAATTCGCTCCAGCCGACGACGCCGTCTTCCGTGGTGAGCTTGACGAAGTGGTAGTTTCTCCAACCGGCATCGCAAGCGAGCAGTTCGACGCTTCGTACCTTGGATATCTTCGTCATGGCATTTCCTTTTTATATTTTTAGCGATAGTCGCAGGGGACCGGATCGGATGGCTCACAGGCAGCGTCGTGCGGCGTCGAAGTCGTTGCCGCGGTTAGTAACAAATTCATCTCAAGGGAATCAGGGGGCGCCGCTATTCCGCAGCCTGCCGTGGCGGCAAGCGCATGGTTTCGACGCCATCAGCCTCGGTCGCGGAGATCGTCGTGCGTACCATCAGGCGCGCCTCGTGCGCCGGCCACGGCCGTCCGCGATGCATGGTCGCACGGTTGTCCCACATGACGACGTCACCTCTGCGCCATTGGTGCAGGTAGCTTGTTCCCGGCGCGGTCGCGGCTTCCATCAGTTCATCGATCAGTTTTTTCCCCGCGGCCGCCTCCATACCCTCGACCGCATATGCGTGCGAGGCGAGGTAGATCGCGCCGCGGCCGTTTGCGGGATTCTTCCACACCATGCGCCAGCATTGCGGAGGCAGCGCCGCGCGCTCCTCGGGGGTTGCGAGGTCTGCCGCGATCTGGCTGCGCGAATGCGCGTAGTCGTGCCAGGCAAAGGAATTCTCGAGCTTCTTGCGCAAGTCCGCATCGAGCCGCTCGAAGGCAAGGCGGGTCGAGACGTATTCGGTCTCGCCGCCGCGTGCCGGAATGATGCGCGCCGAAAGGATCGATGTGAGCGCCGGCACGCGCTTGAATGATGAGTCGGTATGCCAGAGCTGGTTGGCTTTGCTGCGCAGCGAAAGCCGGTGATCTGGCGGTACGACCGTTCCGTCAGGGCCGACGGTACTCAGGATCACAAAATGCGAACCCGTACCCTGCGAGCCGACCTTGGTCACTTCCGGTGGCCCGAAGCGGCGCGAAAAGGCGAGCTGAAGCTCGTCGGTCACCTCCTGGCCTCGCAAGACCAGAACGGAATGCTCCTCAAAGGCAGCGCGCACCGCCGCATATGCGGCATCGTCCGAGGCGACATCCGCAAGCGTCACGCCGCGCAGTTCGGCGGCGAATCCCGGACCCAACGGTACAACGTCCATCGGCAAGTCCTCCCTGTTATTATTGCTCGTAACTTTACGGCAGAACTGCCTGGCCGGCAACGACATGCGGCGGATGCGGTCAAGCCCCGCGGCACCATCGAATTGCCGCCTACGCTACTCGTCCGCCGATGAGGTGATCGACTGACGCGCCCCATGTACACCGGGCTGCCGACTGGCTAACAATTGAACGGGGATGTAGCCCGTCCGGGCTCGGGGTAATGCATATGAGACGGCGCGAATTTGTTGGGCTTCTCGGCGGTGCGGCTGTGGCGTGGCCGCTCGCAGCGCGGGCACAGCAGGCGGCAAAGTCCTACCGCGTTGCTTACCTCGCCTTGGTCGCTGATCAGGATGCGGTGATCGTGAAGCAGCGGCTTAATGAGCTCGGCTATACTGAAGGCAAGAACCTGATTTTCGACGTCGGCTCCGCCGAAGGACAGCTGGAGCGCCTGCCTCAGCTGGCGACCGAAATGGTCAAGACCAATCCGGACGTGATCGTTGCGGGTTTCGGAACGGCGACTACCAAGGCGGCCCAGGCCGCAACAGCGAGCATACCTATCGTTTTTACGAGCGCTGGCGATCCGCTCGGAACAGGCATCGTCAAGAGCCTCAGCCGGCCCGGCGCCAATATAACGGGTATCCATTCCCAGGCTGGCGAAATAAACGGCAAGCGGCTGCAAATCCTGGAGGACCTCGCCCCCGGTATTCGGATTGTCGCGGCGCTCCTGAACCCGGATGGGCCGTTTACGACCGTGGCGCTCCAGGATTTGAGGATCGCCGCTGCCGCACGCGGCCAGCGCCTCGAAATCTGCGCGGTACGCACGGCCGATCAACTCGCAACGAGTATGGAGGCTGCGGCCAACGCCGGCGCCACCGGCCTGACGATATTGGAGACTCCCTCGCTTCTGGATCTTCGCCGGCAAATTGCCGATCTGGCAGCAAAGCTTCGGCTGGTCGCGGTCTACGGAAATCGGGCTTTTGTCGATGCTGGTGGATTGATGTCATACGGAGCCGATCGTCGGCAGCTATACCGGCGTGCGGCGGAAATTGTCGACAAAGTCTTGAAAGGCGAAAAGCCGGCAGATATTCCAGTAGAGCAGCCGACAAAATTCGAGCTTGTTATCAATCTCAAGGCGGCCAAGGCGCTCGGCCTGAAGATCCCCAGCACGCTGCTAGCCATCGCCGACGAGGTGATCGAATGAGGCGGCGGGAATTTATTGCAGGGTCGCGACTTGCGACGTATCCATCAGAATAATGCCGTCATTGTTGGACGTATTTGATTTGATGGTCGAGATAGGCCATTTTCCACTATGACCTTTGATGGATATTCGCAGGCCATGTTCAATCGTACCATCCTGGCCGCTGTCACGCTCGCCATCTCGATCGCTGCGAGCGCAGCCAAGGATCAGCCCAAAAAGGAGGAATGTCCGACGCTGAACCACCAGGAGATCGAAAACCTGCTCCGCCGAGCGCCGTCATGCCAGCGCGCAATCGCCCTATTTGAAATCTGTCAGTTCGGTTCCAGCGGTGACGTCAAGCCTGGGCGCGATAGTTACCAAAAAATGCGAAGGCGACTTCCTGAGCGAACTAAGCGCTGCGCAAAGGCGGGCCTATGACCGTGAACAGAAACACTGCCAGCGCAAATATGCTAGCGAGGATGGTTCGATGTACCGCTCGTTCGCAGCATTTTGCGGTGCCGATGTGGCGCGCAACTATTCGGCCAGGTTCCTCGAGGCCGTTCCCGCCGGGCGCAAATAGCACTTGCTGGGTCGCACACTCAACGGAGCGAAACCCGCAGAAATCTCGCTAGCTGACAAAAGTCATGAGCGGTATTTTCCATGGGTAGCGCCGATGCAATTCCGTTTTTCGCTGGGCGACTTCGGACGTTCGGCCCTGAGTTATGTTAGGTTTCCGTCCGCAGGCATGGGGACACAACAATGAAGCGGCGGGAATTTATCGGTCTTCTCGGGGGCGTGGTAACGGCATGGCCGCTTGCCGCGCGTGCGCAGCAGCCGGCGAAGCAGCACCGCATTGCGTTCGTCCATTCCGGCATCCCCGCCGATCAGCTAACCGAAACCGCCGGTCCGTTCTGGGTGCGGCGGTTCTACGAAACGCTGCGCGGGCTCGGCGATACTGAAGGAGGCAATCTCGTCGTCGAGCGCTATTCCGCGGAGGGCCGCTCCGAGCGCTTTGCTTCTCTCGCTGCCGAGGTCGTGAGCCGCAACCCAAGCGTCATAATTGTAAACCTCAACGATCTCGTCAAAGCGTTCACGGCGGCCACCGCCACGATACTGATCGTCTCGATTACGGGATATCCGATCGCGGGAGGTTTGATCACGAACCTTGCGCGCCCTGGGGGCAACCTTACAGGCGTGAGCATTAACGCGGGCATCGAGATCGGCACCAAGCGCCTGCAAATCCTCAAGGAAGCGATTCCCTCGGCGGCCAAGGTCGCTTACCTGCTGTCGGGAGGGTGGTACGGCGGCACGGGATTGACGTATCGCGAAACAGGACAGCGTTTGGGAATTGCGCTGACCGAGAATTTCCTTCCCGAAGTAAATGATGCGCAACTCCGCCGCACCTTCGCGGAGCTGGCGCAACAGCAATTCGATGCCGCCATTGTTGACGAGGGCGGCAGTTTTTTGGCGCACCGTGCCTTGATCGCCGAACTGGCCGGGAAACATCGTCTTCCGGTAATTTATCCCTACCGCGACTATGTCGACCTTGGCGGGCTGATGACCTATGGGCCGGAACTCAGCGAACTTGCCCAGCGTCTTGCCAATGACGTTCATCAGATCCTCAACGGGACCAAACCGGGCGACATCCCGTTCTATCAACCCAACAAGTTCCAGCTGATCGTCAATCTGAAGGCTGCCAAGGCGCTCGGCCTCGATGTGCCGCCGACACTTGTCGCGCGCGCGGATGAGGTAATTGAATAGCCGCGGTATCGCTTAACTGCACAACGAACGGCGCCAGCTCATTTCGCAAGCGTCTGTTGTCCCAGGGCAGGGCGGAATGCGGCCACGATTGTTTCCCTTGTTCGTCCAGAAAATGCGCCAAGCTCTGACATTGTTGGCCACAATCGAAAATGACGATCACGGCAGGCCTTGGGGGACGATAGCTATGCTTTCCGTGGATCAATTTCTCAGACTGATAAGCCTGCCAGCCGTCGTTGCGGCATTTCTGATCGCGTCGCAGATTTCAGGCGGGGTGATTTCTCACCCTGCGCAAGTGCAAATGGCGAGCGAGTAGTACTTAAGACGCTCAAGACTGAATTGGCCAACGGGTCGCACCACCCGCCGCATCGGCGGGTTGCCTGCAATATTTTCATTTTCCATGGCGCAATACGCGAAACCAGAATTGGGACAGGTCTAGGCGTGGCGTCACAAACGCGCAGCCATAACTCACCTTTCGGGCTAATCGATCGATGTCCGCCTTCGAGGCTCTTACAGACATCCAATGCCAGGCGCGTCACGACTGTCTTTGGATCCAAGCAGACATTGCCACGGAGATTCCGGAGCAGGGCCTCCGGGCACGCAAAGCGTGATCGCGAAGGCAACCACGGAAACGCCGGTTCCAGAGAGGAGCGAGGATTCTGTGTTCTCAAGCCGTGCGAACGGAATTCAGGAACGTCGCGACGTCAGCCTTGAGACGGTAACTTTCCCCGGAAAGGGACTGCGCCGCGGAGAACACCTTAGAGGAAGCCAATCCCGTCTCGCTGGTACCGCGCTGCACATCCGCGATGTTGGAACTCACCTGCAAGGTGCCTTGCGCCGCCTGCTGTACGTTGCGGGATATCTCTTGGGTTGTGGCGCCTTGCTCTTCAACCGCTGAGGCGATAGTTGACGCGATCTCGGACATCTGCCCGATGGTGCTACCGATCGCCTTGATCGCAATTACCGATTCACGCGTTGCATTCTGGATGCCGCTGACCTGTTGGCTGATCTCGCCCGTCGCCTTGGCGGTCTGCTCGGCAAGCGCTTTGACCTCAGACGCCACGACGGCGAAACCGCGGCCAGCATCTCCGGCTCGCGCAGCCTCAATGGCTGCGTTGAGGGCGAGAAGGTTGGTCTGTCCGGCAATAGCGTTGATCAGTTCGACCACATCACCGATTCGGCTTGCCGCCTTCGACAGTTCGCTAACGCGATTGTTGGTTATCTCTGCTTGCTCTACCGCTTCGCTGGCGATCCGGGCAGAGTTCTGCACCTGGCGACTGATTTCGTTCACCGAGGACGACATCTCTTCGGTCGCCGAAGCAACCGACTGCACATTAGCGGAGGCATCTTCAGATGCGGCGGCAACAACGTTCGTAAGTTGCTGAGACCGTTCAGCCGTTGCTGTTAGGGTACTGGCCGCAGTCTCGAGCTCCGTCGACGCGGCGGACACCGTGTCAATGATTCGACCAATGGCACCTTCGAATTCGTCGGCGAGTTTGTGCATGTCGGCTTTCCGGGCTGCCGCCACGCTCAACTCCTGCTTCACCTTGGCGTCAGCCTCATCTTCGGCCTTCTTCTTCGCTTCAATTTTGAAAGTTTCGACGGCCTGCGCCATGTCCCCCACCTCATCGCTTCGTCCCAATCCCGGCAGAACGACACCAAAATCACCCGACGCGAGCCTCTGCATTGCATGGGTCATTTTGGCGATCGAATTGGCGATACGCTGTCCGAAATAGATTGCAAGGAGGCCAATGCAAAGGGTCGCTCCTACGATCGTCCAAAGGAGTGATTGCCGCAGTCTGGTGGCACGGGCCTCTGATAATTGGTATCGATCGTCCGTCGCCTTGACCAAGGCATCCAATGTCGGGCGATTTCGCTGGAATACCGTGGCAAAGTCGTCGACTTCGTCGTTAAGAGAACTTTGGGTGACCATAAACGCTGCGAAATTGTCGTTGTAGGATTTCATAAGCGACGAAAGCTCACTCTGCAGCCCCACGGCTAAGCCCGAAGCCGCTAGCGCATCTCCAAATTCAGATCGCCGTTTGCTGAATTCATCCCCGTATTTCTCGTCGCCTCGCAGGATGAAATCCTTTTCATGGCGACGCATCATCAGCATCAGGATGGACAATCGAGGCTGGTTGAACTCCGCCAATTTGCTTTCAATTTGGTGAACCGCCAAACGAAGCTTGCCCTGCAATCCTTGATTCTCGTCCAGCCCGAGCACGCGCTGCATCGACACCAGATTGTGAAAGCGAGTCTGATAGAGATTCAATCCAGAGCGTAGCGCACTGATTTGTTTCAGGGGATCGCCATCTTTGAGCTTTTCAACGAAGTTTTCGATCTCGGACAAGTGCCCAAGGGCGGTCTCCACGACGCCGACGTGTTTATCGATCAGTTTTTCATCGTGCTTTCTCAAAAATTCAGTCGCGATCTGGCGCGCCTCAAGATAATTGGCTGACAGCCCGAGAACATGAAGGCGCAAATTTACACTTTGGTCAGACTCCAGTTGGGTTATGGCGGCGAGGTTAAGTCCGACCAGGCAGATCGCCCCGGTAAACAGGACGCCCAAGATTCCCAACAGAGCAATTTGGATTTTTAGGCCGATACGAAATCGCGGAAAAAACCTCGGATGCGTGCGAACGCGAGCCGTAAATCTGAACATGTGATGGTCAATTCTATTTCGATTGTACTGCGGCTCGTTCTAGTGCAGCGCAGCTAACAAATGGCTAATCGATATACTTCGGTAATTCTCGCCCCTGTCCAAAGAAATACCGGTGTTTCACCATGGGTACTGACACTTCTGACGTGCGAAAGGCCGCCTCATTGGGCGGCCTCTCGGCGCGGAATGTCGTAATGCGTGCCGCGTAACGCAAAAGCCTGAGTGATCGCCATTTGTGCGGGCAGCCTACAAAAGGTGCGTCCGATGCACAAAAATTGGAGCGATGGCTGCAAGTGTTTGTGCGCCCGCAGACAAGCTTCCGAGCCGCGCTCATCCTAACCTTTGGGATCGGTCAGCCTTGACGGGCGTACCTGCTCGTCAGCAACAGAGGAGTGTGTCCCATGGGGCTAAAAGACATTTTCGAGAACTTGCGCAATTTCCGAGATAATACCGTGTTCACCGGGCGATCGCGCAATATTGTGATGGGCGGTGCGTGCCTGATAGCGCTTTGC
>Ga0070697_100003245_pt1 | contig 12484 bp, 11 predicted proteins | sample KBSK1501metaG_FD_65475 | JGI IMG/M metagenome (GOLD analysis project Ga0070697, IMG submission 65475) | Corn, switchgrass and miscanthus rhizosphere microbial communities from Kellogg Biological Station, Michigan, USA - KBS K1-50-1 metaG | ecosystem: Host-associated > Plants > Roots >... | reverse complement strand
GACGTCCCCGGACACCTCTACCTGGCCTACAACGACTTCAACGGGACGCAGTACGACACGTTCTTCATTCAGTCGGTGGATGGCGGGCAGACCTGGACCTCGCCGGTTCACGTCAACGACGACTGGAACTCGGGCAAGGTGGCGGACCACTTCCAGCCGGCCGTCGCGGCCGGACCTGGAGGGGCGGTAGCCGTGGCTTTCTATGACCGGCGGGCCGACTGTCCGAGCGACGCGAGCATCATTCCACAAGACCGCGGCCGCTCGAATTTCTGCATCGACGTGTCGGTTCAGCCGTACAAGGACAGTGGATCCGGCGCCGTTGCGGTCGGGTCGAATATCCGAGCGTCGAGCGCCACCTGGGATCCGCAGCAACCGGGACTGCTGGTCAATGCCGATGGCACGACGACTGACCTGCAGAAGGTCGGGGGCCTTGGCCAGATGGCGTGCGCCTCGCACAACGACCCCTGCCGGCTCTCCTTCATCGGCGATTACTTTGGGCTCGCCATCTCAGGCAGCAGCATCTACACCCTGTCGGTCTCGACGCACTATCCGTCGAATGTGACAGCTGATGCGGGTTCGGCACTGCCGGGCTTCCTGTATTACCAGCAGCAGGTGCTTGGCACGATCAGCCGTAGCGGCGCTGGAGTCTGAACGATCAAATGAGGCCGATCACGCTGAACATCAAGGAGGAACGCATGTATCGAGTCTTGCCGCAACGTCGGATTTTTCGGTTGGCCGCAGCGCTTGCGCTGGCCAGCCTGGCCGGTGGGGTAACCGCATCGGCCGCCGCCCGGACGGGTCCCGCCCTGGCCCAGGACGTTCAGGCAAACCTGGTCCAGAACTCGCCGTTCCCGCAGAACAAGCAAAACGAGCCGGCGATCGCCCAGAACCCGACCAATTCGAAGAACCTGATTGCAGGCGCCAACGACGAGATCGACCTGCCGGCGTGCACGGTGTCGGGCTGCCCATTTGTCGCCAACGTCGGCCTGTCCGGGGTTTACGTCAGCAACGACGGCGGCAAGAGCTGGACGCAATTCTCCGCGCCAGCGGGCGGGGATAACACCGCCAGTTTTAACAACTCAACCATCCACACGCTGCCGGGCTTCGGCAAGCTAGCTCGGCAAGTCGGTCTTCCGGGCCTAGCTTCCGACGGGGACCCCAACATTGCCTTCAACGCGACCGGCACGGCGTATTACTCGAGCCTGGCCGGTGTACGGGGCACCACCATTGGCGACTTGATCACCGTGTCGAGCAGCCCCGACGGGGGAAAGACCTGGTCGGATCCGGTGTTGGCCACCAACAAGACAAATCCGGTCGACTTCAATGACAAGGAGACGATTTGGGTCGATCGGAGCGCCGCCTCACCCTTCAACGGCAACGTCTATGTCAGCTGGACGCTGTTCGTCGGCGTGCCGGGGACCGCGGAGCCGATCATGTTCACCCGTTCGACCGACGGAGGGAAGACCTGGTCGCCCGCAGCCAAGCTGAGCGCCAGCTATAACAACCGGTCGATTGGCGGCCGGCAGGGCTCGACCATCCGGACGGATGCTGCGGGCAACGTCTACGTCATCTGGGAAAGCGGCGTCACGATCAATGGGTTCAAGACCGACGCCCAGGTGTTCGCCAAGTCGACGGACGGCGGTGTGACCTTCAGCCGGCCCGCGGTGATCGCGCCGGTACATGATCTGCCGAGCCCGCTGCCAGGCAGCAGCTTCCGCAACGACAGTTTTCCGGCCGCGGATATCGGACCCAACGGGACGGTCTACGTCGGCTGGGCCGATTACCAGGCCGGTCATAGCTCGATCGTGGTGAGCCGCTCATCAAATGGCGGCGCCAGCTGGACGACGCCCGCCGTCGCCCTCGACGTGGCCGGCCGCAGCGGCTTCTTCCCGGGGGTGGCCGTGTCACCGGACGGGTCGAAGGTCACCGTGGCGACGCAAGCCCTTGACGACGTGTCAGCCGGTACCGCTCCCGGCCCCGGCGTCGTGTCCTACGACAGTTACCTGGCCGAATCCGTAAACGGTGGCGGCTTCTCGGCCCCGGTCCGAATCAGCTCGGAATCGTCGGATCCCGACGTGAGCAGCACGAACTCCCTGGCAGCGCAGTTCCAGGGCGACTACAACACGCTGATCAGCGATAACACCAGCGCATGGTTCATCTGGACTGACGGCCGCAACGGAGCGACTTGCGACGCGGTCGACGCGTTCCGCGCCGGCACGGCGCCAAAGCCGAGCGTGCCGGATTCATGCCCTGGCAACTTCGGAAATACCGACATCTTCGTCGGCACGGTAACGCTCTAACGTAACGGTCTCAAAGGGCCGCGCCACTCGGCGCGGCCCCGAGAGTCCAGCCCAAGAGGAGGGTTAGATGCGACTGGCAAAGGCGGGAACGATTGGCCTTGTCATGGCACTGGTGCCGTCGGTGGCTCTGGCCGGCCACGGCGGCTCGGGTGGCGGTGCGTTGAGTTTCACCAATACACCGCTGCTGCGGCCGGATGGTGGCAGCGAGCCGGCGCTCACGATCGGCAAGGACGGGACGATGATCGCCGGCGCCCTATCCTGGCAGCTCTTTCAAACCAACCTGTGGAAGGGCCCGTTCGGATCGACACCAACCTTCCAAGGGGCGCCAGATGTCAACCTCGAGCCCGGCGTCGGTGGCGGTGGCGATGAGGACTGGGACCTCGCCTCCAACGGAACCCTGCACGGGACGACGCTGGTCTTTTTCTTCAACCCGCAAACCAAGATCCGGCAGCTCGGCGTCTCGGCAATCAGTTGTCCCAGCGCCGATACCTCGAACAATTTCGCGAACTGCACGAGCCGCATCATCGATACCACGCAGGCCGACCGGCAGTGGGTGACGTCGCTGGGGAGCACGGTCTGGATCTCGTATCACGACTCCGGGAACAGCACGCTGATCCACGTTCAACGCTCGACGGACGACGGCAAGACCTGGACACGAGTCGGCGACCCGGTCGTCGGCGAGGGTTCGACCACCGCCAACTCGACGTTCAACAACGATCAGGGCGAGCTGGAAGCCGACCCGACGACTGGCATTCTGTACGACGTCTATGCCGCCGGCGAGGCCGGAATCCAGAAGGCGACCAGTGCGAGCTTCAACCAGGTCTTCGTTTCCCGCAGCCTTGACGGTGGCCAGACTTGGACGCCGTCGCTCGTCTTCGGCGCGCCGCTCTTCACCGCTCTCAACAACGTCTTTCCGGCGATCGCGGTCGACCCAAGCAACGGCGACGTCTATGCAACCTGGTCCGATGCCCACACCGTGTCGGTGGCCAAGTCGACGGACCACGGCCAAACCTGGTCGGCGCCGCAGGTGGTGAGCAGTGGCGGAGCGACAACTGCCGTTTTCCCGGCAATCGCCGCCCGCAGCGGCGTCGTCGACCTGGCCTATTACGGCAGCACCGCCTCCAGCATCAAGGACTCCAGTGCCGTCTGGAACGTCTTTTTGGCTCAAAGCACCAATGGGGGCGCGAGCTACGGCCAGACGAAGGTCTCGGATACGCCCAACCACGTGGGCGTGATCTGCGTCAATGGGATCGCCTGCGCTCCCGGCACCCGCAATCTCCTCGACCTGTTTGAGGACGCGATCGACCCCGTCAGCGGCAAGCTGGCGATCATCTATACGAACGACCAGCTCACGACGGACAGCGGCGGCAACCCGCTACCCCAGGTCGAACTCGCGCAGCAAAACTAAGGTCCATGGGGCTCTCAGGCTGTCTGAGAGCCCCTACAATGCGGCGCATTCGAGACGATGATGGTCAGGGCGCTGGTCCTCGGATTCCTCGTTGGGTTCCCGATTGCTCTGTCGCCCGGACCGATTTTCTTCCTGGTCCTTCGACGTACCCTCGCGCGCGGCTGGCGGAGCGGTCTCGCCTCCGGCCTCGGCGTCGCCACAGGCGATGCGACGTACGCTGCGCTCGCTGCCTTCGGTGTCGCCGCGGTCACCACGTTTCTGCTGGCGGAGCGCCGCTGGATCGGATTGGTGGGTGGCGTCGCGATTACGCTGATTGGTCTTCGGACGCTCAGACGCCCCCACCCTGACCCGTGGACCCCCCACCCTGACCCTCCCCCGCAAGGGGGGAGGGAATATTTCTCGATACTGGCGTTGACGCTCGGCAATCCATCGACGATCCTCTCGTTCGCAGCCGTCTTTGCCGGGCTCGGTATCCATATCGCAGGCGGGTGGGGATCAGCCCTCGCGCTGGTCGTCGGCGTATGGCTTGGATCGCTAACCTGGTGGGTGGTCCTGACCGGGGTCGCGAACCGGGTCCGAGGGTGGCTCACGCCGTCGGTCATCCGCGGGTTCGGTTCGGTCTCCGGCGTCGCGCTCCTCGGCTTCGGCGTGGTCACGGTCGGCGTGGCCGTGACGGGCGCCGCCCGTTAGCTCTTGAGTTCGGAAGGGATGATCGTGCGCTTGACCAGCTCGGTGCCACGGAGCACCTGCGCCTCGGCGGGGATGCCGACCGGCCAGTCGGTGAGGAAATGCTGGAGGTCGTCCACGCCTTTCATCGGGTGAGTCGCCAACGCGACGAGGACGTCTTCCTTCTGCAGTCCGGCCGTCTGGGCCGGCCCATTCGGATCGAGCCGGGCAATCCGGACGCCACTGTCCTGGTCGAGCTGGTAGTAGCGGTTGACGCGCCGGTGGATCGGCCAGGTCTCACCGGTGATGCCGAGGTAGGAGCGAATCACACGGCCGTCCCGGATCAGCAGGGAGACGACGCGCTGGGCGGTGTTGCTCGGCACCGCGAAGCAAATACCCTGTGCCATGGCGATGATCGCCGTGTTGATCCCGACCACCTGGCCGCGCGTGTCGACCAACGGGCCGCCGGAATTTCCCGGGTTGAGCGCGGCATCCGTCTGGATGATGTTCTCGATAGTGCGGCCGCTCTGCGAGCGCATGGTGCGGCCGAGGGCACTGACGACGCCGGTGGTGACGGTCGATTGAAAGCCGAATGGATGGCCGATGGCGACCACGAGCTGGCCGACCTGCAGCTGGCCAGAGTCCCCCAGCCGAGCATGCGGCAGGCCGGTCCCGGACGTCCGCAAGACCGCGAGATCGGTATGGGGGTCCTGTCCGACCAGTTCGGCCTTGAGGACGCTGCCGTCACGCAGCGTCAGCTCGTAGCCCTTGACAGCGCGGGCGACGTGACTGTTGGTGAGCGCGTAGCCATCGGGCGTGATGAGCATCCCCGTCCCAACGCCGCTGACGCCGACCACGGCCGGTCCCACCAGCTCGACCACCGAGATCACCGCTCGGGAATAGGCATCGAGGAGCTCGACATCGGAAACCATTTGCTCGGTCCTACCCACTGGAACCGGGCTTAAACCAGCCCGTATGATGGGTCGTCGATGGAGCCGCCCAATTTCCTGAAGCGGATCGTCGACTTCACCCGGTTGATGGAGGGCGAAAACCGGGACAACTACGACGCCGCCGACATCGCCCACTGGCGCGCGGTCTATACCGACCTGGTCCGGTTCAAGGAGGGGCTCCTCGGCGAGACGAAGGACCACATCCGAAGAGTTCCCGATACGACGAAGGAGCTAGCGGGACTCGACCTCCCGTTCCTCGAGGCGGAGTTGGAGCGACTCCGGAAGGGCCTCGCCTTCTGGGAGTCGGCCCAGGCCAAGCCCCCGTCCTGACAAATGGCCTAGTGGCCATCGGCCGTTCGGCGGCCCCAGGTTTCCGAATGGCCTAATCCTGACCAAGGCAACGGCCGTCGCAAGCCAGCCGCCCGATCATCGGGGCAGCGCCATGCGATTTCCCATCCGCTACAAGATCATCCTGCCATTTGCTGTGCTGCTCATCTTCGTCGGCGTGATCGGCACCGGCGTAGCGACGGCTCAGCTCACCAATGCCGCCTCTACTGAGTTCGATGGCAAGCTGCTCTACAACAGTTTCGTCGCCAACCAATCGCTGTCCCTCCTGGAGGCCGAGCGGGTCCGTGACCTCAGCCAGGCCAGTAACACGATCGGCGTGCCAGCGGCGATCGCGGCCGCCGACACCGGAGGGCTCGCCGGCCTGCTAACACCGATCGCCGCCGTCGCCGAGCCGGCGAACCTCAAGATCCGCGTGCTCAACGCCAGTGGCAACGAGCTGCTGGGCATCCAGGGGACGCCTTCGGGTCCGAACCGGCTGCCTCCCACCGCGTCCACCACGTTTGCCACGGTGCCGGATGTCACCAGTGTCCTCAAGGGGCAACCTGACGCGCTCGGTGAGCGACGCCTCTTCTTGTTCACTGACGACGCCACCTTGATGCTTTATTGGGTCACCCCAGTCCGGACCGACGACCAGCACATCGTTGGTGCCATGCTGGTCGGTCAATCCCTTAGCGAGGTTGCCGCGAGCCTTCCGAACGCTGCCTTCTACGACCTCAGCGGGCACGAGCTGGCCAGCGCGTTGCCCAGTGCGCCGGCTCTCGATGATGTCACTCGAGCGAAAATCACGGCCGACAAGACCGCACGCCTTGATGCGACGGAAGCCGGCCATAGCTACGGGTCGCTCTTCAGCACCTGGATCATGCGTGGAAGCCAACTCGGTTATCTCGCCGTCCAGGCCAACGCCGACGGGCTGCAAAACTCGGTGACGCAAGTACGCCTGATCTTGACGCTCGTCTTCACAGCTGCGGCACTGCTGACACTGCTGGTTGGCGGCGTGACCGCGTCCCTCCTAACCGGTCCGGTGGATCGGCTCGTCCGCTCGATGCGCATCGTTTCCGGCGGCGATCTTAACCACCGGGCCCGGGTCAAGTCACGCGATGAGATTGGCTTCCTCGCGAAAACCTTCAACGAAATGACGGCCAGCCTGGAGGAGAAGACCGCGGCTCTCGAGGAGACCTACTTCGCAAGCATGGAAACCCTTGCCCGCGCGATTGACGCGCGCGATCCGTCTACGTTTGGTCATTCCGCCAGGGTTGCGGCCATCAGCATGGAGATCGCGGATGCCATTGGCCTGCCGGCCAAGGATCGCGAGGCGCTCCGCCGGGGGGCCCTCCTCCACGACATTGGCAAGATCGGAGTCGAAGACCGCGTGCTGAACAAACCGGGGCCGCTCAGCGACCCGGAAGCGGATCACATGCGTGAGCATCCCCGAATCGGCTACGACATGCTCAAAGGGCTCCGATTCCTCGAGCCGAGCTTGCCGAACGTCCTTTCTCACCATGAACGTTGGGACGGAGCCGGCTATCCGACGGGCCTGACGGGAACCGCGATCCCGCTGCCCGTCCGCATCCTGGCCGTGGCCGATGGCTTCGACGCCCTGACGTCGGCCCGTCCCTATCGAAAGCGCCTGGGGTTCGAGGCCGCGGCGACGGTCATCCGCAATGGCGCCTGCTTGCAGTTCGACCCGGACGTCGTCAGCGCTTTCCTGGCGTGCCGGGGCGCCATCGTCGTGAGGCTCCAGGGGATGGGCAAAGTCGAGGTCACCACGGCGGAACCAGACGCGGCATGAAGCGCCCCAAGTCCCGCGGACGGTGGCGAAGGCTGGCGCTCGTCCCGCTCTTCGGGGTGCTGTTCTGGATCGCGGCGATCGCCGCATCGACCATCCCCAGCCTCCTCTTGCTCGGCGTAAACGTGCACGGCCTCAGCCTCGCAAGCTATGCGGGGGATCCGGTGCAGCACGTTGCGCCATTGTCGCAACGGCCCGTTCAAGAACTCGAGCGAGGCAGCAATGGAGTCAACCCTACGCCCTCGACCACGGGTATACCTCCCGACCTGCGGACCTTCCCATCAGCAACGCCTTCGAGCACGACGAACCCGGCGCCCACACCGTCGGCATCACCCTTGCCGATTCCGTCGCCGACGCCCTTGCCCAGTATCGTCCCAATCCCTACGCCGACGCCAAGCCCGTCGAAGGCAGCGATCAGCGGCCAGGTGATAGACACTGTCACGCGCTTGCCGATCGTCGGGGCCACGGTTAGTCTCAGCCCCACTGCTGCAACAACCACGACGGACGTCAACGGCAACTATTCGCTTGCGGCTAACCCTGGGACCTACACGGTGACCGCAAGCGCCGCCGGCTACGCGAGCGCCAGCCAGACGGTAACGGTCAATGGCGGCCAGAACCAGATCGTCAACTTCAAGCTCGTCGGCCTGACGGCCACCGGAAGCATCAAGGGGATGGTGACGGACAACGTGACCGCGACAGCAATCGCCGGCGCGACTGTCAGCCTCTCAAACGGCCTGACCACGATCACGGACGTCAGTGGCAACTACAGCTTTCCGGCGGTGCTCTACGGAACCTACACGATCACGGCGTCGGCGATCGGATACGTGGGCCAGAGCCAACCCGTTACTGTCAAACCGGGCCACCTGACCACTCTCAACTTCCAGCTCGGCCGATAGTCCAGGTGCGGCTAGCGGCCGGCGACGTGCAGACGCCAGCCGCCCAGGTCGTCTGGGTCCGGATGCTCTTCGAGCTCTTCCTCGGCCGCCTCGCGGAGCAGGTCCTCGATGGCACGCTGGCTCTTGATGAAAGCCGTCACCACCTCAGGGTCGAAGTGGGTCGCCGAGCCTTTGAGAATCTCGGTCTTGGCGTACTCGAAGGTGCGCGCGGCGCGATAGGGCCGGTCGGAGGTCATGGCGTCGAGCGCGTCAGCCACGGCCAGGATGCGGGCTCCCAGGGGAATCTCATCTTCCCGCAGTTGATCGGGATAGCCGTTGCCGTCCCAGCGTTCGTGATGATTGCGGATAAGCGCGAGCACAGGGTCGAGAAAATCGATGCCCTTCAGCATGTCGACCCCGATCACCGGGTGCCGCTGCATGCGCAGTTCCTCCTCGGGTTCGAGCCGTCCCTGCTTGCGAAGGATCGCATCTTCGATACCAATCTTGCCGATGTCGTGGAGGACGCTGGCCCGGCGAATGGCACTGACCTCCGCCTCGTCACAACCGAGCGCCCCGGCCATGATGACGGCGTACTCCTCGACGCGCTGGGTGTGGCCGTGGGTATACGGATCGCGGGCCTCGACCGCCGCCGCCAGCGCTTCGATCGTCATCAGGTAAGTGTCCTGAAGCTGCATCAGGGTGACCTTCAATGACGCGCTCTTGTCCCTCAGGCTCCTCGTCATCTGGTTGAAGGAATCGGTGAGCTCCCCGATCTCGTCCTTCGTCGTGACCGGCGCCTGGTGCTCGAGGTCGCCGGCGCTGACCAGGCGAGTCGCTTCGACCAGGCGATGCACCGGGCGCGTGATGCGGCGCGCCAGCCAGATGCCGATCGCGAGCGTGAGCAGGACTCCGGCGAGAAACAGCGTAACCAGGATGATGCGTAGCTGGTTGGTATCGGCCAGCAAGCCGGCACTCGAAGCCGTGGTCCCCACGTATCCGAGATTCGCCGTGTGCAAGGTCCACGGCGACAGGATCTCGGTTCCCGGGCCCGCGGCCGTGCGCGAGAGCTCGACGACGCTGGTTGGGGTGACGCGGTTACGGGTGCTCGAATCGAGCGCGAGGGTCGGCCACTGTGCCGGGGGCAGGCTCGATGACGTGCCCAGCACCTGGCCGTTGACGTCGTAGAACGTGATGTCGTCGTGTAGCGCGGCCCTGATCGCCGCGGCCCGATCGTCGAGGTAATCGCCCACGAGGATGGCACCGAGCAGCCTGCCGCTGGCGCTCTGCACCGGCTGTCCGGCGAAAACCGCCGGCCGTGGTGCGGAGGCGACGATGTCGAGCGATGGCACGCCGCCGCTGAGCATGTTAGTGACGCCCGGCCAGCTGCTCAGGTCATGGTCTTGCGTCACCGTATCGGCGAGCGCCCCGCGACCGACCACGCCCACGATCTCATGGCCGGAGATGTCGATCGCCTCGACGATCACATTGGGATGAATCGTCAACGCTCGCTCCAACCAGGCCGTCAGGGTGGCGGTTTTGCCCCAGTTCTGGCTGAGCCCGGGCCCGGCGGCGAGTAGGTGGAGGATCGCTTGCCGGTCGTTGTCGCCGGCCTGGACCATCGACTGGGTGACGAAGCCATCGTGAACCAGCTGGTTGTCGAAGGCCTCCTGGCTGCGGGCGTTCAACTCACCAGTCGCGGTCAGGGTGCCGATCGCGCCGATGGCCAATGTCAGGGCGGCGAAGGGCAACACGATCTTCAGGGCCAGCCGATGGCTGAAGCGGGGCATGATGACGCGCATGTAACGTTCGGGGGGTCGGCGAGCTTGTGCCGGCCACTTCCTACGGAAGTGCGCCGTGCCCTTCCCATGGAAGTGCCGGCTTACCTGCTGGAGCAAGCTCCCACGGTCGGCTGAGGTCGGCACACCCTCGAGCGTGCTCGACGTACCGGTCAGCTAAGTCCAAATCGGTCTTTGATCAGCCGGCGTGAACGCCTCGAACCTTCGGGTTCAAATCCGGCGATGAGTGCGCTCGTTGCCAACCCGGCGATCCGGCCCGTCTGCGTCGCGCCCGAGGGCGTGCCTCCCCGCCGCCCGCGGCACTCGCTCCAAGTGGGCCAGTCTGCAATCGGCATGGGAGCTATCCGGCGGGGGCGTCGCGGAAGAAGGCCTGAGGGCTCGGGTCGAGCTGGACCTGGTACTCGGGAAAGTCCGCGGCAAGCCGCCCCCCGTCGGCGGGGAAGATGTAGTCGAGCTTGACGAAGTGCCCCAATTGCTGCGCCCGGTTGAGGAAAGTGGTCGCGAGCAGCATGCTGCTGAACGCCGGCGCGTGCCGGGTGCCGGACGGGTCCGTCAGGCTGAGCAACGGCATGCGCTCGGGGTCGCGGCCGCCCTCGGCCTCGACGACGATCACGAAGACGCGCTCTGGCAGGGTCACGAACTGCTGGTTGAGGCGCTGGAAACCGTTCCGTTGTGGCCGTTCACAATGACGTAGGACTCGTGGTTGTTGAAGCCGCCCTGGGATGGAGCATGAAGATGCACAATCCAGGCGCCATCCGCGTGACACAGCCAACCAGGACCCTGAACAATCCAAACCTGGCAGGACGAACGGGTTTCGGAGGAGATCAGATTCCCAAGGTCGTCGTAGACCCTGTCCGGTGCCGGGTCGTAGCGAGCCGAGACGACGACAAAACCGTGCACGCCCGGGTCCATCTGTTGTACTTGCCGCAGCGCCGTTGCTGTCGCATCGGCCTGGGAGACCCGCGGCCTGAGAGCCTGAAGAATCATGAGCCCGCCGATCGCGACCAACACAATGAACGTTATAAGCCCCGCGGCGGCGAGCAGGTGGCGCTGGGTCATTCTCACAATTCCACCATTGGCAGGACCATGATCAGCTCCGTACCGCGACCAGCGCCGCCAGCCGCAGGCACGCCCTTCAGCAGGATCGACTGCCACCGCTCAGAATAAGCCGGGCTCGTAAGCCCGACGGCTTGGGATTAGTCGCAGCCGACGAAACCGAGGGCCGTAAAGTGCACGACCGCGCCGGCCTCGCTGCGAAAGACGGCGTCCTCCGCGTCGACGATGGTGAGCGTGCCATGGACCTCCGTAAAACTGTCCATCCCATTGCCATATGGTGGCCCCTTGACGCCAGGCAGGGTCTCCGTCGTATGCCAGTGGCGGCCGGCGAACTGCTCGTCGGTTAGCGAATTCCCGCCACTCAGAACATGGACGGCAAACGGGTACGGGATATTCAACGCGCCGAGTAACTGGTCGACAAAGAGGATCTGATTACCCGCCGGGTCGGAAAACCGCGCGACATGTGCCGAGAGAAGAGTCATGGTCCCGGAGACCGCTGGATTTCCCAGACTTCCGCCAAGCGACACTCGCGCCGGGTAGAGCTCCGCCAGGTAGAAAGTTCGGCCGGCAAATTCGGTCGTCAGGATGCCGCAATGCGTGAACAGACGAAAGGGCTGGCTCACCGGAATGAAGGTGGGCACTGCCGATGCCGTCGATGCCTTGACGGAAGGCGTCACGCCGGGACCGCAGCCGGCCACCAGGAGTGCCACGATGACCGAGCCGAGGCCGCGCCGCACAGCCTCCAGACGCAGGAACAAGCTCAAAGTTCCCCTCTAGACTATGTGGCGATGACGCCGGCCGAGGCACGTGACGCGCTCACGCGCCTGCTGCAAACGCCGGAGAAGGACCTGGATCTCGCCGAGGCCGCCCTCCTGATCGCGGCCGAGGAGTATCCGGAGCTTCGCCCGGCGGTCTACCTCAATCAAATCGCCCGCATGGGCACCGAGCTGAAGCAGCGGATCCGAGCCGAGGTCGAGCCGCACCGGGTGGTGGAGAAGACGAACACCTACATGTTCGACGAGCTGCAGTTCAAGGGAAACCGCGAAGAGTACTACGACCCGCGCAACAGCTTCCTCAACGAGGTCATGGATCGGCGGGTCGGGATCCCGATCACGCTGGCGGTGCTCTATGTGGCGGTCGGGGAGAGGGCCGGTCTGCCGGTCCGGGGGGTTGGCATGCCCGGGCATTTTCTGGTCAAGTACGCCCCCGCCTCGTCCGGCGAGATTTTCATTGACGCCTTCAGTGCCCGCACCCTGACTCGCGAGGAATGCGCGAAGATGCTGACCGAGATGTACGGTG
>Ga0070697_100003244_pt1 | contig 12484 bp, 11 predicted proteins | sample KBSK1501metaG_FD_65475 | JGI IMG/M metagenome (GOLD analysis project Ga0070697, IMG submission 65475) | Corn, switchgrass and miscanthus rhizosphere microbial communities from Kellogg Biological Station, Michigan, USA - KBS K1-50-1 metaG | ecosystem: Host-associated > Plants > Roots >... | reverse complement strand
ACCGGGTTGGTGGAGAAGCGCGAGTCGCTCCCCCGGAACGGCGCCACCAGGCCGCCGTGATCGGCCACGTTGACGAAGTGGATGGAGACCAGCCCGGCCGCGCTGGCCAGCTCGCCGTACGCGCCGACCCGGCCGATGTGATGCGAGTTCGCGAGAGTCATGACCGCGACCCCGGTCTCCCGGGTGCGTGCGATCGCGGCCGCCATCGCCTCGCCCGCCATCCGCCGGCCGAACCCGCGCTGGCCGTCGAACATGAGGAACGGGCCGTCGTCCTTCACCACCTTCGCGGTGGTGTTGGGCACGACCAGCCCTTCCTTCAGGTGTCGCACGTAGTGCGGGATCAGGCTCACGCCGTGGCTGTCGTGGCCGGCGAGATTGGCGTCGACCAGGTGGCCGGCCACGAGGTCGGCCTCCGCGGGCGCGCTGCCGCCGCGGGCGATGATGGTGGCGGTCAGCCGGCGAAGACGGTCGGGGGCTACGCGCATCGGGGTCTCCTTGCGGGGGGTGGACACCAGCGGAGCCTACCCGCCGGGGGCTCGTGAATCAAGACCGGGCGGCGCCCCACTCCCGCCGGAGCTGCTCCCGGGTATACCCGGCCTGCTCGAGCTGCTTCATCACCAGCGACACGCTGGTGGCGCTGAGCGCCTGGGGACCGTGGCCGAGGACCACGACGTGGTGGCCCCGCAGGGTGAAGTGCTTGTGGCCGTCCGCGCGCTTCACGCGGGTGGCACCCTCGCGCAGGAGCCAGCGCTCGAGCTCGCGGCGCGTGACGATCACGCGCGGGTGCGCCGGATCACGCGCTCGCCGAAGGCGGCGAGCCGGGCTTCGGGATCGGGCAGGAAAGCGGCCGAGGGCACGAGCACGCGCTGCGCGCCGCGCGCCCGGCACGCCTCCACCGCGCCGACCGGATCGTCGCCGAGCGCGCCCGGGCAGCCGGTGGTGACCTCGATGCGGTCCGGATCGCGGTCGGCCTCCGCGGCGGCCCGGCGCATCAGCGCGATGAGCGGCTCCACCGGCCCCGCCCAGCCGGTGGCGGGGAAGAAGCCGTCGCCCACGCGCCCGGCCCGCCGCGCCGCCGCCTCGGAGTGGCCGCCCACCAGGATGGGCACCGCGCCGTGCACCGGCTTCGGGTTGCAGCTCATGCCCTCGAAGCCGACGAAGGCCCCCCGGAAGCTCGCGTCGTCGCCGGCCCACAGCGCGCGCATCGCCGCCACGTACTCGTCGGTGCGCGCCCCGCGGCGCTCGAAGGGCACCCCGAGCGCGTCGAACTCCTCGCGGAGCCAGCCCACCCCGATGCCGAGCGAGACGCGCCCGCCCGAGAGGTGGTCGAGCGTGGCCACCTGCTTGGCCAGCACCAGCGGGTTGCGCTGCGGCACGACCAGCACGCCGGTGATCAGCCGTAGCCGCGTGGTGGCGGCGGCCACGTGGGCCATCCAGATGAGCGGATCGGGCAGCGGGGTGCCGGGCCCGCCCGGGAGCCGGCCGTCCGGCGCGTACGGGTAGTGCGAGGCATACCGCGTGGGCCACACCACGTGCTCCACCGTGATGAGCGACTCGAAGCCGGCCGCCTCGGCCGCGCGGGCCACGCGGTGGGCGGCCGCCGGGTCGGGGAAGGCCAGGTTGGCGAAGTGCAGGCCGAACTTCACGACGCGGGCCCGCGCCGCCGGTCGACGCAGATCGCTCCGCCCTTCAGCACCAGCTCGATGCGGGCGGGATCGAGCAGCATCGTCACGTCGTCGAGCGGATTGCCGGCGACCACCACCAGGTCCGCCAGGCGCCCCTTCTCGACAGTGCCGACCTGGCGCTCGAGCCCGAGGCAGCGGGCCGCCCACTGGGTGGCCGCGCGCAGGGCCTGCATCGGGGTGAGCCCCGCCTCCACCAGGTACTTGAGCTCGAGCGCGTTGCTCGGGTGGCCGTGCCCGCCGGCGTCGGTGCCCGCCGCGATCGGCACGCCCAGCTCGAGGGCGCGCCGCACGCTGGCCACGTGGTGCGGGTGGAGGGCGACCGCGCGCTCGCGCACGTGGGGCGCCGGGCTCTCGCGGTGGTAGACGTAGACGGTGAGCGTGGGCACGAAGAAGGTCCCTTGCACCGCCATCTGCCCGAGCAGGGTCGGATCCTCGTCGAGGTAGGAGCCGTGCTCGATCGAGTCGACGCCCGCCTCGAGCGCGGTGCGCAACCCGGGGCCGCCGAGGGCGTGACACATCACGCGCCGCCCGAGCGCGTGCGACTCCGCCACCAGCGTCTCCATCTCCCCCGCGGTGAACGCGGCGTCGAGCGGCCCGTGCCCCGGCCGCGAGCTGGCCCCGCCGGTGGTCGCGGTCTTGATCACGTCCGCGCCCGCCCGCACCATGGCCCGCACCACGTCGCGCACCGCGTCGGGCCCGTTGGCCACGCTGTCCGGCAGGAGCGGATCGTAGGCCGCGCAGCAGCCGGGGCCGGCGGGGTGGTGGCCGGAGGGGCTCACGCGATCGCCGATGCCGCCGGTCGGCGAGATGATCTGGACGGCCAGCACCAGCCGCGGGCCGGGGATCAGCCCCTGCTCGACCGCGAGCTTGAAGCCCGCGTCGAGCCCGCCCGCGTCGCGGACGGTCGTGTAGCCCATCGCGAGCGTCTCCGCGAGCACCCGCGCGGTGCGCAGGTGGGCGGTGCTGGCCGGCTCGTCGAGACCGAATCGGGTGGCGAGGCCGTAGCCGTGGGACGCGAGATGGTCGTGGGCGTCGATCAGGCCGGGGATGACGGTACGCCCGCGCGCGTCGATGAGCTCGGCGGCGGGGGGCCAGGTGACCGCCGGACGCGGGCCGGCCGCGGTGATGCGGTCGCCGTCGATGACGACCGCGGCGTCGGGGACCGGCGCGGCGCCGGTGCCGTCGATCAGGGTGGCGCCGGTCAGGACGCGGATCATCGCCGGCGCATTATGAGGGCGCCGGCCGGTACCGCGCAAGCCCGCGAGCGCGCTCTACTTCCGGCCGCGGCGGCGCGGGCGCGGCACCTTCTTGCCTTTCTTGCGGGCCTCCGAGAGCGCGATCGCGATGGCCTGCTTCCGGCTCGTGACCTTGCCGCCCTTGCCGCCCTTTCCGCTCCGCAGCGTGCCGCGCTTCCGCCGGCGCATCGCCCGCTCCACGTCACGGCTCGCGGCGCGACTGTACTTCCGCTTGCGGGCCTTCTTCTTCGCCATGTCGGGGCTCCCTGTCGAGATCGAGATCGGGCGGCTGGTGCTAGGCGGGGACGATCCTCGTCGCCACCCGCTCGCCCTTGCTGTGCTTGTAGCTGACCGTGACCCGATCGCCCAGCCTCAGGGTGCTGAGCAGGGGCGCGGTGTCGGTGTCCGCCTTCAGGCTGAACGTCCCGCGATCCGGGGTCCTCACCGTGAGCATCAGCGTCTCCTGGTTCACCGCCACCACCTGGCCGGTCACCTGGTGCGGCAGCGAGAAGATGCTGGGCTTCTCCGCGGGCGCGGACATCGAGCCCTGGGCGGCGAAGCCGGGAGCGGCCGATAGCAGCGTCATCAGCGCGGCACCCGCGAGACTCCTGGTTTTGCCCATGTGTCCTGTCCTCCCTCGGCTACGCACGCAGCACTCGACGTGCCACCCGCGGAACCGCGCGCAATCACGGGTCTTCGAGAGCTCGGCGCGGCCGGCGCGGCCTCACGTCCGGGAGTTCCTCCACGGTAAGGTGTTCCGCTCCCGCCCGAAGGCCGGCGGCTGCTGAACCGCGGTTCATGTCAGTCCACTGACGCATCTTGGAACGGGAGGTGTCGCCGGACCGCATCGTTCGACCGTTGTTTCGACGGGTTACGCGTGGCTCGGGCCTTGCTGCCTCGGTCTCCCATGACGCCACGGTCCTCTTCGCTCGGCCTTCGGGCCCTGCTCGCCCTCGGCCTCATGATCGGCTTCTACGGCCTGGCCATCGGTGTCGCGCTCGTGCTCGTCTGGCTGCCGTACGCCGAGGTCACGTACGTGCACCGCATTCACCCCAAGCTCGCCCTGGGTTGCCTCGCCGGGGCGGCGATCATCCTGTGGTCCATCGTGCCGCGACGGGACCACTTCCAGGCGCCCGGCCCGCGCCTGCTGCCCGCGAAGCATCCGAAGCTCTTCGCGATGATCCGGGGCGTCGCGTCGGCCACGACGCAGGCGCCGCCCGACGAGGTCTACCTGGTGAGCGACGTCAACGCGTGGGTCGGCCAGCGCGGTGGCATCGCCGGCGTGGGCGGTCATCGGGTCATGGGCCTCGGCCTGCCGCTCTTGCAGACGCTCACCGTCTCGGAGCTGCGGGCGGTGCTGGCCCACGAGTTCGGGCACTATCACGGCGGCGACACCAGGCTCGGTCGGTTCGTCTACCAGACGCGCGCCGCCATCGGCCGCACGCTCGGCAACCTCGGCGCGCACGGCTCGATCCTGCAGCTGCCCTTCCTCTGGTACGGGCGGCTCTTCCTCCGGGTCTCGCACGCGGTCTCGCGCCGGCAGGAGCTCGCCGCCGACCGGCTCGCGGCGGAGGTCGCCGGGGCCCGCCCGCTCGCGGAGGGCCTGAAGAAGATCCACGCGGTGGCTCCGGCCTTCGGCTACTACTGGTCGAACGAGGTGGTTCCCGTTCTCCACGCCGGCTTCGTTCCGCCGCTCGGCGTCGGCTTCGAGCGATTCGTGTCGGGGGAGATCGGCCGGAAGGCGCTGACCGCCGCCCGGGAGGAATCGACCGCCGAGGCCGGCGACGTCTTCGACACGCATCCGCCGCTGCGGGAGCGCCTGCAGGCACTGGACGGGCTGCCCTCGGGGGCGATCCCACCGGACGATCCGCTCGCGGTCATGCTGCTGACCGATCCCCGGACGCTCGAGCCGGCGCTGATCGCGGCGCTGGCGCCGCCCGACGCGAAGCGCATGGCGCCCATCGCGTGGAGCGAGGTGGGCGAGCGCGTCTACCAGCCCCGCTGGCAGGAGGAGGCCGCCGCGTGCGCGGCGCACGTGGGCGCGCTGACCGTGGGCTCCCTGGCGGAGCGGGCGAGGGCGCTGTCCGAGACGCTCGGAAGCCGGCGGCTTCCCGGTGGAGACGCCGCCCCGAGCGAGCTGCGGGCCCTCCGCGGCAACTTCTCGCTGGGCGCCGCCCTGGCGGTGGCGCTCGCGCGCGCCGGCTGGGCGACCGAGGCGCCCCCGGGAGAGCCGGTGCGGCTCGTGGGGGCGACCGGGTCGCTCGATCCGTTCGCCACCGTCCAGGCGCTGGTCAAGGGCGAGGTCGACGCGGGAGCCTGGGCCGAGCAGTGCGCGCGGCTCGGTATCGCGGACATCGAGATGCTCGCCGCGGCTGCGCCGTCCGTGCCCGCGCGCGCCACCGAGGCGACCGCGGCGCCGGTGCAGGTCTCCGCTCTCGGGCCCGCCGGCGCGGTGTCGGACGCACGCCCCCGGACCATTCGTTGCTGGCGGTGCAAGGAGCCGGTCGAGCTGCCGGCCGAGAGCGGAGGCGAGCGCCCGCGCTGCGGGAAGTGCGGGACCGCCCAGTGGGTGCCGGTGTAGGCCGTTGAAGGTCCTAAGAACCGGCGGCGCCTACCTCGCCGGGCAGGCCGAGCATCACGGCCGCCGCCATCTCTGGATCCTCGCGATCGGTGTCTGCGCCGCGATCATCGTGGGCCTGGCCTGGCATCCCCTGATCGCGATCGCACCCCTCTTGTGGGCCGCCGGGCGGGCGCGTCCGGCGTACCGACGAGTCGCCCGCGTTCGCCGGGGGATCCGGGGAGAGGAGGACGTGACGGCCCTCTTGCGCCGGCTGCCCGACGACTACGTCCTCGTCAACGACGTGATGCTGCCGGGCGGCCTCGGCAACATCGATCACGTTGTCTTCGGGCCCTGCGGGATCGTGGTGATCGAGACGAAGCGATACCGCGGGCTGATCACGTGCGAGCGCGGTCGATGGTTCCAGAACGGTCGACGGATCCGCAGCGTTGGAAAGCAGGCGAACCGCGGCGCGATGTCCCTCAGAGAGTACCTGCGCCGGGAGCACCCCGAGTTCGCCCGGAATGCCCTGCGTTGGATCGATAGCATCGTGGTGTTCACCGATCCGCTCTGCCGTCTCAGGATCGATCGGCCGGGCGTTACCATGGTCAGATACTCGGAGCTGCTCGGCGTGATGCTGGAGAAGGGCCGGAGCAAACGTCTTGCCCCGTCGACCGCTCGGACGCTCGCCCACTCGCTGGTGAGGGAAGCGCGGGTCCGAGACCTGCCGGCCTGAGGGCCTCAGGCGCCCGCCGCGTACTCGACGAGGCGGCAGAGGGCGTTGACCAGCTGCATCTCCTCGATGGACTGGCAGCGGGCTTCCAGCAGGCGCGGGGAGCAGACCAGCACCGCGAGGCACTGGGCCCGGGAGACCGCCACGTTGAGGCGGTTGCGGGAGAAGAGGAAGGACAGGCTGCGCGGGACGTCCTCGCCGCTGGAAGTCGCCATCGAGAAGAAGACGACGGGGGCCTCCTGGCCCTGGAACTTGTCGACGGTGCCGACCCGGACCCCGGGTGGCAGGCCCGCGCGGAGCCGGAGCACCTGGGCGTTGTAGGGCGCGACGACCATGAAATCGTCCTCGCGGAGGGGACGGGTGGTCCCGTCGGCGTCGGTGAAGGTGCCGCCGCGCATGGCGGCGATCATGGGGGCGACCTGGGCCACCTCCTCGTCGGAGGACGACCGGTTGCCGTCGTGGTCGACCGGCGCGAAGCGGATGCCGGTCCCGAAGGACGTGGTGCGGCGCGCCGCGGAGTCGTCCGAGTGGAGCCGCCCGGCGTAGACGATCTCCGAGATGAACGCGGAGACGTCGGGATGCATGCGGAAGCTGCGCTCGAGGAACACCCCGCGGTCCACCGGGATCGTCGGGGCCTCGCCGAGGAGGTGCTCCAGCACCGACGCGCCGGTGCCCGGCGGGTGCACGCCCTGGGACACCTGCGCGAGCTGCAGGGGATCGCCGAGCAGGATCAGGTTGCGGGCCGCGGTGCCCATCGCCAGCGCGTCCGCGAGCGAGACCTGTCCGGCCTCGTCGATGATCAGGTCGTCCAGCCGGCCGTCCAGCCCCGGGCGGGAGAAGAGCCAGGCCGTCCCGGCCAGGAGCCGCACGTCGGGTCCCGCGGTCTCGAATCGCGCATTGTCGGAGTCGCTCCGGATGAGCTCGCTGTCGTACTCCGATTCCGGGTTGCCGGCGGACGACTTCTTGAGCCCCTTGAAGCGCACCCCGGTGACGCGCGCGACCTTCTCGATCTCGGCGAGCAGGTTGTGGATGGCCTTGTGGCTCTGCGCCGCGATGCCGACCCGCCGGCCGTGGGCGAGCAGATGCGTGACGATCCGGGCCCCGGTCCACGTCTTGCCCGTCCCGGGTGGTCCCTGGAGGAACAGGTAGCTCGCGTCCAGCCCGAGCGCGAGCGCCTTCATCCGCTCGAGATCCGTGGTCTGGATCGTTCCGCCGGGAGCAAGGCCTCGGATGCTCGGCCGCTCCCGGGCGAGGATGGCCCGGAGCGCCGGGTAGCGCCCGTCACCGGCCCGGATCGATTCGGCCAGGCGCAGCACCGCCGCGCGCTGGGTCCGGTCCTCGATGGGACCGCCGGCGACGACTGCCTGCGGGAGCGGACGCGAGCCGAGCTTCGGCCCCCGCAGGAGGCGTAGCCTCCCGACCGCGCCGCGCGTGTCGTCGATCTCCACGATCTCCCCCGCGCTCCGGCCCGTCGCCGGGTCCTGGACGGTCTCGCCGGGGCGCAGCTTGTGGTCCTGGATCGGGAAGATGAGCGTGTGGACCAGGGACCTCTTCCGCGGCTCGGGGGGCGTGCCGCGGTCGACCTCGAGATAGGCGATGGCCTCGGTGTCCTCCAGCAGCTCCTCCGGCGACTTGCCGAGCCGATCGAAGTAGGCCCACCAGGCCGGCCGGGCCTCGCGCCGGTGGTATTCCAGCAGCTCGCCGGCGAGCCAGGGCAGCATCCCGGGCTCGGCCCCGTCGACCAGCTCCTGGCGGAGCTGCTGGCGCGCGTCGAGCGCCTCGGTGGCTTCCGGCGAGAGCGGGTGGGGCTCCGGTGGCTCCGGCCAGGGCAGGTCGGGCGGGCGCACCCCGTGTAGCCATTCGAGCAGCCCGAGGGTGGAGCGGCAGTCCTCCAGGTTGTAGGCCGCGATCTCGTCGAGCAGCGCCGGGCTCCGCAGCCCGAGCCAGCGCTCGTAGTGGAGGATCGCCTGCGTGCCCGACTGCACCGCGCCGCTCCGCGCGAAGCCGTAGAGGGCCTCGGCGTCCTTGAGCGAGTAGCTCGGCACGCCGGCACGCAGGGCCCGGCGGACGATCGCGTGCAGGTCCACGAAGACCTGGCGTCGCAGGAGGTCGTCCACCTGCGCCTCGCGCGTGGAGTGCTCGGCCATGAGCCGCTTGAGCGTGCTCGGCTCCGAGCCGCTGAAGTGGTAGACGTGCAGGCCGGGATGCCGCTCGAGCCGTGTGTGGACGAGATCCACCAGGGCCTCGAAGGCCCGGCGCTCGCCCTCGCGGTCGTGGGCCCAGAATGCCTGGTACCGGGGCTCGACCCCGTCGAGCAGGAGGACCCCGAAGAGGTACTCGAGCCCCCGCGCGGGCTCGAAGAAGGGATGCCCCTCGAGATCGAAGACGAGGTCGCCGGCCGACCGCGGCGGCAGGGCCGCGAAGCCGCGGCCGGGCTCGACCTCGAGCGGCCGCCATTCGAGCGTCCCCGAGCGCTGCCGGATCAGCTGCAGCCCCGCCTGCTCGCGCAGCCCCTCGAGCGTCGACGCCGCGATCTTGGCCACCGCGGTGCCCGGGGGCGCCTCGGCCAGGGCGGTCAGCGTGCCGATCCCCCCGGCGAAGAGCCGCTTCACCTGGCCCCGGTGGATGCCGGCCACGCGCACCACGTGATCCTCCCGCTCGAGTCGATCCTCGCAGAGCCGGCGGAAGTCGCAGAACGAGCAGTGGTGGCACGGGTAGGGGCCGGTGCCGGGCCGGGCCTCCACCGCGGTCCCGAAGCGCTCGCGCACCCGCCGGAAGTAGGCGGTCACGTCGGCCAGCCGGATCGGGACGCGCTCGCGGGTCCCGAGCACGACGTACGCGAGGTCCGGGGCGAGCCGCTGGGTCTCCTCGAGCGCCAGGCTGTAGAAGGAGAGCTGGAGCGCGTGCTCCGGGCGCGGATGGCGGGCGAGCTTGGTGTCCAGCACCTGGTAGCTCCAGGCGCCCAGAGCGGAGGGGCGGTCGACGCGCTCCAGGAAGTCCGCGATGCCGCGCCACCCGTGCGCGAAGAACACCGCCTGGTAGACGTAGTCGGCGCCGGCCCGCATCGCCTCCGCGGTGCGCCGGGTCCCGGCCTCGAAGTCGCGGGCGGCGTGAAGGCGCACCTCGACCACGGTGCGGCCCGCCTCGCGCAGCGCCGCCAGGAAGGCCTGCTCGTGCTCCTGCCCCTTGCGCCGGAGCAGCTCGGCGTAGTCGTTCTCGTAGCTCGGCCGCGGGCCTTCGCGGAGCGCCACCGCCAGCTCGAGCTGCGTCAGGTGCTCGCAGGCCAGGAAGCTGCCGAGGTCCGACGGGGAGAAGAGGAAGCGGCCGTTCGCGTGCTGCATGGTCTCCGCCCCATTGTCTCCCACCGTGCGGTACAGTTCACCGCATGATCCTCCTCCCGGTGGCGGTGCCCCTGCTGCTCCTGCTGCTGGTGCTCCTGCTGGTGGTCTTCGTGGTGCTGGTGGAGCTGCGGGTCCTGTCCTACGCCTACCGGAAGATCGGCATCCCGGCGCGCTACGTCTTCCTGATCCTGGTGCTGACCCTCGTCGGCAGCCACGTGAATGTCCCGCTCTACTCCGTGCCCGCCCGGGAGATCGTCGTCCCGCAGACGGTCTGGACGTTCGGGCAGCCGTATCTCGTGCCGGAGGTGGTCCAGCAGGGGGCGACGGTCGTGGCCATCAACGTGGGTGGCGCCCTGATCCCGACCCTGCTCTCGATCTATCTCTTCTTCCGCACGCGGATGCCGGGCCGCATGCTGCTCGGCACCGCGGTGGTCGCCCTGGTGGTGCACCAGCTGGCCCGCGTGGTCCCCGGGGTGGGCATCGCGGTGCCGATGCTGCTGCCGCCGCTGCTGGCCGCGGGGGTGGCCCTGATCCTTGCGTTTCGCCGGGCGCCCGCCGTGGCCTACGTCGCGGGCAGCATGGGCGCGCTCATCGGCGCCGACCTGCTGAACCTGGGCCGGGTGGCGGAGATGGGCGCGCCCATGCTCTCCATCGGCGGGGCGGGGACGTTCGACGGCGTGTTCCTCACCGGGATCCTGGCCGGCCTGCTCGCCTGAGGTGAGGTCGGGGGCGAGCCGGCTTCAGGGGGCCTTCGGGACGCGACGGTTCCATCGCACCACGTGGACCACCAGGGCGCCGGCCAGCGCGACGAGCGCGGCGAGCGCCAGCCAGCGCTCCACGCGGTGCACGTCCGCCAGGATCGCGCCGATCTGGTCGGTGAAGAAGTAGGCGAGCCCGAAGGCGAGCGGCACGCTCACGAGGGCGGCGCCCGCGTCGGCCAGCATGAACTTCCAGAACGGCACGCGCGCGATGCCCGCGGTCAGGAAGGCGGCGGCGCGCAGGCCCGCCACGTGGCGCGCCGCGGCCACCGTCTTCATGGCGTGGTCGCGGTAGGCGGCGGTGAGCCGCGCCGCGCGCGGGGGGGTCAGCACCCAGGCGACCGCGCGCCACCCGAGGACGCGCCCGCCCCAGCGCCGGCCGGTCCAGTAGAGCACCACGTCGCCGGACAGCACGCCCAGGAAGCACACCGGCAGCGCCAGCCACCACCGCGCCAGCCCCTCGTGGCTCAGCACGCCGGCGGCGAGGATCGGCACCTCTTCCGGGATCGGCAGGCCCAGGCTGCCGAGCAACAGGCCGGCCAGGATGCCCCCGTACGTGAAGCGCGCGAGGAGCTCCTGGAGGATCGCCATGGTCGCGCCCTCGCGGGGTGCGGCTAGCTCCCCGTCGGGTCCACCTCGACGTAGAGCTCGACCTCGTGGCCGTCGGGATCGCGCACGCAGAAGCACGGGGTGCGCCCGTGCGCCTGCTCCCCGAACGGCGCCAGGCCGCGCGCCGCGCTCTCGGCCCGCGCGGCCTCGAGGTCCTGGCGGGACCGGCCGATGCAGAACGCGATGTGATAGAGCCCGGGGGTGCCCTTGGGGGGAATCGCGCCGTCGGCGCGGGCGACCTCGAGCGACAGGTCGTGGTGGTGGACGCCGGCGGACAGGAAGGCGATGCGCCCGTCCTTGCCCCGCCCGGTCTCGCGCAGGCCGAGGAGGTCCCGGTAGAAGGCGAGCGAGGTCTCGAGGTCGCGGACGAAGAGCGAGACGTGGCCCAGCTCGGTGACCCGCATGGCACGCCTACCCTAGCACGGGCCGCCGGGGGCCCCGGTCCGAAGCCTTTGACACGGAGTCGGGCATGCGCCTAGACTCCCGGCTACTCGAGACGAAGGAGAGGAGACTCATGCTCTTCACGTGCCCAGCCAATGCCGCCCGGGGCGGGGGGCCGCGGTCCGGCGCCGGCCGCCGCCCTTTCTGCGTCGACATCCATTGCCACGTGCACCATCCCGCCGCGGACGAGATGGTCAAGCATCTGCTCACCGCCGACCGCGAGCCCTCGGCCCGCTTCTCGAACGAGCTCTCCCGGGCCACCAACCGCAAGCAGATGGAGAACGTCTGGTCCTGCCTCACCTCGGTGGAGCAGCGGCTGCGCGACATGGACAAGATGGGCATGGACGTCCAGGCCATCTCCCCGTCGCCCTTCCACTTCATGTACTGGCTCGAGCCCGAGCTGGCGCGCAAGGTGAGCCGCTCGGTGAACGAGCACCTGGCGGCCATCGTGAAGGCGCACCCCGACCGGTTCGTCGCGCTCGCCCACGTGCCGCTGCAGGCGCCGGACCTCGCGGCCGAGGAGCTCGCCTACTGCATGACCCAGCTCGGGTTCCGCGGCGCCGAGATCGGCACCAACGTGGTCGGCGCGGAGGTCTCGCGGGGGCGCGATCAGTTCTGGAGGAAGGCCCAGGAGCTCGACGCGGTCGTCTTCATGCACCCGAACGGCTTCACCCAGGGCGACCGCCTGGCGGACCACTACTTCACCAACGTCATCGGCAACCCGCTCGACACCACCGTCGCGCTCGGCCATCTCGTCTTCGACGGGGTCCTGGAGCGGTTCCCCAAGCTCAAGCTGGTCGCCGCGCACGGCGGCGGGTATATCGCGCACTACCCGGCGCGCATGGATCACGTGTGGAGCGCGCGGGCCGACGCGCGGACGGTGCTGAAGAATATTCCGCGGCGGTCACTGGGCAAGGTCTACTTCGACACGATCGTGTTCGACCGGACCCAGCTCGAGCACCTGGTGAACCTGTGGGGCGCCGACCACGTCCTCGTCGGTACCGACTATCCCTACGACATGGGGATGTACGACCCGCGGGGCTTCGTGGGGGGCGCCGCCCTCAGGCCGGCGGACAAGGCGAAGATCCTGGGCCTCAACGCGGCCCGGCTGCTCAAGATCAAGGC
>Ga0070697_100003243_pt1 | contig 12489 bp, 12 predicted proteins | sample KBSK1501metaG_FD_65475 | JGI IMG/M metagenome (GOLD analysis project Ga0070697, IMG submission 65475) | Corn, switchgrass and miscanthus rhizosphere microbial communities from Kellogg Biological Station, Michigan, USA - KBS K1-50-1 metaG | ecosystem: Host-associated > Plants > Roots >... | reverse complement strand
TTTGGCATGTTCCTGGACCGTAGCTTCGTCCGGAGCGAGATAGACGCAATACACCTTGTTACCGGTCACGTAGCTGTGCAGCCACTGGATCTCCGGCCCCATTCCCTTGAGAACTCCGACCGACTTCTGCGAGATTGCGCGCAGTTCGCTTTCAGAGAGATTGCCTGCATTCGGTATTTCGCGTTCTATCACAAACTTGGGCATTGATAACCTGTTGAGCTGAGCTGGTCTTTTTCACGAAACCAGCTGGAGTATGAACAGAGAAACTTTACTCTGGACGTGAGTAGCAGTCAATTCAGCGTTGGCGAAACGGAAATTTTTTCCTGAGTGACGGGCCAATTGACGTAAACAAAATTTTCGGTGCAACGATTCTGACCGAGTGTCACATCAGACCATAAGACGGCAGCGAGGAATTCGCGCCGTGCGCGCAATTCTCTTGTATCATTGCCACACACCACGCATTCCCATAGACCGGCTGTCATAACCGATTCATCGAGGTAAGCCCATGCGTCCTCTCCTGTTTTGGATTGTTCTTCTCCTTTTCACGTGGAACTGGGCCTGGGGTCAGACTCTGACTCGCCGCCCGGAACGAACTGCTCCAGCGAGCAGCAGCGCAACCACTTCCCAGCAGCCGGCTTTAATTCCGCTCAGCGTGCCGACCGGTACGCCCTTGAAGGTCGCCCTCGATCAGGAAGTGCGCGTCCAAAAAGTCGGACAGCCAATTCACGGAAAACTGGTTGAGCCGGTGTATGCGTTCGACAAGCTGGTGGTTCCGGCAGGGACGGAAGTGATTGGGCAAATCTCAGCCATCGATGGAGTCACCAAAAAACGGCGCACTGTGGCCGCGATGAATGGCCAGTTCTCGCCTTCAAGGCAGGTACATATCGATTTCAACGAACTCGTGACGGCGGATGGCAGGCATGTACCGCTCCAGACCGACGTTAGCCCCGGATCGGGCGGAGCTTTGCAGTTCGTACCCGCCAGCGAAAAGGAGAATCAGAAAGAGAGTAAGAAAGACGAAGCCAGGAACGCCGCTTCGCGAAAGATCCACGAAGCCAAGAATGAAGTGAAGCGGCAATGGGATGCCGCCATGAATCAGCTGCACGAACCAGGGAAGAAGCACCGATTGGAGCGCTTCGCGGTCGCACAACTTCCATACCACCCGCAATACATGGATTCCGGAACCAGTTTTAACGCAGACCTGCGACGCCCGCTCGATTTCGGAGCCGAGCCGCTTACGCCCGCGCGGCTGGAGAACATTGGGACGCCGCCGCCTTCCGGAAGCGTGGTGCATGCAGTACTGGTTACGCCGATTGGTTCAGCGGAGAGCAAGAAGGGTGATCTGGTGGAAGCAGTCATCACTCAGCCGCTCGTCGCCTCCAATCACTTGTTTCTTCCCGAGGGCAGCAGGCTGAAAGGTTCTGTCCTGCAAGTGCGTCCCGCACGCAGGTTGGGTCGAAATGGACAGCTGCGTATTGTGTTTCACCAGGTTGTGCCCCCGAACGGGATTGAAGAGAAGGTGGAAGCGAGCCTCGAAGGAGTGCAGGTTGCCAAAGGAGAGAATCTGCAGCTCGATTCCGAGGGTGGTGCCCAAGTAACCGCACCTAAAACACGTTATCTGTCCACCGGAATTGCCGTCATGTTGGCCAGTTCCTCCATCGGGGATGGTCACGGTCGAGATAATGACGGAGATTTTCATCACGGTGGCGCAGGCGATGTGGGCAGTGGCGCCGCGAATGGCGCATCGGGATTCCGCTTTCTAGGCACGATCGTGGGAGCATTCGCCCACTCCCGCATAGTTACTTCGGGATTTGGATTCTACGGAGCAGGCATGTCAGTGTATTCCCACTTCCTGGCTCGAGGCCGTGACGTGGTTTATCCAAAGGATATGTCGATGATGATCGGGCTGGGCACGCGGGAGAAGCAACCAGCGGCGGGAGCGCCGCCCGCTACAAATCCGCACTAGCTGAAATGACTTAGGTGGTGGGCGCTGTAGGATTTGAACCTACGACTTCCACCGTGTGAGGATGGCACTCTACCGCTGAGTTAAGCGCCCAACCTTTTACATTCAAGCAGTTGCAACCGCATTCGTCAACCGTCTGGAAACATTCGGGAACAAAGTCTATTCCCTCGCGATTTCTGGGAACGGAACCGCCTGCACGATACGTGATTGCGCTTTGCGCTTCGCGGGCGTCACGGCCTGCACGCACTTGTCGTCGATAGCGGCATGGGTTGAAAGAAGACGCCATCTGTTGTGGGACTAGGACGTACTTCTTGACAACACCATCGTCCTAACCAGGAAGTCAGGAACGTGCAAATTCGACTAAGGGCTCGATCTTTCCTGAATCAGCTTCCCTCAGCGCATCTAAATATTTTATCCTTAATTCCCCGGGACTAACGAGATCTCTGGAACCCCAAGTTAACGGGATATAGCCGAGACTCAACATCAGCAGATCCGCCATCAGACGGGCATGCCTACCGTTGCCATTCGGGAAGGGATGAATCACTACCAGCCGATGGTGAAATCGAACAGCTATCTCGTCTGGGGGATAAGGGCGTCTCTCGATCCAAAAAAGAACGTCGCCACATAGCACGCCGACGCGCTCAGGAATCTGTTGCCATGGAACCCCAAGGTTCTTTTCGCAGGTCCGGTACTGTCCCGCCCATTTCCATGTTTGGTCAAACATCCTGAGATGCAACTTGCGGACATAGTTGTCGGAAACCAATTCAGGAAGTGTTGTTCTGGTTCCCGTAGCCCATTCCCGGGCCAGCAAAATGTTGTCTCGTTCCCATTCATTTAACTCTTCTTTGGTTGCGAGACTTGGAATCAAGCCGGCCAGCTCTTCCGGAGAGAGTGGAGTATTTCCATCGCTGTTTGTGACAAGTGACACAGGTTTCCTAACGTCCCCGAAGTATGCGTTTCGTGTGTTCTTCAATTTTCTCGTCTGTTCCACCCACTGCTTGGTCCTCTAAGCTCATGGTGTGTTCAACTGCTTGAACGTTTTCGATAGCTTTCGCCCGTGCGCGTTGTTCAACCAGCTCCTCGAGGCTTCCGTTTTTCGGAACAATGGCATACACCAATTGGCAACCCAGAGCTTCGGCAGCTTGGCGCAGGTTTCCCAAACTTATGGTGTACTCGGCCTCTGACTTCTCGAGGTACGCAGTCAAGGCTCGACTTCTATGTCCTAGTCTTTCCGCCATTTCTTGCATGGTGAGCCCAGTGGCTTCACGAACCGCACGAAGCCAGCCTCTTTGCGGACGAGGAACTTTAGCCGCTTCCCGATATACCCTGTAGGCTCGTTCAAGCTGTCTAATTCGTAACTTTCTGAATTCAGGTTTCATGCTGGACGCCTTACAATTTCTGTTAAGTTATATCTTAACATAAAACTCCATAATGTCCAAATTAAATTTTACATTAGTAATAATATGTCTAGTTATAACTATACATATTTAACGTTATGTACATATATTACTGAACATAGGATTAGTGTAGACGAATAGAAAGCGAAAGCGTAGAATTCGGCGGCGTGACGAGGGATGCAAGGTAATCGGAATCATGGCTACCTGAGAAGTTTCAGCAGCTTGTTTTGACTTCACGCTCCATCGGAAGGGCGAACTTCAGGGTTTACGCTCTGCATATCGCGAAGCCGCAGACATACTGGTAAGGGCTTCGAAGGCGAGAGTGTGTTACGGGGATACAGCCTGCCTAATTACAGTCCTTTATCGGAGGACGGTTTCTTGGTTGACATCATAGTACGCTACACGTAATATATCGCTATACGTAATACGCATCACGTATTACGCGGGGGCGATACTTATGACGCGAAAACCCAAAGACGATGCGGAGCTGGCTGATTTCGGCCGGTTCTCAGAGCCAGCTTTGCTGATCCTGATAAGCCTGGCACAGGGGCCCAAGCACGGTTATTCCATGACCGAAGATATAGAAGCCATTGCCGACGTGCGCCTAGGACCGGGAACGCTGTATGGGGCCCTGGCCCGGCTTGAGGCGCGCGGGCTCATCGAGCCCTTGAAAAGCGAAGACCGCCGCAATCCCTATCGGCTCACGGCTGTGGGCGAACGCGCCTTACGTACCCGCCTGGATTCCATGATGGCGGTGGCGCGCACTGGGCAGCGGAGACTGGCCAACGCATGATTTGGCTGCTACGGCTGTATCCCGCGCAGTGGCGTGCGCGTTACGGCGAGGAATTTGGCGCCATACTTGCCGGCCAGCGCGCTTCCCCGGGCCTGGTTTTAGACGTTTTAGGCGGAGCCATCGACGCGCACCTGTACCCACAGATTCAGCCTTCCCATTCGAAACAGATCAAAGGAGACGACACAATGACACTCGAAATGTTGCAACGATGCGCTGCCGGAGGGCCAAAACTTTCGCCACGCGATCGGCGGATCGCTTCGCTTTTCATGATATCGAGCGGACTGCTGATGGCCGTTCTCTACGTAGCGCTCACGAAAATCTACCATGCGGCGCCTGCGGTGGAGGCTGTGTTATATGCGTCTTTTCCCTTCTTGGGTCTCGTCTACGGGCAAGCGGCATACTTAAGAAAAAGGCCTTGGCTAACCCAAGCCTTCATCTTGGGTGGAGGACTCTTAGGACTGTACCTGTTCATGCTGGCCGCATGTCTGATTGGCAGCAGATTGTGATGCGGCTCAGGCCTGTTGACGACGACTGTCTTGGGGGCTGAATAACGTGGCCGGAAGGCCGGGATTGGCTTCAACACGTAGAAGCGATGCCGAACCTTCAGCGCCGACGAATGATTTCGTGCGCATGTGATAGGAGCGGCTTGCCGACACACTAGTCTTGTTTTGACTGCGCCATTTTCCTTCTAATCCAAATTGCCAATAAGCCGGTGCCGGTCAACGCGAGCGATATTGGCTCAGGAACCACCGTAGCTGTCCCACTGAAGGTGGTATTGATTCCTATAATGTCACCAATGCCGTCGAAAACAGGGCGCCCAGTTCCGTGACCGACAATTCGAACGGTAAATATCCTCGCTCCCAGACTACAACCGGTAGCGTCAGGAACAGCACAATTAACCAGTTGGTAGCCCGTAATGGTCCCTGTGACAGTGAGGGGCACCAGTATGGAGTTAGTTGGGCCGGTGTAAAAAGCAGAGCCGGTAAATAACAGTGATGGGTCCAAAAAAGGCGCAGACTTATTTCCCACCGTACCCGAAGAAAGCCCGAAACAAAAAGGACAAGAGGCGTTTGAATTTCCGATACTAAAGGAAAAGTCACATACAGTGCCTGCGTTACAAAAGCCAATCGAACTTGGTCCCACCCCTACGCCTTGGATTAGACTCAGGCTTGGACCGGTAATGTTGAAATCGCCGGTGGTCTGACCGAATCCCTGGCTGGTAGTACCGGTGATGGGAATGTTGCTGACGCTGTTGGCGGATGCGAGGACGCTGATGAAGCAAATGAAACTAACTAACGCTATGCCTCTGCGCGTTGTTGCCATGACCGTCTCCTTTCGGAGATCGTTGTAGGGCGCGAGTGTACCACTAAAACCCCATTCTTGCGTGGCCTGCGTTGGCCGAAAGGTGGTACTTAAACAGCCCGGCTGTACTGTTAAAGCACATCCTCCGTCCTCAACATTCCGGCTTCATTTCGCTTAAGAGAAACCTACGGTCCACGCCTGGGACTACCCGCCTCCAAACCTAGATAGTCCTTGACAGTCTCTCCCTCCACGAGCAAAATGCCCTCCGGTAAAAACCACCCCAGCTGGGAAACGCTCCTAACATCGGCCCTTTGTGGCCACTGGGTTGGCTTGGGAAACGTGACCTTCGCGGAATCCTTTCGCATTTATTAAGTTGAGCTCATCGTCTCGTTCCTACTGAACAGTAGTCGTCGCCCGGTGCTTTAGCAATCCAGGCATGGTTTTTACGTGCTCCGGAATACGGGTGTCACTGCGACAGCGAAGATTGAGCTTGTGAGGTCAGTATGAAAACTGCCGCGTGGTTCGTTCTTGCGGTCCTGGCACTTGCTTCGGTGATCACGATTACGGCCTGCGGCGGGGGAGGCAGTTCGTCGGTAAGCGCGTCCTCTCCCATCATGGTTTCAGTCTCTGCCAGCTCTAACTCCGTGCAGGCGGGCGGCAGCGACTCCTTTACCGCAACGGAACTAAACGACGCTTCAGGCAAGGGCGTCACCTGGACGGTCTCCTGCAGCGCATCTCAGTGCGGCAACGTTTCTCCTACTGCCACCCCGAGTGGGGTCGCGACTACCTATTTTGCTCCGACCACTCCACCTGCGAGCGATGCGACTATCACGGTCAAAGCGACGTCAGTAGCGGATGGTTCGAAATCAGGATCTGCCACCATCACTTTCTCTGCGATTACGGTTTCCGTTTCCCAGACCACGGCAATCGTCCAGGCCGGCCAAACGCTTCTGATCAGCGGCAGCGCGAATAACGATCCGTCAGGTCAAGGAGTGTCGTGGTCCATCTCCCCAACATCAGGAGCGGGAAGTCTGAGCAATGCGAACAGCAGTGACGTCACCTACAATGCTCCCGCTACTCCGCCCGTCAGTGATCTCACGCTGACGGTGACGGCCACTTCGGTGGCTGATACGAATAAGTCAGCCAGCGTAACCATCACTGTCCCCTCAGTTACAGTCTCGGTTACGGCACCGGCAAGTACGGTCATCGCGGGCGGCACGGTTCCCAATATTGTCGCCATAGTTGGACATGATCCCAGCAATAAAGGCGTCACCTGGAACGTGTCCTGTTCGCCTGGGCCTTGCGGAAACGTCTCGCTTACTGCCACACCAAGCGGAGTCGCCACAACTTACAGCGCGCCTGCAACTCCGCCACCCGCGGATTTGCAAGTGACGATCACTGCTGTTTCCGTGGCCAAACCCATAGTATCGGCTTCAGTGGTAATTACTGTCCTGGCAATCTCAGTAACGGTCGCGCCCGCGAACACGACCAACGTGCCGGCCGGCGGCACAGTGCCGAACATCGTGGCTACGGTGAATAACGACCCATCTCACCAGGGCGTCACCTGGACTATATTGCCCTGCGGCGTCGCACAATGCGGCAGCCTCTCAGCGAACGCATCGCTGAGCGGTGCGCCGATTACCTACACCGCACCCACAACGCCGCCCGCAAACGACTTCGGTGTAACGATCGTAGCCACTTCGGTTTCCGACACCGCCCAAACGGGAACCATAGCGATAACGGTACTTGCCATCACGATTTCCATTTCACCTACAAGCGCGCTTATCCCGGTGAACGCGATCTCGTCGTTGAACAAGACCCCGTTCACCGCCAAGGTGAGCAATGATGCCAGCAACCAGGGCGCGACCTGGACTCTGACACAAGGCACAACTGCATGTTCGGCAGCGGTGTGCGGTACAGTCATGCCTCTCGTTACGACCGGTTGTACGCCGACTTGCATTCCGACTGTTTACGCCGCGCCCGCTACGGTGCCGGCAAGTCCGTCAATGACGCTCACCGCCACTTCCGTAGCCGATCCAACCAAACTGGCCAGCGTGACTATTACTCTCACCGCGGGGACGGTGAAGATCATTCCTGCAAACTTAAATTTCGGTACGCTGAATCTGAAATTCAAAAAAACTAGTATGTTGCCAACAACTTTGACGAACACCGGCAGTTCGGCCTTAAGCATAACCAGTAAAACGATTACTGGGCTGACTCCGAACGCGTTCACGGTCGTGAATGACCTGTGCGGGGCGACTGTTGCTTCTGGAGGTTCGTGCGACATCAGCGTAAAGTTCGCGCCCGGGGTAGCGGGTCATTACTCTGCGAACCTTACTATCTCCGATAACGACATCAGTTCTCCGCAGCAGCAGGTGCCGCTATCGGGGACGGCCTGCAGCGGCATCCGATGCTTTGGCCAAGCCGACATCCGGTCCGCCTTGGTGAGCAATCAGATGAGTGCCGTTCCGCCACCCACCGGGCCCAACAAGGTTGGAACCCGCGTGATCGATCTTGTGGATGCAATGCGTTCCGATCCTTATGTTGCGACAGTCGCCCGACGTGAGCTGGCAGTGCGTTTCTGGTACCCCACGACTCTTACCCGGGGGTGCAAGCCCGCCCCATATGCCTCCGCAAGCGTTTGGAATTATCTTGCAAAGCTCGAGCGTGTCCCGGCGCCGCAGGTCAAAACCAACAGTTGCCAGGATGCTGCCATCACCTTGGGGACGCATCCCGTGGTGGTTTTCACGCACGGATACACCGGCACGTTCACCGACTACACTTTCCTGTTTGAGGACCTGGCCAGTCGAGGTTACGTAGTGGCGTCGGTGGGCCATACCTACGAAACGACCGCAGTTGAGTTTTCAGATGGACGGCTGGCCAAGTCAGTTCTGGGCAGCCACATCGCAGACACATGGCGAATCAATAGACAATCGACGTCTCTGGCGGTCGCTGTCCGGCTCAGCGACTTGAAATTCGTTATGGATGAACTGGAGCGGCTGAACGTCAGCGACACCAGTCCGTTCGCAGGCAAACTGGATCTTTCTCGTGTCGCCCTTGCGGGTCATTCGCTTGGCGGATTGACGGCGCTTCTGGGCGTCGAATTTGATTCACGTTTCCGCGCGGGCATATCTATCGATGGCATGATGCCGGGGTCGTTGTTTAGCCCGACAGACAAGCCCATCATGATGTTGTTTGCGCGTGGCGATCAGTGGGACGCAGACACGTGCCATTTGTGGAGAGAGCTGCGCGGTCCAAGGCTTGCCGTGAATCTTAAGGGTGCCGAACATCTCACGCCGTCCGACGCCGTCTGGCTGGCAAATGGCGCGATCAAAACCGGCACTGTGGGCATGACGAGAACCGTGGCATCCGTACGCGACTACATTGCGGGATTCCTGGATGCGAATCTCAATGGAAAGCCTATGGATGATCGACTTCTGGTGGGACTGTCTTCGAATTATCCGGATATGGAGATAACTGCGGAATCATCGTGCGGTGAAGCACGAAAGGATACGCAGTAGTGACTGGCTGAGGCCAACTCAGAGCACGATTCTGGATGTGCCGGAGCCAGGCTAACTGCCGAGCCATCCAGCGCAGATGCCGCGGTGCGACCTTGTCTGCCAGTCGATCCGCCTGGAACCGCTATATTGTAGCAACTGAACCATTTTCGCTCCCCTACCCAGCATGATAGCCTAAACTTAGATGCCACTGGGGACGTTGTTCCTCCGCACCCCTGTCATGGTCGTGACAAACGCGAAATGCCAACCGAACCCAAGCCCGCCAAAGTGCCCGTAGCCTCCTCTGGGGATGGCACTTCCGAGCCATCTCCGCCGCAACTTTTGGCCAGTGAAGGGGTTGATATCACTGTGAGCAGCATAGCGCTAGATGGCGGGTTGCTCGCGGGGCGAAGTGGAGCGCCGCCTGCACAGGCAGTGGCCGGTCCCTCGCCGGATGGTCTCAGCGATGCCGAAGTAATGTTGCGGGTGAAAGCCGGCGACGACGCTGCTTTCGATTATCTGTTGCAAAAGTATCGCCGGCCAATGCAGAACTTCATGTATCGCATGGCGGGTAACCCGGCGGTGGCGGAGGAACTGGCGCAAGAGGTTTTTTTGCGCATCTACCGCTCGCGCGAGAAATACGAAGCTAGCGCCAAGTTCACCACGTGGTTGTATAGGATCGCGACCAACCTGGCAGTGAACCACGCGCGGGACACGCGCCATGAGCGTCCTGAGAACATCGTCAGTCTGGACGAGCCGGACGAACATACTGGCGCGGCAATGGAGGTTCCGGATGACTCGCTCACCGCGGAGGAAATGCTGGTGCGGCGAGAGCGGCTGGCCGCTATCCGTCAGCGGGTTGAAGCCTTGCCGGAGCGGCAGAGAATTGCGGTGGTCATGCACAAATATCAGCAGATGGACTATCGAGAGATTTCGTTGGTCCTGAAATTGAGTGAGTCTGCCACTAAGTCACTATTGTTTCGGGCTTACGAGAGCCTGCGCGAGCAGTTGAAAGAGTTTGTATGAAGGACACGATTATGACATGCAACCAGATGCGCGAACTGATGCCGGATCTGGCCGCCGGACTGGGCGCGGTCACGCCCGATATGAAGAATCACTTTCAGAGCTGCGCTGAGTGCAGTGGCAAGCTGGAAGCTTTCCGGCAGACGATGAGGCTGTTGGATGAATGGAAGGTTCCGAACGCGTCGCCGTATTTCGATGTGCGTCTGCGAGCCCGGTTGCGCGAGGAGCAGGCGAAACAAGCAGAGGGATGGCTGCAATGGCTCCGCAAACCTGCCCTGGCTGTGTCTTTCGCGGTGCTGATTGCGGTGGGCGTAACTCTGTTCCCCAACGGAGAAACTGGCCAGCCTACAACTCAGACCACAGTAGCGGCCGAACCAGGCTCGGCAGTTGGCGACCTACAAGCGCTGGACAAGAATCACGAACTGTACTCCGATTTCGATGTACTGGACGACTTGCAGGTGCAGCAGGATGTGAACGCTAATCCGTAAGCGCACGGGTGAACGATCGTCACTGTTGAAGTTTAGTTTAGCAAGAAGTTTTCAAAATCCTGGATGGGATGGAACGAGCACAAAGTGTTCCGGCATAGTTTCATAGCCGTGGGGGCGACGATGATCAGTCTGGCACTGGTCGTGGGCAGCCCTATGCCATCGCTGGCCAAGGAACAGCGCGGCGATCGGCAGGAACGGAAGCAACAAGCCGGTGGACGCGGACATCATGTGGGCGAGTGGTTGCGCCAATACAAAGATTTGCCACCTGATCAGCAGCAAAGGGCATTGGACAACGATACTCAGTTCCGCAGTCTTCCGCCGGACCGTCAGCAAAGGTTAAGAGAGCGGTTGCAGCATTTCAGCAACCTTCCCTCGGATCGTCAAAAGCGCATCCTGGACCGCATGGAGACCTGGGAACATCTGACTCCTCAGCAAAAACAGAACGCTAAGCAGCTCTTCTCGCAGCTTAAGGATCTTCCGCCGGAACGCCGGCAAATGGTGCAAGGCGCGATCTCCGACCTGCGTAAAATGCCGCCTGACCAGCGCCAGCAAGCGATTGACTCCGACCGCTTCCGGAACCAATTTTCCCCTGAAGAGCGTGGCTTGCTGAATGGGATTTCCCAACTTCCCCTGGCCCCGGCTGACCGCGGCCAAAGTGATCAAGGGCCGGACGAATAGTTTTTGCGTGCCTCACCGGTTCGAATCCAGATTTATTTTCGAAACAGATTCCTGGCGATAAACAATGCGTTGGCGGGGCGTTCCGCCAGGCGCCGCATGAGGTAGGGATACCATTCCGCTCCAAACGGGATGTAGACTCTCATCCGCCATCCCTCTCTTACCAGGGCTTGCTGCAGATCGCGGCGGATGCCGTAGAGCATCTGAAATTCAAAGGCGTCGCGAGAAATGCGGTGCTTGGTAGCGAAGGCCTTGGCCTGATTGATGATTTTTTCATCATGGGTCGCCAGACCGTGGTAGATCCCGCTCTTCATCAGAATCTTCATCAGCTTGACGTAGTTCGAGTCCACTTCTGATTTTTTCTGAAACGCGATTTCCGGCGGCTCTTTGTAGGCGCCTTTGCATAGCCGGATGCGGATGCCTTCGGCCAGCAGCTTCTCAACGTCGTTCTCGGCGCGCCGCATATAGGACTGGATGACCGCGCCAACGCGTCCTTGATTCACCGGTTGGCGGTGAAGTTCGTGAACAAAATCAAGCGTGCGTTGGGTGTAAGGGGAGCCTTCCATGTCTACACGAACGAAATTCGGTGGGATCATCGCCGTTGCCTTTACCACCAGTCCGGTGACCAGATCTCGAGCCAGCGCTTCGTCCACGTCGAGGCCCATATGAGTGAGTTTCAAGCTAATGTTGGCGTCGAGTTTTCGGGCGGCGACCTGGTCGAGCAACTGATGATAAAGCTGGGCGCTCAAGCGGGCTTCTTCGGCGTTGGTAACATTTTCGCCGAGATTGTCAATTGAAACGCTCATACCCGCCTGATTGACGGCGAGGGCGGCGCGAAGCGCGTCTTCCACTTGGGTTCCGGCCACAAAGCGGCTGGATAATCGCTGGCCAATCGTCGATCGCTCGGCGAACGCGCGCAGGGACCGGCTTTCCGAAAGAGAGATGAAGAGCGCTCTCAGCACGGAACGCCCGCAAACCTAAACAGAATTAATTGCTGATTGCATGGCTCGGGCATGTCGTTCACAGAAGTTTGTATCACAACACTGAAAGGATTTTCAGACGACCCGGCGGCGACTTCGGAAAGGCGATCTAACGAGGATCGAATCTCACTTCGACCGGTTCTCGAGTCTCGTGAGACGCCGGTTCCCATCTCCATTTCAGAATCGCGTGTTGCGCGGCTTCTGTTAGAAGCGGATGTCCGCCTCGTACCTGCAGTGACTTTACGTTGCCGTTGCTCGCAACCACCGCTTCCAGTTTCACGATCCCTCTCACATTCATTCGGCGAGCCAGGTCCGGGTACGTGGGAACCACCCGAGTCACGACTTTGCGTTTCGTTTCAGATTGTTCCTGC
>Ga0070697_100003242_pt1 | contig 12490 bp, 10 predicted proteins | sample KBSK1501metaG_FD_65475 | JGI IMG/M metagenome (GOLD analysis project Ga0070697, IMG submission 65475) | Corn, switchgrass and miscanthus rhizosphere microbial communities from Kellogg Biological Station, Michigan, USA - KBS K1-50-1 metaG | ecosystem: Host-associated > Plants > Roots >... | reverse complement strand
AAGCGCCAGGACGTGACCTGGACGCGGCCGGACATCTTCGACGTCTTCACGCTCCGGAACTCGAACGGCGAGGCCGTTCGGCTCGAGCCCGGACAGACCTGGATCCACATCGTCCCGAGCGATTGGACGATCCCGAGTCAGTAGCGAGCTCGCCGCGATGCGGGTGCCACAGGGAGCGGGTGGGCGCGTCGGGGTCTTCGGAGCGAGTGGCCCCTGGACGGTGGTCCATCGCGATCCCACGAGGGGCCGAGCGAAGAAGACCCCGGCGCTGCCCACCGCCCCGAGCCGTTGACCGACCCGCAACGCGGTGGCAGGCGAGTCACCACTCCCACCTTTGGCGTTTCACGAAGATCGCCCATCCCGCGAGGAACCAGAGCGCGATCGGCACCAGCGCACCGGCGGTCGTGAGCGCGCCGAGCCCCAGAAGCACGCTTCGGTCATTCCCGGTGTAGCGCGCCGCCTCCGCCAGCATCTCGACCCCATCGAAGAGCGCGAGAAGGCCGAGCCCGAGCGTGAAGACCGAGATCACGGCGAAGAGGACCAGGCGGCGGGCGAACATCACCTTGGAATCGTCGCACGGAGCGGCGGCTTTCGCCGCCGCTCCGTGCGCTTGCACTCAGGGGATCGCGAGGATCGCGATGAGTTGTTGTTGGTAGTGCGACGGATTCGTACCGTCGTTATAGGTCGTGACCGAGGTCGTGTAGCTCTTGCCACCAGCGGAGGTAATCCCAAAGTAGTCGCCGATGAACGTATTGCGGCACGTCGGGCAGGACGTGTGGGGCGAGTGCAGTTGCGGGTCCCAGGTGTGCTGCGTCAGGCGGACGTTGTGGCCCTTCGGCCAGAGCGTCGGCGTGTAGAACTGGATGCTCGCATTGACGCAGTAGTTCGTCGCACCGTACGGCGGGAGCGTTCCGCTGTAGTTGATGTTCGCGGTGTCGAGCGCGATGCCCGCGGCGGTGGCCTCAGCGGTCCCAGCCGAAGGACACGCAAGACGGCGGTCGTAGAAGGCGACGCTGACCGTGCCGTCCGTGGCGACGTCGAGGTTCGGCTGAAACTCGTCGACGGGATTGACGTTGTCGTTCACCTGGATCGGTACGCTCCAGGTGGCGCCATCGTCGTACGACGCGGAGAGCAGGACGTTGACGACGCCGGTGCTGTAGTCCTCCCAGGTTACGTAGAGGGGGTAATACGACCCGATCCGCTTGTTCCCGACGGCGAAGCTCTCCTCGATGCCGTCGCGGAACGTGGTGTTCGGATAGACGAAGGGAGTCGCCGTGATCGTGTCGCTGATGAGCGTGCTGGTCCACGTCAGACCGCCATCCTTGGACTTGTCGAGGAAGAGGACGTCGCAGCAGTACCCCTTCTTCGGCATGGTCGTGACCAGGGACGTGTACAGGGTCCCGTCCGGCGTGATGTGCGGCAAGAGATAGGTCGAGCCCTGCGGCGTCCCGCCGACCTCGGGCAGCGAGATCGGCGCGGACCAATCGGTGTGCGTGCCGTTCGGCAGCGCAGTCGCGATCGACACGAACGGATGCGCGGTCGACGGTCCGGTGAACACCACCCACATCGCGTAGATGCGGTCGAGGAATGGACTATCCGGGTTGGTGTCGATCGCGATCCACTGCTTGTCGGGCTCGCGGCCCTGTGCCGGGTAGGGCGCGACGATGTCGGGCTTGTCGTTGTGAGTCGTGATCCACTGGCGCGCCGTCGTGGAGCCGTTCGGCCGAACGGACACCGAGATCACCTCGGCCGGCTGCGACGGGTTCGGCTCGCGGTTCTTGTTTATCTGGAAGTTGTGTGAATCTCCGTCGAAGAAGAACTGGTACGGCAGGATGAGCGAGTAGAAATTGCCGTACCGATCGAAGGCGCCGACAGGGTCGGTGTTGTCGGTCCAGCCTTCGTATCCGGGGACGTGGCCCTGCACCGGCCAGGTGGCACCACCGTCCGTGGACTCGTAGAAGCCCAGGATGTGGTCGTACCCCTCGGCGCTCACGAACCACTTGGACTGTCCGATGAGATGGTTGGGATTCGTCGGATCGACGCGGATGTCGGACTCGGAGTGGTCCTTCACGAGCATAGGTTTTGTGGCGGGGTAGCCGGGGTTGCTGCCCGTCTGGGTCGCATACGGTCCGAGATCCTCGCCCGTGTCCGCAGCGTTACCGCAGAGAGACATGCCGTCGTAGCCGTTCGCGGGGGCAAGACTCGTGAAGAAGGCGACCTCGGGCGTGTAGCAGCTGGTTCGCTCGGTCGTGGCGAGAACGTTCGTAACTCCGTATTTCCCACTCTTCGCGTAGGCCCAGTCGGTCTGTGTGCCTTGCGGCACGTTGCCGATACCGGGCGACGCGGTGCTCGAAGGGGCCGCCGCGAGGGCGACGATCGCCACGACCGCGAGGGTCACGAGGCTTGTGCGCCGGAGCATCGGATCCTCCCCATATGCGCAGCTCGTCTAGCCCCTCATCCCCCCGCCGGGATCGTATCGCTTGAGCGACGAGGCTGGATTGTCGCGACCGCGAAAGTCCTAGCCTCTGCGCATGCGCGTTCGTCGGCGAGCCGCGGCGATCGCGTTCGCCGGGCTCGTCCTCCTCGGATTGCCGACGGGCATGCTCGGCATCGCGTGGCCGTCGATGCGCGTGTCGCTCGACGCGCCATTTGTCGGGCTCGGCGTCCTTGTCGCCGCGATGACCATCGCGCAATTCGCAGCGAGTGCCGTAAGCGGTCTCGTGCGCGAACGCCTTGGGACGATCCCTCTGCTTCTCGCCGCCGTCGCCGCGGCGGCCGGAGGGCTCGCCATCTTCGCGATCGCGAGTGGCTGGTGGGCCACCATCCTCGCGTCTGCGGTTCTCGGCTCTGGCGTCGGGCTCCTCGACGCCGCGGTGAACACAGAAGCGGCGCTGCGCGGCGACATCCGATTCATGGGCGCGCTGCACGGCGCGTGGGCGATCGGCGCGTCGCTCGGACCGCCGCTCGTCGGCGCGACGCTCGTCGCGAGCGACTCGTGGCGTCCCGCGTACGTCGTCGCCGCCGCGGCGTTCGCGCTGCTTGGCCTCGCCGCGTACACGGTCCGATCCGACCTGGGCAACGCACCAGAGCTCGAGGCACCACCGAGCGGCGAGCGAAGCATCGAGCGCACCGTGGTCCTCGGCTGCGCCCTGATGTTCGTGTATGTCGGGATCGAGCTCGGTGCGGGCCAATGGTCCTACACCCGCTTCACGCTTGACGCCTCGCTCACCGCTGGTCTCGCCGGGCTCGCCGTCTTTCTTTACTGGTCGGCTCTGGCGGCGGGTCGCATCGGGCTCGCCGTGTTCGGTGACCGGGTCGCACCGGCGCGCCTCTTCGATCTCAGCGTTTTCACGGCGCTCGGGAGCGCGGTCGCTTTCTGGGTCCTACCGCCGCCTGCCGCGGCTTTGCTCGCCCTACCGTGCCTCGGCGCGGCGCTCTCAGTCTTCGTGCCTGTCCTTCTGTATCTGACGCCGCGGCGGATCGGCAGTGCCGCGGCGCCGCGAGCGATCGGTTATCAGGTGGCCGCCGGGATGATCGGCGGGGCGTCGCTTCCCGCGGCCGTCGGTCTGCTCATGCAGTCGATCGACGTCGCGGTGCTCGGCCCGTGCCTGGTCACGATGGCAGCAGTCCTTGCGGGGCTCCACGTCGCGTCGACGCGATCGCTGGGGTCGCGAACCTACGTGCGCCAGCTCTTCAGGTAGAGAGACTCGGCAATCCCCGGCCGCACGAATCCGGGGAGGTCGCCGACGAGCGCGTAACCGTGACTCTCGTAGAACAAACGCGCGCGCCGATTCGCCTTCGTCACGAGCAGCACGAGGTGCCGGCAGCGTGACGCGCGCGCGTCGCGCTCGGCGCGGGCGAGAAGTAGGGCGCCGAACCCCTGCGATTGGTGCTCCTCGGACACGAGGAGCAGGCGCAGATAGGCGGACCGATCCAGTGCTCGAGTGGTGATCACCCACGCGAGTCCAACGACCGCGCCGGCGTCGACGGCCGCGAGAACGAGATCGCGTCGACGCAGCGCCTCCCCCAGACTTGCCGCCGCGCCACGCGCGGTGACGCGATAACGGCGCAGGAGAGGAGAGCGGGCCATGAGCGCCGCGAGCGGAGGGATGTGCTCTGTCCTGGCGTGAACGATCCTGCTCATCGGCGCTGCGGATCGAGCGCGTCGCGGAGTCCGTCGCCCAGGAGATTGAAGCCCAGGACGGCGACCATGATCGCGAGGCCCGGGAAGATTGCGAGATGCGTGGCGAACTCGAGATATTGCCGGCCCTCGTTCAGCATCACGCCCCACGACGGCGCGGGCGGCTGCGCCGAGAGCCCGAGGAACGAGAGCGCGCCCTCGGTGAGCACCGCCCACGAGAGCGCGAGGCTCACCTGCACGATGAGCGTTGACAGAAGATTCGGCACGATGTGCCTGATGACGATGCGAGTTCGGGTGGCTCCGACGGCGCGCGCGGCCTCGACGAAATCGCGCGCCTTCAGGGCGAGGACCGGGCCGCGAACGACGCGCATGAAGATCGGCGTGTAGACGACCGCGATTGCGATGACCACGTTCCCGGGATCGGGCCCGAGCGCGGCGACGATCCCGAGCGCGAGGAGGATCGCCGGAAACGCGAAGAAGACATCCATGACTCGCCCGATCGCGAGATCGACGATCCCGCCGAGGTAGCCCGACACGAGTCCGAGAACGCCGCCCACGACCGTGGCAGCCGCGACCGATAACACCGCGACCTGCATCGAGAGACGCGCGCCGAAGAGGACGCGGCTCAGAAGATCGCGTCCCAGAGCGTCCGTCCCGAACGGGAACGCCGCGCTGGGTGCGGCGAGGCGCTCGGCCGAGATCTGCAGCGGGTCGCGGAGCGGCAGAAAGCCCACACCGAGCGCGACCGCGGCGTAGATCGCGACCATCGCGAGGCCGACGAGCGCGACTGGCTCGCGCGTGATTGCCGGGAGCACGCCGTTCGGAGGACGACCGAACGTCGCCGGCGCGTTACGCGAGGCGGATTCGGGGATCCAGGTAGCCATACAGAAGGTCCACGACGATGTTGAGCGCAACGAACAGGATCGCGATCGCGAGCACTCCGCCTTGAACCAGCGCGTAGTCACGCTGCACGATGGCCGTGAGGAGCATGCGGCCGACGCCGGGGACGGAGAAGATCTCCTCGACGACGACCGCGCCTCCGAAGAGCTGGCCGACCTGGATGCCGAGCAGCGTCACCACAACGATCAGTCCGTTCTTGAGGACGTGGCGGCGCACGACCAGCCCCGGCCGCAGGCCCTTTGCCCTCGCCGTGCGGACATAGTCCGCGCTGAGGACGTCGAGCATCGCGGAGCGCGTCATCCGCATCGTCGCCGCCGCGAGCGCGAGACCGAGCGTGATCGCCGGGAACAACAGGAGCTTGAGGTTGCCGAGCGGGTCGCGCACGAAGTCGACGTAGCCGCCGGTGTTCGGGAGCCAGCGCAGGTACAGCGAGAACAGGACGATGATCAAAGTCCCGAGCCAGAAGCTCGGGAGCGAGAGCCCGATGAGGCCACCGATGCGCGCCGCCAGGTCGAGCCGCGAGCCGGGCCGCATCGCGGAGAGCAGGCCCAGCGGTATGCCGACCGCGATCGCGATCAGCGCCGCAGCCGCGGCGAGCTCGAGCGTCGCAGGGAGACGCTCAGCGATCTCAACGAGGACCGGACGCCCGGTCCGGATCGAGTAGCCCGCATCGCCGCGGAGGAGCGACGTGAGCCAGGTCCAGTACTGGACGAGGAGTGGCTGGTCGAGGCCGAAGTACGCGCGCAGGCTGGCGAGCTGTTCCGGGGACAGGGCGGTCGACGTCCCGAGCCGGGCCGCGATCGCGTCGCCGGGTATGAGCCGGATGAACAGGAAGGTGAGCAGGGAGACCCCGATAAGGGTCGGGATGGCGCCGAGCAGTCGCTGCGCGAGATATCGGCTCACGCCTCGCGCAGCGACCGCCCCTTATCTATTTGTCGAGCCAGGTCTGCCGGAGATAGATGATCGAGCCGGTAGGAAGGTGCGTGAACCCCTTCGTCGTCGGCAACGTTGCGACGTAGTCCCGCCCGACGAAGAGCCAGATGAAAGGCACCCCATTCACGAGCTCCTTCTGCGCGGTCGTGTACAGGTCCTTCCGCTTGGCCGGATCCGTCGACGCTCGCGCCTGCTTGATCGCGTCGCTCGAGATCGGGTTCTTGTAGCTGGTGACGAAGTTGAGGTTTCCGTCGTCGGTGAAATACCGGTACACGTAGAAGTCGGGGTCGGGACCACCGCCGTTCAGGCCTGGCGCCATGTCAAAGTCCGCTTTGAGCCAGCGGTCGACCCACTGTGTGAACTCGAGCGTCTCGATCTTCATCGTGACGCCGATCTCGGCGAGCTGCTGCTGCACGAGCTGCGCGATGTCCTTGGCATAGGCGGGCTCGGTGGTCTGGGTCAGCATCGTGAACGAGACGGGCCCGACGTTCGCTTCCTGGAGCAGCTGCTTGGCCTTCGCCACGTCGCGCGTGTAGAGCGGGTACTGCGCGGTCGGCAGCGCGTAGTTCGCCAGGGCCGGCGCGATGGGGCCGGTGACCTCGCCCTCGCCGAACGCGACCGCGTCGATGATGGCCTTGCGGTCGATGGCGTACGCGATCGCCTGCCGCACCTTGATGTTGTCGAACGGCTTGCGCTTCGTGTTCACGAAGAGCAGGTTGTAGCTGAGGCTCGGCTTCGCATCGAGCGCGACCGCGCTCTCGCTGCGGAGTGTTTTCGCCACCTTCGCGTCGGTGATGATCGCCATGTCCGCGGCCTTCGTTCGCAGGGCCGCGGCGAGGCCGGACTCGTCGGGCACGACGTTGATGCGGATGCCGTCGAGGTACGGCTGGCCCGAGACGTAGTAGTCCTTGTTGGCATCGAAGCGCATGAAGTTGTCGGGCACCCACTCCGCGAGCTTGAACGGACCGCTACCGATCGCGGTCTCCTTCTTGGAAAGGTCGGTGTTCGCCTCCCCGATCTTCTTCGAGACGATGCCGGTGTTGGGGTGAGCCATGTACGCGATGAGCGCCGCGTTCGGGTTCTTCAGGTTGAAGACCACGGTCGTGGCGTCGGGCGCGGTGATCGTGTCGACATCGGTGAAGAACGAGCGCGCCACAGCGGCCGTCTTCGTGTCCAGAATTCGGTCGAACGTGTATTTCACGTCCGCGCTGGTGAGCGGGTCGCCATTGTGGAACTTCACCCCCGCACGGATCTTGACCGTGACCGTCTTGCCATCTGCCGACGTGGTCGGCACCGACTCCGCGAGGTCGGGCTGTACGCCGAGGTTCTCGTCCAGCCGCATCAGGTAGCTGTAGACGAGCTCGAAGACGCGGGCCGACGTGAATGCGGGGACCTTGTGGGGATCGAGGTTCGTGACCTCGCCGGCCCGCGCGAGGATGAGGGTTCCGCCCTTCTTCGGCTGGTTCGGTTGGTTTCCGGTCGGCGACGGTCCCGCCGACGTCGTCGGCGCGCATGCGGCGATGAGCGTCGCAACGATCAGGGTCGCGGCGCACAGAGAACGTTTCATCAGAGGTCCCTCCCCAGGCGGCTTCCGGCACATTACCACCGCCGATTCAACCGTCCGTCCGCCGCATGCCGACTCCCTCCACCGAGAGGAGCAGGCAATCCGCGGGAACGGCGGCGCGATGCCGTTCGCCCGCCGCGATGAGGATCGCCTCACCCGGTCCGGCCGCGAGCGGCCCCTCTTCGAACTCAACGACGAGCTCGCCTTCGAGGACGAGAAGGAACTCGTCGCTGGTTTGACGATGCCAGCCGCCGTCGAGCCTTCCGGCGCCGGCGTGCAGGACCGATACGCCGTTCACGGTGCCGACCTGCGTGTTCGTCCATGCCGGCGGCGCGCGCAGCGGCGAAGGGTCCGACGCGAGCGAGTCGCGGAGGCTGACCTTTCTTCCCACGGGCGAATTGTCGCGCGCGATCAAGCTTTCGGGGCTGCGCCCTGCTCAATCGCCGCGCGCGCACGCGCGATGCGCTGACGCGCGGCGTCGATCGTGTCCAGCCGCGCGAACAAGACATCTCGCAAACGCTTCTCTAGCTCGCGTGTGAGATCGCCGCGCACGCGATAAGCCCATCGTCGCCCGAGCAAGCCCGCGTGCGCACCGAGAAGGCGCGCCAGCAGAAAGCCAGCGAGGAGGAGCGCCGCAAGGACGACGAGCGGTGTGGGAATCGGCCCAAGGACCGGAACCTCAACGCTCGCGAACGGCGCGTGTAAAAGAAAGACCGCCGCGATCCACAGCCCCACGAAGAGCAGCCCCGCGGTGACCACATATTGGAGCGCGCCGATGACGGACCAGACGGCACTCGTCGGGGGCCGCACGTCCGCCGTGCGGGTCGCGACGGCCGCGTCGATCGCGCTGCTGAGGCGCGCGCGGAGCGCCTCAGTATCGACAAGCGAAGCGATCGCGCCTCGCGCCGCGGATGGAACGCGAGGGAGCAGGTCGCTGACGAGAAGCCGGATCGGCTCCGCTGCGCGGGCGAGAGTGCCGCGCTCGCGCCAGCGGCGGAGGTACCCCTCCGGATCCGCGACCACCCGATCTCGACCGCTCGCGCGATAGATAAAGGTCGTGACCAGCCCGAACGGGCCGGCGCCGCGGGGACGAGCCGAGAGGCGTGTCGCGGCGACGGCTTGCCGCTCGAGCCCGGCGAGATCGATGATCGCGGCAGCTTCGCGTGTGACGTCGGCCAGCATGCGCGCACGCTCTTCCGTGGTTATGAGCGGCTCCGCATCCTGAAGGACACCGGCGCGCGCTGCCACATCGAGCGCGGCATCCTGCAGCTCCGCTGCGATCCGCTCGGCGATGACGCGCTTAGCCTCCACGCCATTCACGATCCACTCGCGCAGCTCTCGCGTGTCGCCGTCGCGCGCCGCGCTCGTGACCGCGACGGCCACGTTCTCGATGCCCTCCGCGCGAAGGCTCGCGGCAAGATGCTCGCGAATGCTCTCCGCGTCGGCGCCGATCCGGTCGGCCTTGTTCAGCACGACGAGCTGACGCGCGAGACGCGGCGCCCATCGCCGCAGGTAGTCGTCGTGAAGCACGGCATCGCGGTACTTCTCGGGATCCGCGACCCAGACGACCGCGTCGACGCGGGGAAGGAGCTCGTCCACGCGCGCGCGGTGCTCCGGCGTGGTCGAATCGACGTCCGGGAGGTCGAGGATCGCGACGTTGGCAAACGCGCTGTCGCTGTGATCGCGCACCTCACGCACGTCAAGCCACCCGAGGAGCTTTGCGGTCTCCTCTCGTGCGCTCCCGGCGACCCACGCGACGGGCGTTCCGGTCGTAGGACGGCGCGCGCTTGCCGCGCTCACGACGGTCCCAGCGAGCGCATTGAGCAGGCTCGACTTGCCGACCCCGGTACCGCCGACGAGGGCGAGCACGTACGCGGATCCCTCGAAGCCGAGCCTTTCCCGCGCGGTCTCGAGGACGCGTTGCGCACGCGACGTCTCCAGGTCGAGCGCCGCGGCCGCGTCGACCGCGTCATCGAGTGCAGCAAGACTCGCGGAGAGCGTCACCCGGCGAGCGGCGCCATCGCGGCGCGGAGCTCCTCCGCCAGCGCGCGTAGCTCGACGGGATCCGCCGTGAGCCGGTCGTAACGCGATCGCTCTTTTGAGAACTCGTCGCCGAGTGACGCCTCCAGCCGTTCGCGCGCGTTCGCGATCATCTCGCGCATCGCGGCCTCGCCGAAGATCGCCTGCAGGAGCTTCTGATTGAGAAACCCAGTCGCGGCGACGATGCCGAGCTCGGTGCCGGTCACTCCCGCGGTGTGCGCGAACACGCCGACCATCGCCGCCACGGCAAGCGCGTTCACGCCGAGCGAGACGCCGAACGCGAGGTTGCGTTTCCCGGCACCGCGAGCCTGCACGTCGGTCGCGATACTCGCGACCCAATCGTGGAGGCGCGGCTGGATGCGCGCCGCGAGATCCGGCGACGCCGACCAGAGCGAGTGGTCTCGCGCGAGCCGGGCCGCCGCTCCCTCGCGGCTGGCCCATGCGCTCGCAACGCGACGCGCGGCCTCGGTCGCGCGCGAGACCGCGACAGCGACCACGTCGCTCGTGACTTCTTTCTCGACGACGCCGACGGGCGCCTCGGGCATCCCGCGGAAGACCGTGACGATCGTGCCTCGTATTCGACCGAGTCCGCGCGAGAAGAAGCGCGTGATCTGGTCGGCCTTTACGTACGACTCCCAGTGCCGGAGCACCTCGGCGCGGAGGAATGTCCCGCCGCGCAGCTCCTCGAACAATGCGGCAAGCTCGGCGTCGTACGACTTCGCCGCGATCGCGCGCAGCGTTTCACCTTCGGCGGCGGCCTGCGCGAGATCGTCCGCGACGGCCGAGAGGAGCGGACCCAGCCCGGCGAGAGCACCTTCGAGGGCGCGTCTCGCGAGCGCCAGCCGCCGCTCGCGATCCCTGGCCAGCTCGTCGACGCGCTGGAGCACGGGCGCCGCCGCTTCGAGCTCGAGCCGCTCGCCGGACGGATCGAGCTTTCCTTCGGCGAAGCCGACGGTCTGAACGCGCGTGTCGTCGATCCCGCGCAACGCCGTGTCCTTTAAGACGCGACGCAGATCCTCGAGGACGACGCGCTGCTCGGACTCGTCGGGGGGCATCCGGTTCACCACGATGAGGAGGGGGAGCCCCCGCGCTGCGATGCGCTGGACGACGTCGAAGGGGACCTTGTCCGCATAGCGCGTCGCCGATGTGACGAAGATGCCCAGATCGGCGGCCTCGACCAGCGCGTCTGCGATGACCCGATTCGCGCGCTCTACCGAATCGAGGTCGGGGGCGTCGACGATCGCGAGACCGGACGACGCGGTCGTCGCGGGCGCGCGCACGAGCTGACCAGCGCCGATGCCCGCGAGGGCTCCCCGGCGCAGCGTCGCGGCGTCGGCGTCGGTCGCGAGGAGCACGGCCTCGCGCGTCGTCGGCCGAAGGACTCCGGTGTGACTCACCGTCGCCCGGGCGAGCGTGTTCATGAGGGTCGATTTGCCGGCGCCGGTCGGTCCGAGGATCACGACGAGGAGTGGCGACTCGAGCGCCCGCACGCGCGGCAGGATGTACGCGCGGACGTGATCGCGAAGCTGGCGCGCTCGATCCTTCGCCCCGGACGGCTCGTCGTCCCGCACCAGGGCGGCGCGGCGGTCCGCAAGCGCCGCGATGAGCTCCGCGCGGCCGGCCAGCGAGGTCACCACTTCTGCGGTTGCAAGGTAGAGACCTGCGGCCTGTGGTCGGCTATCGTGCGTACCGGTGCGTTACGGCGGCTTCCCGTGTCGATACGGCGGTTGCGATGTGCGCTTCTCCGTCGAGAGGGGCGACTCCTATCCATCGCTGCTCGAGGCGAGCGCGAAACGCACCGAGCACGAGATCTCCGAGCATCAGTACCACCACATCCCGATGCGGACCGAGACTCCACCCGCTGGCTCACTTCAGCGTCTTCCACGACGGGGTGCCGCGCCAAAGCGGGTCGACTAATCGCGTCTACGACCCCTGTCGCCCCGAGCGAGCGGTCCAAACGTATCGCGCATCCCGGTCATGAGATCTCGCGGAGTCGTCCCAAGCTCGGCACGTGCTTTGGCATCGGTGGCCCAGAAGGTGACTCCGTCGGCTGAAGACACGACTTCGCGCATGCTCGGGATCAGACGTCCCGCGACGCGCGCGACCGCGGACGGGAGCACGAACCGCGGTAACGCACGACCTGCCGCCTTCGCCACCGCGCGATACGCGTCGCCGAGCGTCGTGATCTCTCCGCCGAGGACGTAGCACTCGCCGGCGCGTCCGCGATCCAGTGCGCGAATGATGGCGTCGGCGAGATCGTCCACGTGCACGAGATTCAATCCGAGTCCCTCGAACGCGCGATACCGCAGCCGGCCCTCCGCCAGCGCGCGAAAGTTGGCGCCGACCGCGGAATGGTCGTTCGGTCCGTACACCTGACCCGGCTGGACGATCACCACGGGCGCTCCCCTCCGCGCCGCATCGAGGGCGATCTCGTGAGCTTGCCGCTTGGTGTCCTCATACGCGGAGGTCGGCGGTGATGTCGGACGATGACCCTCCGCGACGACCGCACCGTGCGTGTTGCCGAATGCCGCGATCGTGGAGACGTAGACGATCCGTGGCGTCGCGGCCGCTCGCGCTGCGTCGAGCATCCGACGAGTGCCGGTGACGTTCGTCTCCACGATCGCACGTCGCCGCTCGGCATTGACGCCGATCTCGTAGATCGCCGCTCCATGAACCAGCGCGTCGCAGCGGCGCAGCTCGCCGATCGCATCCGTCGGATCCACCACATCGCCGGCGACAAGCTCGCAGCCGAGCGCCGCGAGCGACGCGGCGCGCGACGGAGTTCGCACGAGCGCCACGACAGGGTCGCCGCGCGCACGCAGCGCGCGCGCCACCGCGCCCATGACGAAGCCGGTCGCGCCCGTAACAAAGACCCGCATCAGGGAATACTCTCGCGCCTTCGGCTGTTGGGG
>Ga0070697_100003240_pt1 | contig 12491 bp, 15 predicted proteins | sample KBSK1501metaG_FD_65475 | JGI IMG/M metagenome (GOLD analysis project Ga0070697, IMG submission 65475) | Corn, switchgrass and miscanthus rhizosphere microbial communities from Kellogg Biological Station, Michigan, USA - KBS K1-50-1 metaG | ecosystem: Host-associated > Plants > Roots >... | reverse complement strand
GCAGGTTTGCTACAGCTACTTCGGTACCTACGCGACACTCCCCGGCCATGAGGGAGTTGAGCGTGACTGAACAGAGGTACAAAGCGGTCTTGGCTGTTATCGAGGACGGTCGGACAGTGGGCGAGGTGGCCAGCGAGTGGAGCGTACGTACCGAAGGTCTATATCGGCACCATCGAGCGTGCTAGGGGTGCGTGAACCTCACGACGTCGATCACAAGCGCTAGAGCGAACAAGCCCATGGAGAACCAGGCCGCACAGAAGGATCGCCAGGCCACCCAGTCGCTCCGCAGCGTCCACCAGTTGTTCATCGCCACCGCAAAGGCCACGTAGAGGTACGAGACCTCCGCCCACAGCACGAAGAAGTGAACCTGGCCTACGGCGCTCCAGCTATATGGAGCCGGCATCGACCAGTTGACGGCGCCCAAACCGGCCTGCGCCATCAACGCGGCGTAGGCGGTGATGAAGCCCAGGGCCACGTAGAGCGGCAACCGCTGCCACCGGATGACCGGCCGCAGCTGCCTCAGCAGTGAGTAGGCGAACACATTGGCGGCGGGGATGAGGATCCCGTCGCCCAGCACTCCCGACAGGTAGTTGAAGACTGTCGGCATCGAGCCGTGATAGGAGAGCGAAAAAGCCCACTGGTAGCCGAACAGCCCAGCCCAGCTGGCGACGGCCGGCGCCACCATCCACAGGCCCACCTGGCGCCGGGCCAGCTGGATGGCGTCGACCATGTCCGACGGATGCTATCCCAAAGGCGCGCCGGGGCCGCCATCCGAGCCAAACCATACTTATCGACTGATGGCACAAAACCGACCTTTTCGGTTCGCCGTGCAGGCGCATTCCGCAGGCAGCGCGCGCGAGTGGCGTGATTCGGCCAGAAGCGCCGAGGCAATGGGTTACGCCGCCCTGTACCTCCCGGACCACTTCTCGGATCAGCCCGGCCCGATCGCGGCGCTGATGGCCGCGGCAGACGCGACGACCAGGCTGCGGGTCGGCTCACTGGTCTTCGACAACGACTACCGCCACCCGGTCGTGCTCGCCAAGGAAGCGGCGACGATCGACGTGCTGTCCGAAGGGAGATTCGACCTTGGACTTGGGGGCGGCTGGATGACCTCCGACTACGACAAGAGCGGCATCACGCTCGACAGCGCAGGCACCCGCATCGAGCGCATGCACGAGGGTTTGCAGATCATCAAGGGCTTGATGGCTGAAGGGAGCTTTTCGTTCTCGGGCAAGCATTACCAGGTCAAGGACCTCGAGGGCACTCCGAAGCCGTTGCAGAAGCCGCACCCACCGATCCTGCTGGGGGGTGGGGGACGCAGGATGCTGGGCATCGCAGCGCGCGAAGCCGACATCGTCAACATCAACTACAACCTGCAGGAGGGCCGCATCAACCGGAAGATGGTGCGCACCGGCATGGCCTCCGCGACTGACGAGAAGCTCGGCTGGATCAAGGAGGCTGCGGGTGATCGGTTCGATGCGCTGGAGCTGAGCGTCACGATCTTCGTGGCCACTGTCTCGGACGATCGCGACAGCATCGCCGAGGCGATGGGGTCGGGGCTTGGCATGGAGCGCGACGAAGTACTCGCCATTCCACACTTCCTGATCGGCACGGTCGATCAGATCGCCGCCGACTTGCGCGCGCGCCGTGAGCGCTACGGCATCTCGTACGTCATCGTGCCGGGTGAGGTTGCCGAGCAGATGGCGCCGATCGTCGAGCGCCTGGCCGGCGGCTAGCCCAACCCCTGAATCTGTACATTGGCGATGTAGTGGCCACCACCCGCCAGTTCGAGGTCAAAGGACCGGCCACCGCTCGGGGCAGCGAGGTCCTCAGCGCGGAGGCACTCGATTTCGTCGCGCGCCTGCAGCGCGAGTTCGGTGACCGGCGCCTCGAGCTGCTTCGTGCCCGCGACGAAAGGCAGAAACGCATCGACGCTGGCGAGTCTCCTGATTTTCTGGCCGCGACCAGGTCGGTCCGCGAATCGGACTGGCAGGTCGCGTCCATCCCGCAGGACCTACGCGACCGCCGTGTGGAGATCACCGGCCCGACCGACGCCAAGATGCTCATCAATGCGCTCAACTCGGGCGCTCGCGTGTTCATGGCCGACTTCGAGGACGCCAACTCGCCGACGTGGGCGAACCTGGTCGACGGTCAGGCCAACCTCACCGACGCGATCGAACGGCGCCTGGAGTTCACCAGCCCGGAAGGCAAGGAGTACCGGCTCAACGAGAAGATCGCCACGCTGCTGGTGCGGCCGCGGGGCTGGCACCTCGAGGAGCGGCACGTCGAGGTGGGCGGGAAGCCGATATCGGGCAGCCTGTTCGACTTCGGCATGTACTTCTTCCGCAACGCCCGGCGCCTGCTCGACAAGGGCAGCGGCCCGTATTTCTACCTGCCGAAGATCGAGAGCCACCTCGAAGCCCGCCTGTGGAACGACGTTTTCGACTTCGCTCAGGACGCGTTGAAGATTCCGCGCGGCACGATCCGCGCGACGGTCTTGATCGAGACGATCCTCGCGGCTTTCGAGATGGAGGAGATCCTGTACGAGCTGCGCACGCATTCGAGCGGGTTGAATGCCGGCCGCTGGGACTACATCTTCAGCATCATCAAGAAGTTCCGGAACAGTCCGGACTTCGTTCTCCCAGATCGCGCACAGGTGACGATGACGGTGCCATTCATGCGCGCGTACACCGAGCTCCTGGTCAAGACGTGCCACAAGCGCGGCGCGCACGCGATGGGTGGAATGGCGGCGTTCATACCGTCGCGCCGCGACCCCGATGTGAATCGCGTGGCGATGACGAAGGTGGAGGACGACAAGGAGCGCGAGGCGGGCGACGGTTTCGATGGGACGTGGGTCGCGCACCCTGACCTTGTGGAGATCGCCACTCGGTCGTTCGATCGAGTGCTGGGCGATCGCCCGAACCAGATCGAGCGGCAGCGGCCCGAGGTGGCGGTCAGCGCGTCACAGCTGCTGGATGCCCGGGTGCCGGGCGGGACGATCACCGAGGACGGGCTGCGCCTGAACGTCAGCGTGGGGATCCAGTACATCGAGTCGTGGCTGCGCGGCGTGGGTGCGGCGGCGATCAACAACCTGATGGAGGACGTCGCCACCGCCGAGATCTCGCGGTCGCAGGTGTGGCAGTGGATCCGTCACTCGGCGCGTCTCGCCGACGGCGGGGTCGTCACGGAAGACCTGGCGCGCGAGATCGCCGATGAGGAGCTGAGCAAGGTCAGGGAGCGGTTGGGCGAGGAGCTGTGGGCCAGGGGTCGGTTCGCGGAGGCGCGAACGGTGTTCGAACAGGTCGCGCTGGCGAAAGACTTTCCACAGTTCCTGACCCTGGCGGCCCTGAAGCTGATCGACTGATTAATTAAGTCCCTCCCCGCTCGCGGGGAGGTTAGGTGGGGGGATTGGAGCTACCCCATGCCGAACTGAGGAAGTCTGACCGCCCCACCTGACCTCCCCACACGGTGGGGAGGGAGTTGGACTCTACTGGGCTGGGCGCGGGGTCGCGGGGGGTTTGCCCGGGAGGCGGCGCCACTGCCGTGGGCCGACGCCATTGTTCGGGTTCCCCGGCACGAACGCCACCGCAGACGGCTTGACCAGGATGGCGTCCTTGCGCACGACGCTGCGCTCGCCGCCTTCGTGGTGCTCGATGACGACCGTCCGCTCCAGCACCGCCCGCACGCGGACCTGCTTGCCGTCGACGATCGCATTGAAGCCGCCGCTGACCTCGTGATTTGCGGGAGGGACGATGCTGGCGAGCGACACCAGGTCGGCCGGCTTGTTGTTCATATGGCGGTCTTCCTCGGGCTTGGCGGCGTCGTGGGGGCCGCGGATTGATCGCCGGGTAGGTTCGGCGTAGCGGTAGGGAAGCTTACCAGAACCTTAATTCGATACCGGCCGAGGCCCACGCCTGGGAAATCCCAAGGCAGGCACGCTCAAGCGGCCGGGTTGTGCTCCTGCAGACGAAGCTGCCGGGCCGCCTCGCGGCCACGACGCGCGGCCTCCTTGCTCGCCAGGTGACGAACCCGAAGCTGGCGAGGATCCACAAGCAGGCGGTGCCGGTTCACCAGCACCTTCGGCTCGCCGGGGGCAGGCTCGACCACGGCGGTCCGCTCCAGTACGGCCGTGACCCAGACGCGACGGCCGGCGTCGTCCTCGGCCTCGAAGTCGGGAAGGATCTCGTCGTCCTCGTCCATGGCGACAGCGTCGAGCCGGACCAGCTCAGTCGCGGCCTTCGACGGGGCGCCTCCACGCTTTCGGTTTGAATCCATGCTCATATCCCAAATACCCGATCAGAAGCAGACCCAAACCCAGCAAAAACCAAGGGATCAGGTGCGCCGGAAACAGTCCAAACAGCTCTCGTGTGCGCGGCCCCAGCAGCCTTCCCAGCTCCAGGAAGATCGCCGCCCAGATCGTGGCCGACACAAGTACGCACGGTATGAAAACGCGGTAAGGGACGTTAAGTATTCCCGACAGCGCAGAAAGCACGATCCGCAGGCCCGGTATGTGCCTGCCGATGATGATCGCCCACGGTCCCCACCGCTTGAACAGTCGCTCTGCACGAATCAGCTTGGCGTCGGTGATGCCCACGTAGCGCCCGAACCGCCCGATGAACGGCCTTCCGTACCGGCGCGTGATCGTCAAGTTGATGGTGGCCCCTGTCACCGCCCCGCACACCACCGCCACGTAGGCGAGCGGATACGGGATGGCGCCGGTGGTGGTGAGGTAGCCGCCGTAGGCGATCGCCACATCGCCGGGTGCGGGCAGCGGGATGCCGATCTCCTCCAGCAGGATCACGGCGAAGAGGCCGCTTGTCTGGTGCTGGAGGATGAACAGGCGCACCGCCCTGGTCGCCCCGTGCCACCACACCGGGTCCGACAGCCATGCTGCGTGGCTGAACGCAAGGAGCTGGCCTGCGACGGCGTCCACCGCCGTCACCCTACTGGACGGTCAGCGCGCGGCGGCCGTCTTGCCGTCAGGCGACGGGGCCGCCGCCCAAGCGATCTCGACTCCGAAGGCTTCAGCGAAATGTCGCGCGTAGCCGTGAGCTGCGGACTCGGTGTCGATGCGAACGCCAGTCAGCGCTTCGACCGAAGTCGGCCGCAGGTCGGCGTGACCGCACGGGACGATGCCTTGGAAGTACTCGAGGTCTGCCGTCAGGTTGAGCGCGAAGCCGTGGCTCACGACCGAGCGATTCAGCTTGATGCCGATCGCCGCGAGCTTCATGCCGTCTGTCCACACACCGGTCAGGCCGGGGGCTCCGGCCTGGGATCGGATTCCCAGCTCGCCGAGGTACGCGACCAGCGAAGCCTCGAGGCGCGCGATGTAGTCACGGATCGTGATGCCCAATCGCGCCAGGTCGAGGATCGGGTAGCCGACGAGCTGCCCGGGGCCGTGGTAGGTGGCCTCGCCTCCGCGATCCACCCAGACCACCTCGACTCCACGTGACCGGCGCTGGTCGTCGTTCCAGAGCACATCCTCTGGCTTCGCGGCCTTGCCCATCGTGAAGACGTGCGGATGCTCGAGCAGCAGCAGCGTGTCGTCCTCGCGACCATCACGTATCCTGGACACCATGGCGGCCTGGAGGTCCCAGGCCTCTCGGTAGCCGGCGCTACCCAGCCAGGAGGCTCTTACGCGATGCAACCGGAACCTGCTCGTCCGCGTGGTATGAGGACCTGACCAGCGGCCCGGCCTCGACGTGCGCGAATCCCATGTCGACGGCGCGCTGCTTCAACTGCACGAATTCCTCGGGCCGGTAGTAGCGGGCGACCTCCGCGTGCTTCTTGCTCGGGCGCAGGTACTGGCCGACGGTGAGCACGTCGATGTCGTGGGCACGCATGTTGCGAAACACTTCGAGCAGCTCGTCCTCGGTCTCGCCGAGTCCGACCATCAGGCCCGACTTGGTCACCATCTCCGGCGCGAGGCGCTTCACGTGCTGCAGCAGCGCAAGGCTGTTGGCGTACACGGCCTTCGGCCGGATGCGCGCGTAAAGCCGGGGCACGGTCTCGGTGTTGTGGTTGAAGATGTCGGGCCGCGCCTCGACCACGGTCTGCACCGCGGCCAGGTCGCCCTGGAAGTCCGGGGTCAGCACCTCGATCGTCGTCGCGGGGCTGCGCCGCCGGATCGCCTTGATCGTGCGCGCGAACATGCCTGCGCCGCCGTCGGCCAGGTCGTCGCGATCCACTGACGTGATGACGGCATGACGCAATCCCAGCTGCGCGACCGATTCAGCGACACGAAGCGGCTCGCCGATGTCGAGCTCGATTGGCCTTCCCGAGGTCACCGCGCAGAAGCGGCAGGCGCGCGTGCAGACGTCGCCCAGGATCATGAAGGTCGCCGTGCGCCGGCTCCAGCAGTCGAAGATGTTGGGACACTTCGCCTCTTCGCAAACGGTGTGGAGATTGCGCGACTGCACGAGCTGCTTGAGCTCCTTGAAGTTCTCGCCCTCGACGACGCGCGTGCGAATCCACGGCGGGATGGCGCCGGGCACGAGCGGCGCGGGTGCGCTCACAGCCGGATGCTCGCGGGCGTCCATTCTTCGAGGCCTTGCTTCATGTAACCGAGGAATTGACCCGCCATCATGCCGTCGATGATGCGGTGGTCGAAGCTCAGGCACATGTTCATCATGTCGCGCACCGCGATGCCTTCACCGATCACGACAGGCCGCTTGACGATTGCCTCGGTCGTGAGGATCGCGGCCTGCGGCTGATTGATGATGGGCTGGCTTGCGACCGAACCGGTCGCGCCCGTGTTGTTGAGAGTGAAGGTGCCGCCCTGCACGTCCTCGGGCTTCAGCTGCTTGCTGCGCGCGCGGTCGATGAGGTCGTTCATGCGGCGCACGAGCTCGGAGAAGCCGAGCTTGTCCGCGTCCTTCAGCACCGGCACGATGAGCCCGTCCGGGATCGATACCGCGATGCCGAGGTTGAGGTAGCGCTTCAGCACGACGCCTTCGTCGGTCCACGTCGAGTTGAGCCATGGGAACTGCTTGAGCGCGCGCCCGAGCAGCTGGGCCACGAAAGGCAGGTAGGTGAGGGCGGTGCCGTGCCTGGCGCGATACCCATCCTTCTCCGCCTCGCGGTAGCGAACCAGGTTGGTGATGTCGACCTCCTGCATCGTCCATGCGTGCGGCGAGGTGGCGAGGCTGCGCACCATGTGGTCGGCGATCGACCGCCGGATGACGCTCAGCTTTACGAGCTCTTCGCGCGCACCGTCCAGCCCGGCCGGAGCGGACGAAGGCGCAGGTGCGGCCGCACGCGCCGGAACGGCTGCCGCCGTTGGAGCGGCAAGCACGTCTTCGCGTGTCACGCGTCCGCCGAGGCCGCTGCCCTGGATCGACGTCGGGTCGATGCCTCGCTCCGCGGCGAGCTTGCGCACGGCGGGCGACAGGCGGGCGTGCTCGTCGCTCGCGGGGGCTCGCTCGGCGGGAGCGGCTCCTGGAGCCGGCGCCGGCGCAGCTGCCGGCGCAGCCGCAGCCCTGGGCGTCGCCGGAGCGGCCGTTGCAGCAGCCGTCTCGATCTGCGCAATCACCGCGCCGACCCGGACGACCTGGCCTTCACCGGCGTCGATCTTCACCAGCGTGCCTTCGAAGGGCGAAGGGATCTCGGCGTTGACCTTGTCGGTCACCACCTCGACGATCGGCTCGTCGCGCTTCACGAACTCGCCCTCGTGCTTCAGCCACTTCTCGACGGTGCCCTCGGTGACCGACTCGCCGAGCTGCGGCATCTTGATCTGGGCGACACCCATGCTGAATCGAGTTTAGCGGCGTCGCCTCCAGCAGCGGCTTACCCGGAGGGCGTTGGAGGCGACGCCCAGAATCGGCCTGGAGATGGAGGTTTTGCAGAATGCTGCGCCTTCGCCGAGCCACGCCGGGTTCCGTCTTATCTTCGGATCATTGCGCCAGGCCCCGTCGCGCCACGCCAATCACCGCAGGCGTTGTGGGTAGAGCCGCCGCCTGCTTGTAGACCAGGTCGATGCGCCTAGCGATGCGTTATGCCGCGTACATGGAGGTCACGACGCCACTTCCCTTGGAAGTAGAGCTCGGCCAGCGGGGCGACCGTCGCAAACCGCTCACCTGACCCGCGTCGCCAGCCGCAGCCAACGCAGCGCCACGAATCCCTAAACACGCCTTTGGCCTCGATGAGACCCGTAAGGCATTTCGGGCAAAGGGGCGGCGATTCGACCTCGATGGAGTCGGGGTCCACATCGGGTTTGTCGACCGAACCACTCCCCTCGATCGCTCGTGCCTTGTACCGCCACAGCACGTCGCGGAATCCGCCCGTAAAGATCGCCCATCGCGACGTGTAGTCGTCAAAGGTGCCGCCAATGCGGATTCGGCCAGCAAAAGCCGAGGGCCGGGACTTGGCGCCCTGGCCGCGAATACGAGCTATCACGAACACGACCGCGAACCCCAGGAAAACAAGGAGCGCGATGAGCGCCCAGCCCCATAGCGGCACAAGGGCAAAAATCCGCGTGAAGCTACCCGTCGACAGCCACGACCAAAACGAGACGAGGGCGGCAAAGATGACGAGGCCCAAGACGCTCGCAACCAACGGATGCGCTAATAGAGCGCGGAGACGTGCCATCGGGAATGAGCCTACCGCCCCGGGCGTAAACCCTTCCGCGCTGGGACGCGAGGACGTAACCCTCCCGGCGCTGAGAAGTTGATGGCAAGCCAGCGTCCGTCGTAAACCCGCAGTCCCTGAAAGTGTGCAGACTCATCGTCGGCGATGCCGCGGCACAGACTCCGCGGCGGTGGCGAGGGGAGTTCACTCGTCGGCGGGGCGTGATGTCCCGCGCCAACTCCCGGACGCCGATTCAGTCAATAAGTTGGGCGAGGCGCCGCCGTCGGATGAATCCACAAATGAACAGTTGGCCTGACAACTACCGGGCCACCTGGCAGATCGCACGAGCTCGTCGCCGCACGACATAGGTAGCATCGCTACTGGTGCTCCCGAACGACCCGCTGTCGGCCGCGGTGATTGGCGGTTTGCTGACCGCATTAGGAACGTTTCTAGCGACGCTGGCCATCCGCTGGCTCGACATCGGCCGCGAGGATAAGAGGGTTAGGCGTCAAGTGACGGGCGCCATCAACGCTGTGCTTGCTGAGATGGCGGCGAATGAAGCGCGTCTCACTACGCAGGTGAAGAACGACCAATGGTTCGCGGTTGAACTGGGACTCTCTACAAGCGTCTATCGTCGAACCGAGCTGATCCTCGCGGAGCATCTGGACCATGAAACGCGAGGCAAGTTGTTCGAGGCATACGCGCCGATCGACGGAGGGGACATCTACGACCTCATGGCGACGACCACGCCCACAGGCATTACGACGACTAAGTTGGGTCTGGATCTCAAGAAGTGCGCCGAGTTAATCGAGTTGATCGATGTGGCAAGCGCCGCCCTTCGCGAGGTTCGCGACCGCTCGAAACGCTAGCCGAGTCGACACCCTGGCGTGGCAACTCGTTCAGACAGGCGATCTGCGGACCGTCAAGCTCGATCGGCGTCGCCTCGCGCTAAGGTGGGTGATCGACGTTCTGCTGCGCGACAAGGTCGCAGCCAGAGCCGGTGCTCGTTCAATCGATGAATTCGCATGCGTCGAGCGAGACGTTTCCCGATCGAGTGGCGTTCATGACCTTCCCGCGAATTCGGATTCTGGCGCCCTTATGCAGGGCGACGGATCGATCGTAACCGGGGTCAGCGCCCTTGTCGAAATAGGCGGTGGCGGTGAGTTCCGCGATGCCGTCAATCGTGACCAAGTCCACGATGGACCAACTCGGATACTGCTTGACATCGTCCACAACCCCGCCGACCGCAAGCCACTTACCCTTGTGCGGCGCGAGGATCAGCGCCTGCTGTGCTGCTGTGAGTTGGGGCGACGCCGCGGCTGCCAGCTGAACCAAGTCCCGCGCAGAGGCGTCCGTGAATTCGCCTTTGGCGAGCGCCGGTCCCCGATTTGCCGGTTGCCCGGCCGGTGGGATTAGCGCCGGGCTGACGGCAGCAGGAATCTGTGGTGGATCAGGCGCTGTATTGCCGTGTCCTTTGCGACGTACCTCGATCTCCAATCCAAAATAATTCGCCGTCGAGAGCGCGGCGATCACTATGCCGCCGACGACGCAGACCCAACCGATTACATCGGGCGGATGACCTACAACGGGGGTGTTGGATGGCAGGGACCACAGAAAGGGGCCCGCCAAAGCAAGTCCAACGGCAGCGGCCAGCTCAAGTAGCCACGTCTTCATTGGGAAACAGGGTACGGTTCGTTGTGGGTAGTTCTGTGGGTAGTCGGCACTCCAGATGAGCGCCAAAACAGCGCTATTCGTATTGGAGGCGACGCCCAGAATCGAACTGGGGATGGAGGTTTTGCAGACCTCTGCCTTACCACTTGGCTACGTCGCCCCGATCTCGAACCCCGATTCTAAGATCCCCTCCATGCAGTCGCAGGACTTCCGGGACGCGATGGCCAAGCTCGCCGCGGGCGTCGTCGTGGTGAGCGCGCGCACCCCCGAAGGCTTCCGCGGCCTGACCGCCAGCACGCTGATTGCGGTCTCGGCCGAGCCGCCGCTGGTGCTCGTCGGGCTGGAACACGAAAGCCTCACCCGAGCCGCCGTCGTGGAGACTCGGCAGTTCAACGTCAGCGTCCTGACGCGCGAGCAGGAGTTTTTCGCGGAGCGATTCGCCGGTCGCGCACCGGCGGTCGACCCGGGATGGAACGAGGTGCCGCACCACATCGGCACCAACGGCATCCCGCTCATCGACGATTGCGCGGCATGGCTCGAGTGCGACGTCACACAGGTGCACAGCGCGGGCGATCACGACGTGTGCATCGGCGAGGTGCGAGTCGCACGCGTGGGCAAGGGCAACCCGCTCGTACTCTGGGATCGCACCTTCTGGACGTTGCACTAGTAAGGAAGGTCGTCCTCCTCCATCCCGAAGTGGTGGCCGACCTCGTGCAGGATCGTCTGCCGCACCTGGTCGACCAGCTGCTGCATGGTCCGGCTCGCCCGCTCGTGCGAGCTCTTGTAGAGCGTGATCCGCTCGGGGTAGCTCTGGCCGGCGCCGAGCGCGGTGCCTCCTTCGTACAAGCCCATCAGGCCGTCCGGCGAGCTCTCCTCGACGATGAACATCGTGTTCTCCAGGTAGGGCCGGAACTCTTCGGGAATCGAGTCGATCGCCGACTGCACCACCTGTTCGAATTCGTTCATGCTGACCCGCATGGGTGAATTGAAGCGTGTCGTCGTGGTTGGGGCCGGCACCATGGGGTCGCAGATCGCGCTGCAGACGGCGCTCAGCGGCAAGTACGACGTGACGCTCGTGGACTCAGTGCACGGTCAGCTCGAGCGCGCGAAAGCGCAGAACCAGAAGCTCATGGATCGGTCGGTCGAGAAAGGCCGGCTCACCGCGGAGCAGGCAAAGGCGGCGATGGAGCGCATCCACGACAGCGACAGCCTGGCCGGGCCCGCCGGCGACGCAGACTTCGTGATCGAGGCGGTCATCGAGGACTTCGACGCCAAAAAGGGCGTGTTCACCGAGCTCGGCAAGCACGCCGCCAAGGACGCGATCCTCGCGAGCAACTCGAGCACCATCGCCATCAGCCGGCTCGCGGATTTCTCAGGGCGCCCCGAGCTCTGCTGCAACACCCACTTCTTTCACCCGGTCACGGTCATGCAGCTCTGCGAGGTGGCGCGCGGACCCAAGACCTCCGACCAGACCGTCGAGGTCGCGATGGATTTCGTACGGAGCATCGATCGCACGCCGGTGCTGCTGCGCAAGGAAATCTGGGGCTTCATCGTCAACCGCATCCTGTTCGCGGCGTCGGAGGAGGCGATCAGGCTGCTCGAGGGCGGCTACGCCAGCGCCGAGGACATCGACATCGCGGTTCAGAAAGGCCTCAACTGGCCGATGGGCCCGTTCCACCTGCTCGACTTCAGCGGCCTCGACATCTTCTACGGTGCGATGAAGGACCGCCACCGCCAGGGCGAGGGCGGCGACGCGCCGCCGGTGCTCGAGGAGCTCATCAAAGAAGGCAAGCTCGGCCGCAAGACCGGAGAGGGCTTCTTCAAGTACTGAGGGGCACAATTGGAGTGCCCCCGTAGCCCAATTGGCAGAGGCAGCCGGCTTAAACCCGGTCCAGCGCGGGTTCGACCCCCGCCGGGGGTATTAGGCCAGCGGCGGCGGCGGCCTAGAATCGAACTTCAGTGGCCACCCACGGCGAAGAGGATCCGGACGAACCCGACGAACCGGACGAGCCTGAGTCTCCTGGCGCGCCTGACAACGGTGCGAACGCGCCCACCCGAATGGTGCCTTCGGTGGGGCTGCCAAGCCGGGACTGGGAGTACTCGACCCACGTCTTGACCCTGGCGCAGGTCATCGACGGGAAGACGCTCGTGCAGGTTCTGAAGGACTCGGCCGCCGAAGGCTGGGACCTCGCCGAGATCGTCGACGGGGGGGAGAAGCGCGTGCTCCTGATGAGACGGCCGAAGCGCGGGCAGCG
>Ga0070697_100003238_pt1 | contig 12493 bp, 16 predicted proteins | sample KBSK1501metaG_FD_65475 | JGI IMG/M metagenome (GOLD analysis project Ga0070697, IMG submission 65475) | Corn, switchgrass and miscanthus rhizosphere microbial communities from Kellogg Biological Station, Michigan, USA - KBS K1-50-1 metaG | ecosystem: Host-associated > Plants > Roots >... | reverse complement strand
ATCGGCCCGATCCGAGCCGCGCTGCTCATCGCGCTGATCCAAACCCCTCATCGTTTCCGCACCAAGCGACAACTGTGGACCTACAGCGGTCTCGCGATTGAGACGCGCGACAGCGCGCAATACCGTTACGTGGGAGGACAGCTGCAACGTTCCAAGAAACCACAGCAACTGCGTGGGCTCAATCAAAATCACAATCATGACATGAAAACGATCTTCAAGAGTGCGGCGAGTATGGCCAGCAGCCAGGAGGGAGCGTTCCACGACTTCTATCAAGGCTTGCTCACCAAAGGCATGAAGCCAGCAATGGCTCGCCTCACCTTGGCGCGAAAGATTGCAGCGATCACTCTAATCCTGTGGAAGAAGGGAGCACATTTCGACGCTAAACAATTGAAACCGCAAGCAGCTTGAGCGTCTCGGACCAAGAGTCCGTTCCATCCCTTGGGGATCATCCTTGGCGGTGGCAGTCGGGTTTCTTTTTGAGACGCTCGGGTCGAGGGAGAGTATCTAGCCAGAAGTTAGGCGACAAATGGCGACACATACACCGGCTGCTTTGATCCCTTGGTTGCGGCATACACGGCGGCCGCTTGCTCCTGCGAAAACACAGCGTCATGTTGACTCGAATATTTTTTTGGACCGACATTTGTGCGGCTCGCAAACCCTCATGCGTACAGGGATACTTGATGTAGGCATTCGGAATCCTGGAGAACATTTCCTGGCCATGGGCAAGCATTTCCTCCGCTTTCGTGTTGAGATCTGCAAATACTTCGATGGAAACCCCGGCGTCTCCCACCAGGGGTGAAATGCTCTGCACGATCTTCTTGTATTCGTTTTTCTCTTCTTCGGGGCTCAAGGTGTGGCCGGACTCGATGAGCTGTTGAATCTCCGGATTCTTGGCAATCAAAGATGGATTCGTGGTCTGGCCATCCACAAACCCGAGCAAGCTCTTGATCCGGAGAGTCTCATTGGGGTCGCCACCGTCGACCAGAATTTTCGTTTTAGGCCTGTTTGTAAGCATGCTGTTCACCTCGAAGGATTCTTCTTTCTGTTCGGCCGCCATCCCACCGCCGACTACGGCAAAATCTTCCGTTCGGATGTCGTCCTCGTCAATGTTGGCGGTCACAAGCATTTTCCTCAAGCCCGCAACCATGGCGGGAGGTCCGGCAATGTAATAGATGGGTCCCTGCAGGACGGTGAGATGTCTTGCCAACATCTCCTGTTTGATCAGACCCGTTTCTCCCAGTCCTTCTTCGATTTCGACATTTCGGTCATGGTGCATACCAACTGGAAATTCGGGTTGCTCTTTTTCAGCTTCTGAAGAGCGTCGAGAAAAGGCGCATCCTCGGAGCGCCGGTTGGAATAGAAGAGATGCAACTTGTGCGAGAGCCGGTCGTGATCGGCTTGCTGCACAATACTGAGAAATGGTGTGATTCCAATTCCACCAGCGAGGAACACAGCCGGCTTGGCTGAATTCTTATGCAGCGTGAAGGAACCCATGGGCGGGTCAATCTTTACCTGTGTGCCCAGGGGCACTCTCTTCAGTGAGCACTTAAACGCCGTGTCGCGCATGCGGGTGGCGAATATCAAGTGGTTTTCAAAGGGAGGACTGGCAATCGAGAGAGTGCGCGTGTTCCCCTCAGCGTCAGTTTCTGGAGGGCTGGAGAGTGTCAGGTCGGCAGACTGTCCCGGCTTGAAATCGAATCGCGCTGGTTTCTCGAAATGGAAGGCCATGGTGCCTTCCGCAACTTCGACTGGCTCAGCAATTTGGATTGATAACCAGCTATCGGGACTTCGTTAGCAGCCATGCCGACTCCTCGACTTTCGGTCAATGCCGACCATTCATATAGCCTGCCTTCTTGTACCGTGCGGACTGTCACTGCATCTTCGGCGCGGAGGCGTTTGTTTTCAAGACGTGCTTCTGAATTCTTTCAAACACATTCCTAACAACTCGGTCACACCGCACGGCGTGAAAGTTGAAAGCTTCTTTCCTTTCCATTCCCGCTCGCGCATAAAAGCTTTTGCGTAACAACGCGCGCGCTCGATGGAGGCGGACCTTGACATTTTCTTCGCTGATGTCGAGAACGTGGGCAGTGTCCCTGGTGCTCATTTCCTCTACGTCGCGCAGCATGAAAATGGTCCGGTAAGCATCCGGCAGCTTTTCGACCGCTTCTTCCAGCAACCTGCGAGTCTCCGAGTTTGATGCTTGCTGTTCTGGATCCGGCGCCAAAGTGGCAAGCCTATCCATGGGGTCACCCTCCCGGTCTGACATTGAGTCCAACTCCTGATATCGGTTTCCGCGACGCTGTCGCGCCAAGGCTTCATGCACCGCGATCCGTGTAAGCCAGGTGGAAAACTTCGCTCTCCCAGCAAACTGGTCCAGACGTTCGTAGGCCCGCACGTAGGCGTCCTGCATGACGTCCTCGGCTTCGCCATCGTTGCGGAGAATAGAGCGAGCCACGCGGTAGAGTAGCTGGTTGTGACGGCGCATGACGATTTCAAACATCGCCGTCTCGCCCGCCAACACTCGGGCCACAACTTCTTCGTCACTCAAGGGCTCTTGCGAAGTGGCCACTTCCGCTGGGCTGACCATACAAACCCTCCATAGGATGGAGTCTCCACAGCAATAAACGTTACAGATCACACCTCGCAGCTCGGGGGAGAAATGAGCGATTCGAGCCGTGTAACCGATTCTCTGCTTCCAACTCTATTCTCGTGAAGGAGGCAAACATGCACAAGGGATTTGATTCACGACTGGATCAGGCCTGGTGGGTACTGCGGATCGGGCTTGGGTTAGGGCCCTTCCTCGCAGGTTTGGACAAATATTTCAACCTGTTGACCAACTGGACTGGATACATCAGCCCCCTAATCCTGAAGATATTGCCGTTCAGCGGGCAAGCCTTCATGCACCTCGTGGGCGTTATAGAGATGATCGTGGGGCTGGCGATTGTGACCAAGTGGACGCGCCTAGGCGCGTATGTTGCTTCAATATGGCTAGTACTCATCGCCGTCAACTTGGTCTCGACAGGAATGTTCTTTGATGTCGCGGTTCGAGACGTGGAGATGGCGCTGGCTGCTTTCGTGCTTGCACGCATCACGGAGGCTCGTAAGGATGCGGTACAAGGTGAGTTCTTTCACGAAGGCGCTGTGAGAGGGCCTGTTGCTGCTTGATGCGATCGATCAGGAGTAGATGGGATTTGTAGAAACGCGCAGTGTTTCGCTTTGGAATTGTGCTCAGCTGTGGGAAGCTGAGCGGTCATGAAGCACGAAGGAGGAAAACATGAGGAGAGTTAGACTCATGATAACCATGGGTCTTCCGATGGCACTAGCGCTGTCTTGCCAGATCGGAGCTCAAGCACAGACGACCAGTTCGACGGCGCCCTCAGCCGTTACGCTCAGACCGGACATGCGGAAGCTGTGGACGGACCATACCGTGTGGACACGCGACTACATCATTGCCGCGGTCGGAGATCAACCTGATGCACCGGCGGCCGCGAAGCGCCTAATGAGAGATCAAGAAGACATTGGCGAAGCTGCGGCTAATTATTATGGCAAAGCGGCCGGAGACAAACTCACGAGCTTATTGAAGGAACGCATCTCCATCGCAGTGGATCTCATCAAGGCGGCGAAAGCCGGAGATAAAGCCGTCCAACAGCAAGCCGACAGCCGCTGGCAAAAGAATGCTGTCGATATCGCAGACTTCCTGAGCAAGGCGAATCCGAATTGGCCGAAGGCAACACTCGTCGATCTGATGAAAACGCACCTATCGACAACCACTAACGAAGTCGTTGCACGGCTGAATAAGAACTGGGATGAAGATGTTAAGGCATGGGATAGCTGTCTACAACCACATCTTGATGATGTCTGATGCGTTATCTGACGGAATCATCAAACAATTTCCCGACAAATTTCGGTCCTGATCCAAGGATCCGTGCAGGTAGGAACCTCAGCCTGCTGCTGCTCCAGGTTTTTTCTCGGGGATTTTCGAATTGAATGGCGGAAAAGCGATGCATACGATACTTGAACCCCAGTCGTCAGCCGATACCAGCCTGCAAGATCTCACACGGGAAATGTTGGTCCGTCTGGGCGAAGATCCAGAGCGGGATGGCCTGCGTCGCACTCCCGAACGCATGGAACGTTCGCTGCAGTATTTGACCAAAGGCTACGGAGAGGACCCGGAGAAAACCCTGCTGGGCGCGATGTTCGATGTAGCTTATGACGAGATGGCAATCGTCAAGGACATTGAGGTGTTCAGTCTGTGCGAACATCATCTGCTGCCCTTTTTCGGCAAGGTCCACGTCGCCTATATTCCACGAGGGAAAGTCATCGGGCTCAGTAAGGTTCCTCGCTTGGTGGATGTATTTGCGCGGCGGTTGCAAGTACAGGAGCGTCTCACGACACAAATTGCGGAAGCGATTGACAAGGCTATCAAACCGCTGGGCGTAGGCGTAGTCGTTGAAGCGAGACACTTGTGCATGATGATGCGCGGAGTCGAAAAACAACACTCTTCTACGGTAACGTCCTCCATGCTGGGTGCTTTCCGAGAAAAAGAGACTCGGGACGAGTTTCTTGCGCTTATCTGCAGAAGAGATGGTTCCTTGTAGCCTGAAAATCAGCACTGCCGTTGCCGGACCCGTAGCTGGCCAGAGCACGAAGAGTTGCGTGGGATCGTCGCATCGTACTTTACGGAAGTGGATAAGCCGAGCAATGATTCGTTTCACAGGAGAAACCCCTTGCGCTTGATTAGTGGAATTCTGATTGGAATCGCCATCGTCTTGATCTTTGTTTTGTTGATCGCTGGGACAATGAGCGTAAGTGCAGATGCACCTGGACAACTCGAAACTCGCATCATGACTCGCATCAAGTATTGGCGAATTGGCGGAAAGGATGTGCCGAATCCAGAACCCGATACTGCGGAAATTAGGAGCGAGGGGGCGGAACATTTCCAACATCATTGTCAAATCTGCCACGGACTAGACGGCCAAGGTACGGGTGTTCCGCTCGTTAGTAAGATGTCTCCGCCGGTCGCCAATCTTGCCTCTCCTCGGGTTCAGGCATACAGCGACGGTCAGTTGAAATGGATTATTGAAAATGGAATTCGATCCACTGGAATGCCCGGTTGGAAAGGCACCCTCGACGATCAAGAAATGTGGCGTATCGTTCGCTACCTTCGGCACCTACCGGCAGCAGGGAGCCTGGGTGTTCCAGGTGTGTATAAGGAAGAAGAAGAGCAGCACGAGCATATGCGCGGCGGCGAGGAAAAGGAAAAACATCATTAGAAGGACGTTCCCGGTTTCCTCAATAGACGTGTGAGCCGGGTGCGTGCCCCCACGTTATGTTTGTGCGATGATCCGCTGTCTGCGGTCAATCATGGCGTTCCCGAATATGAGTCCTGGCCCGAGGAGGCTGACCGTAAGACTCGGAAAAGTGTCGTATCGCGCAGCGCGGGGTCATACCCTTACCCGGATTCCGGTCCCCGGGCTCCTGGCACGGTGTCACACCGCTAGCTCTGAAGCAACCTTCGGAGCAACCGCTAAGACCTCGGCAACCACCGCGTCAACGTCCGTCTCCTTTGTGCGATGGTTCATGACACAGGCGCGAAGGCAGAACCTTCCCTTCAATTCCGCGTTCGAGAGATAGACCTTGCCACGAGCAACAACACGTTTGAGTAATGCCAGATTGAAGCGATTGCGCACCTCTTCAGAAGCGTCCTCGATGAGAATGTGACGAAAGCAAACTGCGCTTAACTCAACAGGGGCAAGAAGCTCAAGCGAAGCAGAGCGTTCGATTGCCTTCGCCAGGCGTTGAGCATGAGCAAGGTCCTGCCGGATCGCGGCCCGGAAAGCCCGCAGCCCATGGTAGCGCAGCGAAAGCCAGAGCTTGAGCGCGCGAAAGCGGCGGGAAAGCTCGATAGACTCTTCGAAAAACGCGAAGCCCTCCACTGGATCAGAACTGAGCTGTCTAGCGTAGTCACCCGTGTAGGTGAAGGCGTTACGAGCCGCCCCGACGTCGCGATAAAGCAGACACCCGCAACCGAGCGGCTGGTAGAGCCATTTGTGAGGGTCGAGGGACAGTGAATCCGCCAAAGCTAGCCCATCGAACTTCTCGGGCGCAGCAATCGCAGCCAGGGCTCCGTACGCACCATCCACGTGCAGCCACAGATCATGGGAGCGTGCAATTGCCGCAATTTCGCGCAGCGGATCGATGGCTCCAGTGTTTACGGTTCCCGCTGATGCGACCACTGCAATTGGCACCCGACCTTCCGCCTCATCCTGGCGTATCGCTCTTTCCAGTTGCGACGGTACCATGCGGTAGGAATCATCGCATGGAATGTAGTGGAGATTTTCGCGGCCGATTCCTAGCAGTGCCACAGCTTTGGGAACAGCCATGTGCACTTGCTCCGAGGCATAGATGACGCCCACTGCTCTGTTGTACAGACCGTGTTCGTTGCCTGGCATCTTCTTTTCTCGCGCCATGGCCAATCCCATGAGGTTAGCGGCGGAGCCTCCGCTAGTCAGCGTCCCGATGAAGCCGCGGCAGCCGACCGCCTCTGAAAGCCAGCGAACCACGGTGCGCTCGATCGCTACTCCCGCTGGCGAGGAGCGCCAGGCCGTTATGTTCTGGTTGAGAATTGAGCCCAAAAGGTCTCCCATCGCGGCAATTGGCTCTCCTGAGCCTTGAACATATCCAAAAAAACGCCCATTCTGGGCGCGCGAGTTCTTAACGACTTCGATAAGGCCGGCAAAGGCCTCATCGCCCATGCCGTGCTCGGGCAGGTCGAGGTTGAAAAAGCGCTCGCTTTCGGGACCGGTCACCCGAGGAAAGGTGGAACGTCCATCAAGGGTGCGCAAATATTCAGAACAGAGTTCGACAACGTTGGTAGCCAGACGCCGAAAATCTTCGGTTGAAAGTTCAAGCGCTTTCATGCTGTGCTGAATTTAACCACAGAAGGACACAAGGGTGACAGAGGGCTCGGCGTATCGGACCTCTCTGAGATCCTTTGGTCGCTTTGCGGCAAGAGATGGCTAACTCCAATGTCCCTCCCAATGAGCATCCGCAGTCTTAGTCACGGCGGTGGAGTGGTAAGAAATCTATGGAAAATGCTCGACGGTCGAGAACCGATTGTCCCCTCATTGTATTTTTGATTTCGACACTATCTTTTGCCGAGATCTCCAGGTTTAGGACGCGCATCGCGCGAGTCTAGGTGCAGTTGAACGGCTGGACTGGCGGAGGCATTGATACTACCCCGATCGATTGGTGCTTGTTCTTCGTGATGTGCGAACCGGAAAACATAACGGATTTGAAGACTGGAATCTTCAAACTGGACCTGTTCAAATCGATCGCTTGGCGTTGGCCACTAATACTACGGGTGCGAACCCCATGTCGATTGCCAATATGGCCAACGCCGGCGTCGTTAGTGTTTTAGATTCCCGAGAGATTTCCGCATCCTGTTGATCTCCTCTGTGGCATCCAACCTCAATGTGCCATCTCGGTCATTGAAGCAAGTCTGGACCGAGGTCATGGCGCGCACCTCCAATGTTCTCGGTCGCGCCCGTCGACTTCGGCATTCCTAGGGCGCTTCCGTTCGCAGCAACCACACTTCCAGGTTGCGGTAGACCTCAACTGCAGCTAAGTGCAATTCGTCCCGCTGGATCTTCTTGAAGTCACAGGTGCGTTCTGAATTCCAAACCTGTTGAGTCAAACCGAGCGCCAATTCTTCGGAATGCCTTTCTATGAGACGCACCAGCTTAAGTCCTAACATTATTCTCCTCCTACCAGAGCGGATGGGGACGGTACGAGCCGGGATCCTGTTCCTGATCTTCTGCCTTTATCTACTGCCAGCGTTGGTCCGACGATTAGAGCTTCGCGGTGTCGCATACATCATCTCCTCGTCCGACATCATCCGTGAAGACGTGCGATGACTACTTCGTCTGTGCGTGGTTCACGAACGAGCGTCCAAATCAAAGCGCACGATGAGCATAACCAGAAAGATTCGATCTCTGGTGATACCTCGTGGTGCTTCGGACCCAGTGATCCGGAAGGATGTCCGTCGAATCCTCTCACTTCAAACTCAAAGAGCTTTCCTTCGTGAAAGTACCGGAAAACTGCGGGACACGCCGGATTAGCACATTTCGAGACCACAATTTTACGACCAGGACGTCTTCGTTGATACAGTATATCGTAATACGATATACTATTGAAGTGGAATCGGGATGTCCGTTTAATTGAGAACGCCGCGGGTGAAACACTGGGAAAGAGGTAGCGTTAAGCAGATCACGGTGTCGAAAATCGCGCCCCGTGACGGAAGCGGAAGCTTCCTGAGGTTGATGTGTGTACGAGCTTGCATCGCGCGTACCCTGCGTAGCAGAGAAAAGTGAACTCTCCTCAAGAAATCGATCGGACCGCGGATCGGCATCCGAGATGGAAAGGTAGTTTTACTGCTTTTGGGAGCGACACTACAGCGCGCGATTATCGGTCGCTCGCTGAACTGCGTCATCAGATCCGACTCTTCGCGCACTTCAGCGAGCAGGCGGTTCGCTGCGCGGGACTCAATCACGCGGGACTCAATCCGCATCAGCATCAGCTCATGTTGGCATTGAAGGGGCTGCCTCCAAATCTTCGCCCAAGCATTCGAGAGCTGGCCGCACGGCTTCAAATCCGCCATCACAGCACCGTCGAATTGGTGAATCGGCTTGCCCGAAGTGGGCACGTGCGTCGCCAGCGTGGAGCCGAGGACCGGCGGGAAGTTGTGATATCGCTGACCGTCAAAGGAGAAAAGGTACTGAGTGAGCTTTCGTTGCATCACAGGACAGAACTTCGCAAAGCAGGTCCCGCGTTGATAGGCGCACTGCGGGCTGTTATTCGGGGAACAAAGAATGTGGGTTGTTAAGAAATCTGGAACGAGCAAGAACAGGAGAACGAATAAACGTGCTAAATGACAAGAACGGGGGGCAACGAAATGCAGACTCGAGCCATGGCCAGGATTCCAGGGATGCGATGAACGGCGGTCGGCTCGCAGTCATGCCAACGGGCGAGTCGGTGATTACTCCTCCCGCGCAGTTTCGAATGCTGCTGATATCGTTTCTAGCTGCTGGCATCGGACTCATCGCCGGATGCATAGCCTTTCTGTTGTACAAGCTGATAGGGCTCTTCACAAGCATTTTCTTCTTTCACCGCTTCGCCGCTGATTTCAGCAGCGCACGCCTCAACCACCTGGGACCGTGGGTGATTCTCACGCCGGTCATCGGCGGTATCATCGTTGGTTTCATGGCAAAGTATGGCTCATCAAAGATCAAAGGCCATGGAATTCCGGAAGCGATGGAGGCTGTACTTGCCAATCGCAGCCGTATCGAGCCCAGAGTCGCAATTCTGAAGCCGATCTCTGCGGCAATCGCAATCGGGACAGGCGGGCCATTTGGCGCCGAGGGCCCAATCATACAGACCGAGGGGGCGGTCGGATCCCTCGTAGGCCAGGTTCTTCATACAACAGCCTCAGAGCGTAAGGTGCTGTTGGCATGCGGCGCAGCGGCTGGTATGTCGGCTACGTTCAACACGCCCATTGCGGGAGTGATCCTCGCCATCGAGCTACTTCTCTTTGAATTCAAATCCCGTTCGTTTATTCCTTTGGTCGTTGCCAGCACCCTGGCGACGACAGTACATGTGCGCCTGCTGGGCGGTGGGCCAATGTTCTCGGTCGCGCCCGTCGACTTCGGCATTCCTAGGGCGCTTCCGTTCTATCTGCTGCTCGGAGTCATATGTGGATTTGCTGCGGTTGGCTTCAGCAAGCTGCTGTACTGGGTGGAAGATCAGTTCGAAAAGCTGCCCATCGACGAGCTCTGGTGGCCTGCGATCGGTGCTCTGGGGCTGGGCATTATTGGGTATTTTGTTCCCCGCGTTTTAGGCGTCGGGTACGACACGATCGGGGACATTCTGAACGCGAATCTTGCGCTGAAGCTGCTCCTATTGGTCATGGTGGCGAAGGCCGTGGCTTTAGTGGTCTCGCTGGGATCGGGCACATCGGGCGGCTTACTGGCGCCGATGTTCATGTCAAGCGCAGCAATGGGTGGCGCTTACGCAATGGTGATCGACCGAATATATCCAGGTGCCCAGCTAGCTGCGGGCGCGTTTGCGCTCGTGGCGATGGGTGCCGTGTTTGGAGCGGCATCTCGCGCAACCTTCACGTTCATCATTTTTGCGTTTGAAATCACGCGCGACTACAACTCGGTGCTGCCGCTCATGCTCGTCAGCGTGATTGCGGATGGGATCGCTATGCTGCTCATGCCGAAGTCGTCGATCATGACAGAAAAGTTGGCGCGTCGCGGTATGCGTATCCATACGGACTACGAAACCGATGTACTCCAGCAGGTATCCGCTGGAGAAATGATGGATCGTGAACTACCCACGATTTCGAACGATATGAGCATAGGCGAGCTAGCGGAAAGAATTGCCCGCCGAGATCCGCTGGTGAGTAAACACGAGGGACTGTTGATTCTCGACGCCACCGGAAAGCTCGAAGGTATCATCACTCGCAGCGACATCTTGCGAGCCTTTGAGAAAGATAGCGACGGCAAGATGAGCGTGCTGGAAGCGGGGACACGCGATATCGTGGTGACCTACCCGGATGAATTGCTGCACGATGCAGCAGCAAAGATGCTCCGGCGCAATGTAGGTCGCCTACCCGTGGTGGAACGCGAGGAACCGACCCGAGTAGTGGGGTACTTGGGACGCCACGGAATCATGGCGGCTCGGCTCCGCAGGCTGGACGAGGAGCATGTTCGAGAACTGGGGTGGGCACATCGGTTTTCCAGGCGGCCTCCAGTACCGTGAAGCTGCCTGTCGGGCTGGTAGGAAAATTGTACAGTGCGCAGATAAAATAACAGGTGACCCGCATCGCCTTCTCTTCATCTTCGTCCGGAAACTGTTGCGCATGGGGCACGATGGAGAACCTCGCCAAGACCCCTAACGAACTCTACCTCTACTCATTTCGACGACCTGCAACGGTTCAAGGTTGTCCAAGTCAGTAAATATCGCGTTACGATATAACAAACTTGCCTGCAAGGGGAATCTGTTGATAGGTCTCGGAATAAAGCCGATTGAGGTTTCTCGCCCGGTCGGAAGCGAGACATCTGTGCATGAGATGCGCAGAGTCGAAAACTAACACTTCTCTAGCATAACCTCCTTCATGCTGAGGGCCTTCCGCGAGAAAGAGACCCGGACGAGGTTCTCGAGCTCATTCGTACAAGAGACAGCGCCTGCTTGCTTTGAAATCGGCAACTTTGGCTACGGCACTCGCGGCGGCGGAAGAGGAACCGATCAAGCCTTCCGAGTGTAGTTGCAGCTATCGCTGAGGGGGCACTCAGCACAGCGAGGTTTCGACCGCTTGCACAGTTCTTGACCGTCTTGCCGTAGCAACTGGTGTGCCCGAATCAGTGAGTCGCAATCTCCTGGCAGTTGTTCACAGATCGCATTCTGAACCAACCGATATGTCGCTGAATAATTTTTCTGGTCCTCGGCAGACCCCACTCGGCACAACACACGCAAGCCATTCGAGTCGAGCGCCATGACTGGATATGAACGGGTGAACAAGAGTATTTTTTCCGCACCGGGCTCGCCGATGCTGGGGAATCGCTTCAAAGCTCTTTTCGCTTGCGGGAGCGGCTTCTTGAGAGCCGACCGCAGGTCGCTGTCGAACTCTTCATATGCGATTTTCGCAATGGTGAGAAGTTTTTCCGCGCTTACGTCCGGGAGGATGCCAGCCTTGCCGATAGATGCCAAAGCCGAGTGCTGAGCATTCAGAATCTGTTCGGGGCGGGTTCCAATCGTTTGTTTTAGGATGGCGAATGCTTCGGCACGGCGATTGTCAGTCGCCAGATAAACGATGTTCTCCCAGATGATTAGCTCCAGTGGGTCATTTGAGGGCAGCGTTGCGGGAGGGCCATAGTGCTGCTGGAGTTTATCGATCAGCTTAGAAAACGTAATGGCCGGCTTACCCATCCGCCATAGTCCCCTTACAAGCTTTCAATAACCCGCTCGCGCAAAACTGAACCACACAGGAGATTGTAGCCCGGACTTCCGCCGATGACGCCGTCTTGATTTTGCCAGGTGCTCCCGCCGAGCGAGCGTGGCCCGTCAGATTGATGCTGGCCGCTCGCGTAATGCGGTTTCGTCCGAATCTGTGCTCTCTTCGGCAGCGAGGCGGCGCCCAAGAAGGATGCAGAGTATCGATGTTGGGGAGGTCTGTTTGGTGTGCGCAACAGGGCCGCACGAGACGATTCCGAACTGCACCAATCTCGCTGCAACGCGAAATGCAAGTCGGAGAAAATGCTGGAGAGCCAGAACTTGCAAAGGTGTGGCAACACACCCAAAATCCGCCGGTACTTAGTACCTTGGGGGTTCGACTCAGAGCGGCCGCTTCTGGATGTCAACCACGGAACTCAAGGGCAAGACCTGGTTTCGCATCAACCCTGTGAACTTTCGCACCCGCGAACAGCACATGCAG
>Ga0070697_100003237_pt1 | contig 12497 bp, 9 predicted proteins | sample KBSK1501metaG_FD_65475 | JGI IMG/M metagenome (GOLD analysis project Ga0070697, IMG submission 65475) | Corn, switchgrass and miscanthus rhizosphere microbial communities from Kellogg Biological Station, Michigan, USA - KBS K1-50-1 metaG | ecosystem: Host-associated > Plants > Roots >... | reverse complement strand
CGGCCGCTGCCGGTCAGGAAATGCGCAACTTCTTCGATCGGCTTTTGAGTCGCGGAAAGACCAATGCGGACTGGAGGTCGCGGCGTAAGTTCTTGCAGGCGCTCCAGTGAGAGCGCGAGGTGCGCGCCGCGTTTGTCGTCGGCGACGGCGTGGATTTCGTCGATGATCACCGTCTCCACGTCACGCAGGATCGCGCGGCTGCCCGCGGCCGTCAGCAGGATGTAGAGCGACTCCGGCGTAGTTACCAGGATGTGCGGAGGCTGCTTGAGCATGGCCCGCCGCTCGTGCATCAGGGTGTCGCCGGTGCGCACCGCCGTGCGAATCTCCGGCATCAGCAGACCGCGCTCGCCCGCCAGTTGCAGAATCTCGCCCAGGGGTACTTCCAGGTTTTTCTGGATGTCGTTACCCAGAGCCTTCAGCGGAGAGACATACAGAACCTCGGTGCGGTTTTGAAGGTCCCCGGCCAGCGCCTTGCGCACCAGGCGGTCAATGCAGGCAAGGAAAGCAGCCAGTGTCTTTCCCGAGCCGGTGGGGGCGGAAATGAGCGTGGTGCGGCCGGCCAAAATGTGCGGCCAGCCCTGCTCCTGGGGTTCAGTGGGGGAGCCAAATCGCCGCAAAAACCACTCACGGACCAGGGGATGGGCCCAGTCCAAGGCAGTTTCAAGTTTCAAGTTTCGAGTTTCGAGAGCTGTGGAGGGCACCTGCGTTCTATTGTAAAAGAGAACTGCTGGTTTTCGCAAAATCTTCGCCTTGGAGGATTCACCACAAAGGGCACGAAGGGGCACGAAGTGGAGTAACGGGTCAGTTCGAAAATTCGCCCGCCGATTGGGTTGGAGTTAGGAACAATTGCTGGGACTACTGCGCGCTTGTTGTTATTACTCTTCTTCGTGTTACTTTGTGTCCTTCGTGACCAAACAACAAACAGCAAAAGCTCGCGCGAAGAAGATTAAATTACTCCTGCTTGATGTTGATGGAGTGATGACCGACGGAAGCATTTGGCTCTTTCCCGCACCCGCCGGGGCGCAGCAGAACACGGTAGCGGGGGACCAGCCCCGTCGGGACATTGGTGGGTATGAGATCGCGAGTCCCACGGTGATCGAAAGCAAGGGCTTCAATGCTCATGACGGAGCCGGAATCTCTCTGGCCCGGCTCGGTGGCCTGAAGGTCGGGCTCATTACTAAACGCATCTCCGAAACCGTTGCGTTACGCGCGCGCGACTTGCGGCTCGACCATGTCTACCAGGGCATCGCCGATAAACTGACGACCTTCCGCGAAATTCTTGAGCGAGAAAAACTCAACGAGAGCGAGGCCGCATTCGTAGGAGATGATGTTATCGATCTTCCGGTGATGCGGCATTGCGGTCTGGCCATTGCTGTTCCCAACGCGCGCAAGGTGGTGAAGGCGGAGGCACACTTCGTTACCGAGAACTCCGGCGGGCACGGTGCTGTTCGCGACGCGATTGAGTTCATCTTAAGCGCGCAAGGAAAGTTGGAGAAAGCGGTTGAGGAATATATTCGAGCGCGTGGGCCATTGAAGACGGAGTAGGCTGGCCTTGTACTTAACATCCCCAGCCCGGCTTGTTGCATTCCGAGGAGTGGAGCGACGACGAAACCCTACGATCTTGCACCCTTTCTCCCTCGGCCGGTCTGCTAATTTCAAAGACGATAGGGCCCCCTCGCTTCGCTTCGGGATGTAAGAAAGAAAACTACAAAAAAAAGACCCGCCGGCTGTGGGGCAGCCCGGCGGGTGCATCATCGTCCCTGTTTCCCAGGAGCGTTCGCATGAGCAAACGCTTTAGTCCTATAGACGCCCTGCAGGGCGAAAAGTTGCGGCTAATTTCGCTGCGAATCGGCGGTGATGGCAGTAGGCCTTGAGGCCATCAGCGCGGCGAAGCGCGGGTCCTTGCGCAGTTGAGTGAACTCAGAATCCTTGTACACCTGGTTGATGCCCTGGTATCCCTCTTCCATTGCTTTACGCAGGTAAATGAGGCAGCGGTCAAGATTGCCGCTGCGCGCGTACATGCGGGCTAGCGTGTAGTCGTAACGCGCCCGGTCTTCTCCGGAAATCATCTGCAGAGAAACTCCACCTCGCGCCCGGCGCTCGAAGATCTCAGGATCGAGTTCCAGCGCCCGGGCATATTCCTCCATGGCTTTTCCGTAGTCCTTGTCGGCAAAATATGCGCTGCCCAGGTTGCTGTGAAACGATGCCGATTCCTCATTCAGCTTGATGGCGGTGCGGTAAGACTTGGCGGCCCTGCCGTAGCTCTTCTCGATATACGAAATCACGCCCAGGTTGTTGTGGGCTTCGGCATAATGCTTATCCATCTTGATGGCTTGTTTGAACTCGCGCTTGGCTGCGTCGTAGCGCATGAGTTGCAGATGGGCGATGCCACACTTGTTGTGCAACACGGCGGTTTCGCCGCCCTTCAGCATGGCGGCGCGATAGTAGTCGAGCGCGTCGAGGTAAAACTTGGCGTCGCGAAGATCGTCACCGCGTTGCTCCAGTTCGATTGCCGAAGCGTCCGCCGGAGGCGGGGCGGCGCGCCGCACTTGCTGTGGGACGGTCGCGGTCTCGTTAGCCGGCCGGCTCTGCGGCGAAGACGAATCAAGATTTGCGCCGGGAGACGCCTGGGTTGAACCTATGACTGGCAGTGCTAAAGCAGTAAGGAAAACTGCGGAAATCACCGACATCAGGACCTCCCGCCCGATCAGCGCGGAGGTGCCTGCTCGGTCCCCGGTGGCTGTGGGCTGTTGGGCTTACCATTATCCTCTTTTTTCTCGTCTTTGTTGCCAAACAACTTGCCCCAGAAGCCAGGCTTTTTTTCCTCTTTTGGCTGCTCCGTCCCAGGTGGCTGTTGTCCAACCTGTTGTTGCCCTGGGGCCGGAGCTGGCTGACCGGGATGAGGCTGAGCCTGGGGGTTAGACACCGGGGGTGCCGGTTTGGGCATCAAGGCGCCAAAGATTTTTGTGAGGATGTTGCCGGATTCGCAGTTTTCCTTGGGTTCGGTCCCCGCGATGAACGCTGCCGAGTAGTCGTCGGGACAGCTCGACGTGGCTAACCGGTTGGTCACCTTGTCGAGAGTGACTGAGACTACCCCATCAGGAGGCGAGAACGGCTGCGCGTCGTTATACGCGGGCATGGCTACGGCGCGCTTCATGAACTCAGCCCAGATGGGCGCAGCGGTGGTCGCGCCACTCAGCCGCAGGTCGCTGTAGTCGTCGTATCCCACCCACACAATGCAAACCAGGTTGGTGGTGTAACCCGCAAACCATGCGTCGTGAGAGGTTCCGGTCTTGCCCGCCGCCGGAGCAGTGAAGCCGCGAGTGCGAACCCCGTACGCGGTCCCGAAGTTAAGGACGCCTTCCATCATGTTGGTCATGACGTAGGCTACTTTCGGGTCCATGACCTGTTGTTTGCTGGTGGTGAAGTTTTCGATGACGTTTCCTTTTGCATCCCGCAACGACTTCACCAGAACCGGGCTTACTTTCACTCCGCCATTGGCGAACGCAGTGTAGGCGCTTGCCATGTCGAGCGGTGTGGCATCGTAAGCGCCCAGAGCCATCGCCGGCGTGGGCTGCACCGAGCGGATACCCGCTGCCCGGGCCAGTTCGGCCACTTTGTCGTAGCCTGTTTCCTCGGCCACTTTTACGGTCGCGTTGTTAAGCGAGAGGGCCAGCGAATACCGTAATGTCACCGGCCCGTGATACTCCTCGCGATAGTTACGCGGCTCGTAAATTTGGTCACCGTATGTAAAGGTTGTGGGTGAGTCGTCAACCATGCTTGAAGGCGTGAGCACGTTTTCGGCGCCGGTCACCCCCGTGTTGATCGCTGCGGCATAGACAAACGGTTTGAAGACGGATCCAGTGGGCCGTTTGGACATGGCGTGGTTCAACTGGCTGATGCCGTAATTGCGGCCGCCTACCAGCGCGACCACCTCGCCGTTGCGGGGGTCCATCGCCACCAGCGCTACCTGCGCCTGCGGTCCAGGGCGGACCACGGTTTCTTTTTTGGCTGATCGCCCCTTGCCTACCAAAATCGTTTTGGTGCGAAGCTTGGTTATCTGGGCATCGACTTCTTTCATGCCGATTTCGACCGCTTCCGCTGCCGCCTGCTGAAGCTGCGGATCGACGGTGCTGTAAATCCGGTACGAGTTCTCGTTGATCTCGTGCTCGTTGTAACGGGTAAGGAGCGTGTCTTTGATCAGGTCGACGAAATAAGGCGCTTCGCGCGCCTGCACATTGGGCGCGGTGAGCTTCAGCGGCGTGGCCTTGGCGCGATCGGCGCCGTCACGCGTCAGCGAGTTGTTCTCTACCATGGTTTCGAGCACCAGGTTTCGCCGTTCCAATGCCCGCTCCGGATACTTGTAGGGCGAATAGTAGTTGGGACGCTGGATAATTCCTGCGAGTAGCGCCGCCTCGGGAATGCTGAGGTTCTTGATGTCCTTGCCGAAATAGGCTTGCGCCGCCTCACCGAAACCGGTAATGGTGAAGGAGCCGCGCTGGCCCATGTATACCTGGTTGGCATACAGCTCAAAAATCTGTTTCTTGCTGAAGCGCTGCTCAAGGATGGTTGAGATCAAGATTTCAGTCAGCTTGCGTTTGGTGGTTTTCTCCGGCGTTAGGAAGAAGCCACGAGCGATTTGCATGGTGAGGGTTGACCCGCCCTGTTCGTAACGTCGCTGGCGAAAGTTGACCCATGCAGCCTCGAGGAGCCGGTAATAGTTCACCCCGCTGTGTTGAAAGAAGCGCCGGTCCTCGATGGCGAGAACCGCGTCCACCATGACCTTAGGAATGTCCTCATAACGGATCAGCCGCCGCTTGAGTCGCTGCTCCCCCTCGAAGAGACCGGTGATCAGTTCGGGCTCTAGTTCGTATCCTCCGAGCTCCTGGTCGCCTGCTGAAATCTTGGTGACTTTGCCGTCTTTGGCGCTGATGGTGGCCTCTTCCGGGCTGTGGTACGACTCCGGACCAGGCTTGATCTCTATGCCATGACGTACCAGCCCATAGGTTCCTATTGGTGAGGTGGCTTGGCCATCTTCTTCGTAGCCAGCTCGGCGCAGTGACCCCATGACTTCACGGGCATCGAAAGGATCGCCAACCTTTATCTGGGCCGGATTGGCGTAAATTTTGGCAGCCGTGCTGAAAATTTGGCCCCGCATCCGTGAATCCACGATGCGTTCGTACTTGATATAGAAGTAAGCAAAGACGCCCAGCCAAAGAGTGAAAAATACTAAGAGAACGCTTACGGCTGTGCGGACCTCCCGCTTGGCAAAGTAGAAGCGCCAGTGTCCTCGCGTGCCCCGAGTGCGGATCTTGATGGTGCCGGTACCGGTTCCCCGAAGTTTGCGTAAAGGAGCTTTAAGGTTTATTGGCATGTATGGTTTAGGCCACGTCCACCGGTTGAGAATTGCTGCCTAGTTGGATGCAAACACCGGCAAGATCGCCTTGGCTTATACCAGGGTGCATGTGAGCGGCCATTATCCATTTGATTGTAAATCCCACGTCTGGACTAGTTCGCTGAGCGCCCCTTAGCAGCAACAAAGGCCGGCAGGGTATGAATGAACACAGCCTGTATGCAATGGAACACGGTGCAGTGTAACCGCCAGCAGCTCACAATCCTCTGATTACCTTAGTCTCAGCACCTGGGCTGAAGTGAAGATCCACCGGATAGAAGGGCAAATCCACATGGATGGTGTACTCGGCACTAATGCTGGTGTTCCGGCCAACCTGCTGGATTCTGACTTGGTCGGACTTCAGGGGAATGTCGTACTCCGCAGCTTTCTTCAAGACATCGTCGCGGATGGCATCAATATCCTTGCCGGTGTAGGTTCCGAGGCGAGTTTCGCCGGCGATCCAATCGTCGAAGCGGTAATTGTTGAAGTACGGAGGCACCAGCATGTACATGAGGTAGAACGCCACCAGCACCAAGGCGATGCCCATGTATGGCTTCAGAGTTTTCATCGTCGCACCTGAAGTTTCGCGGGCGCCACGCAGAAGCAGAAATAGACGAGCCCCGCAAATTTATCAGCCCTGGGGGCGCACTATTTTTGAAAATTCAGCGCTGATGGCGGAGATAGTAGCATCGCGCGTGGAGCGTGTCGAGCGCTCAAATACCTCAACTTTGCCCTCGGAAACCTTCTTGCCAACGGTAACCCGGTAAGGAATGCCGACCAGGTCTGCGTCCTTGAATTTCACCCCCGGGCGCTCGTCGCGATCGTCCAATAACACGTCGAAGCCGGCCTTTTCCAGTTCGGTCGCAATACCGGTAGCGGCGCTCGCGAGCGCAGGGTCATTCATGTTGGTGGGAGTTACCACCACGTCGAAGGGGGCGATTTCGCGCGGCAGCCAAAACCCTTCGTTGTCGTGGAACTGCTCGACGGCGGACGTCAGAATTCGCTCCATGCCGATGCCGTAACTGCCCATGATCGGCGTAACCTCCTTGCCGTCTTTGTCGAGCACACGCGCGCCCATCGACTTGGAATACTTGTACCCAAGCTTAAAGATGTGCCCGATCTCAACCGCTTTGAAGATGCGCAATGGCGCGCCGCAGTTGGGGCACAGATCGCCCTCCGAGACGGCGCGCAAATCCAGCCATTCGGTTACGCCGAAATCACGGCCAGGAGTTACGTTGCGCATGTGGTAATCCTCTTTGTTGGCGCCCGCAACCAGGTTCTTCCGATCTCTGAGCGCCGGATCGGCGAGGATAATGGGCAGCGCCTCCAGCAGAATCTTCTGGGTGTGGCTGGTCGCGAGGTTTTCAGCAAAACCGGCCATGCCGACCGGTCCGAGGAATCCGGCAGGCGAGCCAAATACCTGTTGAATTTCTTCCGGCTGCATCGGCCGGGCCTGCTTGCCTTCGAGATACCCCGCCAGCTTGGCTTCATTGAGCTGGTGATCCCCGCGTAGAAGGACAATCAACGGGCGCGTCTTCGATTCTTTGCCATCGTCGCTGTGCTCCACCGCCATCATGGCCAGCGTCTTGATTTTTTGTGTAGGCGAGACACCCAAAAACTTCGCGACTTCCTCAATGGTCTTCATGCCGGGCGTATGCACCAGTTCCGGCTTTGAACCGGTTGGCGCTAGATCCTCGGTCGCGCCCAGCTTTGATGTGGCCTTCTCCAGATTGGCCGCGTAGCCGCACTTTTCGCAGCTCACGATCATGTCTTCGCCGGCCTCGGTCTGCACCATGAACTCGTGCGACTGCGAGCCTCCCATGGCGCCCGAGTGCGCTTCCACGACCACATATTTCAAGCCGCAACGATCGAAGATGCGGCAATAGGTGTCGTAGTGTTTCTTGTAAGAGACATCAAGCCCGGGCGGGTCGAGGTCGAAGGAATACGAATCCTTCATGATGAACTGCCGCACCCGCAGCAACCCCGCCTTTGGTCGAGGCTCGTCGCGGAACTTTGTCTGGATCTGGTACCAGATCTGCGGAAGCTGCTTGTAGCTTCGCAGTTCCTTGCGCGCGATCTCAGTCATCACTTCTTCATGGGTCATGCCCAGGCAGAGATCGGCGCCTTTGCGGTCCTTGAGGCGGAACATGTTGTCGCCCATCACCGACCAGCGGCCGCTCTCTTCCCAAAGTTCGCGCGGCAGAAGCGCCGGCAGGTAGAACTCCTGCCCGATCTTGTCCATTTCTTGGCGAACGACGTTGATAATTTTCAGCAGCGAGCGCTGCGCCAGGAACAGGTAGGAATAGATTCCCGCAGCCAGTTGACGCACGTAGCCGGCGCGCAGCAGGTACTTGTGGCTGGCGACCTCGGCATCAGCCGGCGCTTCGCGCAGCGTCGGAATGAACAGCTTAGACCAGTAATGCATGTTTGTAGGGCGCCGTCCCGGGCGGTGCAAGGAATCGCCATTGTAAAGGATGGGGTCGAGACTCGCGGAGGTTACACAGAGTTACCGCGCAGGAGGGAAGTAGCCTGCAACGTCCGTCACATTCAACGCGATAGCTGCTGAAGCAACTGCTTGCCCAGCTTTTGCGCTTCGCCGAAATGCTTCTGATACTCCAGAAACAGGCGGTTCAGCTCCAGCGAGCGGTCAGGACCGGCGTGCGCCCGCAGAATCATGTCGCGGGCATGCACCGGGTTAGGCAGAACAGCCTCTTCACTCAGCTCTTCCAGCGCGGTTTTGGGATCGTAGTGATACATGGAATTTGGTGATCGGGTGATTTGGTGATTGAGTCATTGTAGTACTGCCGCTTCCAAATGGCCCAATGACTCAATCGCCAATGGCCCAATCTAGAGCATTTCCGTCTCCCACAAATCGTGCAAGTGCACAATGCCCTCTAGCTTGCCGGTTCCATTCACCACCGCGAGCGAGGTAATTTTCTTTTGCTCCATCACGTTCAGCGCGGTCGCAGCAAACTCATCGGGTGCGATGGTCTTCGGATTCGCTGTCATACACTCCCCGGCCGTGAGGTCGAGGACCTCCTTGCCGCGCTTTTCCAGCAATCGGCGCAGGTCGCCGTCGCTGATTACGCCCAATAACTTGCTGCCCTCCGCCACCGTAGTGATGCCCAGACCCTTACGCGACATTTCGTAGATAACATCGGTCATCCTGGTGCCTGGAGCAACGCGGGGGACATCGTCGCCGGAGTGCATGAGTGAGCGAACGCGCGCCAGCTTTTTCCCCAGCTTGCCGCCGGGATGCAGGTCGGCAAAGTCTTCTTCCTTGAAGCCGCGCCGCTCCGCCAGCTCCACAGCCAGCGCGTCACCTAAGGCGAGCATGGTGGTGGTAGAAGCGGTGGGCGCGAGGCCCAGAGAGCAGGCTTCTTTCGCCACCGAACAATCAAGCGCGACATCGGCAGCCTGGGCCAGCGTAGAACTCTTGCTGCGCCCTCCTTTTGGTTTTGAATCTGTACTTTCGTCACAGGTGAATGCAATGAGCTGCAAGCCTAAACGCTTGATGGTTGCGAGCAGCCGCAGGATCTCTTCGGTTTCGCCGCTGGCAGAGAGTGCCAGCACCACATCGCCGCGTACCAGCATTCCCAGGTCTCCGTGAACGGCGTCTACGGGATGAAGAAAGATGGCCGGCGTTCCGGTAGAGCTCAAGGTGGCGGCAATCTTGCGCCCGATGATACCGCTCTTGCCCATGCCGGTAACCACCACGCGCCCTTTGCACGCTTGCAGCAGATCGAGTGCGTGGTTGAATTGCGGCTTCATCGGGCCAGCCAGCCGACCGGCCAATGCACGCAGCGCCTCGGCCTCGATGCGGACGACGTTTTCGCCGATGTGGCTTTTCTTTTCGGCCTGCTTCATGAAAGAGAGATGGTAGCAAAAACGAACCACAGAGGACGCAGAGGACGCGGAGCGGACGATTTGCTCTGTGTCGTCCCTACGGGACTCTTCTTCGCACCGCTCGATGATCCAGCACTTCCGTGCTGGGCTATCACTGTTTCGTCCCTTCGGGACCGGGTCTTCATCGTGCAGGCGGCCTGCTAACCGTAAAGTTTGGTGTCATCAGAACGGCAGCGAGATCAGTTGCGCGACGATACCGCTCTCCTGACCGCCAGCAGCTCACTGAGCGCTCCACGCAGCTTCTTCAAGTCCAGCGCATTTGGCCCGTCGGATTTTGCTTCTTTGGGATTGTCGTGCACTTCCATAAACACGCCGTCCACGCCGGCTGCTACCGCGGCGCGCGACAACACCGGAATGAACTGCGGCTGGCCGCCGGAGACACCGTTGGTACTCGCGGAAGGAAGCTGCACTGAATGGGTGGCGTCGAAGACCACAGGCGCAAACTCGCGCATGATGGCGAGCGAGCGCATGTCGACAACCAGATTGTTGTAGCCGAAGCTCGAGCCGCGCTCGGTTACGAATACGCGGTCGTTGCCGGAGTCGCGCACTTTATCGACAGCATGGCGCATATCCCAGGGCGACACGAATTGGCCCTTCTTTATGTTTACGGCGACACCAGATTTGCCGGCGGCAATCAGAAGATCGGTTTGCCGGCAGAGGAATGCAGGAATCTGCAGGACATCCACTACTTCGGCGACACGTTGCACATCCACTGCCTCGTGGACGTCGGTTAGCACCGGCACGTCGAGGTTCTTGCGTACTTTTCGGAGTATCCGCAGGCCTTCGCTCAATCCCGGACCGCGAAAGCTCTTGACGGACGTGCGATTGGCTTTGTCGTAGCTGGCCTTAAAGATGTACGGAATGTGCAGAGCCTTGGCGACGCCGGCAACGCACTCCGCCATTTTCAGCGCGTGCTTTTCGCTTTCGATCACGCACGGCCCGGCAATGAGGAAGAGCTCAGGCCCGCCGATTTCTATTTTGCCGACTTTGAAGGAGAGGGCCACTCGGACCAAATGATAAACCGCCGGGTACGCAGAGATCGAAAATTAAGCCTCGGCGTGCTCCGCCAGCTCGGCGGTGAATCTATCTCTTGCCTATTTTTTCCGGACGATGGAAGCGCTCCAGATCGGCGGCCTCTTTGCGCGCGCGGCGCTTGCGGCCATGCTCATGTGAGGCGCTGATGAAGGTGCTGAACAGCGGATGCGGCTCCAGCGGCTTCGACTTGAACTCGGGATGGAACTGGCAGCCCAGAAAATGGGGATGGCCGGCAAGCTCCACAATCTCGACGTAAGTGGAATCTGGAGTTGCCCCGGTGATGCGCAGTCCGCCGCCGGTCAACACAGCCTCGTATTCGCGATTGAATTCGTAGCGGTGGCGATGGCGTTCGCTGATTTCAAGCTGCCCGTAGGCGCGATGGGCGAGCGAACCGGGTTCCAGCTTGCACGGCCACGCCCCCAAGCGCATGGTTCCGCCAAGCTCTTCGACGCCCACTAGCTCGCGCAGCTTGTAGATCACCCGATGCGTGGTGGCAGGGTCAAATTCGCTCGAGTTGGCATCCTGCAGTCCGCAGACGTTGCGAGCGAACTCGATGCAAGCGGTTTGCATGCCCAAGCAGATTCCGAAGAACGGCACCTTCTGCTCACGCGCATAGCGGATTGCGTTCAGCATTCCGGCGATACCGCGTTTGCCAAACCCGCCCGGCACCAGGATGCCGTCGAACTCCTGGAGCTGCGATTCGTAGTCGCGGCCTTCTGTTTCCAAGCCTTCAGCCTCAACCCAGGTAACGTTCACCTTGAGGTTGTGGGCAAGCGCTCCGTGGACTAGCGCCTCTTTCAGTGACTTGTACGAGTCCTCATACTCCACATACTTGCCGACAATGCCGATTGCGACCTCGTCCTTGGGGTTGTAAACGCGATGCACCAGCTCTTCCCACTTCGAGATATCGCGCTCACGCGTGCCCAATCGCAAATACTTCAGCACCAGCGTATCCACACCTTCGCGCGCGAACACCAGCGGTACTTCGTAGATTGAGGCCACGTCCTTCGCCGTAACGACGGCGTCTTCTTCCACGTTGCAGAAGAGCGCGATCTTCGATTTCAGTTCCTTAGCCAGAAAACGGTCAGTGCGGCAGAGCAGGATGTCGGGCTGAATTCCGATGCTGAGCAGTTCTTTGACTGAGTGCTGCGTGGGTTTGGTCTTGAGTTCCTGGGCGGCTCCGATCCAGGGCACCAGGGTTACGTGGACGAACAACGTGTTATCCCGTCCTAGTTCCTGGCGCATCTGGCGGATGGCTTCCAGAAAGGGCAGGGATTCGATATCGCCAACTGTTCCGCCAATTTCCACGATGGCGATGTCGACCTCTTGCGCGACTTTCTTCATTGCCGCTTTGATTTCGTTAGTGACGTGCGGAATCACCTGCACGGTCTTACCCAGATAGTCCCCGCGGCGCTCTTTGGCAATGATCTGCTCGTAAATCCGGCCAGTGGTCCAATTGTTGTCGCGGGTGAGTTTGGCGTGGGTAAAACGCTCGTAGTGGCCGAGATCGAGGTCGGTTTCGGCGCCATCATCGGTCACAAAGACTTCGCCGTGCTGGAAGGGCGACATGGTACCGGGATCAACGTTGAGATAAGGGTCGAATTTCTGCAGGTTGACCTTCAGACCGCGGCTTTCGAGAAGGCATCCGATGGAAGCTGCCGCCAGGCCTTTGCCCAGCGAAGACACAACACCGCCCGTCACGAAAATGTATTTCGCTGACATCCAGACCTCAATTGTGTGGAATTTGTGCGGGGGAGACTCCGGCTGGCATCAGTTAAAGCCTTGATGCTAGGGAGCCTGTAGGGGTGCACAACCAATTATGGCAGAAAAGGCGCGGTGAGGGAACACTGAATCTCGGTGCAAAGTTTCGTGCGCGAGCATGCCCGCTTTTGGTCTAATTTAGGCGAAGAAACCAATGTCTCAGAACACAATAGCGCGCCACGACGAGGCAATCCGTCGCTCCATTTACGACCACGTCGTCGAGCACGGCATCGCTCCCGCGCCAGACCTGATAGCGCGCCAGCTTTCGCTGCCGCTGGCCGAGGTTAAGCAGGCACTTCTGCGCCTGACCGAGGGGCATGCGGTTATGGTGGCGCAGCCTCAGAGTTGCGACCTCTGGCGGGTGGCGCCGTTCAGCGCCGTGCCGACGGTGTTCGAGGTCAGG
>Ga0070697_100003236_pt1 | contig 12501 bp, 14 predicted proteins | sample KBSK1501metaG_FD_65475 | JGI IMG/M metagenome (GOLD analysis project Ga0070697, IMG submission 65475) | Corn, switchgrass and miscanthus rhizosphere microbial communities from Kellogg Biological Station, Michigan, USA - KBS K1-50-1 metaG | ecosystem: Host-associated > Plants > Roots >... | reverse complement strand
TCGCCTTACGCCCTGGTACGGGCGGTACCAGGGTGACGCAAGGCGTCAGCGGGAGTCTCGCACTTCCAGGCCGCCGAGCACCCGCACCACGTTCGCCCGCAAGACCTCGGCCGCGTCCTCGTCACCCGCCAGGTGGTGCAGCAGTGCCTGCTGGAACAGCCCGTCCAGGATCGCGTACGCCGCCCCCGGAGACAACGCGATCGAGAACCCGCCGAACGAGGCATACCGGCTGATCACCCGCCAGATCATCTCCTCGCGGTGCTGGTCGATCTCCAGCACGTCGGCGCGGAACGACTCCTCGAACAGGCTCTGGTTCCGCAGGTCGTACCAGAGCCGGTGCATCGGCGCGTCGGTCCGCAGCGTCTGCGCCATCGCCGCGCTGAACTCCCGCTTGAGCTCTTCCGCCGACGAAGCCGACGCCACGATCTCGTCGTACCGGGTCACGCAGGCCGCCTCGTACTGGCGCACGCAGTGCGTGATCAGGTCTTCCTTGTCGCTGAAGTAGTAGTGCAGGACGCCGTGCGAGAACTCGGTGTTCTGCGCGATCTCGCGCAGGCTGGTCCGGGCGTAGCCGAGCTCAGCGAGGGTCTGCAGCGCGGCGTCGGCCAGCTGCGCGCGCCGCTCGGCGAACTTGTCGACCTGCCGCCGCGAGACCCGCTCCCGGTTCGTCTCCGCGGCGGGCGCGGAAGCAGCCGGAGCCACCTGGTCCACGTCAGTCACGGCACATTCCTGTCAGCACCCGGATAAGCCCGCACCTTGCGGGCCGAACCAACTGTATCTCGACCCGCCGCCCGCGCCCAGAACAGAGCTTGACAAGTGTCCAGGAAAGTCTTGACGACTGTCAAGATCCCATGGCAGTGTGACCTACGTCGCACCGCCGCGGAGGGCGGCGGTGCGACAGCCAGCGCGGCGCCAGACCCAGCCCAGGGGCGGGACCAGGGCCGTCTCGAGGAGGAGATGCCAGATGAGCGTATATGACCTGACCGGACGCAAGGCCCTGGTCACTGGCGGGGCACGCGGCCTTGGCGCCGGGATGGCCGAGGCACTGGCCCGGGCCGGCGCCGCCGTGGTCATCGGCGACATCCGGGAGGAGCTTGGCCAGGCCACCGTCGACGCGATCAAGAAAACCGGCGGCGACGCCGCGTTCCTCCCGCTGAACGTGACCGACGACCACAGCTGGGAGCAGTGCGTCGAGGGCACGATCGCCGAGCTCGGCGGCCTCGACATCGTGGTCAACAACGCCGGCGTCGAGATTTCCAGCCTGGTCGTCGACTTGGACCCAGACGACATCCGCAAGATGCTCGAGGTCAACGTCCTGGGCACCGCGCTCGGCATCAAGCACGCCTTCCGCGCCATGCGCCCCGGCGGGCCGGCCGGCCGCGGCGGCGCCGTGGTCAACGTCGCGTCGGTCGCCGCCACCATCGCCTTCCCCGGCATCTCCGTCTACTCCGCGACCAAGTCCGCGGTCGACCGGCTGACCCGGGTCGCGGCCATGGAGTCCGGCAAGCTCGGCTACGCCGTCCGGGTGAACTGCGTTTACCCCGGCCTGGTCCCGACCGAGATGGGCAACCAGCTCGCCCAGGACATGGTGACGCTCGGGCTGTTCCCGAGCGTGGAAGAGTGCGTCGGTGCCGTGATCGGGCTCACCCCGCACGGCCGCCTCGGCGAGGTCTCGGACATGGCCGACGCCGTGGTCTTCCTCGCCTCCGACGGGGCCCGCTTCATCACCGGCGCCGGGCTGCCCGTCGACGGCGGCATGGGCATGTAAGCCACACGGAGAGGACACGCACATGAGCAAGCCCGTCATCGTCTACGGCGCCTCCGGCTACACCGGCCGCCTGATCTGCGAGTACCTGCGCGAGTACAACGTCCCGTTCACCGCGGCAGGCCGGGACAAGGCGCGCATCGCCGAAGCCCTGGACAAGGTCCCTGGCATCGACACCATCGAGCACGAGATCGTCGAGGTCGCGCACGACGTCGAGCCGCTGACCGAGCTCTTCGACGGGGCCAGGGTCGTCTTGAACACCGTCGGCCCGTTCGCCCAGTACGGCCGCGAGGTCGTCGAGGCCAGCATTAACACCGGCTGCCACTACCTGGACACGACGGGGGAGCAGGACTGGCTGATCGTCTGCGACGAGGAGTACGGCCAGCGAATGGCGGACAAGGGCCTGCTGCTCGCCCCGGGCGTCGCCCAGATGTACACCACCGGCGAGATCGCCGCCCAGCTCTGCCTGGAGAAGCCGGGTGTGGACACGCTCGACATCCTGGTCTTCTGGAAGGGCATGCCGACCATCGCCTCGACCCGGACGATCCTGGTCAACGCGTGCCTGTCCAAGGCGTTCTACCTGGAGCAGAACCAGTACGTGGAATGGCCCGCCGACGCCGGCCTGTACGACGTGGTGGTCCCGGGCCAGCACGAGACCGGCCTGGCGCTGCCCTGGGGCGGCACCTCGCACCCGGTGTGGTTCAAGAGCGACCCCCGGGTGGCCAACTGCAAGGTGCTTGGCGGGGTGTTCAACCGCCCTCTCATGCTCGGCGTGCCGCAGATCGTCAAGGGCGTGCTCGCGCAGATCGAGGGCCTGCCGGAGAGCGAGAAGCTCCGGGTGCTGACCGAGCAGGCGGCCGGGGTGATGAACCAGATGCCGCCGCGCGAGGCCACCAGGATCAACACCTCGCTGGACTCGGTGCACGCGTCAGGACCGCTGGGCCGCGCGCACTGCGTGATCCACGGTAACTCCAACTACAAGCAGACCGGCCTGATGCAGGCGTACGGGGCGTACTCGCTGCTCCAGCAGCCGCCGAAGCGGGTCGGCTTCGCCTCCGGCTGCCAGGCCTTCGGCCACCGCGAGCTGCTCGGCGTGCTGCGCAGCTTCGGCCTGGTCATGGAGCCGAACCTTACCGTCCATCACTAAAGGGGCGAGCAGCGTGCGCCTGACCGATTACCTCGACAAGGGCGCCTCCCTGGGCGCGCAGGCACCCTGCCTGACCACGGCCGGGCGCACGCTGACCTACCGCGACGTCCAGCGGCTGTCCTGGCGGGTCGCGCGCGCGCTCGACCGCGCCGGGATCGCGCCCGGCGACAAGGTCGCGATCTTGTCGGCGAACGACCCGGTCGCGTTCGGGTGCGTGTTCGGCATCTCCCGGGCGGGCGCGGTGTGGTGCCCGGTCAACCCGCGCAACGAGGCGGCCGAGAACCGCGACCTGCTGGACTTCTTCGACTGCAGGTGCCTGATCTTCCAGGCCGCCTTCGCCCCGCTGGTGGCCAAGATCCTGCCCGACCTGCCGAAGCTCGCCACCCTGGTCTGCCTCGACGCCGAAGTCCCGAACGCCATGCCGTTCGAGGCGTGGATCGGCCCGGAACCGGCCGAGCCCTGGCAGGCCGAACCCCCCGGCGACCTGGTCATGCTGGTCGGCACCGGGGGCACCACGGGCCGGCCCAAGGGCGTCATGCTCACCGGCCGCAACATCGAGACGATGTCCGCGCTGACGCTGATGAGCTACCCGTTCCAGCCGCGGCCGCGGTACCTGGCCCTGGCGCCGCTGACGCACGCGGCCGGGGTGCTGTGCTTCCCGGTCATGACGCTCGGCGGCGAGATCGTCATCATGCCCCGGCCGGACCTGACCGAGTTCCTCGCGCTGATCGGGCAACACCAGATCACCCACACCTTCCTGCCGCCGACGCTGATCTACATGCTGCTCGACCACGCCCGCCTGGCCGAGACCGACACGGCCAGCTTGCAGTGCCTGTGGTACGGCGCGGCCCCGATGTCGGCCAGCCGGCTGGAGGAGGCGCTGACGCGGATCGGCCCGGTCATGGGCCAGCTGTTCGGCCAGTCCGAGGCGCCGATGATGATCTCCACGCTCGCGCCCGCCGAACACTTCCGCGACGACGGCTCGGTCGCCGCCGAGCGCCTGTCCTCGGCCGGGCGGCCCACCCCGCTCACCACGGTGGCCATCATGGACGACGAGGGGCACCTGCTCGGCCCGGGCGAGCGCGGCGAGATCGTGGCCCGCGGGTCGCTGGTCATGGCCGGCTACTACAAGAACCCGGAGGCCTCAGCGGAGGCGTCCCGGTACGGCTGGCACCACACCGGCGACATCGGCTACCTCGACCAGGACAATCTGTTGTTCATCGTCGACCGGGCCAAGGACATGATCATCACCGGCGGCTTCAACGTCTACTCGGCCGAGGTGGAGCAGGTATTGCTGGCCCATCCCGCGGTGCAGGACTGCGCCGTCATCGGGCTGCCCGACGAGAAGTGGGGCGAGCGGGTCACCGCCGTCGTCCAGCTCCGCCCCGGCCAGGCCGTGACCGAGGACGAGGTCCGCGCCTTCGTCAAGGACCGGCTGGGCAGCGTCAAGGCCCCCAAGCAGGTCGAGGTCTGGCCCGACCTGCCCCGCTCCAAGGTCGGCAAGGTCCTCAAGGTCGACGTCAAGGCCCAGCTCCTTTAGTCCCGAACGGCCCGGGCGCGTGCCCCCGCGCCGGCTCTCAGCGGCCGCGGGCGCCGACCGCCTCCGCCAGCTGCGCCGCGATCGCGTCCCACCCCCGCTGGTGCTCGTCGACCTGACCGGCGGGAAGCTGCTCGTGCTCGATGGTCATCAGCGTCTGGTCCGGGCCGTGATCGTCGAGGGTAACGGTGACCTGGCTCTGCACCGTGGGGTCCGCCCAGTCCGAGCAGCTCCAGCTGAACCGCAGCCGCCGCGGCCGGTCCAGCTCGATGAACGCCGCCTACCAGTTCCTGGATCTGGTCCCGAAGGGCCGCGACGAACCCGCGGAAGGCGACCCGCAGTTCTGGGTCCGCCGCCACGACGAGTACGGTTCCTTATCCCAGCATCATGGTGCGGATCCTGACTCCTGGTGAACCGGTCGTGCTCGGCCTGTTATGACCGTAGGCTCGAAGGCACCATGACAGTGACCGCCGATGACCTTGACAGCGTGATCTCATGCGTGATGAGCGGGTTGCTGCCCATTTCCGACCGGGACTGGTCGGTGCGGGCGGGCACCCTGGAATGGGACTGCTGGCATACCGCCGAACACATCGGGGACTGTCTCATGTCCTACGCATGGCAGCTCGCGGTCCAGCCCACCGGCCGCTACGTGCGGGCCATCGCGACCGCGGAGAAGGACGCCTCGCCGGCCGAGGTGCTGGAGTTCGCCGTCACCGGCGGGCGCGTCCTGGCCTCCATGGTGCGCACGTCCCGCGCGCACGTCCGGGCGTACCACCCGGCCGGGATGGCCGACCCGGAGGGCTTCGCCGGGATGGGCTGCCATGAGGCCCTGCTGCACGGCAACGACATCGCCCAGGGCTTCGGCCTCAGCCTCGACCCGCCGCGCGATGTGTGCCGCCGCGTGCTGGCCCGCATCTTCCCCCAGGCCCCCGCCGACCTGGCCGAATCCGACCCGTGGACCGCGCTGCTGTGGGCCGGCGGCCGGATCGAGCTCCCCGGCCACCCGCAGCAGCCGAGCTGGCGCCCCCACCCGGCCCCTCTTACCAGCTAGCACGGGCCAGGCAGCCTGCCGCCCCACGTTCGTCTCCCGGCAGGCTCACTGGCCTATGCGCCCGTCGATCCGCTCGCGCAGCAGGTCGGCGTGACCCATGTGGCGGGCGTACTCCTCGATCATTCCGACCAGCACCTCGCGCAGCGACATCGGCCCTCCGCCGCTGCCATGCTGGTTCAATGGATCGTCGCCGGTGATGTCGAGACTGGGCGCCCCGGCCACGAACCGCGTGGCGAAGTCCACCTCCGCACGCCATGCGTCCCATGCCTCCGCGACCGCTCGCGCTAGGTCAGAACCAGAGATCCCGGCGAGTGCTCGAACGTGCTGGACCCCGCACACCAGCCGGCGTCGTCGTGCCGCACCGGCAGCACCGGAGAGGAGACGGGCAGGTCCAGCCGCACCGGCCCCGAATCGCGAGGTGTCGCAGCGGGGACAACAGCGGGGCGACCGTCGGGATCGCCGGGATGGCGGCGCTTGCCCAGGAGTCCTTCCATCCGATCGGACAGGGCCGGCCGGTCGATGCGAACCACGGTCTGCCGCTCCGCCCGCCACAGCACTCCTTCGCCGGCCCACTCGAAGGCCAGCACCCGTCCGGACAGTGCAACGGTCAACGCCGTGAAGCCCCTGCGGACGGGCAGCCCCGGCAGCTTCTGGCTCGAGAGGGCGTGGAAACCGCACGTGCACCCCGGATCGGGAGCGCCGTGAGCGCCTCGGACGCCCCGCGACCGGCACTCGGCCCTGGCGTCCGCCGGATAGCCGGGCCCGCCCGTCAGCGGAACGAACAGATCGCCCATTTGCCTGGCCAGCTTGTGGGCCCACACCACCCACAGCCCGTCCACGGTCGCGGTGAGATGCTCCTCGAGTTCTTCGGGCAGGTCAGGCCGGGCGTCGGTGCCGGCCACGAAGTCCGCTACCAGGCGATCTCCGCTGCACATGGCGAGCTCCTCTCTGTCAGTGCGCTCGCGCGTGGCTTTCTTCCAGTGAGAGGCCGCGCTGTCGCCCTTCGATGATCGACCAGAACCGGGAGCATTTCATGGGCTCGCTGGCTGGGCATTGCCGGCCGTGCTCGAGTGCGGTGCGGGCCACCTCGATACGGTGCTGCCGCTCGGCCAGCTCGGCCAGCTTGTGATCGATCATCTCCCGCTGGTATTGCCGCTCGCCTGCAATGAAACGCCCGATCTCAGCAAGCGAGAAGCCGATCTCGCGGAAGAAGAGGATCACACCGACGTCCCTGACTGCCGACGCGGCGTAACGCCGTCGTCCCGCCGCCCGGGCCGCCGGCCGCACCAATCCAAGTTCGTCGTAGTACCGCAGCGTGCTCGCCGGCACGCCGGTACGTTCGGACAACTCGCCAATTGACAACAACGCTGGCGTGACCGGCGAAGCCAGGGTGCGCTCGGTAGCAGGCATTTGACTTCAAGCCTACTCGAAGTGCTTTGCTCGCCTGATGGACATCAAGCAGAGGGTGCTGGGCCGCATCATCGGGTGGTGGGCTCCTCACGGGGGGCTGGCACAGTTCCACCAGCCGACCGGAGCCGTAGGGCACGTCGCCGGCTGGATCATGGGCCGGCGCTCGTCGAACGTGGCGCGCAACCGCTGGGCGGTGCAGCTTCTCGACGTCCAGCCGGCCGACCGCGTCATCGAACTCGGCTGCGGACCGGGCGTGGCCATCGCCGCCCTCGCCACCCGGGCGATCCGGGGACTGGTGGTCGGCGTCGACCATTCGCAGGTAATGATCCGCCAGGCCCGCCGCCGCAACAGGGCCGCCATACGGGCCGGACGGGTACGCCTGATTCACACGCCGGTCGAGAGCCTGTCCATCAGCGACGGGCCATTTAACGCCGCGCTTGCCGTCAATACAGTCGGCATGTGGCCCGACCCAATCGCCCGGCTACGCGAACTCGCCCGGCTGCTGCGGCCCGGCGGGCGCATCGCCCTGGTATCCCAGCCCCGCTGTCCCGGCGCCACCGCGGCCACTTCGGCGGCGGCCGCCAGCGAGCTGGCAGGCCTGCTTACCGAAGCCGGGTTCGAGCACCTCCGAACCGAGATGCTCGACCTCGACCCGCCGGCGGCGTGCGTTCTCGGGCACGTGGCACCTGCCGATGATGCCGAGCTCGCCGCCCGAGTCGAGGAGGAATGGGGACCGGCGGGCATGGCTGACTGAATCAGCTGGTCAAAGGTCAGCGCGGATGTTACGCAAGGCGAGCTGCATGTCAGCAGCTGTGGAGAAGCGATCGGAACTGGCTGGGGCGCAGGCCTTGATGAGAAACTCTGCGAGGTCCGGGTTGAGGTCAGAGCGGATAGTTCTCGGATCGATCACCGGTACGTCGATTACGGGCCTGGCATCCGGGAACGGGTGGTGGCCGTCGCAGAGGAGCCGGTAGAGCAGGACGCCGACGGCGAACAGGTCGGTGGAGACATCCCAGCGATCCAGGCCGGCGTCGGGTGGCTGATACGGCGGTGTGCCCGAATGGGTATGTACGGGGTCGCCGACCCGGGAGGCGATGTTGAAGTCAAGCAGTTTCGCTCCCGTTCGAGTGAGCATCACGTTGAGCGGCTTGATGTCGCGGTGGACCAACCCTTTGTCCTTTAGTTCCATCCACTCGTGCGACTCGGCTTCCGGCAGGTCGCCTTCGCGGCGTTTTACATCGAGCTGCTTGAGGCGTGCTGAATCAGGGTGGAAAGCGATGAGCGCGTCTAGCAGGTCGAGTGCGACATCTACTGCCTCCCGGTCGCGAAGATGCCTGTTTCCGGTGACAAACTCATCGAGTGATTCCCCGTCAATGAACTCGGTGATGAGATACCAGTCGCCGGCGTTGGTCTTGCCGGCCCAGAAGACCTTGACCACGTTGGGATGATGGATCTTCCTCAGGGCGCCGATCTCGCGGCGCACCGCCTCATACCCGGCGGCGTTGTCGAAGAGCTTGAGCGCTCGCTCCTCACCTTCGACGTCATCGCGCACGCGATAGACCTTCGAAAAGCTGCCTCGCCCGAGTATCTGGAGAATCTCGAAGCGGCCGTCGATGACATCGCCGACAGCGTAGTCAGCAGCCCTGATCCTAGCCGAGGATCGCACCTCTGCCGGGTCGGGTTCAGGGAGCGCCTGGCTGCGGCCTGAGCGCGGTGCAGCGCCCGGTGCCCCGGCAAGGTCGTTGCGCTCAGCAGATGGGAGCGGGCGGGTGTGGCGCGTATCTCCGGCTCCATCGGAGTCCACCTGTACATGCCCGATTCCCCCGACAGCGTGCACCAGGCACGGATGCAGCACGTACGTGCCTACCTCCGGCGGAAAGTGGAACTGCTCGACATCGCCCATGGAGTAGAACCGGCGCCGCCCGCCCTCGTCGACATACCCGAGCAGGCCGTTCTGCCACAGGACGGAGGCGAGGTCCGTCGACTTCTCGAAGTGCAGATCCGCTACTTCCTGCAGTGCCACGAGATCCGCGCGCGAGAATTGGTCGACGCCGATCATACGGACGAAGGACCGGACGTCCTCCTGCACGCCACTGATATAGGCCTGGGTGCTGGTGAACAATTCGGAGTAGTCGTGCAGGGCGGCGTTCTTGGGCATCAGATCCGACGAGATCTGGTTGGCGCACTGGGCGAGCTGGGAGTCGCCGAACCGCTTGGCGCAGCGTTGCACCACCCCCGCCAGAGCCGCCGCCGGCAGGCCCTCGTGGCCAGCCTGCTTCTGCCGCAGAACCTCCTCGCTCAGCTCATTGCCGAGCGAGATGATGTCGCGCGGGATCAGCCTCGTGTGGCCGAGCAGGTAGTCCTCGATCGATCCCTCGCCATCAGGTCCCGGCCATTCGCCGTCGAGCCCGAGCCAGTCCCGGATCGTCGGCGGCCCGCTGGTGGCGCGTCGCATCAGCAGTGACGGCGGCAGCCGCTGCAGCTTTTGCCCTAGCAGGTATAGCAGCGAGCCGCGGTCCCAGTTCAGGACGCGTATGTGCGGTTCGTTGTAATACCGCGGCGCATGTTCTGACCGGTACACCGACGACATGACGATGTCGCGGATGCAGACCACGACATGCAGGCGGCCGCCCAGCTTGTGGTCGCGGAGCAGCCGCATGACCTGGTAGAACAATCCCTCCTGACACTTCAGCCAGTACATCGGGGCGTGGCTGAACTCCTCGTCCAGCGCGTCGAGGTAGAAATAGATCGGCTTGCACTGGCCGACAACCTCGCCCAGCAGGTCCTCGAAGTCGTCCCAGAGCGGATCGTCGAGGTACGTCGACAGCTGATGAGCCGTCTGCCGCTGATTTATGATGTCGCGTACCTGGCTATAGATCGACCGGGGCCGGCGGAAGTCGTCGAGCAGACGCGCGTACGACTGCTCGAGCTCGCCGATCTGCTCGTCGCGCAACTGCTGACGCAACTCGGGACGGCTTAGCAGGTGCGAGGCCAGCGACCGCATGATCGCGCGTTCCCAGATCTGCATCCACTTCTCGACCAGGACGCGGTCCGAGAACCACTGGCACGCCTTCACCACGACTTCGGTCTTCGGCAAGCTCTGCTGCGGAACATCAGCGTAGACGGAGTCCTGATGTGCCTGGAAATCCTGAAGACGCCGCAGGTAGACCGTCTTGCCAGCCCCGAGCTTCCCCACGATGACCCGCACCTTGGAGTCGTTTGCGCGGGTCGCGAGGTGGCCATACGCCGGATTGCCGCCGAAGTCGACGAACTCGCTGATTACATCCTCGATGTCCGCTCGTGACCCGTCCGGATTGCCAAACGGCCCCACAGGGTCGAGCCGACGTCGCCTGCTGCCCATCCTGTTCTCCCAACCGAATCGTAGCCCCCCTGGCCCGCGAAGGCCTCAGTACCGCGGAATGGTGCCGCGAACACGACCTGCTGTAACGGCCCGGTAGCCCAATTCACGTGAATAGCGCCTGGCAGGCCTACAGCTCCAGCAAAGTACGTCAAACTCGTGGATACCGGATAGAACGTACGAGCCCACCTGGAGAAACCTGCCCATGGCTGCTCCGCTGACCGGCGTGGTGCCGGTTGTGCCGACGATCTTCCACGACGACGAGACCGTTGACCTGGGCGGCACGGCGCGCGTCGTGGATTACCTGATTGACGCCGGGGTCGACGGGCTGTGCTTGCTGGCTAACTATTCCGAGCAGTTCTCGCTGACCGACGCTGAACGCGACGCGATCGCCCGCGCGCTCCTCGAGCACGTCGCGGGACGGCTCCCGGTGATCGTCACCACCAGCCATTACAGCGCCCGGATCGTGGCCGCGCGCAGCCGCGCCGCACAGGACATGGGTGCGGCGATGGTGATGATCATGCCGCCATTCTTCGGCGCCACGCTCACGGTTCCCGGGCCGGCGGTGATCGAGTACTTCAAGCAGGTGGCAGACGCGATCCACATTCCGGTCATGGTGCAGGACGCACCCTTGTCATCAACGCCGCTGCCGGCGAGCCTGCTGATCGACCTGGTCCGGCAGGTGCCCCAGGTGCAGTACGTCAAGATCGAGGTGCCGCAGGCCGCGGACAAGCTGCATGCGCTGGTCAGCGCCCTCGGTGACCGCCTGCCCGGCCCGTTCGACGGCGAGGAATCGGTCACCTTGATCCCGGACCTGGACGCCGGGGCCGTCGGCACCATGCCGAGCTCGACGGTCCCCGGCGAGCTCGGCCAGGTCGTCCGCCGCTATGCCGCAGGCGACCGGGCCGGCGCCGTCAGCGCCTGGGAAGACCTGCTGCCGCTGATCCACTTCGAGAACCGCCAGTGCGGATTGCGCGCGCAGAAGATCCTGCTGACCCAGGGCGGCATCATCGCCTCGGAGCGGACACGCACTCCGTTCGGCCCGGTATCGTCCAGGACCCGCCGCGGCCTGATCGAACTGGCCGCAGCACGCGACCTGCTGATCATGCGCTGGGCCCGCTAACCACGCCCGCGCCGGCTCCCTGATGCCGGCATGACCGCACGATCCACGACTCCCGCCAGCGACGAGAACCCGCTCCGGACTGCATGACGGCTAGGCCAGCCACACGTCGCCCGGACGGCCGGCCCGGGCGTCAGCCGTGATCCTTGCCCGGCACGACCAGGCCCGATTCGTAGGCGGCGACGACGGCCTGGGTGCGATCGCGTAGGCCCAGCTTGGCCAGGATGCGGCTGACGTGCGTCTTCACCGTTTCCCCGGTGACGACGAGGCGGCGCGCGATCTCCGGGTTGGACATCCCCTCCGCGACCAGCCGCAGTACCTCGGTCTCCCGCGGGGTGAGCGTGACCATGGCGGTCGGCGCCAGTGCGTCGGGAACCGGACGCAGCCGGGTGAACTCGCTGATCAGGCGGCGGGTGACGGCCGGCGCGAGCAGCGCCTCGCCGGCCGCGATCACGCGCACCGCGTCGAACAGCCGCTCGGCGGTGACGTCCTTGAGCAGGAAGCCGCTGGCCCCGGCGCGCAGCGCGTCGAACACGTACTCGTCGAGGTCGAACGTGGTGAGGATCAGCACTCGCGGGCCGGGGCCGTCCGGGCCGGCCAGCTGCCTGGTCGCCTCGATCCCGTCCAGGCTGGGCATCCGGACGTCCATCAGCACCACGTCCGGGCGCAGCTCCCGGCACACCCGCACCGCCTCGTCGCCGTCCGACGCAATGCCGAGCACGGTGAAATCGGGTTGCGTATCCAGCAGCGCGGCGAACCCGGCCCGCACCACCTGGTGGTCGTCGGCGACGACGATCCCTATGGTCACTGGTGCATCCTTCCAGCCGCCCCGGTCACGGCGTCCGGTGCTTTGGCGGGCAGCTCGGCCTCGACGCAGAAACCGCCGCCGCGCGCGTCGCCGGCCTGGAGTGCCCCGCCGACCGCCGCCGCGCGCTCGCGCATGCCGAGCAGGCCGTGCCCGGTGTGAGACCGGGCCTGATGGCCTGGCCCGTTGTCGCGGATCCGGAGCCGCAGCGCATCCTCGGCGTAGCGCAGCTCGACATCGACGGCCGCGCCGGGCGCGTGCCGCCGGGTATTGGTCAGGGCCTCCTGGACGATGCGGTAGGCGGCCAG
>Ga0070697_100003235_pt1 | contig 12501 bp, 12 predicted proteins | sample KBSK1501metaG_FD_65475 | JGI IMG/M metagenome (GOLD analysis project Ga0070697, IMG submission 65475) | Corn, switchgrass and miscanthus rhizosphere microbial communities from Kellogg Biological Station, Michigan, USA - KBS K1-50-1 metaG | ecosystem: Host-associated > Plants > Roots >... | reverse complement strand
GCGGCAACCGCCGCAAAAGCCCACGAATTCATAACAAGTCTACCAAACGGGTACGACACTCTGGTAGGTGAGCGGGGAATGAAACTCTCTGGTGGAGAGCGGCAGCGTATATCCTTGGCTCGTGCATTTCTCAAGGACGCGCCGATCCTAATACTTGACGAGCCCACCAGTTCCCTTGATGTCCATACCGAGGCCGCGATCCTCGACACGATTCAAGAGTTGATGAAAGGCAGGACGACCCTGATGATTGCCCATCGTCCAAGTACTCTGAGAGATTGTAACATGATTCTCGTCTTGGAGGATGGAAGAGTCAGCCGAATGACTGATGAGGTTGAGTCGGTTATCTCTGACATGCAGTCTGTAAGCGTTCAGGCATGATCCCATTTATTGACACGGTCTTCCAAAAATGGCGGCAGGTCTGACGGCGCTGGATCCACACTATGGGGGTCAGGCGATCTCTAGATTGAACTCTTTGACCAGAGTCATAGCTTTTCCCATGTTTCTGAACACTTCACTTGGATGGTGAGAGTCCGAGCCGAGGCTGACCCTGCAGCCAGACTTCGAACAGGCAGATGCCAGTCTGCGAACGAGGTCTGGGGCATAGTCGATATCTCTCCCGTTTAGTTCGAGCGCTTTGGTTCTCCTCCGAGCTGCTCTTGCAAGGTCTAGTAGATGATCATCGAGGTTGACGGGGACAGTCTGCGTGGCTCTTGATATTCTAACGGGGTGAGAGAGCACTTTGAACGGGACAAAGTCGCTCTCCAGAGCGGAGTGTTCAAGCCTCAGGTATTCGATCCACTTCTCGTTGGCCGTGTCGGGTCCGAGTGTTCCTCTAAGGCTTTTTTCGATGTCTCTGCCGTCCTCGAATTCGTGGACCGAGCAGAGAAGAATGTCCCATTCTTCCTGATTGACATAGTCGCCTACTTTTTTCTCGAAGCGGGGAGAAAAGTCGACTTCAAGCCCTCGGTTGATTTTCATCTCAGAGTATGCCGCTCTGTCGATTTTCCTGAATTCCTCGTTGTATTCTTTCACGTCATCAAAGATCCTTCCGTTAGGATGTACTGAGCCGAACCGGATGGATTCTCTAAGCTCTCTGAACTGGGATACATGTTCCGTGATCGAGAAATCGCTAATCCCGTTATTTTTCGCGGCAGTAAGCATCTCCGTCATTCTTGCGAGGAGTATGTGATTGTGACTGTCTGCTGGGGTCATGTCAAGTGAGGAGCGGTTGAGGGGAGGGCTCATCGGTGTAGCGTCCTGCGGAGTTGCCTAGTTCGACGGAAGGGCAGTTGTGCTCTATTTTGGAACCGGGTCACTGGGAGGCAATGGCTGCTGATGTCTCGAGGAATGTTGGTGGGCTTTCGCTCTTGGGCCACGTGGAGAGGAGGTTGTCGAGTGATCCTAGGTAGACTCTGTTGTCGTATCGCCATCCGGTCTTGTCGTCGTAGTTTTTGTATGCAAAGGTTTGGGTTTGTATTGTTGTTGGGTCGATCTCCGAGTAGTGGTAGCCTGTTAGAATGCCGTCTCTGGCTAGGTGTGATATTAGGGTCATGAGGTTCCTGATTTCTGAACGTGGAATGTAGATTCGGGAGGCTAGGGAGTTCAGACCGTTTACGGGTGAGAAGCTCAGAACAAACGGGAGTGTGGCAAGGATCTCGCGTGCGTCTTTGAGGGATCCGTCATTGCGAAAATCGAGTCTGAGCTCTGATAGTTGTGAGATGTCGGGAGCAAAGGGCAGTATGTCAATGACGTAGTCTTGTATGAAGCCTCTCTCAGATAGATCGTCAAATCGATACTTTGTTGCGGGGAGGGTCATCGATAGTAATTTGGAAATGTCGGCGAGTGTTGTCCGAGCGTTCTTGGAAAGCTCTTTCAGAATTATGAGGTCTTTGGCGTCGAATCCTCCATCCCTCTTCGAGGGTTCTCTAGCTCGGGTGATGCCTCGGCCTTTGCTGACGAGTTCGAGCCATTGGTTCCGGTCGAATCTCCAAGTCCTGTTTTTCATGTCATAGTATTCGAAGTTGGGGATTGTTGTTCGGGGTTCTCCGAGCCAGAACAGCTGGAAGTTTCGGAGAGCTCTGCGTTCACGTACTTGTTCAAGGTACATTTCGAAGTCTCGTTGGTGTGACATTGGTATTCCGTGTTGTGAGTAGTATCCGTTGCAGTTGCCGATGCAGCGCGCGAATCGTAGCCAGTAGCCGGGTATTCGTAGAGCTTCCTTCGCTAGGAGTTCCTTTCCGGCGAATGGTGTGGCGTAGACCATTGCTCGGGCAAGTCCGAGTTTGGAGTAGTGGGGTGGATCCATGTTCTGAGTACGCCCATTGATTCTAGCTTCACGACGCGCGAGTAGACGGTTGTGTAGGGTAGTTTGCTTTCTCGGGCTATGTGTAGAATGTTTCTTGGGCCGTGCTGCTTCATGGTTCGGATTATTCTTGTATTTTCATCGTCGAGCAGAGATACTATTCGGTGAATGCGTTCGAAATATTCGTCAGGCGTGATGGTGCTCAAGGGGGCGTTGGGAAAAAAGGGGATTCTGGTCTTTTCAAGGTTTCTTCTCTCAGCCCTGTGGGATGGGAGTCTTCTAGAAAGAAGGGGCCAACAATATTTTTCTCGCGACGCGAGAGTAGTCTCTTGACTGGACCTTACTTGATTGTCTGGTTGACTTCTTTGATCGCGCCTTCTAGAATGTCTAGGCCGGAATCAACGAGGTCTCGGGTAATGATCAATGGTGGTGCAATGCGCAGCGTCGAATGGCCTGCGGTGATGATTGCTAGTCCTCGCCTGAACGATTTCATCATTATCTCGTGTGCTTCCTTGTCAGCGTACTCTTTCGTCTTTGGGTCCTTAACGATCTCGGCCCCGATCATCAAGCCCTTGCCTCGAACATCCCCTATGATCGGATACTTCTCCTGCATCTCTCGCAGCCGCTTCATCATGTAGTTTCCCTGCTTGGTTGCATTCTCTAGCAAATGTTCGTCCCGAATGATCCCGATCACCTGCAACGCGGCGGCGCAGGATACTGGATTTCCCCCGAACGTGTTCGCGTGTGAACCCCCGTCCCAATCCATCAACTCGGACTTTGAAACTGTGGCTCCGATGGGCATTCCTGACGCGAGAGCTTTGGAGGTGCAGACCACGTCCGGCTCGACTCCCCAGTGTTCAATTCCGAACCATCGTCCGGTCCGTCCCATACCGGACTGGACTTCATCGTCAACCATCAAGATCCCGTTCTTGTCAAGCATCTTCTTCAGTCGCTGGAAATAGTCGTCTGGCGGAACGACGTATCCGCCTTCGCCCTGAATGGGCTCGACGAACATGGCTGCAACATCCTCTGGTGGGAGATACTTGTCCAGGACCTGTTCTTGGATGAAATCCACGCAGTACATCCCACACTCTGGATAGGTCAGCTTGAACGGACAACGGTAGCAGTCAGCAAAGGGCACATGGGTGTCGCCTGGAACCATTGGAAAGAAGTGTCTACGCTGGTACGGCTTACTAGCGGTGAGACTAAGCGCCCCTAATGTTCGTCCGTGGAAGCCGCCGATGAAGGAGAGAAACGCGTGCTTCCGCGTGTGCCATTTTGCAAGCTTCATTGCAGCCTCGATCGCCTCTGTGCCGCTGTTGCTGAGGAAGACTTTCTTCCCAAAATTCCCGGGTGTAATCTTCACTAGCTCTTCGGAGATCTTGACAACCTTCTCGTAGTAGAAATCGGTCCATGAATAATGGATGAGCTTCTCAGCCTGTTCCTTAATCGCCGAGACGACTCGAGGATGGGAATGGCCCACTGCGAGACAGACGAGTCCGGAGTTGAAGTCGATAAACTCGTTACCATCGACATCCTTGACGATGCTCCCGTGTCCGCTCTCTGCGGCGAGTGGATAGAACCGGACGAGTGATTGGGAGATTACAGATTCGTCCTCCCTGACAAGAGCGCGTGCTTTGGGGCCTGGAGGAGTGACGACTATCTTGGGATACTTATCAGCCGGCAAGTAGATCGCCGACTGGCTCCGAGAGTCTACTACTAATAATATTGCTCTGACAGATCAGATGTTCGTCGGTTAGTGTCCGACGATGATCTCAATCATCGAGAGGCTTGCTATCGAGCCGTCTTCTCGCTTGACTTCCTCAGTTCCAATGTCAACTGAGTGAATTCGGATGTTCTTCATGAACGCCCGGCGTAACATTTCCACAACTTCCACAGCTTTTGTTATCGACTGGCCTCTTCCTCTCACCATGACGTCAGCCACTCCCGTGTTGAGTAGAGTCATGCATGCGACGACATAGTTCATGATGGGCTTCTTGCCGATTCTTACCATATTGGGCTCCTCTTCTCCGTCTTCGAACCCGTCTTCTATGTCGGCAGTTGCTGCAATGTCTGTCACATCTGACATGGATGGTTTCCGAACTAGGCTTCCAGGTTGGGCTATCTACAAGATTAAGCTTGCCAGACCATCGCGTGGATAGTAGCAGAACTCTCATGTTCTCTCATGGTTCAATACGCGTAGTCCATACGTCATATTCAGCGCGCTCTCCGAATTCAATGCCGGTCTTTTAAGCCAAAACGGTCGCAACCGTGAGTCCTTCGAGCCCGGTCGAGAAACGTGTCTTCAGTATCCCCAACAGTCTTTCACATGCTGGAACGGCTCGTCGGCAAACGAGTTCTCGCGGTGATCAACCGCGACTTCGGCTACGAAGGTCGCCTGGCCGTCGTCTCACATGATCCGCCGGGGATCTGGCTCACAGAAGCGGAGGCTGTCATTCTGCGCTCGAGCGTCGTCAGCCCGATTCCACAGGTGGTAAATAGGGAGTCGAAGGGAGAGATCTTCCTCCATCTAGACTCTGTTCAAAGGCTGGAGACCATTCCGGAGGCAAAGGGCAATTCGAGAAGATAGAGTAGGCTGGCTCGACGGCCTCTTCATCGGCGCATCAAACGCCACCCTGGTGATTGATCCATCCACAACTCGGAGAATTCCGAAGACAGCTAGGGTCCTCGTCTCCCACGCGCACGGTGACCACACTGGCGGTTTCAGATACAAGGGGCTCAAACAGTCCACTCCGCAGACTAGAGACATTCATCGCGTCCTACACGATCGGAGGATCGGGAGCTTTCGCGCTTTGGAGATTAACGGTCAGCTCGTGGTCGACGATATTCGTGTCAATGCTCTTGATGCGGGGCATATGCTGGGATCAGCTCAGTTCCTCATACAGACTCCGAACACGTCGATACTGTACACTGGCGATATCAACTGCATAGACACCTTGACGACGAAGGCTGCAGAACCCCAGCAGTGTGACATCCTCGTCATTGAAGCCACATACGGATCTCCGCACTACTGTTTCCCAACCCGGGAGACTGTCTATGCAGAGATTGTCGAATGGGCCCTAGAGACGATAAGGCAAGGACGCATACCGTGTCTGCACGTCTACGCTGCTGGAAAGGCTCAAGAGGTCGTCCGCCTGTTCAACGTCTACACCCATCTGCCTGTAGTCGTTAACCCGAGGCTTGACGGAGTCAACGAGACGTATCACAAGAGTGGTGTGCATCTAGACTGGTTCTCGTCGGATTCTAGAGATGGAAAGACGATTCTCGACAAGGATCCCTGCATCTATCTCACTACACCCAGCGATCGGGCCCACATCGGACGGAGGTTCTCGAGAGCCTACGCTACTGGGTGGGCGTTGTCACTCAACGGCAGAGTCACTGCTTTTCCCTTGAGTAGTCATGCGGATTTCGGCCAATTAGTTTCTTTTGTGAAAGCGTGCGACCCTAGGCAGGTGTATGTTTTTACGGGGTTTGCTGAGGATTTGCGTCGGGCGCTAGGCTCGAAGCTTGGGCTTGATGCTAGAGCCGTGCCTTCTTATCTGCAGAGGACCCTTGCTGAAGACTATTGATCTATCTGACGGGAAGCAGAAAGAAGAATAACAGTGCGAAGGCAACCAGTCCGACTCCAGAGACTATTACCAGCTGTGGGCTCAGCTTCACACCTGGAGTGTCTTCCTCGAAAAACCGCAATAGTCCAGCGCTGGCCGCGGGCATTGGCGCCTCGTCGCGTCTTCTCTTTTCCCGCTTAGTGCTCAACCTAGGTCGTCCTATCCGAGCGTTTCAACATCGCCGGTAATAAGTTTGGTGCGAGAGGCTTGCCCTTCGGCTGTTTCTGTGGGGTTGGTATTGGGAATTTATCGGATGTGGAGGTAGCTGTAGGCGTCCTTGCTGGTTTCGAAGGCGTAGTGGACCTTCTGGTAGTTTCTCCGAAACTCGGACACGTCACTCGCGACTTTGCGAGGGTCCTCGCCCTTGACGACTATTCTGGTCATCAGATCCGCTATGTGTTTCATCTCTGATTCCTTCATTCCCAGCCTTGTTACTTCTGAGACTCCGCATCTTATTCCTCCTGGGGCTTCGAAGTGTCTTCCTGCCTTGATGTCGTAGGGTAGGAGGTTGCGATTCAGGATGATGTTTGCGTCTTCAAGTTTTTTCTCGATTGTCTTTCCGTCTCCGAACTTCGTAATGTCTGCGACTAGGAGGTGTGATCTGGTGAATCCTTTCTTCTCGCCCAGTACTTGGAATCCTCTCTCGTGTAGAGCTGCGGCGAGGGCTTGGCTGTTCTTGACGATCTGAGTTGCGTATTCTTTTCCGAACGCGAGCATCTCCGCGAACATGACCGCTTTTCCTGCTAGATGATGGAGGTGGTGGTTGCTGACGTTGCCGGGAAAGGTTGACTTTTTGATCTTCTCTCCATGTTCTGGCTTTGACAAGATGAGACCGCCTTGCGGTCCCGGAAGAGTCTTGTGAGAACTCGCCGTCATCGCGTCTGCGCCTTCGTGCAGTGGATCCTGGAACTGTTCGCCGGCTACTAGTCCTGCGACGTGGGCTGCGTCAAAACAGATCCTGGTTTCATGTTCCTTGAAGGCCTCGGTAAGCTGCTTGACGGGGTGGGGGAAGGGGAGGACTGAGCCCCCGAGCATTGCGAGTGTTGGTCTCTTTCCTTCTTCGGCCAGTTTCCGGATTTTTTTCTCTGTGGCGTCGATGTCTATGTTCATCTCTTCCGTATCGAATGGGAAGTATTCCACGTTTAGGCCCCTTACGGCACCTGCTGTTCCGCCGAATTCTCTCTTTCCCATGCTGATGTGGCCCCCTGCCGGGATTGCGAGTGCGAGTATGGTGTCTCCGGGTGTGGTGAAGGTTGTGTAGGCTACGAGGTTGGCGCAGACTCCTGAGATGGGTCTGACGTCCGCAAAGTCTACTCTGAAGAGTTGTTTTGCGAGGTCGATGCAGATCTGCTCGACCTGGTCGATGTACTTGCAGCCTGCGTAGACGCGTTCTCCGGGCCATCCTTCGGCGTACCTGTTGCCGAAGTCGGAGAGAATGGCCTCACGTACGGCTGGGCTGGGGATGTTCTCGCTTGCGATTAGTGGGAGGGAGTTTGCAAACCATTTCTGATGTGTTTCTAGTAGTTCGAAGACTCTATTGTAGGATTGTCGAGGCTCCATGTTCGGTGCCTGGTTTAGAGGTGTATTGGGACGCCTAGGTTGTCTCGGAGTTTTCTGAGGATGGGTTCTAGGGGGCCGGTCTCTAGGCTAATTGCGATGATCTGGTTGTTGTGGGGTAGGAATATGAGGTCTATCTTCTCGTACTGTACTGATATGTGGCTTAGTGGTCCGCACTGGGCTTCCAACTGTGATAGCGTGTCGAGTATTAGTGGTGGGACGCTTCCCATGAATTTCCGGTCGTAGCTTTCGGGGGTGAAGCTTGCGACGCTTGTTCGCATTCTTGACTCTACGAGTTTGTGGTTCCGGTCGAGTAGTGCCACGTATCTGATTCTAGGGTCTAGGGCGAATAGGTCGTCTGCTAGACGTGCTTGGGGTCTGCTCAAGCTTGACGTCTTCCTGTTTTGTTCTTGGTATCTAAAGGAATGCCTAGGCTCTCGCCAAGTTTCCGGGAGACCACTCTCGTGTCGCGAGAATAATAGTCTCGGCCCCCTTCTTCCAGAGGACGCTTTGGCAGCTGGAACGTTTCTCGGCGAGGATTCTGTTTTAGAACGCAGAGTAGGCTTGACTCATGATCTTCGAAGCGTGGTTCTTAGCATGGGAGCTTCGTGAAGATCCGGGGGTCTGTGATCCGTTTGCCCAGATTTGTGATCAGGGCTTGTTCTGGGCGAGTCTCCATTCTTCTAGCGCCCGCAGAAGGGTGGGGTCTGTCTACTTCAGGGTCATTTTATACCTGGGTCCGTCGAAACGCGGAGACGCTTGGCAGTCTGGCGGTCTGTTCTTGGAGTACAAGTGGGTAGTTCTCACCGTCACGACCGTCGGCATTTTCATGGCGACTCTCGACTCGAGCATTCTTGTCGTGGGTCTCCCGCAAGTAGTTGCTGCGCTGAACACGAACCTGGTTGTTGGTGTCTGGTTCATCACGATCTACCGGCTCATGATAACCGTCCTCTTGGTCGGTATTGGCAGGATCGCTGATCTGTATGGTCGGGTCCGATTGTACAATCTCGGCTTCGCCGTATTCACTGTCGGCTCGCTCCTCTCCGGCCTCTCCCTAACCGCAGAGGAACTCCTTGCTTTCCGGCTTGTTCAGGGACTCGGTGCTGCACTTCTCTTCGTCAACAGTATCGCGATTGTCACGGATGCTTTTGCCGGCGAAGGGCTGGGAAAGGGGATCGGGATAAACCAAGTCGCCATCAACGCTGGCACGATCACTGGCTACACGCTAAGTGGTATTCTCATCCAGCTCTTCACCTGGCGTTCTATCTTTCTCGTCAACGTTCCGATCGGAATCTTCGGAACATACTGGTCACATCGGAGGTTGAAGGAGATCTCTCAACCGACCCGGGCGGAAAAGTTCGATCTGCCGGGCGCGGTCACCTTCTCCAGCTCTATCACTCTACTTCTGCTAGGTCTAACTATAGGCAGTTTTACAGATGCTCTGAATCTCGTGCTTATTGGGTCAAGTGGAATTCTCATGGTCTTCTTCTTTCTCGTCGAGCGTCGGACCAAGTTTCCAGTTCTGGACCTCTCCCTATTCAAGATCAGGTTGTTCACTGCTGGAAACGTTGCGAATCTGTTGAGCGGCCTCGCATTCGCTGGGCTTGCGTTTGTGATGACTCTCTATTTCCAGCTCGTGAGGGGCTATGATCCGCTTCACGCGGGAATATTTCTCATCCCCCTCGATGCTACGTTGATATTGATTGGACCGATAAGCGGTACTCTATCAGACAGATGGGGGGCGAGAGGTCTCAGCACTGTAGGCCTCATAATAGCCTCCGCAGGATTTTTCGCCCTTTCACGATTCGATCAATCTACCTCATATTCCCAGATCGTAGTAGGCCTAGTCCTCGTCGGATTTGGAATCGGTCTATTCCGTAGCCCCAACGCGAGTTCCGTCATGGGCTCGGTCCCAGCCTCAAAGAGAGGAATCTCTTCCGCTCTCAGAGTCACGATCATCAATACAAGCATCGTCGCCAGCATCCCACTAGTTCTGGCGCTGATGACCGTTGATGTTCCCTACAACAAGCTGATCAGCATTATCGGAAACTCGAACCTAGTCATGAACGCCCAGGCCTCGAACGGTTCTCTAGCCGGCTTCCTACCAGGACTGCAGCATGCTCTCCTTGTATTTTCCGGAATCATACTCGTCTCAGCAGTCTTCTCTCTACTCAGAGGCTCCACTAACTCAGCAAGATCTGATGCTGGCCCCAACCCGAACTCGTAGAAGGCAAAAAACACTCCCAAATTGGGAACATAGGATTCCTCAGCGTCTTCAAGAGATTCTGAATCTCAAGTCGCTGGTGTGTAGTCTACTGTTATCCTTTTTGAATTGGTGTTGACCGCGACCACGTCCCAGTTGCCCTGGCTCGTAGGCGTGAATCTTAGCGTTGTCTGAACCGTCTGCACGTTGATAATACAGCTGTCGAATGAAAACGCAATTCCTCCCCCAGTCGAGTTTGCGGAGACCCAGTTCAGAAAACTGGACTCTGGCATTACGCAAAAAGTTGCTATTCCGTTCGTGACACTCACTCCTATTGCAAAATTATCGGTACTTGCGACATCGCGTAGGGTGAGAGAGTAGACTCCTGGATTGTTCGGGGTTCCTCCTCTAATGTCGTGGGTTACGGGGGTCTGGATTGTTCGCGGAGGAGGATGTGGAAGGTACGGTATGCTTGCAAAGACTATTCCAACGGAAAGAGCCACGATGACCGCGCCGATGATGATGGTTCGGCGTTTCGGAAACTTGCGGGCCATACTTTCGAAGTCTCCTCTAACGAGTTTCTAGGAGTTGGCGTCTAATAAGCGACGTGCGGGAAAAATCGATTCGACCTCTCGCCTTCCCCGGGACCTTGGTGATTAGCGTGGAATCTCGAATTGGGGAGGGGTCCCATGTATCCGTGCTTTTTGGAGCCCCGGCCGGGGATTGAACCCGGGACCTACAGCTTTCTCGCTTCGGATACAAGGCTGTCGCTCCACCACTGAGCTACCGGGGCTATTGCGTGGTGGGTGGAGTTGAGGCTAAGATAAGTTCTACTGATTGCTGAGGTTCAGTTGGATTTCTCATTCCGCATTCTTTCCGCCGCTCTGACGAGCGCCTCGACGCCTGGAAGGCTCTGGCCCGAGAGGAGTGAGAGCATTGCGCCTCCCGCTGTACTGACATGTCTGAATCTCTCATCTATTCCGAGGATCGATGCCAGTCCCACTAAATGTCCACCCCCTATGACTGTGTAGCCGTTGCTTTTGGCCATGGCTTCGAGGACCCGCTTTGTGCCGAGATCGAATCCGTCTCTCTCGAACACTCCCAAGGGTCCGTTCGCGACAGTTGTGGCAGCTCCCTCTACTGCTTTCGAATATTTTTCGATCGTCTTGGTTCCAATATCAAGCGCTGATTCTTTTGAGGAGATATCTGTGCCCCGGTCAGTTCTCTTTCCTCGAGCATCTTCGTATGCGAGGTCGATAGGGACTTCGATCTTGTCCTTGTACTTCATGGACAGTGACTTTGCGCTCTTGATATGGGCTTGTAGTCCGGTCATCTCCTTCTCGTCGTCCATCGAGATCTTCTCCCCCATAGCCTTGAGGAAGAGTTTCGCGGGCACTCCTCCCAGCAAGATCTTGTCGGCTTTGTCGCGCGTCAGAATATGTTCTATGACTGGGACCTTGTCTTCGACCTTTGCGCCCCCGAGAATGTAGACACATGGTCGTCTGGGCTCTACAAGCAGTCCAGAGACTGCTTTGAGTTCTTTTTCCATTAATCGTCCTGCGACGCTCGGAAGTGCATCAGTCAGCCCTACAATGCTTGGTTGCGATCGGTGGGCAGCTGCAAAGGCGTCGTTGATATTGAGGTCGAAGAATGGTCGAAGCTGTCTAACAAAGTGTGTTTTGAGCAGCTTCTCAGGTTTGTCGTCAACATTCTCCTCGGCGCAGAATCTTAGATTGTCAAGGACGAGCACGTGGCCCGGCTCGACCTTCGCTATCTTCTGACGAGCGTGGGGACCGAGGACGTCTTCTACGAATTCCACGCTTTGGCTGCAGTATTGCGCTAATGCCGCCGCGTGCGGCTCTAGGTTTGTGAAGTCGTCTTTTCCTGGTCTGCTCTGGTGTGATCCCAGTATGACTCGCGCGTCCTGTAGACCGGCGAGGGTTTCTGAGATCGCTCTAATTCTGGTGTCGTCAAGAATCTGGTGGGTTGACGGGTCTAGGGGGACGTTAATGTCTACCCTTAGGAAGACCCTTTTGTTGCTTGTCTCCACGTCGTCGAGTGTGAGGATGTTGTGGCCGGACAAGCTTGCATCCTTTTAGTTAGACTCCTCATGGTTTTGTTTCTGTTTAATGTTTCTCGGGCGGTTGGGCGTCCAAGCGTCACCCGATTTTTGGGTGGTTCCACATGGCCTGCCTAGGGCTGGAGTGGAACGAGAGAACATCGCACGATTAGGTAAGGATGGACTGGATGCTATCTGCCCCTCGGGACGTCGTCTTTGGCTTCTTAGGGGGTTAGCCGATTCAGATGGGGACGTGCACTTTCGAGATAAGAGTGCCGATATAAACAAGGACTCCGAATACCGGGCTTTGTCAAAGCACTTTCAGATTCCTTGAATGTCCGCAGCGTCGTTCGATTCACAAAATGATATGGAGCAATAACAATACGCGTACCAGGCTATGGGGATTGCTATTTTCAATCCGAGAGTAATTACTTACCGAAGGAAGCTGCTAGAAAAAATAGTTGGTGCGAGTGTCTACCCCGTACATTGGCCCCGTTGGCTTAGCGAAGAGACCGATAGCCTGATACGGTTGGGTCTAAGTAAAACAGAAATTTGTGAGCGCATTCTGAATGAAAATAATGTGTATGTCAAAATGCACAGCCTAAACAGGAAGATAGAAATGGAAGTCTGCACATCGCGCTCAACCATAAGCGCCGCTTCTCCGTAACGGGAACGAAGTGCCGAGGGAGGGATTCGCACCCTCGATGACCGGGAAGCGATTCTACCGCTCTCTCCGGAATCCACCCTAGCC